>Ga0181517_10005801_pt1 | contig 10789 bp, 7 predicted proteins | sample PEATcosm2014_Bin_31_FD_119748 | JGI IMG/M metagenome (GOLD analysis project Ga0181517, IMG submission 119748) | Peatland microbial communities from MTU Mesocosm Facility, Houghton, MI, USA - PEATcosm2014_Bin01_30_metaG | ecosystem: Environmental > Terrestrial > Soil > Wetlands > Peat | place... | reverse complement strand
CGAATACGAACTCGATCATCCCTCGTTGAATTTTTACTCCTTCATGTCCGGCCGCTATGAAGTGGCGCGCGAGGAGTGGAACGGCATAAAGCTGGAAGTTTATTACCTCAAGGAACAACCCTGGAATGTTCCCCGGATGATGAACTCCATGAAGAAGTCCTTGGCTTACTACATCAAGAATTTCGGGCCGTACGAGCACAAGGAAGCGCGCATCATTGAGTTTCCCCGGGTGGCCAGCTTTGCCCAGGCATTCCCCGGGACCATGCCTTATTCCGAATCCATCGGCTTCATTGCTAATTTAAATCATCCCGACGACATCGATTCCGTTTTCTATGTGGTCGCCCACGAAATGGCGCACCAGTGGTGGGCGCATCAAGTGATAGGCGCCGACATGGAGGGAGCAACCGTGCTTTCTGAGAGCTTGGCGCAATACTCGTCTTTCATGGTCATGGAGAAGGAGTATGGCCGGGATCTGATGAGGAAATTTCTAATGCTTGAGATGGATAACTACCTGCGCTCCCGCGGCCAGGAGCGGCTCAAGGAACGTCCGCTCCTTACCGTCGAGTCCGAGCAGGGTTACATTCACTACGCAAAGGGGGGCGTGGTGCTCTACTACATGAAGGAGATGATCGGCGAGGATGCAGTCAATCGAGCCTTGCGCAACGTGATTCTCCAGTATGCCTATGCCCCTCCACCCTATCCCACGTCCTATGCCTTGGTGGATGCGTTGCGGGAACAGACTCCGCCCAACCTGCAATATTTGATCAAAGACTTGTTTGAAGATATCACTCTGTTCTCGAATCGCACTCTGGAAGCCAGGGCGGTGAAGCGCGCGGATGGAAAATATGACGTCACCATCAATGTAGAAGCCCGTAAATTCAAGGCCGATGCCAAAGGCAACGAAACCGAAGTGCCGGTGGATGACTGGATCGATATCGGGGCATTCGCCAAGCCCGCAAGTGGAAGAAAATACGGCGACACTCTCTACCGCGAACGTATGCATATTACACAGCGCAATTCGAGCTTCACGTTCACAACGGCCCAATTGCCGGAGAAAGCAGGCTTCGATCCGTTCGCGTTGCTGATTGACCGAATTCCCGATGACAACGTGAAGAACGTGACGACAGAGTCAGGGCCCGCTCGGCAAGCACAGGTTCAGTTGGTTCAGTAGAGGCGATCGCCACCTCGGGCAGCACTAGGCCTCAAGGTCTCTGGTAGGATGGTCAGCAATCCGGAAGTTGTCCAGAAACGGGCTTCGCGGAACTCTCGGCTGGGTTGGCATTCGCCGCCACTGCACTTCCCCCAAGCCGACTTCTGGCCCACCTCGTACACATAATCGTTTTGCCGGACGAACATCTCAGCCTCCTCTTAGGGGCCTCGTCTAGCATGAGGCTGTCGCCCTATGGCGCTGAAACTCGGCTGGTTCTCTCTTTTTCTGGTAGCGGTGCAGTTCAAACTGCACCACTACCATTTTTCTATAAGGATTGAATCCACAATCTCGGCAGGCTATTCTATCTGCCATTCTCGAGGAGAACCTCTCCATGCGTTGCAACTTCGTTCTGCGCACTTTTTGCTTCTTTTTTCTCGGCCTGCTGCTCCTTCCATCATGTCCGGCGCAAACTCCGCCGGAGAGCAAGTTTTTCTCCACCATCGCGGAGGAACGTTTCTCCACCCACCAGATGACGGGGAATGGCGATCTCTGGCCCTCATGCTGGGCAGATGACGACAACCTGTATGCAGGCAATGGCGATGGTACAGGCTTTGGCGACGTTTACACCGACATGGCGGTAAGTCGCATCAGCGGCACGCCGAGAGAGTTGACCGGCACCACGATCGCGACCAATGTTGGCACGAATTGGAGCGGCAGTGTCTATACCCGCAAACCGACGGGTATGCTCTGCAGAGGAGGAGCCATCTATCTCGCGTTTCAGAATCTGAACGAATCGACCTTCGATGACGCGCCGGCTGCTTCGATCGCCAAATCCGTCGATAACGGAGTCACCTGGACTTGGAATGCAAACGCGCCTATGTTCGGCACGCCCACGAACCCCGCAAGCCCAAAAGCCTACAAGTTCACCACTGTCTTCTTCCTCGATTATGGCCAAGATTCTGCGAACGCGATCGATGGTTATGTCTATGCCTACGGTCTCGACGACAACTGGCGTTCGCAGGAGACGATGTACCTTGGCCGCGTGCCTGCCGACAAGGTACAGAAGCGCGCGGACTGGGAGTTTTATGCCGGCACCAATGTAGATGGGGCGCCCGTCTGGACCGAGGACATCACCAAGAAGATGCCCGTGCTCACCGACACGCGCCTGCTTTATCCCGTCATGTTCGGACCGGATTGCCCGCCCTACCAGCAGGTAATTGCACAGGGCGGCGTCACGTACGACGCGCCTTTGCAGAAGTACATTTTTGCGTCATGGTCCTGCAGCACGCATGAGCTCTATGAAGCAAGTCGGCCGTGGGGTCCTTGGAAGCATTTTCAGTCGACCGACTTCGGCCCGCTTCGTCTGAGGCGGAACCGAGGACAATACGGCACCAGCATCCCCTCGAAGTTCATCAGCGCTGACGGGAAAACGCTGTGGTTGCAGAGCAACGTCTGCTGCGCTGGAAACTCCTATCGGTTTTCTTTGCGCAGAGTCTATCTTCAGCCCGCCCAGCCCTCCTCGCCCAGCAATGGCCCATCGACCGATAATCTGGCTCTCTCTCGGGGTACGCGCGCCATCAGCAAGAGCACACATTTCGGAACCCTTTGCGGCCGTGGCTGCTCCGACCAGCTGGATGGCGGAAATGCGACCGTGAGCGAAGACGATTACGACGAGCAGATAAAGACATCGGACTGGTGGGGTTACATCTGGCCCCAGGCTTACAACATCAACCAGATGGTCTACACCACCGGGACCATGTTCCCGAACGGTGGCTGGTATGCGGCGAAGCTGCGGGTTCAAGTGCGGCGGAACTTTGAATGGGTGGACGTTCCGGGCGTGACCGTAACGCCTCCGTATCCCTTTACGGCGGACGCGGGCAGCTTCACTACCTACACCTTCAACCTGCCGAACACATGGGGAGATGGCGTGCGCATCATCGGCCAGCCGGGAGGCACCGGCTACTTCACCTCCATAAATCAACTCGGCGTCTACTTCCAGGCGGAGGATTCACCTCATTAACCATTTACGTCTTGTGGGCGGTTGGCCCAGGCTTTTGGATCTTGCGGGCATTACCAACACAGTGGGTGCTCCGTTCCTTCGCGTTTTTTGCGAAGAGCGGAGGTTCAGAAACGGGCTTCTGGGAAGCGCGTCAGATCGGCACCGGGCAAACCGGAAATAACCGCGGACGACTGATCGGGCCGACAGTCGTGCAAAACGGCGACAATAGCGTCTTTATTGACGAACTCGGTTTTTAAGGTACTTGCAAAAGTCAACTCGCTATAGCTGGCTCCCCGACTTCTGATCGCATTGCATTCGCCTAATGCCCTCAGTGAAACCGGACTGCGGGTGTGCGCTCCAGAGAAAAGCCAGGAAATGACTTCCTTGATATTTCCGGAGATTCGTGCCCCAAGAATGGCCGTCAAACGGCAACCCTGCAGCAATGTGCCATCCAAAATCAGGTATCAAGCATGATCATACGGCTTTTGGGCACCGGCGCGGCTCCGAACTCTACAAGCCTGCCCCGGCCCTACTGGTACGATCTGGAAGCGCCCCGCCGCAATCCCCGGAAGCGAAACCAGCGCGAGGGGCAGTCGGGACTATGAAACGAGCGCCTCATGCTTCCTACTTTTTCCTGGCGCTGATCGTTTCGCGTGCCTTTGCGACCAAGGCGTCGAATCGCGGGTCACCGTGAAGAGACTTCAATTCAGCATCAGCTGAAAGTTCTCCCGGCGAGATGAGGCCGTTCTCGATGGCGTGGTTCAGGTCCGCGAAGGCTTCGTCCGGCGCACCTCTCGCCGCCTCAGCGCAGGCAAAGTTGTACCAAGCCTCGGCCACTGTGGCCGGCTGACTGGTTTTCTCCGCTGTCTCGATCACGTCGCGAAACATTTTCGCTGAATCAGCATAATGTCCCTCCCGGCTGAGGACCAGCGCTTCCATTTCCATGCTCTGCAATGTGGAGGTGTGGGTCGGGCCTAGCACGCGAGTTTTGATCTCGATAATTTGGCTCTGGAGGTTGTCGGCTTCGGCGTAACGCCCTTCCTTCATCATGGTGACGGAAAGCATCATCATTGCCCTAAGAGTTTGGGGATGTTCCGGCCCCAGTACGCGACGCTGAGCGGCAATCACGTCGGAATACAGCTTTTCAGCCTCTGGGAAGCGGCCCTCCTCCTCAAGGTTTTCAGCCGCGTGTGACATCGAAAGCAGGGTCGCTGGATGGTCCGGCCCGAGAGTTCGCTTCTGTGCTGCGACCAGTTCGCTATAAATCTGATCTGCTTCCGCATACCGCCCCTGCGGGGTCAGAATTTCTGCCAGCTCGTTCAAAGTGCTCAAAGTTTGAGGATCGTCCGGGCCAAGTACTTTGCGCTCCGCGTTCAGTGTTTGGCCGAACATGCTTTCAGCGTCGGTGTGACGTGCTTCATTGGCATAAACGTAGCCGAGGCGATCCATAGACGCCAGAGTGTCAGGATCATTGGGACCGAGAACCTGGCGCTGGGCCTCTAGCGTGTTTTGCAACAGCTTTTCCGCCTCTGGCAAATGTCCTTGGGCGCGGAGGAGCTGGGCCAGATAACTTTCACTTGCCAGTGTTTCCCGGCTTCGTTCTCCGAACATTGAGCTTTGAATTGCCCGCGCGTGTACTACCAAATCTTGCGCGCGGCCATACAATCCCAGTCCGGCATACGACTGCGCCATGGTTTCCATCAATTGGGCCTGCAACTCCGGATCCTTGCGCAAGCCAGTGTCGATATCTTTCGAGGACTTATCCAGAATCTCGCGCGCTGTAACTGCGTTGCCGCGCGCCTCGCTGGGGTTCGATACTTTGAACATACCGGTCATAAACTTCGTGACGCGGTCGGCGCGGTCGCGCTCCCGCGTAATCCTCCGCAACTCGATCGCCTGCATCAATCCGAACGCTATCAGCAGCATTGCCATAGCGGTGGCCGCCACCACTCCGAATTTGTGGCGTTGAACGTATTTCTTGGTCCGGTAAACCAGGCTTGCAGGCCGCGCAATGACAGGTTCGTTGCGCAGATAGCGTCCGAGATCGTCCGCCAGTTCCCCATGGGTGCCATACCTGCGAGCGCGGTCTCTCTCCAGAGCTCTCAAGGTGATCCAGTCCAGATCGCCGCGCAGCATGTTTGCCAATTGCCTAGCGTCCGTGCTCCTTTTCTCCGCAATGGCCGCCGCAGCCGGGTCTGTGGTGAGTCTTGTGCTCGGACTCGTCGGCTCCTCCTCGTGCACCTGCCGCAGAACTTCATGAAAGGGTTTGCTCTCCCACTGCTGTGCATCCAGGGCCAACACTCCCGTGAGCAGTTCGTAGAGCACCACGCCGAGCGAATAGACGTCGCTTCGGGTATCTACATCGGCCGCAATGGGATCCATCTGCTCCGGGCTCATGTATCCGGGCGTGCCCACCAACCCCCCGGCACGCGTCACCAGCGTCCCGCGCTGCGATTGCTCGGAGATCGCTTTGGCCAGTCCGAAGTCGATAATGCGCGGCACAGGCTTGCCATCCACTTCAACCACCAGAATGTTCGTGGGTTTCAGGTCGCGATGAATAATTGCTTTCTGATGCGCGTGCTGCACGCCTTCACATACTTTTGTGAAAATAAGCAGGCGCTCGCTAGGAGAGAGACACTTCTCGTCGCAGTATTCGGTGATGGGCAGGCCCTGCACATACTCCATGGCAAAGTACGGTTGGCCTTCGGCCGTGGAACCGGCGTCGAAAACCTTGGCGATGGAGGGGTGATCCATCATGGCGAGCGCCTGCCGCTCCAGATCGAAGCGTATCAATGCGGACTTGTCATAGCGGGCTGCTTTAATGATCTTTAGCGCAACCTGCCGTTTGACGGGAGCAGACTGTTCCGCCAGCCACACCTCTCCCATCCCACCCTCTCCCAATTTCCTGATCAGGCGATAGGGCCCAATCGAACCTAGGTCGGGCGCAAGAGGTTCCATCGGAGTAGCGCTACGTCGAAGGCGGCCTTAGGAGCCGAACTGTCGCTCGCGCCCGCGTTGTGCGGAGTTGACTTGGATGTCAGATCGCTCACGCTTCTCTCTCTGAAAGGGGATGCAAATCGACGGTAAGTTTAGCACCCCAAGGAAGGCGCATGACTCACTTGGCACAACTCGTAAACGTTAACCGCGTCCGCATTTTAATTCGAGTTACCGCGCGATCACTCCCGGATGGTCGGCAGTCCGGAAGCTATCCAGAAACGGGCTTCGCGGAACTCTCGGCTGGGTTGGCATTCGCCGCCACTGCACCTCCCCCAAGCCGACTTCTGGCCAGCGTCAAAGTGCGCGATCAAGTGCCGCATCCGCTCGCCGTGACTCAGGCAGAAGCAGTAATTGCAATCGCCACCTCTCTCCATCGGTAAACACTAGCCGACATATCGGTACTAATCCGGTGTCGGTGAGCGCATTGGCGATTTAGCGCCAATCCAGAATCGATCCTGGTGACATGCGCGTTTAGGGGACTGATCCTGGGAGTGCCTTTGAAGTTAATGAGCGCTTTGCCTCCTTCGGCGTTTCGGACCAACTCAATCTCTTCCCGCTCTGCTACAAAAATAGAATGCGCGCTATCCTCTCCTGCCTGTTACTACTTTTATTCTCCAGCCCCAAACTCATCCTTGCTCAGGCAAACCCTTCATGGACCGCTCCGATTGTTCCGTTTCGAATTGCTGACAACCTCTACTACGTGGGAAGCCAGGACCTTGCCAGCTACCTCGTCGTCACGCCCAAAGGAAATATCCTAATCAATGCGAACCTGGCTACCTCTCCATCGCAGCTACGGGCGAGTGTGGAGGCGCTAGGGTTTCATTGGAATGACACCAATATCCTGCTCAACAGCCAGGCGCATTCCGACCACATGGGTGGCGCGGCGGAGGTGATTCGCGAGACACATGCGCAAAGCATGGTGATGGACGGTGACGTGAGCGTCGCCGAAACCGGCGCACGGGCAGACTTCTTGTCGCCTTCGCCTAACGTCCTCAAATATGCTCCTGTTTACGTAGATCGCATTCTCCATGACGGAGACACGGTAAGCCTGGGCGGTGTGACACTGACAGCCCACAAAACCGCCGGCCATACGCGCGGATGTACCACGTGGACATTGCGCGCTCACCTTCCAGGAGAGCCAGCGGAGACGATGCGGAATATCGTCATCGTCGGCGGTGCGGGTTTTTGGTCGGAGTACCACTTCGTCGCTACACCCCGCCATCTCGTAAGCTACCCCGGCATCGTTCAGGATTTCCAGCATACCTTTTCGGTGTTGCGTGCTTTGCCCTGCGACGTATTTCTGGGAGCCCATGGTGGGTAATTCGACATGCTCACCAAACTGAAGCGCTATCCGCAAGATGGTCCCCATGTTTTTATCGACCCTGAGGGTTATAGGGAGTTCGTCGCTAACGCTCAGGAGACTTTCGAGAAGGCATTAAGCAAACAGGAAGCCGCCGCGGCTCATTGACGTTTCGCCCCAGCCGTTTTTGATGATTTGTCTAGACGTGCTTTAGTGATCGGCTCATTCCAGAAGAATGTTCCCCGCTAACGCTAAGCCGCCGTGTGTTTCTTCATCGGCAGCGCTGTGAAATCTCTCTTGGTGACTACAGGGCAATGCACTCATCGAGCAAGGGTTTGAACCGACATCGGACATTAGTCCTGTGAAACGCGCAAGCATCCAGGATTTTGTCTCCAGCCTAGCCGACTTCTGGCCCGGAATGACTTCCGGTTAGCCCTTCATCCATGCGCAATTCGCAGTCACCAGGCTCATTGCGCCCCTGGTCCACCGCAGGTGCTAGTCTGACGTAGGAACTGATGAACAACCGCGACATCCAGGCAGCCTGGAAATATCACGATAGTACGAAACACTCCTACTGGAGTATTCGTAACAATCCTCACTTCCTGGACTGGGCAAATCGGCCCCAGCCCTTCAAAATCTATCCGAAGCTAGAGCGGCTTCCGCTACCGCGAGACGTGTCACAAACGGGCGTGGCCGCGCTCTCCGCGCTCTCAGATGCGTTGTCCTCTTCGCCGGCTGATTCGGTACCTGACCTCCAAGATCTGGCGCGCATCCTCTATTTCTCGGCGGGGATCACCAAACAGCGCGGATCTCCAGGCGGAGAAATCTACTTTCGCGCCGCAGCCTGTACTGGAGCCCTCTACGAGATCGAGTTGTATATCGTGACTGGCGATCTCGCGGGCCTGGATGCCGGCGTGTACCACTTCAATCCGGCGGATGTTTCGCTACGGCTTCTCCGAAAAGGTGATTGTCGCGGAAACCTAGCTCTGGCGACGGCGCTGGAACCGGCAGTGGTGGACGCGCCCGTGACCATCATTTGCACCGGAATATACTGGCGGAATGCCTGGAAGTATCAGGCACGCACCTATCGCCATTTTGGTTGGGACAATGGCACCCTGTTGGCGAATATGCTGGCTGTTTCTGCGGCTTCGGGATTGCCCGCCAAGATCGTGCTCGGGTTCGTGGACGCCGATGTGAATCGCGTACTCGATCTCGATACCCGGCACGAGGTTTCCTTGTGCCTCGTACCGATCGGGCACAGATCGGACAGTTCGCCCCCAACGCCCAGTGAAGCTGATGCACTCGGCTTGGAAACGATTCCCCTCTCGCAGCGCGAGGTTGAATATCCCACCATGCTCGAGATGCACGATGCGTCTTCGCTTGCGTCCGTACAGGAAGTAGCTCAATGGCGCGGGAAGCAACCGGTCGTTCCTCCTTGCAGTCCGGCGGGCGGGGGAGTGCGACTGCACCCCCCGCCGGAAGAAGAACAGCCGAAGGACACGATCGAGCAGGTAATCTTGCGCCGCGGTTCCACCCGAGCGTTCGAGAAGACGGCATCCATCACACTGGCACAACTTTCTACCATTCTCGACAGCGCTACGCGAGGTCTTCAGGCTGACTTTCTTGAGTCTCCCGGCGAGCAGCTCAACGATTTTTACCTGATCGTGCATTCGGTGCAGGGGCTCAAGCCGGGTGCTTACTTCTTCCGGCGTGATCAGAACATCCTGGAGCTTTTGAGAGAGGGAGAGTTCCGCGCCGAGGCCCATCACCTTGGGCTGGAGCAGGAACTGCCGGCGGATGCCTGCGCGGACATTTTTTTTCTCGCTGATTTGAAACCCATTCTGGAGCGATATGGGAACCGCGGGTATCGGGCCGTCCAGCTCGAGGCGGGCGCCATTGGGGGCAAGGTCTACCTGGCTGCATATGCCCAGCACCTAGGTGCGACTGGGCTGACCTTCTTCGACGATGATGTGGTCAGCTTCTTTTCACCGCACGCAAAGGACAAGAGTGCCATTTTCCTGCTCGCGATCGGCAAGCCGCGGAAGCGCGAATCGCAGTAGCGTCGACTCCCGAATTGTCGGCGCTTCGGAAACGGGCTTCTGGACCGTGTCACTAAGGTTCGTCCCATGAACCAGCGGTCCGCCACATTGCCCCATAGCTGAACACTAGCCGACTTGTCGTTACCAATCGCGGTCGCCAGCATCAGATCACTTCCTCTTTGACTATTCGTCCAGAATCGGGGGCACGATCAGAACTCCAACCGCGCCTGAAAGGCGATCATGCGTGGACTGCTATCGCCACCCAATCCGACTCCCAGCAAGCCGGTCGGCGGAGAAGTTGTGGACCCCAGCGCTCCAAATCCACTCTGCGTGGAAAGATTTCCTGGAATGCCGGCCTGCACCATGCTGGGAAGCGCGAAATTCGGATGGTTGAAGACATTGAAGAACTGACCCTCAAACCGCAGCTTCACATGCTCCTGCAAGGGAAACCATTTTGTTAGGTAGAAGTCGCTCCAGAGGAAATCGGGACCGCGCAGGGCATTGCGGCCGAGGGTTCCGAATTGGCAGGTTTGCGGGCTGTCGCCGCCATAGCACTGCCCCGTACTCGGATCGACCGCCGATACGAAAGCGTCCGGATTAAGCCACTGCAGCGTTCCCGCCTGAGTTACGCCGGGAATCGGATGATGCACATACAGCGGAACGCCGGGAACGACACTGGCAAACTGCGGCCCACTGCCCTGCACAATTCCGTCTTGCTGCCCAGTACTTGGATTGGCAGCTGAGTAGGGCGTGCTCAGTACCGAGAACGGAACTCCACTGTGCCAAAACGCTGTTCCGGAGATCTGCCAGCCGTTGAGCGCGTAGCCCAGAGAACGACTGCGCACTCTGATCGGCAACTGATACACATACTGCGCGTTGAAATTGTGCCGGATGTCATAGTCACAAGGCCCATAATCGCGGGCCAAGTCTCCCGGCAAAGGCGAGAGAATCCCTCCGGCGGAAAACGGAAGGAACCCTCCGTTCGAGACCGTATCAATGCAACGGCTCCAAGTGTAGTTGACTTGTCCTTGCAAGCCATGGCCGAGTCGTTTCATCGCGGTCAGCTGAAGACCGTTGTAGTGGCTGTTCGCGCCGGTGGAGAACTGCGTCACTGCTCCGAATCGTGCATCGGTCGGCTGCATGTAGGGGAACGGCGCAAAACAACCTTGGCATACGGTCTGGTAACCGTTCACTTGTGTTGAGTACGGCTGGTTTACGGCGCGCGTGCCGACGTACTGCGCTTGCAAACTGGCCGTCGTCCCGAATTGATGTTCCATTCCTAGGCTCCACTCCCTGAAGTACGG
>Ga0181517_10005800_pt1 | contig 10791 bp, 9 predicted proteins | sample PEATcosm2014_Bin_31_FD_119748 | JGI IMG/M metagenome (GOLD analysis project Ga0181517, IMG submission 119748) | Peatland microbial communities from MTU Mesocosm Facility, Houghton, MI, USA - PEATcosm2014_Bin01_30_metaG | ecosystem: Environmental > Terrestrial > Soil > Wetlands > Peat | place... | reverse complement strand
GGGCATCGGCGCCAAGCTCGTGCGACGGCACCCCCACGTGTTCGGCGATGCCGTGGCCGAGACCCCGGACGCCGTTCTCAGGCAGTGGGACGAGATCAAGGAGAAAGTCGAGGGCAGGCGAAGGAAAGACTCCGCCCTCGACGCGGTCTCGCGCGCCCTTCCTCCCCTCGAGCGGGCATTCAAGCTCCAGAAGAAAGCCTCCAAGGCGGGCTTCGACTGGATGCGCGCGAGCGATGTTTGGGCCAAGGCCCGCGAGGAGCTGGCCGAGGCGGAGCAAGCCTGCGAGGCTGCGGCCGCGGACGACGACCGCGCGGCGCTCGAGGAAGAGTTGGGCGATCTTCTCTTCAGCGCCGTCAACCTGTCGCGCTTTCTCGGGATCGACCCGGCTATCGCCCTCCACGCGGCGAACGAAAAATTCTCGCGACGCTTCAGGCGGGTCGAGAAGCGCATGGCCGAGTCGGGAAGCCCGATGTCAGCCGAGAACATGGACATCATGGACGGATTTTGGAACGAAGCCAAAGCGGCTGAGAGGAACGGAAACTAGCGCATCTTAGCCGGTGCGTCCCCGAGCTCAGCCGTCCTCGGCGATAAGCGCCCTCAAGGTCCGGGCGTCCGCGGCGAGGGACTCGTCGCCGGCCTTGCCCTCGGGGCGCAGAGCGCCGAGAAGGACGAAGCTCCCCATTTTCGGATCCAGCTCGGCCCGTCTAAAAGCGCGGAGCCGCTTTCGCCACGCGCTCTCGTCCTCGGCGACCGAGCGGGGGCTCCCGTCGCGGCCGGCGCACCTCGCGAGGACGAGGCCGGCGAAGGAGCCCGCGCTCTCGAGGGCGACGGTCGCTTCGCCCGCCTTCGAGCCCGGGAGATCCTCCCAGGCGAGGCGGACGAAATCGTGGGCGACGGCCGCTACCACGCTGGATGCGCGATCGTAGCCGTCGAGGAGCGTGCCCCGACCCATTGATAGGCAGAGCGTAATGCCCGCCTTCGCCGCGCGATCTCCCAGGCGACTCAGCGCCGATGCGATGAAGGCCAGGGCCCGGGTCTCGCCCATCGACTTCCCGGAGGGGATTGCGCCGATACCGCAGGCGAACAGCCGCATCGTCGGCGCCTGCATGACCGACGCGACCTTCAGCAGCGCATCGAAGCGGGAATATCCGGCGTCGTCTATACCGGCTCTGTACAATGTGGCATACGACGCAGTGGTGAGTCCGGCCGTGAGCGTAGCCATCATTGCGTCCTCGGCGGCCTTGAGGTCGCCGACCCCTACATGGGCGTCGGCCGCCCATTCGACCGCGTCGAGACGCGCAAGCGATGCCGCCGCGATTACGCTCTTCGTATCGCGCGTGATGCAGGCTCCCGAGCAGAGGCCGAGGCGTATCATGATGAATAGTAAGCGAGCCGGGGGCCTTTCCTCAAGCGGAGCCGAGTGGATTTCTCTTCATATGAGCGTTCCCCCGCGTCTACAGTTGAAAACATCTCTGGCGACGACTGATGGCGCGCCGAAGCGGCAACATTGTTTCTTAGACACTCATCTACGTTGAGCGCGGTTTCCCGCGGGCCATGTAGATAAATGTCTACAAGTTTCCCCGGATTTCGCGCTTGTGTTATTTCCCATAGATACTACTATATCAACTGCGACGCGGGAGGGACCATGCCGTACGGTTCCGACCCTCGCCAATGGTCGTACATTTAAAAATGCCGCTCGCTGAGGCGGAGGTAAAAAAACAGGGGCTGACCCTCAGGGTCAGCCCGCTTTATGATCCGAGGCTCGCCCCCGACAAGTTATTGGATGCTATTCTTCGGGTGGAGTATTGCCAATTCCTGAATATCCGTTTAACATATCGGTTCTTAAGATATCACCACTTCAAGTTGGCGGCATGGAACGATACAGCGACCCCGATAGGCCATTAAAGTATTCGTACAAAAGCATTAATAACTCGCTAATCAATGCGTTTTATTCGCGTTACTGGCTTCCCTATGCATTCAAGCTGATACCCGAGAAGATGTCGGCTAACCTGGTCAGCATTATAGGTTCCATCGGCGCTTGGGTCGCGTTCCTCATCCTGTCGGGCGTCGTCGCCGGGCCGATGTCCTCCGTGGGCAGGAGGTCCCCGTGGCTTTTCGGCCTCGCCGCGCTTTTCATCTTCTTTTACCATACTATGGACAATCTTGACGGGATGCAGGCCAGGAGGACGGGCTCGACCGGACCGCTCGGCGAGTTCGTCGATCATTGGTTCGATGCTTTCAACTCCTTCCTGATACCCCTCGGGATCGGGCTCGCCTTTCCCGTCATTCCGCCACTCTTTGTCGCGATTACTACCATCCTCTGCTGCGTCGCCGATTGGTTCAGCTCCCGTTCGGTCCGCAATTCGGGAGTCCTGAAGTTCGGCCCGATTTCGAGCGAAGAGGTTTTGCTTTTCACCTATGTTTTCTGCCTTGCGGTCTGGGCTTTCGGCTACGGTTTTTGGGTCGCTCCCGGCCCCTTCGGTCTGCCTCGCGTGCTGGTCGTCTATAGCGTGGCGCCGATAGCTTTCCTCGCCTGCATCGCGACGACATTCAAACCCTCCGACCGGCCCGACCTCCCGGCCATAATGCTGTCCTCCATCGTCCCGATCTTCGCTTGGACAATCCTCGCCCAGTGGAGCTCGGTCCGATACGCCATTCTCGCCGGCTGCCTTCTCATGGGCTTCAATGCGGCGAGGTTCGCGGGCGATGTCCTCCGCGATCGCCTGGTCGGTCTCGAATATCGCGGCTACTACGTCGACCTGATCGCCATGGACCTCCTTCTCCTCGCCTGCATAGCAGTACCCGGGCTCCCTCCCTGGGCTCTGTCGGCCTCGGTGGCCATCGCCTTCGTCTGGACCTTCTGCGCTCTCGCCGTCCAGTTCTCGCGGACGGTAGCCAGAGTTCGCGAGACCCTGGGGCAGGGGCTTTTCGGGCCTGCCCGCGGGACCGGGACCGAGATCGAGATAGGCAGGGGCGAAGCCTAGGCTCGGTAAGCGCCCGCCGTGACATTCCTTGCGGCGTATGCGGGTATTCTGATACCGTTCTTCCCATGACTACCGGTGAAAAGGCCGAGCGCGGCAAGCGCGCGGCCGAGGCCTGTCTCGCCCTGGATTCGGAATCCAAGGACGGTGCGCTCGTTTCCATCGCCGATGCTCTCCGCGGAGGATCGGCCGGGATCGCCACGGCGAACGACGCCGACCTCGCGGCAGCGGGAGCCGCCGGCCTCTCCGGCCCCCTGCTCAAGAGGCTGCGCTTCGACGAGGCGAAGATCCGGGCCGCCCTCGACGGCATCGAGGCGCTGAGGCGCCTGCCCGACCCGGTGGGCCGCATACTCTCCGCGCGTCGGCTCGACGAAGGCCTCGTGCTCAGGCAGGTGAGCTGCCCGATAGGTCTCGTGGCGATGATCTTCGAGTCGAGGCCGGACGCCCTCGTCCAGATGGCCTGCCTCGCGGCCAAGAGCGGCAATGCGCTGATCCTCAAAGGCGGGAGCGAGGCTGAGCGGACGAATGGCGTATTGTGCGATCTTATAGCGACGGCCGGAGTCCGCGCAGGCACGCCCGCGGACTGGCTCTCTTCCCTCACGACGAGGGAAGAGGTCGCCGAGCTCCTCGCCCTGGACGAATACGTCGATCTCGTCGTGCCGAGGGGATCCAAGGAATTCGTCGCGCGCATCAAGGCCGAGAGCCGTATCCCGGTGCTCGGCCACTCCGACGGGATCTGCCATGTCTACCTCCACGACGACGCCGACCCCGCCATGGCCGCGGCGATCGCCGTAGACAGCAAAGCCCAATACCCTGCCGCCTGCAACGCGGCCGAGGTCCTCCTCGTCCACGAGGCCTTCGCCGGCGCCTCACTGGCCGCGGTGGCTTCGGCGCTCGAGGCCGCCTCGGTGCGGCTCGAGCTCTGCCCGAGGAGCGCCGCCGCCCTCGGCCGCTCCCCGACCAAGACCGACGACGACTGGTCGGTCGAGTATCTCGACCTGCGCATGGCGGTCAAGATCGTCGATTCGCTCGAGGAGGCCATAGCCCACATCAACCGCTACGGCAGCCGCCATACCGACGCAATAGTCGCCCGGTCGCGCCGCGCGGCCGAGACGTTCATGGACAGGGTCGACTCCTCCTCCGTTTATTGGAACGCGAGCACCCGCTTCGCCGACGGATATCGCTACGGCCTCGGCGCCGAGGTGGGCATTTCGACCGGAAAACTCCACGCGCGCGGTCCCGTCGGCCTCGAGGGCCTTTGCACCTACAAGTGGAAGCTGGAAGGGGAGGGCCAGGTCGTCGCCGACTACGCATCGGGGGCCCGGTCCTTCCTGCATCAGGAGCTCGGCGATGGGGAATGACGAAGACGCGGCCGAGGCGCGAGCCTCGCTCGCGCGAACCAATCGTATCGTCATCAAGATAGGCACCAGCACTATCATGCGGCGCGACGACGCCGGGATCGACGCCGAATACCTGTATCGGGCCGCGGACCAGATAGCCGAGCTGTCCCGCGCCGGCAAGCAGCCCATCGTGGTGACATCGGGGGCGATCGGCATGGGCGCGCGCGCCTTGGGCCTTTCGAAGCGCGTGACGGAGCTGCGGACGCGCCAGGCCTGCGCGGCGATAGGCCAGATCGCCCTCATGGACGAGTATCGCCGGGCCTTCGGAATCTTCGGTCTCATTCCGGCCCAGCTCCTGGTTACGCGCGATTCCTGGGACAATCGATCGGCCTACCTCAACCTCCGCGCCTCGGTCGAGACTCTCCTCGAGGAGGGGGCGGTGCCGGTCTTCAACGAGAACGATGTAGTGTCGACCGCGGAGATAGGCAACGCCTTCGGCGACAACGATCAGCTATCGGCCTTCATAGCCAGCAAGGTGGACGCGGAAGTGCTCCTTATCCTCTCGGATATAGACGCGCTCTACGACGGAGATCCTCGCGTCCTTCCCGCTGCCCGGCCGATACCCTACGTCCGCGAGCTCTCGCCGGAGATCATCGCGTCCGCGGGAGGCGCGGGATCGGAATTCTCCACGGGCGGGATGGCCACGAAACTCAAGGCAGTCGCCGTCGCGCGCGATGCCGGCTGCAGGGTCGTCATCGCCGACGGGCGCGAAGAGCGGGTCATTTCGCGCGTGCTTGCCGGCGAAATCATAGGCACCCTCTTCGACGCGGCTCACGGGCTCAAGAACAGGCAGAGGTGGATCAAGAACTCGCGTCCCCAGGGATCCATCGTAGTCGACGAGGGCGCGCTGGTCGCCATTCGGGGCAAGAAATCCCTCTTGCCGCGCGGCGTCGCCTCCGTCGGCGGTCGCTTCGACCGCGGCGATGTCGTCCTCGTCGAAGGTCCCGCGCCCGCGGGCGGGGCAGCCAAAATAGTCACGAGTCTCTCCTCCGACGAGCTGGAGCGGGTGATCGGTCTGAAGTCCGGCGAAATCGAAGCCATCCTGGGCCCGGGGGCGGCCAAGATAGTCGCCCGACCCGAGGAGACGGTTTTCCTGGAGGATTTCGCAGGCTAAAAGCGCAGGACGGCGCGGGTTCATCCGCTCGCTAGGGAATTATGAAGGTCCGGCCCTCGCGAACGAAGACTGAGTCGTCGAGATAAAGCCGGAGGGCCTCGTACAGCACCTTGCGCTCGATGTCCTTTCCGAGGCGTATGAACTCCGATACCGAGCGCGTGTCGGCGACGCGCAGCACGTCCTGGGCGATGATGGGCCCTTCGTCGAGGACCTCGCTCACGAAGTGCGCCGTCGCGCCGATGATCTTGACGCCCTTGGCCCAAGCTTGATGGTAGGGCTTCGCCCCTTGGAACGCGGGTAGGAAGCCGTGGTGGATGTTGATGACTTTCCGGTTCCATCTGGCCGCGAATTCACCGGAGAGGACCTGCATGTAACGCGCGAGCACCACGAGGTCGATCTCGTAGTCCGCGAGTATCGATTCGAGGTCGGCCTCGTAGGCGGCCTTGCCCTTCTCGGGATCCACTTTGAAGAAGGGCACGTGGAATTGGGTGGCGACGGCGGCGAGGTCCGGATGGTTGGAGACGATGACGGGGATGTCGCAGGCGAGCTCACCGTCCTGGTGCTTGAGGAGGAGCTCGTAGAGGCAATGGCTGGTTTTGCTGACTAGTATGGCGACCCGCCGCCTGCGCTCGCGGTCGAAAAGGCTCCACTCCATCCGGAAGCGCTCGGCCAGGTCCGCGAAGGCGGACTCGAAGGAGGCGGCGTCGAATCCGCCCGCCGTTTCGAACTGGGTCTTCATGAAGAAGGCCCCGATATCCACCGCCGTGTACTGGCTGAGGTGGAGGACGTTGCCGCCCGACTCGGCGATCGTCCGTGTTACGGCCGCGATGAGGCCGCTCTGGTCTGGGCAGACGACCTTCAGGATATGGCTATCAGGCATGGCGCACAGAGTCTAGCCACAGTGCGGGAAATATGAAAGTCCCGAGACCCTCTCTTCTTGCCTCTTTGCGCCCCGATCCGATATCCTTCGCGCATGAGATCGATGGCTTGGTTCGTCGTCGCCTCCGGCCTGGCCTGCGCGACTGCCCTCGAGATCGCCTCGGGAGGCCGGCCCCTGGCATTCGTCGCCGACGCCGAGCCTTTCGCGATCGCGCTCGTCCTCGCAGCCGGCCTGGCCGCGATCTGCTTCGGCTTCGGCCTCGCCACCGGAGACTGCTCCTGGGTGGACAGGCTCTGGTCCGTCGCTCCCGTCCTCTATGCCTGGCTGTATGCCGCTCGAGGCGGCTTCGGCACCCGAACTACGACGGCCGCCATCCTGGTCACCCTCTGGGGAGCCCGCCTGACGGGCAATTTCGCCCGAAGAGGCGGCTACTCGGGGACGGAGGACTATCGCTGGTCCGCGCTGCGGAGGCGCATACCCTCTCCTTTTCTCTGGCAGGCCTTCAATGCAGTATTCATCTGTTCGGCGCAGCTGGGTGTGATCACCCTGTTCTCGGCGCCGCTCGGGCTCCTCGCCGCTCGCGGAGGCGACTTCTCGGCGGCCTTCGCCGCGGCTGCGACGATGCCTCTCCTCTTCCTCGCCTACGAGACCGAGGCGGACCGGGAGCAGTGGGAATTCCAAGGCAGGAAGGCGGCCCTGATCGCCTCGCGCGACGATCGCCGCCCTTCGGGCGCCGACGGCGAGGCCGAAGCGGGGTTCTGCTCGAGCGGTTTGTTTCGCCTGTCGCGTCACCCGGCTTATTTCGGGGAACTCGGGTTCTGGTGGAGTCTCTACCTGATCAGCGCCGGGGGCTCGGGATCCCTCCTCCATTGGACCGCGGTCGGCCCTTTGGCGCTGACGGCCATATTCGCCGGATCGACGCGTTTCACGGAGTCGCTGTCCGCCGAAAAGTACTCGGCTTACGCGGAGTACCGGGCATCGACTTCGGCCATCGTACCGTGGTTCCCCAAGCGGAGGCGCCAGACGGCCGTCGGGGGCGCCTGACGCCCGACGTTCACTGCGCGAAGCGCGTGTCCAGGGTTTGGAGGACGGCGATGGCGTTCTTGTCGGTCTCCGTCTTCAGCCTGCGCGCCACGAGGGGAGCCATCAAGGATGCGGGGTATCCCTCGAGGAGGGCCTCCGCGAAGTCCTGCAGTTGCGCGTCTCGAGACGCATCGAGGATGGCCGAGGCCGAGGACTCCGCGGGAGACTCGGCAAGGGCGTAGAGGGCCCGGCGCTTGAGGGCGAGGCTGGCCTTGCCGGCGAAGAGGTCGCCCGCGAGGGAGGCCGGCTTGTCCGAGCCCATGTCGGCGAGGGCCTCGATAACGAGGACTTTGAGATCCGGGTCGTCGATCTGCGAGTACGAGGCCGCGAGCGCGTCGATCGAAGCCTTGTCGGGGGCGGCGATGTCCCTGAGGGCGGCGATTGCCTGTTTCCTCAAATCGTTGTCGGGATCGCGGGACGCTATCCGCGCCAGCGCGGCTATCGCCTGGCCGTTGCCAGCGCCCACCCGGCCAAGGGCCCACACGGCATAGTAGCGGAGAATGGCATATTTATCGCCTCGCATCTGCGCCGTCGTGACGAGAGTCTGCCAAAGGCTTAGCTGGGGGCTATCGTAGGAAATGGCGCCGACGGCGCGGACCGCGTCGATCCTCACCGAGATGGCTTCGCTCTCGTTCGTGATGAGCTTCTGCATCTCGTCGACGACGCGGGGGTTGGACGCGCTGCGGATCTTGTAGAAAGCCCATGCGACGTTCTCCCTGACCTCGGGCAGAGGCTTTTGGAGGAGGGCGAGAAGGGCGGGAATGCTTGTGGGGTCGGCCAGGACCGCGAGGAGACCCGTCCCCTCGACGAGGAATGCCTCGTCCTGGCTCGCGAGGAGGCTTCGCGTCAGGGACCCCGTGACTAGGGCCTGGTTCGCGGGGTAGAGCTTCCGGAGCGCCGAGGCCGAGGCAGCCTTTACGCCGGCGTCCTTGTCCGCCGCCAGGTCGTCCACGATGATGCCGATCGCCTGGGAACCCGTAGGCATGTCGCCCAATGCATTTACCGCGGCAGTCTCGAGGGCGGGGTCCAGATCCTTCTCGCGCAGCACTTTCATGAGGGCGGGCGCGATGGCGTCGCCTTTCTGCTTGCCGAGGGCGTATACCGCCTGCGTACGGACGGCGGGGTCCTTGTCGGAGGCGAGGATGGCGAGTAGCGCATCCGTCGAGGCTGGAGAGACCGAGGCGCCTATGCCGGAGGTCGCGGCCTTTCGCACCCACGGATCGTCGGAGACGGAAAGGTCCTTGAAAGCTGCCTGCACGCGGGCGTCGGCATTCCCCTTCTGCGCGATGCCGGAGAGGGCCTGGGCAATTGGGACCAGGAAGTCCTTGGGGAGGCCGCTGCGGTTCGCGGGCTTGAGGAGGTCGAGTATGGCGTCGAGGCCGTCGGCGCCGCCTATCGCACCCAGGGCCCGCAGGGCAGCCTCGCGGACCTCGGGCGACTGCCCGGACTTTACCTGTTTTGCGAGGAAAGGGACCGCGGGTTTGTAGCCTATATCGCCGAGAGCCCCGATGGCCTCGACCTGGAACTCCGAGCCCTCGGCCAGGCCGGCGAGGTAAGGCGCGGCCTTGATCGAGTTCAGGCGGCCGAGGGTCTTGATGGCCGTCTTCGCCTTGGCCGGATCGGATTTCTGCTCCTTCATGAGGGTATTGAGCATCGCGGTCGACAGGGTGGCGCGCTCGTCGTCGGGAATGTCTCCGGGAAGCGGATAGCCTTTCTCGATCAGGCCGAAGAGCTGGTCGCGATTCGCGACGAAATCGCTCTCGCTCTTCGCGTCTTCCGTCTTGTAGTCTGTGGCCATCGCGGTGATGATCCCGCCGAGCTTGCCCATGGCATCCTTATAGGCCGAGGGCGTCAGGTAGAGCGTATCGCCCATCGCGGCCCTCTTGCCGATGGCGTCGTCGAGCGAATCGGAAAAATCGATAGCGATGAGTTCGTTGATGGCGCCTGGAGTGTTCTTGACCGCATTCTGGACGGCCCGGAGCTTCTCGAGAGGGATGAACCGCCAATTGGCGACGATGAAATCGAGAATCTCCTGGGCCGTGAGCATCCCGCTCTTGATCCTCGATTCGGGTATGGCTTCGTTCAGCTCCGAAGTCTGATCGAGCTTGCCGTTGCCGTTGAGATCGATATAGCCGGAGGCGATCTCGGGAAAGATCTTCTCGAGCTGCTTGTTGAGAGGCGAGTCGACCGGCGGGAGGCCCTGCGCGACCAGGCCGGGAGCGAAGGAGGCCGCGAGAGCGGCCATCAGGAGCCCTGCGGCGAGAGCCCGCTTTCCGGCAGCGCCGCTTTTCATGGAGTCACCTTGGCCTTCGCCCTGGCTTGGGCCGCTATGGCCTCGGCATACGCGGGACTGAGGGCTAGGGCCTTGTCGTAGGCGTCGAGGGCCCGCCTCCAATCGCCATTGGCCTCGCAGGCGTTCCCGAGGCGAAACCACCAGCGGGACATGCTCGGCTCCTTGAGGACGGCCGTCGAGTAGGCGATGTCGGCGTGGGAGTATTTTTTCAGCCTGAGATAGGCCTCGCCCATGAAGAAGAACGCCGTCGGCCCCCGGTCTCCCGAGTCGCCCGACACCTCGATGTATTTTTGCAGGGATTTAAGACAATTGTCCATTTCGCCGAGGAAATAATAGGATTCGCCCATCACCTCGGAGAGGCGGCCGTCGAAGGCGACTTTCAGACCGGCCTGCCCCGTGGCGATCACGTCGTCGTGTTTGTTCAGTCGAAAGAGGCTCCAGCATTTGACCACGTAGGCCTCGATGCGCTTCGGATCGGCGGCCAGTTCCTGATCGCAGACGGAGATGGCCTGGGAGTATTTGGCCTCCGCGCCGGCCTGGTCCCCCGAGGTCTCCAGGTCCCTCCCCTGGCGATACATGAGGAGGGCGTCGAGCTTCGGCTGTGCCGAACCTTGAACGACCGGCGCGGCTTCAATGGCGGGAACGGACGCTTGGGGACCCGGTTGAGGCGCGGTCTGGGCTATCGCGGCCGGGATCGAAGCCGCGATGACGAGGACGAGTGCGGGATGGTAACGGCGCATGGGTTCATATTGCCCCGAAACCGCGAAAGGAGCAAGCAGATGGCGCGACGGCGGTCGCGAGGAGCGGTTAACGTCGCGACGCGCCCTTGTCGAGCGAATGACTGCGAGGTACCTTATAGGGGCGGCGCATGGATCGCCGCCAGGAAAAAACATCGAGGAGGGAGCATGATCGAATTTCTGCAAAAGGGCGGCCTGGTAGTCTGGGTCCTGGTTGCCCTTTCCGCCTTCGTGATCGCCCTCATCATCGAACGGCTCCTCTACTTCAAGCGGATCTCGGTCGACGAGAAGAAGCTCTACGAT
>Ga0181517_10005799_pt1 | contig 10791 bp, 5 predicted proteins | sample PEATcosm2014_Bin_31_FD_119748 | JGI IMG/M metagenome (GOLD analysis project Ga0181517, IMG submission 119748) | Peatland microbial communities from MTU Mesocosm Facility, Houghton, MI, USA - PEATcosm2014_Bin01_30_metaG | ecosystem: Environmental > Terrestrial > Soil > Wetlands > Peat | place... | reverse complement strand
GGTATTGCTCTCAGTCCCCCGAGCGCGATTGAGTTGGCCGGCAAAACCTGACAGGCCGTATTTCACTCCATCGATGAAGATTCGGTCTTTCGCGCTGTATTGCTTGACGTTGAATTGCATGCCCATCATGTTGATGTCGTCATCCACGCGTGGTTCGAGGGTTCGTTCGCGCTCCCCCATGCCACCGAAATCCTCCATGGGCACGCCACCTGGCGTCCAAACTCCGCTCGAATCCATGTCCGTAAAGGGAACGTTTTTCGGCAGCATTTTATCCAATACGGGCAGGGCGTAGCCCCGCCCGATGCCCATCATTCCCATTCTGGCCTGGGGAGCGATTTCGTCGCGTTTCGTCAGCAGGAACTTAAACAGATCCGTGAAGCCGATGGTGGAGTCGACCACCAGATCGGAATTTTGCGGGATATCAATAATCCACGGCCATCGCAATGCGCGCAAGTCGTGAAAGGCCGGCCGCTGCTGGACAAAGAAAGCATGATGCTTCTCATTGTTGAGCTCAGGATAATTCTCCGCGTAGACAAAGTAGTATCCTTCAGCCTCCGGGTAGGTCGCGACGAGCGCCCGGAGGCGGTTTACCTGTATCTCCCGATTGACGGGATCGAGGGGATGGACAAAGGTCGCGTCGGTAGGATTGAACGGCAAGTGCTCCACGCGCTCGCAATAACGCGCGAGGTTGGGAGGGAGAGTGCCCATTTCCACCGCCGGCCAGACCTTTATGCCGCGGTCTTTCGCATGCCGGATTATCTGCTGCAACATGCCTTGCGCAATGCTGAATGCCTGATCCGGGGTTTCCACCTGCTGCAACTCCGGGGGAGCCATTCTCCGCCCCTTGAACCACTGTTTACCAATCGAGACGTCGTCGGTGGTGCGCGAGCCGTACCCCCCGTGGGCCCAGGTGAGATAACCGCTTTCCTTGGTCGAAACATCTCCCATCCACATCGGCTCGCCGCGGTAGGAAAACTTCAACCAGGGTTCAAAGGAAAACCACCAGAATTGTAAGTAGTTGAATTTCATTTTGGCCATCTGGTCGAGCAACTTGGCATAGTCCTGGTAAGAAAACATGGTCAAGTCATCGTAGCCAACGTCCCCCAACAGAAACCCTCGCCGGGCAAAAGCAGGTTCTCGGCGCAGATCGAGCGCCGGGATAGCCAGGTCAGTGCGCGGCTCAGGGATGACGTCTCCCGTCAGTTGAAAAGTCACGCCCAGTTGCTCTATGAGTTCGTAGACGCCGTATAGCGTGGAGGCCTCGCTATTCCCTCCCACAACTACCACCGGTCGATTCTTCCACCGGCCACTTTTGATGACGAAACCCTCGGGCTTGAGACCGTTGAAGCTCACCCATTTGGCCTCGGCCGCCTCACGAATGGAGCGGTTGGAAGCTGGCCCGCCAACCAGGATCAGGCCCTCTCTCCCGGGCCGTGATGAGATCCCCCCTTCCGTAACGATGACCATTTCCGCACCCGACAAGGTGCGCAAATACCTCTGAAGTTCCGCAGCGGCAAACTTGCCAAGCTCTCCTGCGGCTTCCCCCACCACGATCGACGCTTGCGGTCTGCCGCCGCTGGCGATAGGGACAGAGGACCCGATTCTTGTCGTCGGCTTGGCCGCAGCCCATATTGAAAAACTGACAAAAACGGTGCACACCAACAACGTCCTGCCGATGAGTGAGGCGTACCAAATTCGAACCATCTTAAAGGCTCCCTATGTCAAGTTCTGGACGCTGAGATGGGCCATATCCCTCCAGGACCAGTCAATCTTACTGCCAAGCCGCCATTAGGGCCTATTGGTTTACGAAATGTTCGATTGCATGTGGTTGGTGGCGGCGGAAGATTGACGATCAAGGAGTTCAAAGAACCGATCCATAAAGCGGGCCAGAATCTTCAGCACGCGGCTGCTTTCACGCGCCACCTGGAGGAAGTCCGGAAGCAGTTGCGGATGGCGGGCTAATTGGGCAAGGATGCGTGTGATCTGAACTTGTCCATGCGCATCCATGGCGGCTTCGAAATCGCAAGTCATGGGCTGTTCCACGGGGTCCAGAATGACGCGCAGAGCGAGGCTGGGAATTCCGCGAGCGGACCACATCTTCATAAGAGGTAAGCTTTCCATGTCTGCCGCATCCCCCCAAGGTGCAAGGCGGAGCTTTTCCGCGCAGGTGCGGGCAATGCGCGGCAGCGTAATCATGGCTGCCGCCGGTTTGGCTCCGCATTGGACGGCGAGATCCATGAGGCGGGGATCGCCTGCGAGCCGAACCTCGCTGTCAGCACTGCGCACGGATTGGGCCACCAGCAGGTCTCCGGGACGCCACTCCGGTTTGAGGCCGGCGGCCACACCGGTGACGATCGCGAACGAAGGCGTGAATTGCGTGGTTAAACTATCGAAGCAGCAAGCGTCAGGAGCGCCCGCTCCGGCAAGCGCCACATACACCTCGGTGGTTCCAAAAGCGGTCATCCAAACAGGGCACGTCGAGGTTGAAATCCTGCGGAACCGGCGCATGCGCCGCCACGGAGCAAACTCCTCCTTCATGGCGTACGCGACCAGTACCTTATTCACCATATTTAGGCTGCGCATTCGTGCGCTGCGGGTCCGTGGAGAGGATTCTTTACGTAACCATTTTCACTGTACCAGCGAATGGCGCGCTCCAGGGCAGCTTCTATTGGGGAAGGCTTAAACCCCAGGACGCCTACGGCTTTGGAACTATCCACAAACATTTTGTGCCGGGCCATGCGCACTCCTTCCATGGGAATGCGCGGGCTGCGTCCGAAGAGCCGCCACGCCAGTTCGTCTGCCAGCGAGGCCAGAAACGGCACAGCATGGGGTAAACGCAGGCGTGGCATGGGCCGGCCGCTAAGATCAGCAAGAATTTGGAGCATTTGTTTGAGGGTTAGATTACGATCGCCCAGAATGTACCTGTCACCCACCTTACCGTATTCTGCCGCCAGCCAATGTCCCCGCGCCACATCCTCCACGGAAACGAAGTTCAGCCCGGTATCAACGTAAGCTGGAATCTTCCCGTTGAGAAAGTCCAGAATGATGCGGCCGGTGGGCGTTGGTTTCCAGTCGCCCGGGCCCACAGGTGTGGTGGGATTTACAACGACCACGGATTGGCCCTGGTGGGCGGCTTCTAGGGCTTCTTCCTCTGCCAGGAGTTTCGACCGCTTGTAATGGCCGATCATGTCTTTTAGATGCAGGATGGTTTGTTCGTCCGGCAATTTCGTGGCGTGAGGGGGGACCAGCGTTCCAACGCTGCTGGTGTATATAAACCGATCAACTCCCGCTTGGCGGGCTGCAACGAGCATGTTGTGCGTGCCCGTGACGTTGCTGTCGTATATTTCCTGGGGATTGGCCGACCAAAGCCGGTAGTCGGCGGCGACGTGATAAACGCGTTGCACATCCCGCATGGGGGCGGCAAGGGAATCGGCTTTCCGCAAATCCGCGTACGCATACTCTACCGGAAGTCCCTCGATAGAGCGTACGTCACTTTGTCGGCGAACCAGAACCCGAACCCGCTCACCCTGCTCCACTAAAAAGCGCGTTAGGTGGCTTCCGATGAATCCGTTTGCGCCGGTAATAAGGGAGAGCATTTATCCGTCTCTTTGCCGTTCGCCCGACCGCGACCATTATTCCCGCCGGAGAGTTGCCACTTCAGGAGGCGCCAGGTATCGCGTAGTTTTCGATTCGCCCCGAGCACTGCGGAGGGCTCATATCCCACGTGAACCATGCAGTGTTCGCAACGTGGGTCGCGCCCGCGCCCGTACTTTTCCCAGTTCGTTTTCTCAATGAAATCCTTGAACGTCTCGTGGTGGCCATCGGTGATTAGATAACACGGCGACTTCCACCCCCGTGGATTGTACGTGGGATTTCCCCAAGCGGTGCACTGCATGTCTTCGCGTTCGCCTTTAAGGTAGTCCAGGTAAATTGGAGAAGTCATCAGGGCGTATTTCTCGAGGATCTGAGTCGCCTGGCGGAATTTTTCGTGAATCTCCTGGCGCGACATGAATATCTCTTTGACTTGTACCGCCGCATAGGAGTAGCTGGGGGCGATGGTGTGGCCGTCCACCCCAAATTCTTTCAGATACTCAAAGAGTTCAGCGATCTCGTTCAGATCGGTTTGCTTGTAAATCGTGGTGTTGGTGCAAACCATGAATCCCGCGTCTTTTGCCGCCCGAATGCCGTCAATGGCCTGCCGGAACACCCCTTTGCGCTCCACACAAAGATCGTGCGTTGCCTCCATGCCGTCCAAGTGGACATTGAAGAAGAAACTTGAGCTTGGTTTGAACTCATTCAAGCGCTTCTTGATGAACATGCCGTTGGTGCAAAGGTAAATATGTTTGCCACGGTTCAGAATTTCGGTAACCAGTTGTGCCAACGGGCGGTAGATCATGGGCTCGCCGCCGCAAATGGAAACAATGGGAGATCCGCATTCGTCCACAGCCTTTAAGCATTGTTCCACCGTGATCTGATCTTTGATGGTTTCCTTGTATTCACGGATGCGCCCGCAACCCGTGCACGTCAGGTTGCAGGCGTGCAGGGGTTCCAGCATCATCACCAAGGGGAACTTCTCCACTCCCCGCATTCTTTTGCCGGCGATGTACTTGCTCAGCTTCGTGGTCATGCCTAGCGGAAACCTCATTTACTCCTCCTGTTTCCATTTGTGGGCGGGAACTCATCCGGCCTGAATCGCAGAACCTCAAACTCTGGCGTCCCTTCCAACATATTCCGGTATCGTGACAAGGCATAGAGCGGGAACACATTCCGATAGTAGTGGTACTTGAGATAGAAGACCCGGGGGAAGCCAGTGCCGGTAATAGCCGCCTCTGCCCACGTTCCGTTCTCCCGCTGTTGATCCAAAAGGTAGCTCACGGACTGCTTCACGGCGGGCTCAGAGACTTCCCCGGCCGCCAGCAAGCCGATCAGTCCCCAGGCAGTTTGTGAAGCTGTGCTCTGGCCCCGCGCTTTCAACTCCGGATCGTCGTAGGAGGCGCAGGATTCGCCAAAGCCCCCATCCGTATTTTGCGCGGCGCGGAGCCATGCGGCTGCCCGCTGGCATCCCGGTTCTTTATGCAGGTCCAGCGTTTCCAGCGCGCGTAACGCCCCACTGGTTCCATAGATGTAGTTGACTCCCCACCGGCCATACCAAGGACCTTCGACCGTTTGATCCCGGCGGAGAAATTCCACGGCGCGCCGAATTCTGGGATCGGAGGCAGGCCATCTGCTTCTGCCTAGATATTCCAGAACGCGGGCGGTTACGTCGCCGGTGGAGGGGTCGATCATGGCATTGTGATCGGCAAAGGGAACGCGGGTTAAGAAGGTGGAATCGTTATCGCGGTCAAATGCTCCCCACCCGCCGTCGCGATTTTGCATGCTGAGCACCCAGGCGGTGCCACGGCGCAAGGCTTGTTCAAGGCGGGCAGGATCCGGATAGGCGACGCGCTGAAGAGCCATCAACACGAAACCGGTGTCATCCACGTCGGGGTAGAAGTCATTGCGAAACTCAAATGCCCATCCACCGGGTTCGACGCCAGGATTGTTTATTTGCCAATCGCCGCCGCCCAGTACCTGATTGTCGAGCAGCCAACTGGCGGCTTTGACCAACGCCGGGTGGTCAGCGGGCAATCCTGCCTCCTGAAGAGAGAACATGGCCAGCGCGGTATCCCAAATGGGAGATACACAGGGCTGCATGCGCAGGGTATCACCATCTTCAATCTCAAAGTCTGCGAGATGCCCAATTTCACGTGCCGTGAGAGGATCATCGACGGAATATCCCATGGCGCGCAGGGCGAAAATCGAATTGACCATGGCGGGATAGATCGCCCCCAGACCTTCCGATCGCTCCAAGTGTTCAAGGAGCCACTGCTTGGCACGGTGGAGCGCTCGATTGCGGAGGGGCTTCCAAGGCAGTTTCTCGTGCAACTTAAAGAGACGGTCCAGAACCAGAAAGAAGTTGCGCCAGCTCACCAGGCGGCGATCCCACTCAAAAGCGGGAATTCGCCCGGAGGCATCACGAAAGAGTTCCTCCACTCCGGAATTCGGCGGCAGATCCCATTGTGGTTTGCCGCCATACAGGAGCATCAAGGGGACCACGATGGCCCGCGTCCAGGACGACATGGAATAAATATTCAGGAAGAACCAGGACGGCAGAAGAATCAACTCGGGTGGGATTGCCGGGACATAAGACCAGGGGAGAACGCCTCCCAAGGCCAAATAAAGACGCGTGTAAGAATTTGTAGCCTCAACCCCGCCCAACTCATGTATCTGGCAGCGGGCCCGGGCCATGTGCGGAGTGGTGGGGGAGTCGCCGGCCAGTTTGAGTGCGACGTACGCTTTGACGGTGGCGTTGAGCTCCGACGGGCCGCCGATATAAATATTCCATCCACCATCCGGAAGCTGCCGGCGGCGAATATAATTTGCCAGCTTGACGCATCTGCGATTATCCAATTTTCCCAAAACTGTGAGGAAAAAAATGTAATCCGATTCCAGGGTGGTGTCGGTTTCGAGTTCTCCTACCCAGTATCCTTCCGGGGTCTGCAGGGACAGCAGATGATCCACGGATCGCTGGATGACATCCTGGAGGTTTTCGTCAAAGCGGACTTCAGCGTAGGTAAGCCTTTGGGCTAGCTGTTGCGGAACTGATTCAGCCTGGTTGCGTTGTCTCATGAAGTGCTCGTGCTCTCCGTGTGAGTGGCACTTAAATTTAAAACGACCACTCAAGCTGCAAGGTTCTCCACTCTGTGGCGATTATGAGCAATCTCGTTGCGCGCACCCGCCCACCCCATTCTGCGACGGTACAATGGGTGGAAGGGTTGCTTGGGAGGGTCGGGGCAAGTGTTTTCCTTCAGCAATCATTTTCAACCTCATATATTTACGATCTGGAGGTTCTAGTCAAGCCCCGCCCTAATCCAATCCCGGCCGGTAAACACCTTGCAGGAAAAAATGGACCATTTGCAGTTTACAGTCTGGCCGTAATTATTTCAAGCGTCTTGCTGCAAGTCGGTTGGTGTCACAGGGTTGCGCGGGGGAGAGGTGGCAGGAACGCAGGTGGGCAATGCCGGTCTCAACGCACCCGTAGGCCATGCGGAGCGGACTCCCGGCAATGCCGGGGGGCAAAGTTAAATGATGCGTCAGCAGCATGTTACGAGGACAAGGCGACCTGCAACATGGCCCGTGTATAGGCTACGTTGTAAGCATAGCCTATATAGGATCCGCCACCCGGGTAGTGGGACTTGACGCCGGTGATATCACGATCAGCATCAAGCCCGCGGGGGTGTTCCGGGTAAATCAGCCGAGGGTACTTTTGATGGACAAGTTCCTTCATTACGGCGAACATATCCACTTGGCCTTCATCCAGAAAGACTTCCGTGTATTTCTCCCGCGGTATTTCCACGCGGACGTTGCGAAAGTGAACGTGATTGATTCGATCGCGGCTTCCAAAGTAGCGGCAAACTTCCACCGGATCTTCCCCTAATTCGCGCGTTACGCCGCAGTCATACGTAATTCCGTTCGATTTGCTGGGAACAACCTCAATCAGGCGTTTCCACCCGGCAAGGGTCCCCATGATCTGTTCCGACCCGCGGCTGAGTGGGGCGGGAGGGTCGTTGGGATGAAGTGCCAGCCTGACTCCTGACTGCTCCGCCACGGGCACCACAGCTTTGAGGAAGTACGAGATGTTCTTCCACATTTCTTCCAGGTTATGGGCGCCTTCCTCCGGAAGCGGCGGAAGGTCCCTAACACGGCTGTAATCAAATGCCGTCATGCCCGCGCCCGCCCTCCCCGGCTTTGCGTAATATCCCTCAACCAACCGGTGGGCGTAGAAGTTGTATTCCACCACCGGCACGCCAACAACTCCCGCCACTCGAATTGACTGTTGAACCTTTTGAATTTCTGCATCGCGGCCGGGCCTTCCATAGAGCGTGTTGGTAAAACCCGATATCATCAGGTTGCCCAAGGTCAGGCCCCCCGATTTCAGGAGGTCCACCAGGTTACGGATTTGGCTTTCCTCCCAGGGGATCTCCGGCCCTCCCGCCGCCACATGGTTTACCCCCAATTGCTTCACGCGGCGCATGCCCGCCTCATCCAAATGACCGGCCTCAACCTTGCCGTTAATGTCGAGGCAAAGTTTGGGTGTTTCTGTGTCCTCCTGGCGCAAAACCGGCATGTCACGTCCTGGAGAAGTGGTGCTCAGAAGGGCGGTTGCGCCCGCAGTCTTTAGCAAGCTTCGGCGCGATAGTAGAGCGTTCATGATTTCTTCCTTTGCCCGGCATGGAATTCGAATTTCATATAACGTGGCAAGCTGCCCCGCTCTACGTCAGGTTACCGCTCGCGCAGCTCACGGTTGCTGCCTTCCGCCGACTGCTCTTCAGAACCTCACCCGAATGGTCTTTATCTCAAATGGTTTTACCGGCACAATTACTTTTGTTCCTTCAATCGCAAATGCTGTCGAGGGCACAAACTTATCCCATTCCATCATGTCAGTTTCGCGCGCACTTCGCGGGACTCGCGCGAAATTAAGGACCGCGCTTGCGGGTTTGTCCGCAGTCTCATAAAGCCGAACAATGTACTCGTTGCTGTCTTCGGCCTTCTTAACGGATTCCACGGTGACACTTGATGTGCCGATGTCGAGCATACTATAGGCAGTTGCAAGGGGCCCGGTATGGGAGGGTTCAGACTTGACTAAGAGTGGATCGTTGAACTCTGCGCCGCGCCGCGTTGCGTTGACATCTTGCCATGAGCCATGATGGGGTACCAATGCGTACCTGATGTGGTGGATGCCCACTATGGGGTCGTCGGACTGATCTGACCAGGTATCGGGCATATTGGCGTACCCGCGGCGCGGACCGCGGATCAGGCTCATGCGCAGCGTGTTCTCCTGGTACGAAAATCCGTACTTCGAATCGTTGAGCAAGGTGACGCCGTAGTCCCCAGCCTGATTGCTCACGTCCGCCCAGCGCTGCCCCGCCACCTCGAATTTGGTGCGATCGGCAATTTCCCACGCCCGCGGAGGCGCCGCCAGGCGAATTCCCGGATCCTCTTTTAGTGTGTAATCGAACCGTTGAATGGCGCCGTAGGGAATCTCGTAGGTCGCGTACACGCTCTTGAGATTGACGGGGAAGGCGACCTTGGCAAAGCGGTACTTCTCGTGCCAATCCACGCTGAGTTCGAAATCCACGCGGTCGGTGTGGCTGTAAAGAATGATGTTCTCCACGAAAGTGGAACTGCCGAAGGATTTTTTCACTTGCACGACGGTGCGGATAGGCCCGGTTTCAACCACCTTGACGCTCTCCGCTTTATCCAATTTATTGTTCGCACCAAGATTGATGTTCCACGCCGACTCGCCGCCCGGCGCCTTGGCGGGCTTGTCTTCCCAGACTTCCAGCGCCGCGCCCGGGTTGTCTTCACGCAGGAAGTTCGCAGTCGTTCCTTTGGTCCTCAGGGATTTCAGGTTACCGGTCCCGGAATCGACGACCACTTCAATCTTATCGTTTGCCAGGGTGCGGCCTGAAACCGTGAAGTCAGTGGAGCCTGAGAGCGTAAGGTCAGTCGGGAAGGTAGGCGTCTGTTCACTGGCCACGATGCGATATTCCTTGTACCCCATTCCTGGCACTTTTTCGGCGAAGAACAGCGCCTTGGCCGTCCCTGAGTCTGCTTCAATCTGATAAGGAATTCCGTGCCCGGCGGCGTCCGCAATCTTGAAATGGTCGAGCCCGGCGAAATAAGAGGAATCCAGCGAAACCAAGCCGCTGCGTTCCCAAGGCAGGGGATTAAAGATCAGGACGGCGCGTCCCTGGCCCAAAGTGTTCACATTTTTGGCTATGGTGGCGAGAGCTGAATTTAGTACTTTGCCGCCCGCATATTTGATGTCGCCGTAGTCAGTCGCCGCATCGCGATAGACTTCGGCGGTCGCGGAGCCATCAATGTTGTCGTGAACCTGCCCGAAGAGTACCTTCTCCCACAAATCCTGAAACTGGTCCTGAGGATAGGGCCGGCCGAATTGCGACGCGAGCAGAGAGAATTTCTCGGCGTTCATCAGCAACACTTCGCACCGGCGATTGTCGCGCTTAACCTGCGAATCGGTGGTAAAAGTCCCGCGATGAGTCTTGACGTAGAGTTCATCATCCACCACCGGAAATTTCTTGCTCTGCGGAAGCTCTTCGATTTCGTGGAAGTAGTCCAGAGCCTTGGTGAAGCGGACGGTGGGGAAGTTGGGGTCGTGCATCAGCGTCACGGCGCGGTTCATCATGTCAGGCATGGGCCCACCGCCATGGTCGCCTTTGCCGTACAGGATCAGGAGTTTATCCACATCATGCGTGGCCTCCAGGGTCTTCAGGTAATCCAGCATCTGCTCAGGCTTTACCGGCTGGGAGTAGTCACCCAAGGTATGAAAGGCCAGCACCCGCGAACCATCCGGGCCTTCCCACCAGAAGAGGTGATAAGGGAAGGGAACCGGGGGATCGTTGCGTTCGACCTGCCATTTTAGTTTGTGCGTTACGAAATAGTTGATGCCGCACTTACGGTAAATTTGGGGCAAATTCCAGTTGAAGCCAAACGAGTCCGGCAGCCAGCCAATTTTGACGTCAACGCCGAATTTGTCTTTGAAGTAGCGCTTGGCGTAGAGATGCTGGCGCACCAGCGACTCGCCACTGGGAATATTGGTGCTGTGTTCAGTCCACGACCCTCCCACAACTTCCCATTCACCCGAGGCAATCTTCTTGGAGATTTGGGCAAAGAGGTCGGGATAGTAGCGCTCCGTCCATTTGTAGGCCTGGGCCGCGCTCTGGGCAT
>Ga0181517_10005798_pt1 | contig 10795 bp, 9 predicted proteins | sample PEATcosm2014_Bin_31_FD_119748 | JGI IMG/M metagenome (GOLD analysis project Ga0181517, IMG submission 119748) | Peatland microbial communities from MTU Mesocosm Facility, Houghton, MI, USA - PEATcosm2014_Bin01_30_metaG | ecosystem: Environmental > Terrestrial > Soil > Wetlands > Peat | place... | reverse complement strand
GGCTCAAATGGTGCGGCAGTGGGTTAGTTCCGCAAATCGCGAATATCGTAAGCATCTTCTGGAGAAAGCGGCCCACGAGGAGCGCAGCCAGCGTGAGAATTTAGCGGCGTATCGACGGCGGCTCGAAGAACAGGCTCGTGTGATGGAACGATTGCGCAACGCGTCGCTGGCTTGACCGTTTGTCGGTGGAACGGGGGGCCGGCCCTACCCCTTGGCGATGAATCGGGAATCTATGCATGTCCTAGTATCGCTTTCGTGCCGTCCGGCGACTCGCAAGAATGACCGATACCCTGAAGCTCCTCAGACGGCGTTGGGGGAGATGGCTCTGTGTCTCCGCTGATCAATCGCGCTGCGTTCCGCAACACGGGCCACTGGGAGGATGCGACCGCCTGGAATGCGGCCAAACGTCCTTTTGCTGATACCTACCCATGGCGGCCCATTTTATTGGGGTTCCGCCATGTCAGGTTGACGCTTCCTCGAAGCGCCTCGGGGTTTTCGGTGAAAATCGCGTCTTCCTGTAGAATCCTGGCTGAGGATACAAGGCAGCGTGCTTCCGTCGATTGATGATCTCCGCCAGAAATTCCAGGATGCCAAGTACATCGTTGACGAAGTCACGCTTTCCCAGGTGTACGTGGCGGGAGAGCTCAAGAAGCCCGTTCTGATTGAGGGGCCGCCAGGATGCGGCAAGACGGAACTCGCGAAAGCCCTGGCATCTGCTCTTGACACAGTGGTGGAGCGACTTCAGTGCTATCCGGGAATCGACGAAGAAAAGGCCATTGGAAAGTTCGATACGGCCCTGCAGAAGCTTTTCCTCGAAACGCAATCGGACCAGCTCGGCACGGACTGGGAATTCATTCGGGGCCGGCTTCACACTATGGACTTCTTCGTTCAAGGCCCGATCATGCGCGCGCTGCAGCACATGCCGAAACCTTGCGTCCTGCTGATTGACGAGGTGGACAAGGTGGACGAGGAGTTCGAATCGATGCTCCTCGAAGTCCTCTCGGACTGGCAACTCTCGATCCCGCGACTTGGCACCGTGCCGCACAAGACAATCCCGTTTGTCATCCTCACATCGAATGAGGTCCGGCGAATTGGCGACCCACTACGGCGCCGGTGTGCCTATTTCAGAGCCGAATTCCCGACCGTCGAACGGGAGGCTGAGATTTTGAAAACGCGGAGCAAAACGGGGAGCGCCACGCTGCAGCGACAAATCGCCGGCCTGTCGTATGCACTCCGGGCTTACAGAATGGAGAAGCCGCCGTCAATAGCGGAGATTTTGGAACTCGAGCAGGTGCTCCACATCATGGGTATCCACGAACTTGACGCAGGAATGCGGGATCTTCTATTGCCCTTCCTGGCAAAGACCAAGGAAGACCGGAAGCGACTGACGCTTCGGGATGGGTTCGCCTCGCTCGTATTGAACGCGAAATCCCACGCCGCAAAACTCAATGGCGCGGACCAGGTGGGAGTCGAAACGTGAAGGCAGCGCTTCTATTCTCGCTGCTATTCTGTGCCGCCCGTGGCGCTCAGCCTGCATGTACGGCGATTCCGGCGGCTGCACTGATCGATGTCGAGATGTGTTTGGTCGATTACTACGCACGGGGGTACGGCGTCCCTGTGGAATTCGTGCAAGCTGTGATCGACGTCGAATCGGCTTGGCAACCATACGTAGTTTCCGCGAAGGGCGCAGCGGGGCTCATGCAGCTCACGGCGCCCACCGCGTTTACTTTCGGCGTCACGAACCGGTTTCGGATCGACGAGAACATTCGCGGAGGGGTCGCATACCTTGCGTACTTGATTCGGCAGTTCGATGGAGAGCTTCGGCTTGTGGCGGCCGCCTACTATGCCGGCGAGGAGCGAATTAAGAAGCAAGGGCTCGGCTGCGCTGATGCGGACATCTGTCGCTACGTGCGGCAGGTCCAACGATTCTTTCTGAACCGGCAGATAGTTGGGAGGACCGCTGCGCGGTACTCATCCAGAGGAGTAGAACACCCATGAATAGTCTGAAACCAGTCATCGGCTGCGTCTGTGCGAGTTTGATTTCCAGCGCCCAAAGTCCAGCGGTTCGCCCGCGCATGGCAGGTCGAGCCATACAGGAAGGCCAGGTAACAACCGTATACCTTGCGCCGCGATTTGCGACGGCTATTCGAATGCCGGACGCGGTCAATTCCGTCGTACTCGGCGATCCGGATTCATTTACGGCCGAGCACTCCGAACGTGAGCCGCAGATCGTCTTCGTAAAGCCGACTACGACCAAGGCGGCGCAGACGAACCTCCTCATTTCGACTGTCCACGGATATCAGGCCAATCTGTTGCTGATCAGTCGAGGCGAGTCGACAGGGACCCAACCGGATGTTGATTTCATAATGCGATACCGCCCGGCGGGGAGATTTGTCATCGAGCCGACTGCACCATCTGCATCGGTCGCTCAGACTGTCGCTTTACCAACGCCTGACCAGATGACGGAACCCCCAGGACTCCGCTCGCCAGGAACTCCGCCCAGCATTGGCACCTCGACAGGGGCCACCCGGCCAACTGTCGAGCGTGCTTCCTTCAACCCTGGCAAAATGGACAGCTCGGCGGACACTGGATCAGCGGCAGACGCTCGGCCGACGACGCTCAATGCCGACGTAGCACTGGGCCCGACGCCTTGCTGGAGCGACAGCGGCAGGCTCCGCTACCCGTTCTCTACGGGGAGAAGCCGGGGACCACTCCTCCCGGCAAACAGATTCTGAAGACCGGCGTCAGCGAGGTGATCGATCAGGGGAAGGAGGTGGTGGTGCTGTTTTCCGTGGTGAATGTGCAGGACCACGCGGTCGAGTTGATGCCGCCGCAAGTGCAACTCGGGGGCATGGTGAAGAAGGGGACGATCAGGCACCACTTCGTCTGGTCCAATTCCGAGCAGTTGCCCGTGGGAGACTTCCGCATCAGCCAGCGGCGAATCGGCCCGGGAGACCGCGCCGACGGCGTCTTGATCTTCCAGCGACCGAGTTTCAAGCAGTCGAACGAAACCCTGCTGCTTCAAATGGCCGATTCCGGGGCGGTCGACCGACCGGCTTTAGCGCCAATCGGTTTTGGAATCAGCAGTCTTCGAGAGAAAGGAACCGAATAGAATGACACCGGGATTGAACAAGACCGAGGGACTACCCGACGGCGTCGAATCGGACACGACGCAACTTATCACCGCCGGCGCAGCCGAGCAACCCGAAGCGGCGGAAGCAGAAGATAGGAGAACACCCTTCGGCACACTTCGCGAAGCATATGCGCGCGCCCGGGACGGTCGCAAAAAGGACCAACCGGAAAAGCAGAACAGAACCGCAAAGAGCGCAGACCGAAGCAAGGGTCTCTTAGTTCTTGCCGTCGCGGTAATCATCATGATCTTCGTGTTTCTGGGCATGTTCTCAAGTTCGAGCGGTACGAAGGACCGGGCCGCCAATAGAACGAAGCCGAGTCTCGGCAGGCCGGAGATGACGCCGGGAGCCGCAGAACACCGAGGGTCTGTGACACCGCTGCTGAATGCGGATGTGAGCGGGCAGGATGTCAACAACGATCAACTCAGCGCGGACGACGTAAAGGCAACTGGGCGATTGCGCATACGCGCCCAGGCGAAATCTGGAGATACGCTCGCCAGCGTCCCGCCCATGGATCCGGCTCTGGAAGCGTATCGCCAAGCGAGGGCTGGTTACCCGGTTCCGCAGCCTCCACCAGTGGTCGCAAGCGCCCCGGCACTGGCGCCGCCGGCAGCACCGGCACATAACGAAGCGGACGCCCTTAAGAAATCCTCGCTCGTTTTCGTTAGCAACAATTCTGACGCCGCAAGCGCGATTCGGCCGGCTTCCATGGCGACCGAACCAACGCTTCTGGAGCGAAAAGTGACCGCGTTGCTTCCAAATGGCAGCCGGCTGGTGGCACGGCTGCAATCCGCCGTCAGCACGGCAGTCAAAGCGCCTGTGGTTGCCGCCATTGAATACAACTATGAGAGCGGCGGCGAGATCATTATCCCGGCGGGGACGAAGGCGTTTGGGGAAATCCAACAGCCGAACCGGAACGGCAACGTTGGGATTCACTTTCACACGCTCCAAATGCCGGATCGAACTACCGAAAAGATTGACGCCGGATCGATGAGCCTCGCCTACGGTCCGCTAAAGGGTTCCGTCTCGGGCGGCAACACGGTGAAACGGATCCTCGTACGTTCCATGACGGGGATCGGAACGATGGCGGCCTATCTGGTCGGCGGACCGGGTGGTTTTGGAGGCGTCAGCGGCCAACTCGACAATAGCGTCCTTTTACGCGAGCGCATCGCGTCGAATGCCGGGCTCGCCGGGGAGCAGGAGATGCAGAGCCTCGTCACCAACGAGAACGTCGTGGTTTCCGTGCCCGGAAACACGAGGTTCTTCATCGTGCTGCTGGAAGGGAGCGGGGAGAAGCCGCCGGCCAGAACGGTCCCGACAGGAGGCCGCGGCGCGACTCAGGTCGCATCGGATGGGGCGTCGCCGCTGCCATCCGCGGCGGAACTCCGCGAATTGACTGAGCTGAAGACAGAGCTCAATCGGATGTATCAACAGCTGTCCACCACGCAAACGGCCGGTCCCGCAGCACCACCTCAACACCAGTAGACCTTCAATCTTAGAGTGTGATTCACAACACTGGCCGTCTTCCCAACGTGCGCCGAATCAACAATAGGTTGGGCGCAACGAGACTCGTATTGGCGCTGAGCGGCGAGGTGCCGCAAGGTCAGTCGGTTCGGAGCAGCGGTGCAGGGTTCTCCATCACATGGGGATGAGAGCTGCTACTCTGCGAAAAGTATGAGTCTCCAAAATTGGCTCCTCCCAAAGATCTGCGACTACTGGGATTCGACGCGCAGTTCCGTTGAGAAGTTCTCCCTCGAAATCGCGATGGCGCCGCCGGAGGTTCGAACCTCGCACCTAGCCTGTATTCGCGAGGCGATAACCGAACACGTCAGGGTATTGCCGGAACGTATCTTACTTGATGTCCTCATGGTCACCGTGGAGGACCTGTACAAGGAGGGTAACCGAGCGCAAATTGTAGAGCGATCCGTGTTTGAATATCTTGATGCGAGCGCAAACACCCTATTCACGCTCGCGACCCAGCGGAAGTGCGCCGTTCACTATCTTGTCGACAATATCTTCGAATACACGGAGAGTGGCATGATGCGACCGCTGACATTGTATCGGGACTGGTTTCGCTCTGCGGGGCTCGTATATGTCTGTCCTCAGTTGTATGCACTGGAAACAATGGTGGAGGCGGACCGACAAGATCCACGCCTATACTTTGACCTCCTTCCCCGGTATATTGACGAGGGGAACCATATTGCTAATAAGGTGGTTGAAGGATGCCATGCCGAGTCGAGGAGTTATGCGTTCGTGAATGCAAGCAATTCACCTGATCCATTCGATTTCGGAAGTCCGAAGGAGGCCGTAGGTTCCCCCGGCGTGGTGACCGTAGTCAGGTGCGAAGCCCCCGTCGTTGGCAGTAAATGTCACGTCATCTACCCCGGCGCTGTCGATTCGAAGTGACGGCACACTTAGCGCCTCGGACGTTCCTGAACGTCGGGACGAAGCGCTTTTCAGCAGGCAGGCTCACGCTTGAATCAGTGCCGCTCTTCTCGCCAAGAATGATACCGGGCTTGACGGAACGGGTCGCCTAGACACCGAGAACCCCTGAAATCAGACCGGGAAGAGGCGTATCGATTCCTGGGGAGAGAACATGGATTCCGACGCGATGCTCCTCTTGGAAACTAGGATCTTCGAGCCAGGCCGCTCCGCCCGATGATGGAACTATGAGAAGCGAGCCCTCCGGTCGGCGCGATCCGATCCGAAGGGAGTCGTGGTAGATATGAGCTGACTCCATCGCGTCCAGGACGTTGACGCGCGACGTGCGGTACTTAGCGTCCAGTACGACGAATCGAAGCCCGTCTGCGCTCTCAACCCTAAGCACAAGGTCCGGAACCCTTTGCCTCGATATGGACCACATCTTCCCGGTACCGGGATAGTTGGAAGGGAATGTCGGCTGTAGCAGCAATTCCGCCCGGCGTTCGTCATGCGAACCAGTCCATCGGCTCGGGTTCGGTAATCGTTGCCACCCCCACGCCGGCATTCTGGTGGCAAGCAGCTTCCCAAAACGCAGGAAGCACCATCTCTCATAGATCTCCCACGAAGGGCTAACCCAGAGCCGCTCCGCGTTTGTGCCGAGTTCGACGCCGTGGCGGAGAGCACGCCAACCACAGCTCCACGCCCGTGCGTAGATCGGATCGGAGGCAATCACAGTGAGGCCCGCGCCGGTGATCTCCGCCCGCACTACTTCCGCGAAGGGATCGAGGCGTAAGAGAATTTTGAACTGCGTTGCCAACCTTTCCAGAAACTGCTTACGTTTTGGCCAGCGCGCCGCAAGGGACGTTCGTGTCTCGCTCTCAACCTCTCGTTCAACTAAGCCTTGCAAGCGCTCGCCGAGCGCTCGCGTTCGCCGCAGGAGCGCGAGAACCAGAGCCAGAATCGTGCGGTTCGCGGCCGAGTCAACGGTCTCTTCGACACGTGGAACATCCAGTCGGCTCTTCTGTGTTAAGGCCGGCAACTTCTCTGCGTCGGGAGCGAATAAACCGACGGCGGGACTGCGAAGTAAGGCGGCTGTCGTTTGCCGATCGACCCTGCGGGCATAGTGAAGTGGCACCGAGTCGCGGCGCGATCGCAATGCTCGATGTGGGCATGCGCGGATTGCGGCAAGAGCTCGCAGTGATTCCGGCCCATATCGCCGAAGCCGTGCGAACGCCACCCACGGTTCCTCTTGGCTGCCCAGGTCTCCACTCCGGGTGGTGGCGGGTTCGGAGCCGATTACCAGGACTGGATCTTCCTGCCAGAGCTCATTGACCATCTGAGCGAAGACTTCACGACCGAGCTTGTTTACATCAGGCGCAACATCCAGCAGAAACAGGATCGGGTTGGTACCGTCGGCCATAACAATCTCGGCGGTCACCTCGCCGGCAAAAAAGCGCGGCTCCCAAACCCAGCACGAGGGTTTGCTGGGATGATCGGGGAGCGGCTCGTCATCTACGTAGAGGGAGCAATCGGCTTGGGGTTTCTGAAACAGGTAGTGCCTGGTCTCGGCGAAGCCAAGGTTCTCTGCCGGTGCTGGGTGAAGCACGCGCCAATCATTTAAGGCGTCGCTATCGAGACGCCAGCGTATTTCGGGGCCGAGCGTCATCTCCAATAACGAGCACTCCCAGTTGTCTCCAGATCTCGTCTAAGCTCGGCAATTTTCGCCCGCGATACCTGCAAGCCGGCCGTCGCAAGCGTTTCCTCGCAGACCTGGAGTGCCTCTCGCAGGCGCGCGGTATCTTCGCCCCGCAACTTCGGCAGCACCTTCGCGTTAATCACGCTATCGAGTGCCGACTCAAATGAGAGTTCGCCTCCGTCCGTTGCGGCGCGACTGAGAAAGTTCAGAACATCGTCTACTACACGCCAGCCGAAGTGCAGTCTGGCAGGCGAGAGCCCTCTCATAAGCGATGTGAGAATATCGCGGGTTCGGTTTTCGTGAGCCGGGTCGATCTTTCTCGTTCCCCATCGCGGATAGGCTGCGAGGTCAATGTCCCAAAACTCGTGAACGAAGGCTCGGTCCAGAACCTTGTCGGAAAGGCCATGCGTGGTCTCATCCATGTTGACCGTCCCAATCAGCACTAGGTTGCGTGGATAGCGAATCTCGCGCGGAATGCCATCGAACATCTCAACCTCGGTGTGAAGCTGTATGGCGTCACAGGTTTCCATCGCCGACAGAAGAGGCGCCATGTATTGTTCAGGATGCGAGAGATTCATCTCGTCAAGGACTACGATGTAAGGGTGTCTCGAATCGACAGCTGCAGCCATTAGGAACTCAAGGAATGCAGTTCGGACGTACGAGTCGCCGCGTAGAGGATTGGTGAACCCAAGCAGGGCGGCTGGGTCGTACCAGCCAGGCTGAACGGGAAGCGTGAGGAGCTGTTTTGCCGAACCGCCCTGAATCAGCGCCTTAGCATACATGCGAGCGAGCAGAGTCTTTCCGGAACCGGAAAGACCGGTCAGAATAGCGAAGTGACGGACGGATTGCGCCCATAAGCTGAAATGAAGACGCTCGATTAAGAATCTCTCGAAGTGTCCAGCCGCCTGAACGAAGTCCACAATCTCCGCCAGCTTGGGCAGTAGGATCTCATCAATAACTGCTGGTTGTTCCAAGGGATCGGTTCGCAGGTCGGACGGGAGCGGAACGGGTGCGAGCGGGTCAGACAGGGGCGGGAGTGGATCGGGTGGAAGCGACTCTGGCTGCCAGTGGATACGGGTTGCCCATTGACGCCCGACATCCGTCAACTCTTGCGCGGAGCCCTCAGCGCGGAGAACGCCCATGGAGCGGAGCCAGCCAAGAATCGCTTGAGGAGCGTAGTCCGACGTCCAACCGGGATTCACGGTCCGAAGGAGGGCGATCAACTCGGAGGTGGGCACGGGCCCCTTCTCCTTCAGAGCTACGATCACGTTATCTACGCCGAGAATGCGTGTCAAAAGCCAGTCGGCCAGATCGCTCGGATCTTGCGACTCAAGAACGCTCTCGCCTCTCTCGGTAAGTACGTAACGATCCCCCTCCAGCCGGATTGCACCCAGGTCGCTTCTGTAAACGTTGATCATCACACCAAGCGATGAGACTTTTGAGTCAGGCGCGGAACTGTGGAGGAAGTCTAGGAGCTCCTCTCGAGTAACCCCGTCATGAATGAACTCGAGGGCCGACAATAGACCGGGAAAAAGTCCTTTGATCGCGGTGAGCCCGCGCCGTCGGCGCGCAGCGGAGAGCGGCAGGAGTTGCGTCTGCCCGGGGCCGGTCACCTTCTCGGTGCGTTCGGAGGGTGGAGGCTGTACAAAGCGCTCGTAGAGCAACCAGGCGAGCGCCATGCGTTCCGCGAGGGCCGATGGACTGCCGTCGGGTGCTCCAAGTAGAGAATCCAGCCGGTGTCGCACCCAGACGTGACGGCCGGCGGAATCGAGAGTACGTTCGCCACCCATCGCAGCGGTTAGTTTGGCCAGCGCACCCACGCTCGCGATCGTCGTCATCGCGTCTGGGTACAACGCAGCTAGTACGCGAAAAACCTTCAGGTGAGGTGTACTCCGAACGAATGGCTCGATCTGCTTTGTTAGATCCTGGTAAAGCGCTGAAAGGAACCTGAGCCGTTCCTCCACGGATACGGGCAGAGGTTCCATTGACCTCGCTGCAAATCGTTGTCGAAAACCAGCGTCATCCAATGCTCGGTCGATTGCGATGTTGCCCTGCCCGATTGCCGCGACGTGGTTGTCATCCCAAAGTCTTCTCTGGAACTCGCGCGTTCCGCGTTGCGTTTCATCGCTGGATCGAACCCAGCGAATCGTCTCAGCAAGTTCCCGGATCCATTGTTGCCCATCTTCGTCCCAGGTGCTCGAACTTCCGATCGTCTCCGCAGCCGTGCGCAGACCAGACTCGCTGGCGAGGTCGTAAATGCTCATCATGCACCGTTGTAGCACGAAGCACAAGAGTCGAGTCTTCAGCCGAACGCGAACAGTAGATCGTCATTCGGCAGTCTGGTCTAGCGGCAGTCCGAGAGATAGATCATGCGAAATCCTCGGTTCACGCCACTTGGCCGCGTAACGCGTATTGCAACATTTGCTGGGCACAGCGTGATAGATCCTCCTTGTTGCCGAAACACGGCAGTTGCCAGACGCGAAGCCTAGCCGGGCCGCGTGGTCGCAGATCGGACTCCAGGCACGTCGGATTGTACAAAAACCCATCCCGCATTTTGGGGAGGTGAGCACACCGGCCGACGACGACGCCGTTGAAGAATCGTCCTATTAGGTCTCGCCCTTCGCCTTTTTTGAGCTTTGCAGATCCTGCCCTAGCATTCTCACAAGCCCCGAAGTTGCCGATCTGCTGCGGCTGGGCGATTCCAAGAGAGTGCGGCGGCGACAAAGGGGGCGGAATCCCAATGGAGGTCTACACGAAGATGAAGCACGTTCGTTTAGTAGCCACGGTCATGGCAGTCTGCCTTCTGGTGGTGTGCCAGGCCGTGGCTCTCGCTCAAAACCTTGGAGCGGCGCCACAGGTCAATGTCGCGGTCCAGGGTCAAACCGGGGCGCAGCCGGAAGGCGCGTTCCTGAACTTCGTTAACTGGGTTGGCAATGTCATCGCTCCGGTGGGGGCCGGCATCGCGGTGGTCGGCGGAATCGTCTCGTATGCGAGCGGTCGAGGGTACTTCCGCTGGATGGGGACGGCTGTGGGACTCCTGGCCGTTTCGGGTCTGACCCGGTTGCTGGAGTTCTGGATCGCGCAGGGTGCCGCAGGCGTTCCATAGGGTGCAATCACGATGGTCGGGCGAATGGCGCGGCGGTTCCACCATTCGCCCATGATCTAACGAGGTCGTTCGCAATGAACTTGATCAACGACGGAATCGGCTTGCTACTCGGCTTGGCGCCGGTCGCGGCTCTGGTGGCCCTGGTGCTCGCCGGGCTTGCGCTCCGAAATCAAAGTTCAGTTCTTCAGAACGGGAGATTCGGCATGTGGATGTTCTGGGCGGTAATGATGCTCACGTTGCCACAGATTCTGAGCTGGTTCTCCGGCTTTGGCATGAATGTGCCCATTTCCGGCGGTGGGGGTACGGCACTCCTGAATGTATTCCAGGTGGACGTCACGAATTTCGTCAATCAGTTTCTGGTCGGCTATCTGGCTCCGGTGCTGGCCGCGTGGCTGGTCCTTCGCGGAGTAGTCGACATATCCGAGGGACGGTCCCCGCTTT
>Ga0181517_10005796_pt1 | contig 10797 bp, 13 predicted proteins | sample PEATcosm2014_Bin_31_FD_119748 | JGI IMG/M metagenome (GOLD analysis project Ga0181517, IMG submission 119748) | Peatland microbial communities from MTU Mesocosm Facility, Houghton, MI, USA - PEATcosm2014_Bin01_30_metaG | ecosystem: Environmental > Terrestrial > Soil > Wetlands > Peat | place... | reverse complement strand
CATTACTTAAAATGGAGGTGTGAAATGTCTTTCAACAGGGAAGTAGTATGGACCAGGGTTGTCTTCGTTTTTCTAATGACTATGGTGTTGGGACTGAGCCTGATGCCCCGGGCTTTCGCCGGCGATCATCATGACGTCAAGAAAGTGCAGGAGGCACTGCGCGACAAGGGCTTTGACCCCGGGCCTATCGACGGCGTCATGGGTTCCCAAACCCGCCAGGCGATCAGCCAATATCAGAAATCGGAAAACCTGCCGGTGACGGGACACCTTGATGGCGAAACAGCAGGCAAACTGGGAGTGGAGAAAGAGTCAGAGGGAGGCGACTTCAAAACCGCCGGCAAAGATGTGGGAAGAGGCGGCGAAGGAGTCGGCCACGAGATGAAGAAAGGTAAGCCCATCGCGGCAGGCAAGGATTTGGGTGAGGGTGTGGGCAAGGGAGGCAAGAAAGTCGGCGAGGGAGTCAAGAAAGCTGTCTCTCCCAGCAGTGATAGCAACGACCCCGAAAAGAAGTAGTAGACCGGGGAAACCCAACAACTCGCGGCGGCTAGGAGGTGTGGATTGAAACTTAAAGAAGGCGTTTTCTCCATAGTGCTATTCGGCTTGTTGAGCACCACGGCATTCGCGCAGATCAGGGGCGACGCCTTAACGCTGCGCTTCACTTCGTTTGCGCCGATTATTTCACTCGCCGCAGGCATCATGATTCTGATTTTCCCCAAGCTCCTCAGATATATCGTCGGCTGTTACCTGATCGTGGTTGGGCTGCTTGGGCTCTTCGGTCATTGACCAGTTCGCCGCCGCGGCTCTTGCAAACCGCTAACAGTTGATCAAACACGCTCGACGGTATGGGGTGCAACCCGCTTACATGGGGCTCGGCTCGTGGTCTAATGTACTATTGCTGGAATCTTCCTGAGCGTTGCCAGCGTTCGACTCTTCCCGAGCCCCTGCAGGGGTACGTCATTTATCCCACGGCGGGCCCGCCATGAGCTGAATGGCGGCGCCCGTTTCATGGGCTGAATCTATCGACAAACCTATGGGTCGGGACGCTAATCCCCGGCCCGGAATTCCCCATCCCAGCCCCCCATACCCCGCCAGGGTGTTCTTTATTGCACAGACAATCAATCTTTAAGCTGTTAGCTTATTTCAGTAGTGGCAATTTCTCGGACGTACACATCCACCCGAGACCGGCATTTCAAAACGGAAGTTCCATCTCCGCAGTGGGAACACGAGGGCGTAAACATGAATAAGATACAACGTCTGGTTATTATCCTTCTTGCGATTACGGCGCTGATTTCTTCGGTCAGCGCGACCGCGAAGAAACCAACCAAGTCCACAGCGGCTGCCCAGGAGATCGCCAGTTCCGTGAATCCTGTGCTCTGGCAGAGCCCTGGCGACATCCGGACTCGCAATCTGTTCTTCGGCCCGGGCGGCGAAAAGCACGCGCCCCACACTGTCTTCACCTTCGTCAAGGAAGACATGAATGGAACCAACCCGAAATTCGACATCCACGATGAAAACGGTGTCAAATGGAAGGTCAAGTCGGGGGCAGAGGTCCGTCCGGAGACTGTGGCTTCACGCCTGGTCTGGGCCGTCGGCTATTCTGCCAATGAAGATTATTTCCTGCCGGAGCTGCGCGTGGAAGGCCTGCCTGCCCATCTCCGCCGGGGACAGAACCTGGTGGGGCCCGGGGGAACTTTCCACAACGTCCGGCTGAAGCGGGATCTAAAGGACGAGAAAAAGATTGGCGATTGGAAATGGCGCTCCAACCCTTTCAGCAACACACGCGAGCTGAACGGGCTGAGAGTCATGATGGCCCTGATCAATAACTGGGACGTGAAGGATGAGAACAACGCTGTCTATGAGGAGAAGCATGCCGACGGTCCACAAGGCCCGGAACATATCTTCATGATCAGCGACCTCGGCGCCAGCTTTGGGACCACGGGCCGCGGCTGGACCCACGCGGGTTCCAAAGGGAATCTGAATGCCTACAGCCACTCCCGGTTTATCAGCAAGGTGACGGAGCAGTACGTGGATTTCAATTTTCCCACACGGCCCGCAGTAATCTTTCTCTTTACCCCGCGTGAATTCTTCAGCCGCGTGGGGCTGCGCTGGATCGGCAAAGACATTCCTGTTAAGGATGCCCAGTGGATGGGCCAACTGCTGGCACAACTCTCACCGGAGCAGGTCCGCGATGCGTTCCGGGCCGCCGGATATCCCTCCGAGGAAGTGGAAGGATTCAGCAAGGTCGTCGAGGGAAGAATCGCCCAGTTGAACAAGTTGTCAGAATGGCGACCCGGCCATCAAGAATGAGCATGCGCGCGGCGGAAACCACCCCCGACGCGAACGCGCCGCCCCTCCTGATTCAGGAGGGGAGTTGTTACGGCTCCCCTCCTCAGATGAGGAGGGGTGGCGCTCCGAGCGACGGGGTGGTGCTGAGCAGGAGACGCAGAAGCTCGAAGGCAGTAGCTGCTGCGACCGCACTCCAAGGCCTTCGGCAGGGGCATTTTCAGAGCACGGCAGCCAGCAGCGAAGCCGCAGGTCGTCAGTTGATGAGTAACTCGCACGCGAAAAAGGCGCAACGTGGCGTAAAGGTTGAATAATCATGACGTCGGCGATTCCGGAAAAGCTCAAGAGCCGCACCATCGTCGATTTTCTATTGCCTCATTGGAAAGCCCTGACGCTGGCCTTGCTGGCGGTGGTGGGTGAAGCCGCAGCCGATGTGCTTCAACCCTGGCCGCTAAAAATCGTTCTTGATTACCTGCTCCAATCGAAAAAGCCACCTGCTTGGATGGCCCTTCCGCTTCACTGGATCGGGCCCAACAAGATGGCAGTCCTCAACTTTGCGGTACTGGCGGTGGCGGTCATCGCCATTGTCGGCGCCATCAGTTCGTACCTGGAAAACTATCTCACCACCAGCGTCGGCCAATCGGTTATGCACGATCTGCGGCGCACGCTCTATCACCACATCCACCGCCTGTCATTGGCCGAGCACGACGAGAAAAGGACCGGCGACCTGATCGGCCGCGTGACCACCGACATTGAAGCGATCCAGTCGTTTATCACCACGGCCCTGCTGGGAATTCTGAGCAGCGTCCTGACCCTGGTGGGGATCATCGGAATCATGGTTTACCTCAACTGGCGCTTCACCCTCATCTCGCTTGCCATTGCGCCCGTGCTCTTCCTCGTGGTTTACATCTTCACCCGGCGCATCAAGAAAGCCTCGCGCGCCGTAAGGAAAAAAGAGAGCGAGCTGCTTTCAATTGTTCAGGAGGTCTTTTCGTCGATTCGCGTCGTCAAGGCCTTCGCCCGCGAAGACTATGAGGAGCGTCGCTTCGAGCGCCAGAGCCTGGAAAATGTCGAGACGGCCCTGCAGGCGCGCAACCTCAAGGGGACGCTCGCGCCCATCGTTGATATTCTCGTGGCGATTGGAACCTGTTTGATGCTCGGCTATGGAGCACGATTGGTGCTGGCGGGACAGCTCACGCCGGGGGGCCTGGTCCTCTTCTTGTTTTACCTGGGCATGATGTACAAGCCCATGCGTGATCTCTCCAAGATGACCGACACGGTCTCCAAGGCGGAGGTGGGGTTCGACCGGATCCGCGAAGTTCTGGATACCGAAAGCGGAATGCGTGACCTCTCAACCGCACGCCCTGCCGGGCACTTCAAGGGCAAAATCGAATTTGATAAGGTTTCGTTTGGGTATACCCACGACCAGTTGATCCTGAAAGATGTGAGCTTCGCCATTGAGCCGGGGCAGGTGGCGGCCTTTGTGGGCCCCACGGGGAGCGGCAAGTCAACCATCATCAGCCTGGTGGCGCGCTTCTACGATCCCCTCTCCGGGCAAGTCAGGATCGATTGCACCAACATCCGCAACTTCACCATGAAATCGCTACGCCAGCAGATTAGTTTTGTTTTGCAGGAGACCCTCCTATTCCGTGCGCCCATATGGCAGAACATCGCCTATGGCCGCCCGGAAGCCAAGCGCGAGGAGATTATCCGTGCCGCAAAACTGGCCAACGCCCATGAGTTCATCGAGGAGATGCCCGAGGGTTACGACACGATGGTTGGCGAACGCGGCGTGACGCTATCCGGGGGCCAGCGCCAGCGCATCGCCATCGCGCGCGCCGTTATCCGCAATACTCCCATTCTCATACTCGACGAGCCCACGTCGGGACTGGATGCAGCCTCCGAGCAAACCGTGTTTGAAGCCTTGGACCGTTTGATGAAAGGCAAGACGTGCATCGTCATTGCGCACCACCTGGGCACGATCCGCCATGCTGACATTATCTTTGTGGTGAAAGACAACGCCCTCGTTGAGCGTGGCACCCACGACGAACTATTAGCTGCGGGTGGCGTCTATTCCGAACTTTATGAAATTCAGTTTCGTAAGGATGAGCCTGAGGCGGCAATGGCATTAGGGAGTAGCCAGTAAGCAGAAGGCAGCACCGCCACCGGCGGCGGCCGGATTAAACAGTCTGTGACTTGGAGCAAGTCACACGTAAGTGGACGGGCCTTGCGACCCCCTCACCCCCGGCCCCTCTCCCCCAAAGGGGCGAGGGGAGAGGTAATTTGAAGTTACTTCCCTCGCCCCTTTGGGGGAGAGGGTGGACCGCAACCGGCGTCTTCATCAGCCGGGGCGGGACGGGTGAGGGGGTCGAAATCGAAGTCGTCGGACGATAAGCAGTTGGCACTCCGCCTGTAGGCAGTCACTGTAAAACCACATGGTGAAACGCACATGAAACTATTAATCCAACCCGGTGACGGACCGGAGGCGTTGCTGGCCGGAATCCGCAATGCCAAGAAAAGCATTGAGATCGCGATCTTTCGCTTCGACCGTGCCGAGATCGAGGCTGCACTGAAGGCCGCGGTGGGTCGCGGCGTTACCGTGCATGCGTTGATTGCCTACACCAACCGGGGCGGCGAGATCAACCTGCGCAAGCTGGAAATGCGCCTGCTGGCTGTGGGAGTCGCCGTTTCGCGGACCGCCGACGACCTGGTGCGCTATCACGACAAGATACTAATCATCGACCGCCGGTTGCTCTTCGTCCTGTCTTTCAATTTCACCCACCTTGACATCGACCACAGCCGCGGCTTTGGCATTGTCACCCGGAACACCAGGTTCATCCAGGAAGCTGTGAAGTTATTTGAGGCAGATACCACAAGAAATGTCTATACACCCACGATGGATACCTTTGTGGTCAGTCCGGCTAATGCCCGCAAGGTGCTCGGCGAATACATTAGCAAGGCCAAAAAGGAGTTGCTCATCTATGATCCGAAGATTGCAGACACGGAGATGCTGCGCGCCCTCAGTGAGCGGGTCAAGGCAGGGGTTGTGATCAAAGTCATCGGCAGCGTCGGCAAGCAAGACCCCGGCCTGGATGTCAGGAACCTGGCCAGGATCCGCTTGCACACCCGCACCATTATCCGCGACCGCCGCCAAGTCTTTTTGGGCAGCCAGAGCCTGCGCACCGCCGAACTGGACTCACGCCGCGAAGTCGGCGTTATTGTTCGTGAACCGAAGGTGGTGGATGGCATCATCAAGACCTTTGAATCGGACTGGGCGGCAAGCGCAGTAGAGCAGAACCAGCAGGCCGAAGCCGACATGAAGGAAATCAAGCAGGCGGTAAAAGAGCTGGTCAAGGAGCTGTCGCCGCTGAATCCCATCGTGGAAGAGGCCCTCAAAGAGACGGCGTCGGAGAATGGGAGCGCCGGTCTGAACACACAAGAAATGAAAGATACGGTCAAGGAAGCAGTAAAGGAAGCGGTCCGTGAACGTGTGGATGAAATGGTGAATGAAACTCTGGCGGCGTCTTAGCCTCCGCTTCCGAGTGGAGCGGGGCGGCCTGCCGTCCCCCCGGTGTCCATCGCCACCCCTCCCCAGGGTAGGGCAACCCATGGTCCTGCTCCGAGTCTGGTATGAGCAAAATTGAACAGATGCATAAACTGGCTTCAGATATAACAAGCGTGTTTCAAGCTTTCTGTCCGGGAGAATCCATGAAGTGCCGAATCCATGTCACCAGCCTTCTTCTGTGGCTCTCGCTTTTGGGGATTGTGGGGCCTGGCTTCGCAGGTCATAAGCAGGTTCCTAAGGACAGTGAGGAGATGCGCGACTTCAAGCCCTTTCTCGACCGCGTCAATGTGTACGTTAAGATGGAGAAGAAACTGGAAGCCTCACTGCCGAACTTGAAGCCCACGAAGGACCCGGCGCGGATTGTCGAATGCCAACACGCGCTGGCCAGCAGCATCGTTGACGCGCGCCGTGATGCACATCAGGGAGACATCTTCACGCACGAGGCGAGTGAGCGGTTCCGCAAAATCATCCACCAGGCATTTGAGGGACCGGAAGGCCATCGCCTGCGCCGCACGATCCAACAGGACACCCCGTTCACCGTCGTTCCTTTGCACGTGAACGATGTGTTTCCCGACGATATCCCGCTCACCACCACGCCGCCGACCTTAATGCTGAAGCTGCCTGAACTGCCCCCGGAGCTTTCTTACCGGTTTGTAGGACGCGACCTGGTGCTGAAGGATATTAAGGCGGGCTTGGTTGTGGATGTCCTCCCGAACGCCATTCCCTGAGGTCTACTGTTATGCAGACTATGCGCTGCTCTGCCGTTGCTTCCTATGTTGCGTTTGCTGCCATAAGCCTGTCGCTTTACGCCCAGGAATTGACCCTGCCGCTGAAGCCAGACTCGGTGCGCTTTGCGGCCATCGGCGATATGGGGGATGGAGGCAAGGAGCAATATGCCGTGGCCGGGCAGATGGTTGCGTACCGCGGTAAGTTTCCCTTTGACTTTGTGCTGATGCTGGGCGACAACCTCATTGGCAGCAAAGACCCGATTGACTACCAAAACAAGTTCGAGCTGCCTTACAAGCCCTTGCTCGATGCGGGCGTAAAATTCTACGCAGTGTTCGGCAACCACGACATCTCCAACGAGCGGTTCTACAAGTTGTTCAACATGAACGGGCAGCAATATTACTCGTACACGAAAGGCAACATCCGCTTCTTCGCCCTGGACAGCAATTACATGACCCCACAGCAGCTCGCGTGGCTGGAAAATCAACTGCAGAACTCAGGCACGGATTGGAAAATCTGCTATTTCCATCACCCGCTCTATTCTTCCGGTTCCTTCCACGGCTCTTCCGTAGAACTCCGCACTCTGCTGGAGCCCCTGTTCATAAAATATGGGGTGCAGGTGGTCTTTGCCGGACACGAGCACATTTATGAGCGGGTGAAGCCGCAAAAGGGTATCGTCTATTTCACCGAAGGAGCCTCCGGCGAGTTGCGCAAGGGCAATCTGACGAAGACGGACATGACCGCCGCCGGGTTCGACCAGGACCGCAGCTTCATGCTTGTTGAAATCTCCGGTGATGAGCTTTACTTCCAGACCATCGCGCGAGTAGGGGTGACGGTGGATTCCGGGGTGATCCAGCGCGTGACGACGACTGCGGGCGCGGCAGCATTGCCTGCGGCCCGGCCTGATCATGGTGGCTCGCCTGGCCGCACAGAGGCGAAAACCCCGGGCGCCGATCTTTCCCGTGTCCCCACTGCCGCAGACTAAAACCTCCTCACAATTTCTCCCTGATTGCAGATGAGCAATTCAGACCATAGGCGTGAGCCATGCTGAACAGACAATGCCCGTGCCCTTGAGGTATAAGAAGTGTACTCCGAGTTGCCAGCCAGGATCTGGTGAAGGGCGGATGGCAAAACACGAAAGTGCTCACGTCTTTCATCCTGTTGGTGTTAAGCGTGCCCTCTCATCTTTCCACCTACCGCACGCAGTGCAACCGGATTACAGGGAGGTATGCCGTGAATATCAATACATGGAAGCGGATGGCTGCGGCGGCGATCGTCAGCTCTGTGCTGTTTGTAGGAGTTAGTATCCCGGCCAACAGCCAGCCACTACCTCAGCAAGACCAGAAAACTCATGGGAAGCAGCAGCCACAGGCACAGCCACAGCGTGCCCAGCCGCAACCACAGGCGCAGCGGCAACCACAGCAACAACAACCCCAGCAACAACGCGCTCAACAGCCGCAGCAACAGCAACAACAACGGGCCCAGCAACAGCAGCAACAACAGCGAGATCAGGGTCAGCAACAACAACGAGCTCAGCAACAGCAGCAACAACAGCAAGCCCAGGGTCAGCAACAACAACGAGCTCAGCAACAGCAGCAACAACAGCGAGCCCAGGGTCAGCAACAGCAACGAGCTCAGCAACAGCAGCAACAACAGCAAGCCCAGGGTCAGCAACAGCAACGCGCCCAACAGCAGCAGCAGCAACAGCAAGCCCAGGGTCAGCAACAACAACGTGCCCAGCAACAGCAGCAACAACAGCGAGCTCAGCAACAGCAACCACAGCGCGCCCAGGGTCAGCAGCAACAACGAGCTCAGCAACCGCAACAACAACCCGGCCAACAACAGGTTGCGCAAGGCCGCGTCCCCCAACAGCGTCAGCAGCAGCTTATCCAGCAGCAACAGCAGCAAGTTACGCAGTACCGCCAACGCCTGGATCAGGGGCAACGAGCCCAACCGCAACGTGCGGCAGAGCTTCAACATCAAGGACGCACGGCGGGATACCGCTATCAGCAACAGTATTCAGCGCACGAATATCAGCAGCAGAGGAACTTCGAGAGTGATCGCCACGACTACAACAATGATCCGTACTTTTACACGGCGGCGGATTATCGTTACAACCGCGGTGGCCGCTACTACGAGACCAATCAATACGGCGCGAATATGCTTCGGGCAGCCATAAATAACGGTTATGAACAGGGCTTCCTCGCCGGAGATGCCGATCGTCAGGATCGGTGGCGCTCCGACTACCAGAACTCCTATGCCTATCTGGACGCGAACTACGGTTATGATGGTTATGACATTTCCCAGGACGATTATAACTATTATTTCCGCGAGGGATTCCGTCGTGGCTATGAAGATGGCTACGACGGCCGGTATCAATATGGCGCCTATTCCGGCGGCAGGCGCACAATCCTGGGCGGCATTTTGGGGTCAATCCTCGACTTGCAGGCGCTACGGTAAACCCGAGTTTCCATGGCGCGCTTGGGATGGCGGGCGTGGATGCGAAGGTATCAATCGTAGCGCAGGCTTCAACGGGGGGGCTGCGCTACACACGCTCCCGGATGCCATGTTGGAGCCTGTTCCTCGGACCCGGGTTGTATCTCCCGTCTGCCGAAGCCAGGTGAGCAATTGTGAACAATCAGATGAGCAATACTGGGCTGAAGAGCGATTCAGGCCAGTATATAACGATTGTGGCTCGAGTTCCCCCGGCTGGTTCAACATGCCATCTGAAATAGGGCAGCGAAAAGGAAAATGGATCATGAGAGTGCAATGGATTGCAAGGCGGCGGCCCGGATCAGGTTGCCTTTTTCTTCCGCGCTGGGATTCTCGTTTGATGTTAGGAATCAAGGAGGGGACTCATGAGCAGATTCGGCATAGGGGTTGTCCTGTTGATTCTCGGGGTGGGTTTGCTCCTGGTCGGTGGGATCTCCTACACGACTCAGAACAGAGCCAAGATCGGGCCGATCGCCATTGAGTATCCCGAGCAGCATCGCATCCCGTTTTCGCCGCTTGCGGGAGCGCTTCTGGCTGTGACGGGCGGGGCTCTTATGCTTGCGGGGCGCTCCAAGAGCCATCCAGCGTAATTCTTCGCGGATCGGGCACCGGGCAGGAAACAAGGAGTCCACTTTGACCGGTGGGGTTGTGAGTGCCCTACGGCAAACCAGGGTCGCAAGCGCGTCAAGATCGGGAACCGGCGTCGAGCGGACTCGACGAGTGTCACGACGTACGAGTGGAAATATCACCGTCAACAAAAATCGATAGGAGAGTGCATGAGTATGAACCCGACAGTTACATACGAAACACTAAAAGGAACCCCCAACGAGGCGGGAACCGGGCGTGCACAGCCCAATCTTCACCAGCAGGCGAGAGAGATTCAGCCTTTCAACAAGATCACCAAAATGCCGATCGCGCTCGACGAAAGCGTCTGCGTGTCGAGTGTGCAAGCGCTGAACCAGGTACTGGCCGATAGCATGATCCTGCGCGATATGTACAAAAAACATCATTGGCAGGTGGCGGGCGAAACGTTTTATCAATTGCACCTGCTGTTCGACAAGCATTACAGCGAGCAGGCCGAGTTGATCGACGCCATCGCGGAGCGCATTCAGCTTCTGGGTGGAATCAGCATCGCCATGGGTATTGACGCTGCCGAAATCTCCATTATCCCTCGTCCTCCACGCGGACGGGAGGAGGCTCCCGTGCAGATCTCGCGGTTGCTCGAGGCGCATGAATTCCTTTTGCGGGCGGCCCGGACTGCGGCTCGACAAGCGACGCAGACAGGCGACGATGGGACCAATGATTTGCTGGTGAGTCAGGTGATTCGGACCAACGAACTTCAGGTTTGGTTCCTTGCCGAGCATGTCGTCAACATCCCGATGGCAAAGGCGGACTGAGCGGAGAAGAGGCGGGAAATGGCTCCTGACTATGACCTATCGACACTGCCGACCGAGCAGGTAGACCTTTGGATTTGTCTCCAAGCCGATGCCATCTGCGGCCAGATCATTGCGGATCAGGCCGCACGGCTGGGTTTCCCCCTTGCTCTCGTGGACTGCATCGTCGCCTCCATGGCAGCAAAGCCGCAGGCGATATTCAACAATGGATAACGGGGGAGGGGACTTACAGCCCCCAGCCTCCGGAAACAAAGGAGTTCAACTTATGCCGTTAATACAAATCCTGCTTGCCCTGATCGTCGTGGGCGTTCTTCTCTGGCTCGTCAACAACTTCAT
>Ga0181517_10005795_pt1 | contig 10797 bp, 6 predicted proteins | sample PEATcosm2014_Bin_31_FD_119748 | JGI IMG/M metagenome (GOLD analysis project Ga0181517, IMG submission 119748) | Peatland microbial communities from MTU Mesocosm Facility, Houghton, MI, USA - PEATcosm2014_Bin01_30_metaG | ecosystem: Environmental > Terrestrial > Soil > Wetlands > Peat | place... | reverse complement strand
GATTCCCAGAAGCCTGAACGCGTCGCTGGCCGGCATGGCCCTCGCGCCAACTCACAACATCTTGTTATCGACTCTGTCTAGTGTTGCGTCGGCGGCAGCGCGGCTCCAGCCGATACGCAGGTTTTTCACATCGTGCAACGCGAAGGCGCCGTCGGCACCGCGCCGCGCCGTAACGGCGAAGAAATCCGCGCGCTCAACATCGGCCAGGTAGAACGCGGGGCGCGCGTCGGCGGTCGCGTTCGCTATCTCCACATGACTCATCTCCACATTGCGCACATGCCGTAGAAAGAACCCCGATGCCGGCATGGGTCCGAACATTCTTGGCTCCGGATACGCCGCTTCGAGCTCGGGGGGTTGTATCTGAGCCATCCCGGCCGTTGCGCCGCCTATCGTTTCGATGTAGATGTTGGAGAGCTTCACATCTTCAATCGGATAGCCTGGAATGCCGTTGAGAATCGAGCTGACGTTTTGCGGGGCGTTGTAGCATTCGAGATTGCTGATGAGAATGCGCTTAAGTGTTCCCACTTTTGTGCTTTCTTTGGGACCACGTAAGCGCGCTCCCAGGCGCATGAAAATGGGACCAGAGGCAAGGTCGCGCATGGTTGTATTGGTGATGGTTATGTCCTCCAGCAGCGCGCCATCGACCGATTCCAATGCGTAACCCTGACAGCCCTCGAACACGCAGTTGCTGATGGTGATGTTGATGAAGCCGCCATTGGATTCCGTGCCGCACTTGATGCGACCGGTGGGGTGATCGACCACGCCCGGCGCGAACTTCTTGAAGGTCCCGTCCAGCACCGAACCCAGTTCGTAATACCCGGTAACCCAGCAGTTGGAAATGGTCACATTCCTGGTGGGCCGCGCATAACCCAGGGCATAACTTGACTTAGGGCAAATGCCGTCGTCCCATGGCGAGTTGACCGTGCAATTGGCGACGCGTACGTTCTGGCAGCAATCGATGTCTATGCCGTCGCGATCGGTATCAATTTTGAGATTGTCGATGGTCAGGTTATCGACGCCGGTCAGTAAAAGTCCAAAATGGCCGCCCTTCAGAATCGCGAAGTCGCGCAACAGAACATTGCGGCAATTCTTGAGCGCGATGGCCTTGTTGCCCGCTCCTGCCTGTTCGGCGACGAAGGGCGCGCCGTCTCCTTTGCGTCCGCGGCCGTTCGAGAGCCCCCTGCCCCAGATCAGGCCCGAGCCCGTAATGCTGCAGTCGTGAATATCTTCGCCCCACAGCAGCGAGTTATGCCAGTGGTTATGACCGTAGTCCTGATAGGCATCCCAGTCCGTATTCGGCTCGGCCGCGTCGTAAACTCCGCCGTTATAGCCGGTCAGGTCCCCAGGCATCGGGGAGTCGGCAGCCACGATTGCGCTGCCCTGCTCCAGGAGCAGATGAACCTGGCTCTTCAAGTGGATAGAAAAACAAAGATACGATCCCGCCGGGAAGACAACCAGTCCTCCGCCCGTGACGGCCGCGGCTTCGATGGCGCGGTTCACGGCCTCTGTATCCAACGTTTTCCCGTCCCCCGTCGCGCCGTATTTGCGGACGTCGAAGAGGTTGCGGGCTGGCTCGCCTGCCGGGGCACTGTCCTGCCCCGAGGCTGCGAGAGAAACGGCTGGAATGGCGGCAGCGGCCATGCCGAAACTGCTGGTGCGTAAGAAATCGCGGCGCATCGAACTGAACGCTTTCATAAGAACATCCTCCTCAAATGGGATGGTGCAGCGCTGATTCTTCTGGAAAATAGCTCCGGGAGCGTGAGGGCTGCGGACCGGCAGCACTACAGCAACACAAGGCTGAATTTCCGCCGATTCCAGACGGCCATCATCAATCGCTATGCATAGAATACTCCTGCCGTGGGAGGGTCCTGCTTGCGACGTGGAGTTGGAAGGGTTCGGCTAAACCAAGTGCACTTTTCGCCTTTGGTTCCAGGCCTGCACGGGCCGCGCGAGGAGGAGAATGCCCAGCACAATCGTCATGGTCAGCGGCGTGAGAACGCCGGGCTTCACCTGCCACCAGTAGTGAATTACTCCACAGACAGCGGCCGCATAAACCAGCTTGTGCAGCCGGTTCCAGCGCTTGCCGCCCAGCTTGCGAATGGCCCAATTCGTCGAGGTCGCGGCCAGCGGCAGAAGCAGTAGCCATGCGGTCACTCCGGCGGTGATGTAGCGGCGCTTGGCGATGTCGGCAGCCATTGCGTTCACGTCGAAGCCGGCGTAGAGAGCGACATAAGTCAAGAGATGGAGCGTGGCGTAGAAGAAGGCAAATAGGCCCAGCAAGCGGCGAAACTTGATGAGCCAGCCGAGGCGCGGCGAAAGACGGCGCACTGGCGTGATGGCCAGCGAGATGGTGAGCAGGCGCAGCGTGGCCAGTCCGGTGGCAAAGGTGATGGTCGCCGTGGGGTCCGCGCCCAGTTTGTTGTTGATTGCGCCCCAAAGGAGCAAGCCCAGCGGCCAAAGGCAGGCCAGCCAGACGAGGGTCTTGAGTGCAAGAAGCGTCGTTCTTTTCATAGAGTGTGAATGTGCGGAGTCACTGTTGAGTACGGAGTGAGTGTACTTGAAGGTACGCGAAAATCGGTGATTTTTGGCTGAAAATTGGCGTTTTTTACCTCAAAATTAGCGTTTTTTGCGCGGAATTGGCGGGAAACATCCCTCCGGGGCTAAAGCCCGCATTGATTTTGCTGGCTTTATGCGGGGGTTGAAACCCCCACCTCCCTCCGTCTTGAGTTTTTCCGCAGCCTATGAAGCCATGCCCTGAGACAAAGCGGCTTCTTGAAACACGTTCCATGAGTTTTTCCTCAGCCTGCTTAGCCCGTCAAACTGAGGTTCATTCGCTGTTTGGCGCTTCAAAAGTTCCTCCGCAGATCCATCCCGTTATACAGCGAGGCAACCTGGTCGCCATAGCCGTTGAACATCAAGGTGGTGCGGCGCTGGGCGTAGAAGGGCTGGCCGATGCGGCGTTCGGTCTTCTGGCTCCAGCGGGGATGGTCCACGTTGGGATTGACGTTGGAGTAGAAGCCGTATTCGTTGCGCGCCTGGTCGTTCCAGGTGGTGGGTGGCTGCTTATCGAGGAAGCGCACAGCGACAATTGATTTCGCTGACTTGAAGCCGTACTTCCACGGCACGACGATTCGTACCGGCGCGCCATCCTGATTGGGCAGCACCTCGCCATACAAACCAAAGGTCAGCAGCGCGAGCGGGTTCATGGCCTCGTCCATGCGCAGCCCTTCGGAGTATGGCCAGGAGATGGTCGACTCGCCGGCCCACTTCTCCACGTGCCGGTCGTAATAGGAGAGGAACTGAACATATTTTGCGCTGGGCAGCGGGTCGCACTGGTTGATAAACTCCGAGAGCGAGTAGCCGACCCAGGGAATCACCATGCTCCATGCCTCGACGCAGCGATGACGATAGACGCGATCTTCGAGCGGGCGAAGCTTGAGCAGCGCGTCGATGTCAAAGGTCTTCGGCTGTTTTACTTTGCCTTCGATGCGCACGGTCCATGGGCGAGTGGGCAGGCCGCCGGCGTTCTTCGCGGGCTGATCCTTCTCCACGCCAAACTCGTAGAAGTTGTTGTAGTGAGTGATGTCTTCGAAGCTGGTCAGTTGCTCGCCGGTGGTGGTGAGCGGGCTCTTCACGGTCTGAAGTTTTGTGCCGGCCTGCGCGGCAATGCGCGGCGAAAAGACCTCGGCCAACCGCTCGACGCCCAGTGCCACTACGGCAGTGGATGCGGCCGTGCGCAGGAAGCGGCGGCGATTGAGGTACTGGCCGTACTGGTCTCGGGAAGTGATCTCGGAAGAGGGAATGTCGGACGGTTTGCCGATGAGCATGGGGTGACCTCGCACGGGGAAGCTCTGAACACAATCATTAGACACAATGGAGGGGATGGACGTTACAAGATTTATTTGAGATTCGCGGATGCCCACCCATGGAGCCGAGTTGCCGGTCGCTCGTCCAGAACGGGCGAAACTGATTCAGTTAGAGGCCAACCTGCAGATTTCGATACGATATGTCTGAGTTCAATCATAGCCGTGACCACGGTCTGACCCGAAGACCCGCTCATCGCGATAATAAGGCCGCGATGAACGTGGCACAGCTTCTCAAGGCTCATCTCGATTCTTCGGGGTTGATGAGCAGGCCACCTGCCGTATGCCCGCCATATCTCCATCAGTTTAGTACGATGGAAGAAATGACGGGAGTGTGTCAAAAAGACTCGAATTGCTTAATCGCGCCGAGCGTGTAGTTGAACAACTCCACCAAACCTGGAATAACCGGTCGGAAGTTCCTCCCACCAAAATCCCTGAACGATATGTAGGGCATCAGTGTGCCGTATCCCTGAAACTGACGTGCAACTTCGACGGCGTCAAGTTCGGGATGTACCCGCTGATAATTTTCGATGATAGGTTTCATGTCGGTAGGGAAGAACACCGAACCGCTCGGCACGCTAAGGACGAGTTCTCTGTGCTTATCAACAATGTCGAAATCGTGGATGACCCACAGAGGATCGTCCACAGGGTTGGAGGCGTTATAAGGCTGAAGAGTCTCGATCAACCTGCGGGTGTCGGTATTCTGGATCAATTCTACTTTTCGTTTAAAACTTCTACGGTCGTTCGAATTAGACGGCCTATTTCTGAGAACCGGGAAGTCAATCCATGTGTGTTCCTTTGTAATTCCAACAGAGAAATGCCATGTGATGTGGTCAAAACAGGACCGCAAATGGTGGAGAATCTCTCCTGCAAGCACACTGAAGCGTGGTGGGATAATGCGATTTCTATGATACTGAATTGCCTTAAGGAACTCCTCTCTGTCGTCCTTTGGAAGAACGGCGTAGTCGCCTTCTTGAAAAAAAAGGGAGATTTGCTCATCCAAATAGAAGATGTTCTCTTCGGCCCGTTTTAGCTTTGCATTGATACCCGTAAAGTCCTGCATACCCCATGATAGGACGTACTTGACGTGCGGGGATAATTACCCTCCTAAGTAAACATCACTGAGGCTGAAGCGGCCCTCTGCACCGGGTGGCAGATTAGAAACTTGTCGGGACCAACCCAGGTGGCAGCATGGAGGGTTGATGCAACATCTGTGCGCTTATTTGCTGAGCGCAAACGGCCATTGACCGAGACGGCGGGCGCGGATGAGGTAGATCAGGGTGCCGGAGACGGCGATTGCCGCGGCTACTGCGAGTTCAACAAGGGCGTGGCCGCGATTGACCAGCATGAAGACGAATCCCACAAGAGCGATGAGCGGCGGCAGCGGATAGAGCGGAATGCGGAATGGCCGCTCGAGCTCAGGCCGCTGAATGCGCAGCAGCATTACGCCCACCTGCTGCGGCAGGAATTGCAGCAGGATGCGGGTAATCACCAGCATGGTAATGACCTGAACAAGCGAAAAGAAACAGAAGGCCATCGCGACCAATCCCAAAGCGACAAGAGAGCGGTGAGGAATGTTGTAGCGCGGATGGACGGCGGCGAGGAAGCGGAAGTAGTTGCCGTCGCGGGCGGCGGCGTACGGCACGCGGGAGTAGCCGAGCAGCAATGAGAAGACCGAAGCGAAGGCTGTCCAGACGATGAGCGCGGCCATCAGCCGGCCGGCCACGCTGCCAAAAGCGGATGCGGCGATGTCGGCCACCAGTTGCACGCGGACAGAGGCGCCTGCGGCACCGTGCGAAGCGGCGTCGCGCCCAAAATCGCGTATCGCAGGCAGCGCGGCCAGGTTCATGGCAACGTAAAACGCCGAGACGAAGAGCACCGAGAGCAAAATGGAGCGCGGAATGGTCCGCTCGGGGCGCCGCACTTCGCCACCCAAAAAGCAGATGTTGTAGTAGCCCCAATAACAATAAGTGGTGAGCAGCGTGGCCTGCGCCAGTCCGCCGAGCGCTGCGGGGATGGACAGTGCGGGGGATGCCGGCATACTCCAGCCGCCGGTGGCTGCGGCGTGATAAAAGCCGGAGACGATGACTCCGGCAATGGCAGCGAGAACGCCGGCAAAGAGCACCCAGGCGAGGCGCGTGATGGAGCTGAGATTGCGATAGAGCAGTGCGGTGACCAGCAGGCAGGCCGCGGCGGCGGCAAAGTTGGTGTAGTGCAGCGCGGGCCAGGCTGCGATGGGCGCGCTGTCGAGCCCCGGCCAGAACCATGCCAGAAAGCTCGAAAGGCCGATGCAGCCTGATGCGATGGACAACGGCGCGGTGAAACTTACCTGCCAGACGTAGAGAAAACTGAGACAGTTGCCGGCGCGCTCGGGGCCGTAGATCTCGCGCAAAAAAGCGTAGGAGCCTCCGGCGCGCGGGAAGGCCGCGCCCAACTCGGCCCACACCAGGCCGTCGGCCACGGCGAGGGCCGCGCCCAGCACCCAAGCCCACACCGAGAGCCGGTAACCCGCGGCGGCGATCACCAGCGGAAGCGTGATGAACGGACCAACGCCGATCATCTCGAGCATGTTGAAAGCCACCGCCGAGCGCAAACCGATGCGGCGCTGGAGGTTGCTGGCGGGGTTGGAGTTGGGCAAATTCATGGGGCTGATGCGCTCCCCGGATTGTACACTGACGGGAGAGATGATTCGATTCGAGAAAGTTCAACGAGCAGTGACGTGCGCGGTCCTTGCAGGGCTGATGCTGACAGGGACGCATCACGCGGCGGCGCAAGAGAAGACGCAGCAATCCGCGCCGGCTGAGAGTGCTTACGCGGCAATTCCTCTGCCGGAACCGAACGAGATTGCTTTGCCCTTGCCTGAGGATCGCGGTGCCGCGGCTTTGGAACAATCGTTGCGGCGGCTCGGAACCACGGCCAGCGTGATGATGATCGTGGCGCATCCGGACGACGAGGACGGCGCGCTGCTGACTTATTTGAGCCGCGGGCTGGGCGCGCGGGCCACGCTGCTGACGCTGAATCGCGGCGAAGGCGGGCAGAACGCCATCTCAGCCGACGCCTACGATGCGCTGGGGATCATCCGCACCAATGAACTGTTGAAGGCCGACGAATATTACGGCGCAAAGCAGCTTTGGGGCACGGAGGTGGACTTCGGATTTTCCAAAACTCAGGAGCAATCGTTCGAGCGCTGGGGACATGACCGCGTACTCTACGATGCTGTGCTGGCTGTCAGGCGTGAACGGCCGCAGGTGATCGTTTCTACTTTTGTTGGCGGCATCACCGACGGCCACGGGCAACATCAGGTCTCCGGCGAGATTGCGCAGGAGGTCTTCAATGCGGCGGGCGACCCCAAGATTTTTCCCGAGCAATTGAAAGACGGATTGCAGCCCTGGCATCCTTTGGCTGTTTACTCGATGGTTCCGTTTGCGCCCATCAAAGACGGAAAGATGTTTGACTACGCGACGGGCAAATGGGCTCCGGCGCGGTTCAGGAATTATGTGACCGGCGAGTGGAGCGCGTCCGCGCCTTCGGCTGACGTTACGATGCAGGTGGGCAAACTTGACCCTGTGCTGGGGCGCAGCTATATGCAGATTGCGCGTGAGGGATGGGGCGAGCAGAAGACGCAGAATGGCGGCGCGAATCCCGCGCTGAGCGGCCCATCGACCACGAGCTATCACTTGTGGGCTGTGACGACGGAAGCAGCAGGTGCGCCGGGAACAGCTTCGCGGAACGAAGATCTGTTTCACAACCGCAAGGTCAACATCGACACGAGCGTTGCGGGGCTCGCCCGTCTGGCAAAGGACAATCCGCCCGCGTGGCTCTCTACTGGCTTGCACCAGTTGGACCTGAGCCTCAAGCAGTTCGAGACCGCGCGGCAGGGCAAGACAAGCGCAGCGGTGGCGCATCAAGTTGCGCCGATTTATCGCCAGACTCTGGAGCTGCGCAAACAAGTAGCTGCCAGCACTCTTGATGCGGAAGCCAAGGCTGGTTTGCTGTTTGAATTGGACACGAAGATTGACGAGATTCAGACCGCGCTTAAGGATTTGCTCGGCCTTGACCTTGTCGCTTTTACAACGAAGGCCGACAACGCGCAGAGTGGCGGTTCGTTTCGCGGCGGTTCGGCTGACGAGATGCCACGCAGCGTGACTCCGGGCGAAGAGTTCAAGGTTCGCATACACGCCGCGCAGGCCACGGCTGAAACAACGCTCAATCGCGTCTGGCTGGAGAGCGAAAGCGGCGACCCATGGAAGACGGAGATTGCAACCGGCGACTTCGGCCCGGAAGCTTCGGTCGCCGACTCTATCTTCCGCGTGCGCGCAGCCGAAAATGCCGAGCCGACCCAGCCTTATTTCACGCGACCTTCCATCGAACAACCTTATTACGATGTATCGAAACCGCAGTGGCGCTTGCACTCGTTTGCGCCTTATCCGCTGGCGGCGTGGGCGGAGTTCACCTTCGACGGCTTGCCGATTCATTTGAGTCAGACGGTGCAAACGCTGCAACGCGTTCAAGGCCAAGGGGGATTCTATGAGCCGCTGGTGGTGACGCCTTTGATCGGCGTGCGCATGGAGCCGGAGGCGCGCATTCTGCCGCTCGACGGCACGGCTCTGCCAGTGCGAGTCACGGTACACGCGCAGGGCGCCGCGGAGGGAACTGTCGCGCTGGAACTGCCCGCCGGATGGCGCGCGGAACCGGCAGAGGCAAGCTTTCATCTGGCGTCCGCAGGCGACACCGAGCCAATTCAGTTCTCTGTTACTCCCGCCGCCACGCAAGAAGCGGCATACGCCATTCAGGCCATGGCGCACTGGGACGATCACAGCTACCGCACCGGCTGGCAGAGCGTGGGTTACGCCGGATTGCGGCCCTATAACCAGTACAAGCCCGCTCAGTTGAAGACCCGCAAGGTGGATGTGAAGCTGGCGCCGGGACTGCGCATAGGCTACGTGATGGGCACGGGCGATCTGGTTCCTGAGGCAATCGAAGGACTGGGAGTTGTGCCGCATTTGCTCACCGCTTCCGAGCTGACTTCGAGCGACCTTTCGGCGTGGAACGTGATTGTCATTGGCATCCGCGCTTACTCCGCGCGGCCTGAGCTGACTGCGGCTCAATCGAGGCTGGCTGAATTTGTACGCCGAGGCGGAACGCTGATTGTCCAGTACCAGAGCGGCAACTTCCCTGCTCCGTTTCCGTTGTCGATGGGACGAATGCCGGAGCGTGTGATGGACGAACGAGCGCACGTGAAGCTGCTGAACCCGGCCCATCCGCTGCTCAACTGGCCGAACGCCATCACGGATGCGGACTTTGGCGGTTGGGTTGAGGAGCGCGGCCACTCTTTTCTGGATAGTTGGGACGCAAGTTACACGGCGCTGACCGAGACAGCCGACCCTGGGCAGGACCCGCAGCGCGGCGGCTTGCTCGTGGCGCATCCCGGCAAAGGGACTTATATCTATGTCGCCTACGCGCTCTATCGCCAGCTTCCGGAGTTAGTGCCGGGAGCTTACCGGTTGCTGGCCAACATTCTGAGCGCGGGCCAGGACGATGCGGCGCGGAGCAATCAACCGCAAGCGCCGCGCCCGTAGATGCATTGCCGGCCAGCTTGTCGTGAAGCTTACTTGCCCGCTTCCGTCACCAGCCGTTCCGCCCTCGTCACAGCGTCGAGCCGGTGCTGCTTCTGGGCTTCCATGTCTACCTTCGCCGGAAACCAATTGCGAGCTAACAGTTGCTTGGCGTATTCCTCCAGCCGCGGAGTGAAGTTTGCGCCGATCGCGGCGACAGCTGCCTGCGCTTCGGGCAGCACTTTGTGAAAGTGGGCTATCTCCTCTTGCGCGCTTTCCGGATGGTAACTCAGGCGGTCGCCGGCCTGCATGGCGTCGATCAGTACATCCGGTGCGTCAGCGACAGGTGAGGTATCGCGCATGGCTTCGTAAGCATCGCGCAGGCGCGTCATGGCGCCGGCAAAGCCATCGAGTTCATTGCGGCGAGCGGTAAGGCCGTCGGCGCGTCGGACTTCGATGGTCACCTTGCTCGCTACGCTGAAGCTCGGGACGGGAATCACCGTGGTCAGCGTGTTGCCCTCGAAGGACCATCCGCCCTTGCCCAGCGGACCGGCCTGCTTCACGGTGACGCCGTTGACTGTGACCGAAGCCGGCGGCCAGTCCGCGGGCAGCCGCAGCTCATATCCGCGCCTCTGCGGCATTCCCGGATAACCGCGCTCGACGGGGCCAATCTCCACGCGCAATTTGTCGCCGGTTTGCGCTGCCTTGATGGGAGTGCGCGCAAAGACGCCGCGCTGGTACTCGACCGCGACGCCTGAATCCTCATAAACCGAGTAGCTCGATGTGGTTCCCGGCGTGAGCGGCCAAACGTTCACGATCAGCGGGTCCACCGGCTTTTCGCCCGTGAAGCGCATGGGCGGCTGCATGGGCACAATCGCCCCGGCGCGCAGGTAGACCGGCGTCTGTTCGATGGAGAAACTGCGTTCGATGGCGGCTGGCCCTGTGAAGTGCTTGCCTGTGGGCCACTCGATCCACTCGCCGGTGGGCAGCCAAACTTTTTCTGTGGCCAGGCCGCTGACCTTGTCGGCAGGCGCGGTTATTGGTGCGGCCAGCATCTGATCGCCAAACAGGTATTCGCCCTTGCTATCGTAGGCCGCAGCCTCCTGCGGTGAGTCGTAGTAGAGCGGACGGAAGAACGCCACGCCGGTGTCGTAGGTGCGTCGCGCCTCGGTGTAAAGGTACGGCTCAAGCGCGTAGCGAAGCTGGAAGGTGGAGCGCAAAACGGACGAATACGGCTCAGGATAGGCCCAGATGCGCCGTTCGCTCTCAGGGTTCTTGGTGGTGTGAGTGCGCAGAATCGGGCTGAAGGCGCCAAACTGCACCCAGCGCGTGTACAGTTCCGGATCGACGGCTCCGGGCATGTGGCCGCCGATGTCGTG
>Ga0181517_10005792_pt1 | contig 10802 bp, 13 predicted proteins | sample PEATcosm2014_Bin_31_FD_119748 | JGI IMG/M metagenome (GOLD analysis project Ga0181517, IMG submission 119748) | Peatland microbial communities from MTU Mesocosm Facility, Houghton, MI, USA - PEATcosm2014_Bin01_30_metaG | ecosystem: Environmental > Terrestrial > Soil > Wetlands > Peat | place... | reverse complement strand
GGGCACCTCCGTCACGCGCGAGTCGTGATCGACCCCCATCCCGGCGACTACGTCGTCGTGGGCGACGACGACGCTCCGCCGGTGCTCGCCGAGGTGCTGAAGCGGGACCCGGAGGGCGCGCTGTTGCTGCGGCTGCTGCCCGGCGCTCCCGATGCTCATCCCGAGTTCCGGACGCGGCGGGTCTCGACCGCAGTCTGACGAGGAGCTCGGCCCATCGCGGTGACGAGCGGGTTAGGCGGCTCTGCAAAGCTCTGACCAGGTACTTTCTACAACGACGGGGCGTGGACCTCGGGTGCTAGTCGCCCCTCCGACACACGAAAACTTGTCGGGGCGTCATCGGCGGCGAGGGCCTCGGAGTATCTAGCTCTCAGACGCCGAGTTCTCTGCCCAGGAGCCTCGAAACGAAACCTCCAGGTCCCTCGTATCCGACGAGCTGTTTGACGCGCTCCAAGGTTTGTGCGCCGTTACCGACGTTAGCGGCCGCTTTCATGGTGTGCGTGTACGCCGCCCAGACGTCGGCGCTCGTGACCTCGTAGCCGTGGCCGGCAACCAGCCACTGGAGCGAGAGGAGCCCGGCGCCGAGGGCAAAGGCAGGTTGCTTTTCTGCGAAGTCCCGGGCGGCGCGGGCCAGCGTTTTGGGGTCGCAAGGCGAGCGGGCGGCGAGGTCGAGGGCCTCGTCGAAGAGGCCCGCCTCCTTGGCCGCGGCGAACCACTTGGCCTCGTCTCCAGCAGTCGTCCCCACGAGGTCCGCCAAAATCTGGCGGACGTCTTTGTGAGGATATTTCTTGGCCACAGCGCGGAATGTGGCGAGGTACGTACCGGCCCGGTTCGCCCGCAGGCCGTACCGCCCGTAAGCCTCATCGACCAAGCCGGACGACAGGATTCTGAGGCCGTTTCTTTCGAGGCGCAGAGCTCTCCCCAGTAATTGGCGAGGATCTCTATGTACGGCACCTGGTCGGCCTCGTGCGCCGCCCACAGTCGTTCGAGCCAAGCCTCCCTGACCGAGGGCCCCGCCGGGGCGTCGGTGATGATGGGGCTGACCGCCCCCTCGGCCGCCAGCACCGGGTCACGTCGCGCCACCTGTTTGATCTCGCTTACCGCCTCTTTCACGCGCTGGACGGCAGGTTGCGAACTCCAGCCGAAAGCGTGGCGCCTAAAGCGCGCCCTGAGCTCCCACTTGTAGCTTGGGACGCCGGTACGCGTCGTGCTCATGTCCGGGGCCCGGCGGTAGACCCGTCAATGGGGTTTTCAACTCCGGTAGTGGTGACGAAGCTCATCTCCATCAGACTGCCGCGCCGATGCGCCGGACACAACGACGCCCGGTGCTGGCAGGTGCAACAGGGACGGGTGCTTCGCGAGTGGCCTGGGCACGAACGGTCCGGTGGCGAGCCGGTGCCGTCAACTCAGGAAGGTGCGACGGACGTCCTTCATGAGCAGGACAAGGTGCAGGTCGTCGGTAGGGCTGGGCTCGAACTCGGGTACGAGGTGGAGGTAGAAATCTCGCGCTTGCTGTGACTCGGCGTGGACGAGCAGGCCCCGGCAACCGATGTCGTCGGCGAGCTCGACCAGGCGGGCGAAGACGTCCTGGAGCAGGCCCGTCCCGAGCCCGTTGCCCTCGTGGTTGATGTCGACGCCGAGCCGGGACAGCAGAGCGACCGGCTGAGGGTACCGACCGGCCCCCTTGCGTAGGCGGACGGGTGCGGCCTCAGCGTGTACCTGGGCCATGCACCAGGCGTAGTAAGCAACGACTTGGTCGTCCCCGTGCTCGGTCACCACAAACACGCGCGCGGTCCCGGTCGTGGCCCACTGGCGGGCGTAACGCAAGAGCCAGTCGGTCTGCTCGGATGAGCGGCACCGGAACCCGCTCAGGTCGTGGTGCTCGGCGAGTGGCTCAGGGGGCCGGTACGAGGGCTCACTCGCTAAAGGGCGAGGGGCGTTGCATAAATTGTACCCCGAAGACGACGGTTGGAACGGAGGCAACGGAGGCGCAGTAGCGCGCTACCAGTGCTCGTTGTGCACTACGTCATCGAACGGCCGGCGCTTTGGGCGCTCAATCGGCCTGAGAGCACCGTCGGCCGGGTAGCCGAGCGCCAAAAGATAGGCAGGATCGTAGTTGTCGGGTATCCCGAGGATCTGCCGGCAGGCCGCCTGGTCTTCGATGACGGCGTGCCCGCTCCCGATACCGATGTCTGCTGCGGCAAGCATCATGAGGATTGTTGCTTGGCCAAGGTCGTACTGGTCAAGGAACCGGGAGCGGTCGTCGTCCGGCTCGGGCAAGACGAGCGTGATCGTTGCGGCGGAGCCGGCGATATGGCCGGCGTGCGTCCAAACGGTGGAAAGTTGTTGGAGCTGCGAGCGGTCGGTGGTGACAACGAAGTCCCACCGTTGGCGATTGGAGGCGGAAGGGGCGCGCCAGCCCGCCTCTAGGATGCGGTGAAGGTCGGTTTTGGAAATTGGCCGGTGTTGGTAGGCACGGACATTGCGGCGAGCTTTGATGGCGTCCCAGGTCTCCATGCTCCCGAACCTAGCGGGGCGCAGGCCGGTTGGGGACGGGCGAGCGTCGGGGCTGACACCCAGCCCAGGACCGGAGCGAGGGGTCATCGTTGGTAAGGTCGCTGGTTAGAGCGTCGCGATTTGCCCAACTGCCCGTCAGTTCAAGGTGAGCGATCAGCGCGCGTGTCCCTCTCCGACACGGCGCTCGTCCGGGTCGGGGCAGCAGGCCCGCGAGTCGCGCCCGAGCCAGTCGTCGTCGGCCAGGGCCCGTTGCTTGGCGGGCAGCAAGGGCAGGATGGCAGCCAGAGCGTAGATGCAGAAATGCCGGCCGGCAGGCACCGTGAGATGGCTCGAGCGGGTCAGTTCGAAGTAGTCGCCGACGGCCATGCCGCACACCGACCGGCCCTCCATCGACTCCACGGTGACGCGGATGTCCCAGAGCTCCATCCCCGGTCCCTCCTAGTCAAGACGGGACGGCCGCAACGCCGACGTAGCCCGAGGCTAGATCCCCGGGCCCCTGGCGCGAAATTAGTGCAGCGGCTCAGCGGCGGCAGGGCCGAAAACCTGGCCCAATCGTCCCAGGATCTCCCTCAGCGCCTCCGTGTCCAGCTCCAACTTCCTTTGCCCGCCCTCTGGCCGGTGCCTCACGATCCCCGCATCGCGTAGTACGCGGACATGGTTGCTCACCGTGGGTTGAGCCAATGAGAACGCCTTCGCCAGCTCGGTAACGGTCATTGGGGACGAGTGAAGAGAGCGGACCATGGCCAGGCGCGTCGCGTCGGAGAGGGCCTTCAGGTTACGAGCGAGCCCTTCGGTTTGGCCTCTTGCGCCGGAGCGTAGATCTGGGGCCCTTATGCCTATGACCATGGTGCCGGGCAGGTCGGCGACCATGCCCAGATGGGCGAAGTAGGCGGGCACGATCGAGATCGAGCCCTGGGGGCCTAGTCGCCCAACCAGTTCGTTGAGCAGGTCGTCGTGGTTGGTGCACAGGCCCGGCCCGGCGACCTCCCGCCACGCCTGGCTCCGTGACATGCGCTGACGTGCCCGGGTCACGGCCTCCTCCACCTCAGCTCGCCCATAATCTTCCCAGTCGGCTACGAGCCCGCTCCAGACGTCGGTGACCAGGTGCACGTAGCTCGACCGCAGCTTGGCCGAGCCCCGGAGGCGCGCCAGACGGTTCCGGAGGGCGGCCTGGTCGGCTTCAGTCTCGGACCGCAAGGGGAGGTCCAGCGGAGCATCGGAGCACGCCTTGTCGAGATTGGCCAAGAGCTGGGCCGGTTCCGTGCACGCCAGCAGGCCCACGTGGTGGGCGAGGGCGATGAGCTCGATTGACCCGCCGCAGCTGGTCACCGCGTCCTTAGGCCAGAACTCCACTACCCGTTCGGCCAGGGAGGGCGAGCCGGAATAGAGGCGGGCGAGGCTTGGATGGTCTCGCTGGAACTCGAGCCGCCAAGCCGACGCCAGCGCCCATTCGAGCTCGACGGCCACCGAACCGTGGACGGCGATCCCGGGCGGCCCGAAGGTGTCCCCGTAGAAGAGTGGCATAGCCAGATGACTATATCACATTATTCTCTTGCACTAGGGCGCAGGGAATCATAGTATTTGGATATGGCTATGAATCCATGGATCTTGCAGGAGGTGGCAGCCGAGCGGGCCGCGGACCTGCGCCACGCCGCGAGCGTGCGAGCAACCCGCAGGGCGCTCGACTACGACCCGGGCGCACGGGGTCGGGCGAGCGCCGTAGTTCGCCTCGGCCGGCTCGTGGTGCGCCTCGGCGAGCGTATTTCAGGTGAAGAGGCCATATCCGTCCGCGGCCGCCACGCCGCCGTCTAGCTGCGTGCCCGGGAGCCGCGCTAGGACCGGACCCCTGCGCAGACTGCCCTTCAGGCGCAGGTAGTCGGCGGTGTAGATGAGACGCCGGCCCCGGCGCACCGAGATGGCCGGCTCGCCGTCATAAACCCCGACGCGGGGGAGCGGCCGAGCTCGACCACCAGGCCGAGGTGGCCACCCGGCACGTCGGCCGACTCCTTGGAGCCGATCATGCGGGCCTGGGCATCATTCAGGTGATCGAGATCGCGCCGGAAGCCAGCAGTGAAGTCGTATGTAGGCAATGATCCGGTCGCCGTGGCTCCGGGGCCCTAGAGGGCAGCCAGCAAGTCCTCGTCGTTGTCGAACCTCGTGACCCTGCCGGCCGCCAAGTCCTCGAGCGCACCCCTAAGCTTTGCTTGCCACTCTGGCGTCCAGGCCCACGCCTGATCGGCGTCGATTGCACCCGTGGCGATCCCACGCAGCATGACGGATGCACCGTCGATCGCCTCTTCCGGTAGGTCGTCAACGACCCGGTGCAAGTCGGCCCTGGTCATCACGCCTATTGTACTCGGCGAACTGCTTGATGAGCCTGTAATCACGGGGCTGCGCCGCCGAACGTATCGGTTTGCTGAGCCCGCCAAGGCAAACGATGCTAGGGCCTCCTAGAGGTCCTGTCAGGGTGCGGACCAACAAGCAAACAATCCGTGATTGAAAGTTCGTAAGCGTCCGCGAGCCTCGTACATACCCGTCATATTGCCGTGCATAGCCTCCCACTTACCGCCTCGCGAGAAGGCAAAGGCGAAGGCGCGACGGCCGGGAGAAGGTGCGAGCCTCGTTCTTCGGCCACGAGCACTCGAACTGATTATTGCCCGCATTTGTCGAAACGTCAGTTCAGCAACTTCGGCACTCGCCTGGCGGCTCGCGAGCTTGCACCCTTCAGGTCCCCGGGTTTTCACAGTAGGCGAGCCTAACGTGAGTTATTATATCGGACGAATGACCACTCGGGCTTCATCGGTTGTGCTGACGAGCAGTGTGCGACGGCGGGGAGGAAGACTCTTGTCGGTCGCGGGTGCCGCTTGGTGCCTTGTGGGGACCGCCCTGGTGCCGGCCGCCGGCGCAGCCGTCCACCCAGGCGCGGGGAGCAGCCCCGCGGTTTTTACGGCGAGCGCGGCGGCGGCCGCGGCCCTTACGGCGCCCGCCTGCTCACTGCCGCTGACGTACGACCCGTACCAGGGCTTCCGGGCCGGGGTCCCAGCCGGGTGGGAGCTGTCCACCATGGGCGGCACGATCGTGGTGTCGAAGGACGCAACGGGCACCGAGGCGGCGCTGCTCTACCCGGCCGCCCTCACCAGTGGGCTCACCCCGTCCAGCTTCTTTTCCTCTTACCTGCGGTACGAGCAACAGCTCCTGGCGAAGGGGGGAGTTGCCCTCAGCTTCAAGATGCAGCCGAGCACCGCCGGGCTCCCGCAGGCTTCCATCGACCTGCGCAGCTCCCATGCTCTCATGGCGGGTGTGGCGCGGGTGGTGGTGCTGCCCGTCCGCACCCAGTTCGGCGCTCAGGAGGTGCTGTTCTCCGCGTGGTGGGCGCCACCCAGCCGGTGGGCGGCGGACTCCGCCAAGCTGATCGCCGTGAGGTCCTGCTTCAGCTCCGCCTCCGCAGATCTGTTCCAGGTCTTCCGGGACCAGAGCTTCACCTACATCATGCCAACGGGCTGGGCGGTGCTGGACGAGGGGCAAGACAACCTCGACCTCCGCGGCTCCAACAACAACGCCGACGTCAGCTACCTCTTCTTCGGGATACCACCTCAGTACGACACCCCACCGCTGGCGCTGGCCCACATACTCCAGGTGGACGGGGTGACTGTCACCAGCGTGCTTTCCGTCACCCGGCTGGCGGACCAGCAGGTTTCGGGGGGCGCCGTGCAGGGCCAGCAGTACGAGGAGCTCCTGGGCCGTTACCAGGGCAGGGCGGTCCATGGACTGGTTTACATACTCACAGACAGCGGTTCGGTAGGCACTTTTGGGGTGATGCGGTCCGGGTTCGCCACCACCAACCTGTGGAACTCGGTCAATGGCGGCCTCATCGAGATGATGGGGGCGGTCCAGCACAGCTTCGTCCAGGACCTCCAGGACATCCAGAGGCTGAACCAGCAGTGGCAGGCCGAGAGCGCCCAGGAGGCCAACTTCGACGACATCATCAACGGTCAGCAACTGGTCGAGGACCCCTCCACCGGCCAGCTGTACGAGGCTCCTTATTCCTCCTACGACCCCGGCGGCGCCGACGGAGGCGGATACTACGGGCCCGACGGCCAACTGCTCAACCCTGTATCCAACTAGTTTCCTGATTCCGAGATTCATAAAAAAGTATGTGATGCGGGAATTAACGTGCCCCAGAGCGCGTTCGTGCCATACGACAATGGAGGTGCGTATGGCACGAACTGGCCGACCGAAGACCTGAAGGGTGCAGTGCGTCACGAACGCAGAAGGAGGAGATATGCAGGGAACCTCTCGAAGCGATGCTGTGCGAGAGATGGAGGTCGGCCCTCTAGCGCCGGCCTACGGGGGCAGGCGCTAAACCACCCTGATCGGGCTCGGGCTGATGGGGTCGGCTCTAGCGCGAGCGTTCCTCTCCGCCGGGCATGAGCTCACGGTCTGGAACCGGACAGCCGAGAAAGCTGGGCCCTTCGAGGGTCGTGGCTAGAGAGGGCTCTCTCGTACTCAGGCAAGAGGAAGCGAGAGGGCCCTTGCGTGTACAAGGACGTCCTCACGTTGTCGTCACCGGGAACGACACCGCAAGCACGCCGCAGGTCGAGCCCGGCCCGCCTCCAGCTGTCGCTAAATCAGCCCGCCATCCTCATCCAGTGAGCCGCTCAATAATCCGCAGGATGTCGGGCGATAGGTTCACCAACATCTCTTTTGGCTTGAGAAATCCGATGTGCGACACGTGCTGACTAGCCCACCCGTAGTCCTCGCGCAGGCGGTCTGTGCCGCTGTCTCCTCAGAAGCCGGCGCCAGCTCTCTCAGCCTCCGCAGACGGCGTTCGCGTAGTTGTTAAGGACGTGCTCCGCACCCTGAACCCCGGATGCCTTGCCCATGGACGATAGAACGTCCTCCAGCTCGGACATGGTAGCCGCCTTCTCAATGTCCGCCTTTATCGTAGGCATACTGTGCGCGACCGTTTTGATGGCGGCTTGGACACTCGCCGGCGCCGACCGTACGGCGGCAGAGTTCGACACCTTCTCCACACTATTGACGAGGCTGAGGAAGAGCTCCTTCAGTGCCGTAACGTCGTGCGACTTCATATCTTTCCCAACTTGCGCTAGAAACTGCGCCGACCCGGCCTGATCATCCAGGAAGCTACAAATTGCAGGCACCGGCTTCGTCGGCTTCTGCGTGCTCGCTGAGGCGACCGACGGAAGGGCTACCAGGAAGGCAACGGAAGCCAAGGTGCACGCCAGCCCCAGCAATACTGCTCCGAGGTGGTGGGGCACTCTGATGGTTTTCTGGTGAAGGCCAGCGCCTTTCCTTCCTGATCGATCGGTACCCGTAGTCGTATTTTCCCCCATGGTCCCACACTTTGTCTTGCACATTTTCATTCCTCCTCGACGCGGAGCCGCTTCGGCTCGCCAACTGTTCTCTCACGAGTTCTTGTGGGTGGTGCGATCAATATGTGATGATCCTGGGGACGACGCCTCTGCACTGACCACCTTGGCTCCGGGCCCTGAGCCTCGCTAGCTAGCCTTCAAGCTCTCAATGTCCCAGCCGACGACCTCGACGGCCTTGGGTGAGGAACCAACGCTGACGACGGCTGAGCCGGCGCCGAGCTGGCCGTCACGGCTGCAGCCCCAGCAGGCGCCCCGCCGGCGCTCCGTTGTTCAGAGCACCTTTGCTCGTCCGGCCGGTTTGCGGGCCTTGTGGTCGACGAGCACCTCCAGGACCCGTCCTATGGTCCCCTCCCGGGCCTTTGGCATCTCGCAGGGGCAGGTCGGCCCGGATCTGCTAGCGGCTCCAACGCCCGTCTGAAGGACCAACGAGGTGCTAGCACGGGGGCGGGTTCACCGGCTAGCCACCTTGGTCGGGGTCAGCGACAAGGCCAAGCTGTTGGAAAACAGCTGAGATCGTCGGTGATCGCGGCAGGACAGGAGGTCGACAGACCCCACGAGGTCCTACGACCGGGAAGCACCACCAACCACCGCCAGCCCAATGCTCGACAGTCCCCACCAAGGAGGTCCATATATGAAACGAGTCGTGTCCGTGTTAACCATCGCCGCGCTCGCCGGTGCTCTGTTGACAACTGGGAACATCATGACAGCGAGCGCCAGTACGGTAACGAACGGCACAGTGCATGTTTTCGACTACGGCGACGGTGAGGGGGTCGGCGGCACGGTCGTGTTGACCGGAGCGATCGGGGACTCGGGATCGTCTTACACGGTACTTGCCAACGGCACCCCTGGGCCGACCGGTACCGAGGTCAGAGTCTCGCTCGTCCAAGGTTCGTTCACCATCAACGTCGCAAGGCTCGACAAGAAGATAGGGAGCGCGTTCAACAAGGTCGAGCCCAGCGCAACGACATGCTCGGCCTACATAGTCGTGACGGCCTCGACGCCGATCGTGGCGGGCTCGGGCACCGGAGCGTACACGGGCATCAGCGGCGGGTTCACCGTGACGCTCACGATCGCGGTGATCGGGTCAAAGTACCCGAGCGGCAAGCACGCGGGCCAGTGCAACAACTCGAACAACTCCCCTAGCGTCGGTCAGGCGCAGATTGTGACCGGTTCGGGGACCGTTTCCTTCTAGGCAAACTGCAACGCAGCATCATGAAGCGGCCCCGGCCTACATCGGCCGGGGCGGCTTCGCGCCAAAGCAGGACGCTGCACCTGGGGTAAGCGACAGCGGATGAGGCGCTGTGTGCGCCGACCTGTCAACGACGGCGGGGTGGCGAGCGGGTGCGCTCGCCTAACACGACGCCGACCGACCAGGCAAGAGGGGAACTGTCGTTGCTACTCAGCCCGGGGTCACTATCCATACCAATCAGGATAGGGGTGCGGGTCATCAATCTCCGACTGGCTGTGAGCATCGGCTGTCCGCTTCAGTGCTCTGTATCGGGTTACCCCGTCCGACTGAGCAACGACTGTGCGGCCGCAGTTCGAATCGATGAGTCCTCCGGATGGAGGTGAAGTTGAGCGTTTTCGCGCGCTGACATGAAAGCTTTTGCTGTCCCCGGTCGACGACATTCCGGATCCCCTGAAATTCATAGTCGCTGGTAGCTCATAACGCCGGGACTGGGGCTCACAGAATGGCGTGCAATCGTCAGAGGAACGTCACGCGGGTCGCTTCCTGCTTGCCTTGGGCGAAACCGGCACGGGCGGCGGGGATGCGGGTCGCCGGATCCATCTGGTTCGTGCCCATTGCGGCTCGGGAATCGGCGTCCGGTGTGATCACCTCGACGCGGCTGCCCCCCTTGCGCAAGCCCTCGACCTGGCTTGCCAGGTCCGTGCCCCATTCCGGGGGTCTGCGCAGGCCCTCGAACTGGCCTGCTTCCGGTGGTGTCCCGCTCCGTCCGCCCAACGGCGAGAGCACCACGACGTTCGCGTAGCCCGAGGCAAGGTCGGCATTGTCGGGGGAGCGCACGCCACCGTCAATGTAGCGAGTGCCGTTGATGCTGACGGTGGGGACCAGACCGGGCAGCGCGGTGCTCGCGGTGACCGCGTCCACCAGGTCGACGCCGGAACCGCGGTCGAACGCAGCCAACTCGCCCGTATGCGCGTTGACCGCGACCACGATCATCGGCCTGTCCGGCCATTCAGGGCGAGGCAACCGGGCGGCGACTATTGCGCGCCGCTGTCCCGCCCCGGGCCCGAGTATGGAGTCGCTCTCCAACCCGAACGCGCCCATCGCACGTTGTAGATCGGTTGCCGAGGTGGCGGCGGCGCCGATGGCCCTCATCCGCTCGAACACCGTGGCCATCGGCAGGGACGACGGCCGTTCCCGGTTCTGTCCGACCGGTTGAACCGGCGGGGACAGCACCGAGGCCAACAGTCCGGCCGCCGGTATACCGCTGCGCACCTGCGCTGCCGCGGTGGCACCGGCCGAGGTGCCGACCACCAAATCGGCGGCCTCTGTCATATCGAGACCAGCTTCAGCCAGGCCTGCGACGATACCGATCTCCCACGCATTTCCGGCAGCCCCACCACCACCGAGGACCAGAGCAACGTTGTGAACCATCTTCAGACTATGTCAGCCCATGGAAACTCCTGTCCATCGAAATACCAAGACCGTCGGACCTTCAGAGGCGCCGCCCGGCGACCTTCGAGCCCTGGACGAACAAGGCGACCAGATCGATCCATGCCGATGGCGACCGGTTGTCGCCGCCCCCAAGACTGCTAGAAACGCGTCCACGTCGAGCCCTTAGACCCCCAGAGCCTCGCTGATGTCCTCACCCGTTCTCCCTTCTGCCGTCTCGTGAAGTGCCCTCGGTATATCGTCGCGGCCCGGCCCGG
>Ga0181517_10005783_pt1 | contig 10816 bp, 5 predicted proteins | sample PEATcosm2014_Bin_31_FD_119748 | JGI IMG/M metagenome (GOLD analysis project Ga0181517, IMG submission 119748) | Peatland microbial communities from MTU Mesocosm Facility, Houghton, MI, USA - PEATcosm2014_Bin01_30_metaG | ecosystem: Environmental > Terrestrial > Soil > Wetlands > Peat | place... | reverse complement strand
GTTTGTTGGCGTCCTCCATCTTCTGCGTCGCCCGCGCGTTGGGCAGGATGCTGATGAGAATGATCTTCACGCCGGAAAACACCTGCTGGGTCTTGACGATAACAGCCTTGACCCCGGCGGCGATATCCTCGGGCGTGTTGATGTTGTTGTTGGTGCCGATCAGGATCACCGCCACCTTGGGGTGAAATCCCTTGATGTCCATGTTCTCCAGCCGCCACAGGACATGCTCCGTGCGGTCGGCGCCGACGCCGAAGTTCAGCACGTTCCGGCCGGCATAGTGCTTCTGCCAGACCGTGTTGCCGACCATATCCCACCCGGCCGTGGGCAACTTGGAGAAGTTTTCGGTGATCGAGTCGCCGATGAAGATGACATCGCACGGTTTGCCCTTCAAATCGGCGATGCGTTTTTCGCAGTCGGCATACCAGGCGGCGTGGGATCGTTTGTTGCCGTCGCTGGGCATGGTGGTGGTGACGCGCCGTGCGGCCGGCGCGGTGGTCGCGGATTGCGCCCGCGCCAGTATGGCGGCACACAGCAAGCTGCCCAGCAAAACCGAACAGAGGACAAGAATGCGGCGGGATGTATTCTTCATGAGGTCTCCATCAGAACAAAAATGCGGCCGCAGGCCACGCGAAAGTGTGCAACCAACCGCCAGCGGTTTGTTGTCGGCAGCCATTGTACGCCATGTGTGATCAGCGGCGGAAGGCCGACCCCGTTGAATTTCCACGGAGCGTGCCCGATTTTCCGGGCAACCGCCTTTTCCTCCTCCCCTTGTACTCAGGGGGAGGACAGAGGTGGGGGTTCTTCGCCAGTGGTTCTGATACTTCGAAGCCGCGACCGACGCCATAGCGGTCAACCCCCACCCAACCCTCCCCCTGCGTACAGGGAGAGGGGATTAAGAGGTGGCCTCGCATGGGCTTATACCTGTCCGGGAAATCAGGCACTCTCTTTCCGCGAGGCGACGGCCGTGTCATTGCATCGCGTGTCGCCGCGCGATGTAATGGGATTTTTCGGTTCGGATTATTCGTGGCGTCACCCGATGTGAGCAGTGTTGAATCGGCCCGGAGCGAGCAGGTCGGGCGGTCCGCGCACGTTCGCATCATTACCGGCACGGTCATCGCCGGGTTTTGCGTGTTTCTGCAACTTTACGCTCCCCAGCCTCTGCTGGCCCTGTTCGGCAGGGATTTTCGCGCCTCGGAGGCCGCGGTCAGCCTCATCATCTCCGCCGCCGCTTTCGCTGTGGCAGTGGCGTCGCCGTTCGTCGGCATGCTGGCCGACGCCGTCGGCCGCAAGCGCGTGATCGTCCCTTGCCTGCTGGCGTTGGCCATTTCGACGCTCGGCTGCGCGTTTTCGCGAACGCTCGATCAGCTCATTTTCTGGCGGTTCATCGGCGGCGTCTGCACGCCGGGCGTCATCGCCGTGACTCTGGCCTACATCAGCGAGGAAGCGGCCGCACATGCCACAGGGTCGGTGACAGCGCTTTATGTGACCGGCACGGTCGTGGGTGGGCTGACCGGGCGGCTGTGCGCGGCCTTCGCGGCCGATCGACTTTCATGGCGATGGTCGTTTGGCCTATTGGCGGCCATGACACTGTTGGGGGCGTTGGCGGTGTGGGCTTTCCTGCCGCGCTCGCGACGATTCACCCGCAACACGCAGTGGCGAGAGAGCCTGGGTTCCATGTCGGCGCACCTGCGCAATCCACGCCTGCTGGCGACCTATTTGTGCGGGTTTACCATTCTCTTCTCGCACGTGGGACTGTTCACCTACGTCAACTTTCACCTGGCCCGGCCGCCGTATTCGCTTTCCACTTCAGCGTTGGGGATGGTTTTCCTGGTGTATGCGCTGGGAGTTGTGGTAACGCCGCTGTCCGGGCGGCTGATCGACCGGCTGGGCCATCGCGCCGGCATCGCGGTGGCTGTCGCACTTATCGTGGCCGGCGCCGCGCTCACATTGGCCCGGCCGTTGCCGGTGCTGGTGATTGGACTGGCCATCGCCTCGAGCGGCGTGTTCGTGGCGCAGGCCAGCGCCAGCAGCCACATCGGCCGGGTCGCCCACGGCGCGCGCTCGGCGGCCGCGGGGCTTTATGTCGCCTGCTATTACCTGGGCGGCGCGGCCGGCGCCACCGGCCTGGCGGCGCCCTGGCGATTTGGTCAATGGCCGGCCGTCGTTGCGGCCATCGTCCTTGTCCAATGCATCACGTTGGCGATCACGTGGCGATTTTTCTCCGCCGGACCGGCGGCAGAAAGCTCCGCCGCGATTCCGCTGGAGTAGTCCGGCGCGTCAATCAGTGATCGGAGGCGGGGTTTGGCTTGCGAAATATCACGAAGGACATATATCCCGTATCGATGAGCAGATGCTGCATTTCGCCGGTGGCGACGATCTCATCGATGACCGCCTTGATGGGCGAATGATTGGCCTTCTTTTCGTCGTACCAGCCGAAATAGTCGTGAAGGATGAAATATCCGCCTGGCCGTAAATGGGCGGGAATCAGCGCTGCCACATCGGCGCGGCAGCCGGCGTAGGTGTGATCGCCGTCGATGAGAATCAGATCGGCCTGGCCGGCCAAATGCACCTGATCGCTTCTGGCATCGACAAACCGCACATACTGCTGAAGCCCGGCCCTGGCGATGACCGCGACCGCATCGGGATTCGGCACAAGGTCGATCGAGATGACCTGGCGAAGCTTGGGCGCCTCAAACTCGAGATAATTGACATCCGGCCGCTGCTTGTGCTGCTGCGGCTCGGTCCACCCAATGTCCAGCAGCTTCAGGGCGCTGGCCAGGGCCAGGGTTGAAAACCCGCGGAACCGGCCTATTTCGATGATCTTGACCGCCTTGATCGACACCGCCAGCGAGAACAGCGTCAGGCCGTGGCCAAACTCCGACCCGCTGGGCTGCAATGATTCCCTGAGCAGACCGAGGAACTCTCCAAAGTAAGATCCCATCGGCGCGCGATTGGCGGGGAAATCCTCCCTGGGGGAACCATAACCCAAAACCACCCGGCTTGTCGGCGGTATGCTCATGGTGCAGTCCAGTGTAAGACCACAACGCAAAGAAGCAAAACTGCTGGGGCAACAGGACGCCGTTACGTCCCCGACTCTTCCCGGCCGTAGAGTTCTTCGTGCCGGGCATAGCGCCGGCGCAGGGCCGCTCCGTCGCCGTATTCAGCGAAGCTCATTTCGTGTTCGGTGGGGACATAACCGCGGGTCTGGAGATGTTTGATCGGGCACCAGTAGTTTTCGGTTCGTCCGGCGATGACCGAGGCGTAATGGAACCAGCCGTTGACGTAGCCGCAGTAGGCGCAGAACACCTTCTCGTACCAGGTGAGATAGGGCAGTTTCTCGCGATCGGAGATGCGGATGTAATGCGATCGCCTGACGCACTCCATGCCGTACAGCGGAAAGCAGACATGGTGATAAATTTCCACGCAAATGTCGGCGAAAACCACGGGAACGATCATCGCCCAGATGAACGGCCCGGCGGCATAGTGGCGCAAGACGCGGTATTGAGCGGGCGGCAGTGTCATGATGATCGATTCACGATCGCGATGGGATCGGGGTGCGGACGGCCCGGCCGACCGGGCAAAAACCTCCCGCGCGGCACGCCGCGTCAGGAATCGCCCGGAATTGGCCGTACAAGTCAACCGCTGAATCAGAATCACGAGGCGTCGGCCGATAGGGGCGTGGCAGTCATTGTACGCTTGGCGAAGGCTTACGGCGTGGATCGCAGGCACAATTCCAGGCGATTCTTCGATTGCGTAAAGTTGCGAAATGGCTTATGACCCCTTTTTTGCCGCGGAAGCGTGGTCCGCAATTGACGGAAGTTCCCGCTGCGCCCTATCCTTGCCGATCATGAATCCCACCAGAAATGGCTTACGACTTGTGGGCGCTTTTTTGGCCCTGTGGCTTGCCGCTCACCCGTCTTCATCGTGGGGGCAAAGCCGGCCTGCCACCGCCCCGGTCGGCCCTGACCAGCCCGCCGCCGCGATGCGACAGGTTGTCCCCGTCGTCGTTTCGCCGCCCAAACCCATCTTTGACCCGCGCACCTACGGCGCCAAGGCCGACGGCGTTACCTACGACACGCCGGCCCTCCAAAAAGCCATTGACGCCTGCGCGGGAACCGGCGGGACCGTCTATCTTGCCGGCGGCAGGTTCCTCTCGGCGCAACTTACTCTCAAGGGCGGCATGACGTTCTACGTCGAAAAAGACGCCACGCTCCTCGGCGGCGTCGAGGCCGCCGATTATCCGGAACTCCTGCCCGCCAATACTCTGGCCACCGGCAACCGCCGGAGCCTGCTCTACGCCGACAGCGCCAACGGCCTGATCCTCGACGGCGCCGGAGTCATCGACGGGCAGGGCAAACTCGTGAAGATGAGCGGCAAGGAAACCCAGCGGCCGTCGCTCCTTCGCATCTTCCACAGCAACGATGTCATTGTCCGAAACCTCACGCTCACAAATCCCCGCATGTGGACCGACGTCTACATCGAGTGCAACAATCTCCTGATCGACCATCTCAATGTCCTGTCCCCGGCGGTGAACGGCCCGAACCTCGACGGCATGGACATTTGCGATTGCCATGATGTCATCATCCGCAACTGCCGCATCGAGTCCGACGATGACAGCATCTGCCTGAAAAGCTACGGCCAGCCGGGCCTGAAAAACATCCTGGCCGAAAACAACATCATCCGCTCCACCGGCGCCAACGGCATCAAACTGGGCTCGGCGACGGCCGGCCCGGTGTCCAATATCCGCCTGTTCAACAACACGGTTCTTGGCGCCGCCTTTGGCGGCATTTGCATCGAGTCTGTGGATGGCTCGCCCGTCAGCGACATCACCGTCCGCGGTCTGGATCTCTACAAGGTGTGCCAGCCGATCTTCATCCGCGTTGCTCATCGGACCAACGGTCCCGGCGAACTGCCGCCGAGCGGTAAAGTGCTCCAAGTCCCGCAAGGCTCGATCGACGGCGTGACGATCGAGCGGGTTCGAGCCCTGGGAACGCAAACCGGCACCCGCGCCTCCTGTTCCATCACCGCCGTCCCCGGTGCAACGCTGAAGAACATCACGCTCACCGACTGCTATTTTGAAATGCCCGGCGGAATAAACACCATTCCCGCCGACCCCGGCGAAAAGGCCGGCGTCTACCCTCAATCCAATCTCTTTGGCGATACCCCCGCCTGGGGCTTCTACATCCGCCACGCGCAGGCCGTTGCTTTCGACAGGGTTTCAATCGGCCGGTATCGCCCCGACGCACGTCCCTGGCTGACCAGCGTTGACGCCGACGTCAAGACCACCGACACCCGCGATCTCAAGCAAGTGTCGCCAACTCCCATCCCGCCGGAGTCTTCGATCCGCAACGCCGATCACCAATAACCCTGGCCTCAAGAAGATGCCGCGAGTGATCTGTCGATGAGCCACTGGGATAAATCGCGGGCAATCGCGGCGATGGGAGTGGCCCAGTCGGCCGGCTGGGATTGGCGGTAGAGGCGCATCGACGGGTACCACGGCGTGTCGCAGCGGTCCAGCAACCAGCGGAAATCCGGAACCGACGCGAGCAACACCCAGACCGGCCGCCCCATGGCCCCGGCCAGGTGCGCGACGGCCGTATCCACAGTGATGATCAGATCAAGTTGGGTGAGAATCGCGGCGGTATCGGCGAAATCGGTGATGTCGGCGGTCATGTCCAGGATGTTCATCCCGGTCGGAGGCGATTGGAGCTGGTTGGCGGCATTGCCTACCTGCAGGCTGACGAATTGCACACCGTCGCGGGCCAGCGGGGCCAGGGCCGCCAGCGGGATTGAACGAATGCGATCGCGCGGATGAGCCGATGCCCCCGCCCAGACCAGGCCGATGCGGGCGGGGCGGACGCGTGGCGGCCGGCCGCGACGGCGTTTGGTGGCGCCGGCCAGGCGGGATTGCCAACAGTCGATAAGCTTGGGATCGGCACGGAGATAAGGCGGCGGCTTGCCGCCCTGCCCGAATGCGGGCTGCCTTAGCACGCGCGGGAGGCTGAGCAGGGGCAATTGCACATCGACGGGCGAATAGTATCGCGCCGGCTGGCCGGGCAGCGCGCTGGCCTCGATGCGCGGCGCGAGCTGATTGAATTCGATGAGGCGATGAAGCGACGGCGGGCATTCAAAGATGACATTGCCGCCGCGCGCGACGACCTCGGGGACATAGCGGCAAAACTGGATGGTGTCGCCTTTGCCCTGTTCGGCGTGGATGAGGATGCTGCGGCCGTCCAGGGGCGAACCGTCCCAATCGGGCTGGTGGAGATCGCGTCGAATGGGGACGGATTTGTTGACGGGGCGGCGGCGCCATTCGTATTCGGCCCAGCCGGCTTCGTATTGACCGCGCACCAGCAGGGCGATGGCCAGACCCATGTGCGGTTCGACGGCATTGGGTTGGAGGAGAATGGACTGGCGGAAGGCGACATCGGCGGCATCGAACTGGCCGAGCAATCCGCGGGCGGTGCCGCGCAGGCTGAGTGTCCCCGCGTGGCCGGGCGAAAGCCGCAGCGCCTGATCCAGCGCGGGCAGGGCCAGTGCGGGCTGCTGAAGTTCGATATGGCAGCGGGCGAGATTGAAGTGGGCCAGAACCAGATCGGGATTCTCGGCGATGACCTGGTGAAGCTGTTCGATGGCGGCCTCCAACTCGTGGCGATCGGCCAGCGCGTTGGCCAGGTGCAGACGAGCCATTGTGTACGCCGGGCGCTGGCGAAGGGCGCTTTGCAGCGATTCAACCGCGGCGTCGAGCTGGCCCAACGCCGTCAAGGCGCAACCGCGATACGTCAGCACCTCGGGATTCAGCGGCGAAAGCCGCAAGGCGCGGTCCAGAGGAATCAGTGCATCGGCGGCCCGGCCGGTCGTGTTCAGGGCATTGCCGAGGTTTGTCAGGGCATCGAGATGGTCGGGGTTGATCTGCAGGGCGCGCTGATAATGGGCAATAGCCTCATTGATGTGGTTGTCGCGGGCGAGTTGGTCGCCCTGGCGGCAAAGTGCCTCGGCATCGGCGGCGGGGGATGTCGGTGCGGATTCGGCCGGCTCACCGCGGGCGGGCTTGCTTTCGGCGGGCTGGGTGGCCAGGAGCTTGTGAACATCGGCCGGGCGAGCGCCCGCGACAACCGCGTCCAGGGCCCGTTTCAACTGGCCGATGGGGTCGGACCATTGCCCGGCGATCCGCTGGCGGAAGAGGATCATGGTTGGATACCACGGCGTATCGGTGCGATCCAGGAGCCATCGGAAATCGGGGATTCGCGAGATCAGGTTCCAGACGTGCTTGGCCATCGCCCCGGCCAGATGAGCGACGGCGGTGTCAACCGTGATGACCAGATCAAGCTCGGCGATGAGGTCCGCGGTATCGGCCATATCGGTTAAATGGGGGCTGGCGTCGAAGAGCGTCATGCCGGGCGGGGCTTCTTTGGCTTCGCCGGCGGCCGGGCCAACTTGCAAACTCACAAATTGCACGTCGGCGCGGGCGAGAGGGGCATAATCGGCCAGCGAGATCGAACGGCGTTTGTCATTGGCATTGGATCGGCCACCCGCCCAGACCAGCCCGACGCGCAGGCGCGGCTGGGATGGACGTGACGGGGAGGATGGGGTGCGGCCGGCGCGCCAGGCGTCGGCGAGGCGGCGTCGCCAATTGAACCGGCGGGCGGGATCGGCACGAAGATAGGGCGTGGCGGCGCCCATCGCCGCGAAGACCGGTTCGCCCAGCGCGTGCGGCAGGCTCAGAAGCGGAATACGCAGATCGCATTGCGGTGGCGGCGAATCGGGACCGACCAGCGTGATGTTCTCCAGACATCGAAACAACCGCGAAAGTCCATCGGGAATTTGCAGGCAAACCTGACCGGGACCAGCCGGGGAGCCGCTCGGTGATGCCTTGGCCGCGACGGCGGCGGCGTAGCGGGCGAAGTGGATTGTGTCGCCCAATCCCTGCTCGCAGTGGATGAACAGCGAACGGCCCAGCAGCGGCGAACCATCCCATTGCGGCTGGGTATATTGCTGGCGGTGCGCGGCGAGGTAATGGCTGGTTTGCAGCCGCCATTCGTATTCGCGCCAACCTTCGACGATCTGGCCGCGCAGCAGCAGAAGCAGCGCGAGATTGAAATGAAATTCCGGGATGTCGGGGCGAAGGGTCAGAGCCTTGCGGTTGACGGCGATGGCCTGGTCGAGCTGGCCGGAATGCTTCAGTGCGTTGCCGAGATTTCCCAGGGCCTGGTGCAGATCGGGCTGAAGCGTGACGGCCCTCAGAAAAGCGGAGACGGCCTCATCGAGCCGGCCCATTTCCAGCAGGCAGTTGCCGAAGTTGTAGTGGGCAACGGCAAAATCGGGGCCCAGGGCGATGGCGGTTTGAAAGGACTGGACGGCGTCGTCGAACCGCCCGGCCGTCTGCAGCGCGTTGGCCAGATTGCAATGGGCCTGCTGCAGATTGGGCCGGATGGCGATGGCGCGTCGATGGGCGTCGATGGCCGCATCAAGCTGGCCAAGTTCCTTGAGCGTCGAGCCGAGATTGGTCCATGCGGCGGCGTTATCGTCCTGGCGCTGGACAACCTGCCGGAAAATATCCGCGGCTTCATTGAACTGGCCGTCATCCTTCAGCGCCACACCCAGATTGTTGAGTCGCTCAGTGTTATCCGGTTGCGCGGCCACCGTTTGTTGATAAATGGGGATCGACTCGCGAACCCGGCCCAGGGCACGAAGGGCGTTGGCATGCTGGAAATCGAGATCGGCCAGCTCCACGCGGGCTTCGAGGAGTTGTTCAATAAGTGGCAGCGCTTCGGCGGGCCGGTCGCGCGTGAGCAGGAGCACGGCCAGATTGAAGCGGGCTTCGTGATAATCCGGAAGCTCCGCCAGTGCCGCGCGAATAAGCCCTTCAGCCTGTGGCTGGCCGGCATGCATGGCGATGGTGCCCAGCAGGTGAAGCGCATGCGGGTTCCGCGGCTCGGCGGCGAGGATCTGCTGATAAAGAGCCTGCGCCTCGGCCAGCCGTCCGGCCTTCTGATGGCTCAGGGCGAGGTGAAGGGTCTGGTCGGTGGAGAGTTGGGTCATGTGCAGAAGAAGCTTTACCGCAAAGACACCCGGACGCCAAGGTTGCAACAGGCCAAAGCCTTTACGTTGCGAACTTCGATAGCTCCGCGGCGATGCGCTCTATGGGGTCATACCAGTCGCCGGGAAAGGATTGGCGGAAGAGTTTCAATGATGGATACCAGGGTGTGTCGTCGCGGTTGCGCAGCCAGCGAAAATCAGGGGCGTAATCCAGCAGGAGATATGTTTCCTTGCCCAGTGCGCCGGCGAGGTGGGCCACGGCCGTATCGACGGTGATGACCAGGTCCATCGCGGCGATGGCGGCGGCGGTGTCGGCGAAATCGGTCAGGTGCATGGTGTGATCGGTGATGCGCAGGCCGTGCGATCGGTCGGCGATCTGGTCGGCGCCCTGGCCCAGTTGCAGGCTGAGGAACTGGATGTTGGGGTTGGCCAGCGGGGCCAGAGCGGTCAAAGGGATGGATCGCTGGCGATCGCGCTTATGGTAGCTGCCGCCGGCCCAGGTGAGGCCGACTTTGAGGCGTCGCGGGTCGGAGGACAGGCGTTCCTGCCAATCGGCCAGAAGAATGGGGTCGGGCTCGAGATACGGCGGCTGAAGGCTGCCCGTGCCGAATTTGGTCAGGCCGAGAGCCAGCGGAAGACTCATCAGGGGGATATGCAGATCGAACGGCGGCGGCGATGGCGGCTGGGCCATGTTGGGGCCGCCGGGGATGACCTGCGCGACGCCGGGGAATTTCTGGAACAGTCGGAGGAGTTCGGGTTGGACTTCGAGGATGACCCGGCCGCCGCGTGCGGCGACATCGGGGGCGAAGCGGGCGAACATGATGGTGTCGCCGATGCCCTGTTCGGCGTGGAGGAGAATGGTCTGGCCGGAAATCTCCGCGCCATCCCAGACGGGGGAGGCGAATTGTTTCTTATGGCGACGGAGATAATCACTGGTTTTGAGCCGCCATTCGTATTCCTGCCAGCCCCGGTCGGTATCTCCCGAGGCGAGCAGAGCCATGCCAAAATTGGAATGGATATCGGCAAAAGTAGGCGCGGCAACCAGCGCCTTTTGGTACATGGCCAGTGCGGCATCAAGGTCGCCGTGCAGGTAAAGAAGGTTGGCCAGATTGCAGATGGCCGGCCCCAGATCGGGGCGAAGCGAAACGGCGTGGCGGGCGGATTCGATCGCGTCGTCGAGGCGGCCAACTTTCTGCAGGATGCTGGCCAGATTGTTGTATCCCTCGGCGATCTGCGGCTGCACCGCGACAGCCTGGCGAATGGCGGCCAGCGAGCGCTCAAGCTGCCCGATTTCGCTCAGCGCGTTGCCGATGTTGTTCAGAGCGACGTAATAATCCGGCCGCAGCGAGATGGCCTTGTCGTAATACTCAATCGCGGGAATGAACTGGCCCTGATCGTGAAGGATATGCCCGATGTTGTAGATGGCCTCGGGGTAATTGGGCCGGAGCTTGACGGCCTCCTGATAGCATTCCAAGGCGGCGTTGATCTGGCCCTGGCCTTCGAGGGCATGGCCGAGATTGTTCCAGGCGGAGGGGTAATTGGGCTGGAGTTCCAAAGCCCGGCGGATGAGCGATTCGGCCTCGGGGCGGCGAAGTTGAAAGCAGACCACGCCCAGCATGTGCAGGGCGGGGGGGTTGTCGGGATGCTGCGCGAGAATCTGGCGATAGGCGGATTCCGCTTCTGCGAGTCGGCCGGCTTGCTGGAATTTGAGTGCCGCTTCGAGGGCTTGATCGAGGGGGAGTTCCATAGGGTCAATTTTCAACGCAGAGGCGCAGAG
>Ga0181517_10005781_pt1 | contig 10818 bp, 8 predicted proteins | sample PEATcosm2014_Bin_31_FD_119748 | JGI IMG/M metagenome (GOLD analysis project Ga0181517, IMG submission 119748) | Peatland microbial communities from MTU Mesocosm Facility, Houghton, MI, USA - PEATcosm2014_Bin01_30_metaG | ecosystem: Environmental > Terrestrial > Soil > Wetlands > Peat | place... | reverse complement strand
TCCTGATCCGTGACGGTGTCGTGGAATTTCAGGATGTCGCCCTTCTCGCCTTTCAGCTCGGCTTCCTTGAACTTGATGGCGGTTCGCGGATGCTGATTCAACATGCCGGTAAGCAGATAGGGGAGGTCGTAGCCCCAAAGCAGTTTCGCGCGCATCGGCTCGATATGGTTCGCCACGCAGTCGAGCACGGGGCGCAGCTCGTATTTGGGGTTGTGCAAAAAGGCGAGGAGCAGCTCCATCGGACAGTTGCCCGCGCCGCGCCCGAGGCCGGCCATGGTGGCGTCGAGAAAGTTCGCGCCCTCGATGATGCCTTCGATGGTGTTGGCAAATGCGAGCTGCATATTATTATGCATGTGCACGCCCACTTCCTTGCCGGACGCTTTGCAGTAGCCCAGGTATTTCTTCACGAGCTCATGGACGCGTTCGCTGTAGAACGCGCCAAAGCTGTCCACCACATAGATGGCCTTGGCCTCGGACTTGGCGAGCATCTCCAGGCCCTCGCTCAATTCGCGGTCGGGAATGGTGGAGGCGGCCATGAGGTTGACCGTGGTTTCGTAGCCTTTGTCGTGCGCGTCCTTGACCATTTCCAGCGCGGTCGGGATCTGGTGGATGTAGGTCGCGACGCGAATCATGTCGAGGACGGAATCTTTCTTCGGCAAAATGTCTTCCTTGTAATCGCACCGCTCGGCGTCGGCCATCACGCAGAGCTTGAGCGAGGTTTTATTGTCGCCGACGATGCGGCGGATGGCGTCCTCGGTGCAGTATTTCCAATCGCCATGTTCACCGGCCTTGATGCCCTTGCGCGACGCCTTGTAGCCGATCTCCATGTAGTCCACGCCGGCGGCGATGCAGGTCTCATGGACGAGCTTCACGGTCGCGTCCTCGAAATGATGGTTGTTCATCAGGCCGCCGTCGCGGATGGTGCAGTCCACGACCTTGATTTCTGGGCGGAAGGAGAGCCAGCGGCTGGTGGCGTTGTCTTTGGTCTCAGGTTTGGCGGTTTTCATATTATAAAAAGATGGTCAGTGATGAACGCCGCATTATCCACGAAACCACCGGTGGAAGGACAGCCAGATTATGCCAACCTTACGACACATTTTGCTCCGGGGAATTTGCGGCCTGGGCGGGAATTTTGCGCAGCGCGGCCAGAACCTGCTCCGGCGAGACCGTCGCGAGGCAGTGGCGCGGAGCAGTGCAGACGGCGGAATTGCCATCGCAGCCGCAGACGCCGCCGGTCAAGACCTGATGGCGTCTGCCCACCGGCGCCCAGCGCGCAGGCGGCGTCGGCCCGAACAGCGAAATGGTCGGCACGCCCAGCCCGGCGGCGAAATGCAGCGGCCCGGTGTCGCCCGAAACAAACGCCTGCGCCCGCGCGAGCACGGCGAGGAACAGCGGCAGCTCGGCAATGAGCGGCAGTATGACCGCGTCGCGCGCGAGCTTTCGTAATTCGGCCATCAGCGCCGCCTCGCGTTCACCGCGCGCGGTGGTGAAGACCAGTTTCATGCCGGCGTTCGTGGCAAGCCGATGCAACCTGGCCCAATGCGCGAGCGGCCATTCCTTTTTCGGCTGGCTCGACGCGACATGGCAGACGACGGCGCGGTTCTCCGGCAGAATTTTTTTCGCAGCCTCCGCCAGCAGAATGTCGGCGTGCAACTCCGCTTCCAGCGCGTTGGGCAGCGGGATTTGCCAGCCGGACAAGAGCTGCGCCAGCCGGACGGATTCGTGCGGCGGATTTTTTTCCGGCACCACGCGGTCGGTGTAGAGAAATTTGCGGCCAATGAACCCGCCGCGCTCCGCCCAGCCCAGCCGCCGCTTGGCGCCGATTAAATAACTCAGAATCGCGCCGCGGTCGTTGCTGGCGAAATCCACCGAGCGGTCGAAATGCTCACGGCGCAGGGCGTAGATGATGGGCCCGGTCTCGTAGATGTCGGCGCGACCGCGCTGGCGCGGCATCGGCCAGACCTGATCAATCCAGGGCAGCGGTTGGAACAGCGGCGCGGCCTCCTCCGGCACGAGCAGGTGCAGCTCGGCCTCGGGAAACTTTTCCCGCAGGGCACGCAGCGCGGGCGTGAGCAGCACGGCGTCGCCAAAGTATTTGAACTGCAGCGCGAGGATTTTTTCCGGCCGGGCGTTCACGAGGCGAATTGCAGTTCGTAAAGTTTCTGATAGGTGCCGGCGCGCTGCACGAGCTGGTCGTGCGTGCCGGTCTCGACAATTTTCCCCTGGTCCAATACCACGATCAAATCGGCGTGCAGGATGGTCGAGAGCCGGTGCGCGATGCAGATGGTGGTGCGGCCCTTCATCAGTTCGTCGAGCGCGGCCTGCACGGCGCGTTCGGATTCGGTGTCGAGCGCGCTGGTGGCCTCGTCCAAAACGAGAATGGGCGCGTTTTTCAGGACGGCGCGGGCGATGGCGAGGCGCTGGCGCTGGCCGCCGGACAGCACGACGCCCTTTTCGCCAATGACGGTGTCGAACCCTTCGCGTTTTTCCGCGATGAATTCGTAGGCGTGGGCGTGCTTGGCGGCGGCGACGATTTCGTCCTGGGTCGCACCGAGCCGGCCGACCTCGATGTTCCGGCGGATGGTGTCGTTGAACAAAATATTTTCCTGCGCGACGACGGCAATCTGGTTCCGCAAGTCGCGCGTGGCGACCTCGCGCAAATCCACGCCGCCGATTTTCACCGCGCCGCGCGCCGGGTCGTAAAAGCGCAGCAGCAGGTTGGCGAGCGTGGTCTTGCCGGAGCCGCTCGCGCCGACGAGCGCGACGAGCTGGCCGGCCTTGACGGTGAGGTTGATGTTCCGCAGCACCGGCTTTTCGCCGTAGTTGAAATCAAGGTTTTGAAATTCGATGTCGGCGCGCGAGGCGTGAAGCATCTTGGGCGCGACAGGCTCGGGCACGGAATTTTTCGTGGCGAGCAGCTCGAAGACGCGCTCAGTGGCGGCACGCGCCTGGACGACCTGGTTTTGCAGCCGCGTCAGATTTTTCAACGGCTGGTAGATGTAGATGATCGAGATGAGCAGTTGCAGGAAATCCTCGGGCTTGGGCCGCGCGCCCGCCGACTGGATGACGTAGCCGAGCATCAGCGCGAGGCCGCACGCGCCAAAAAACTCGATCAGCAGACTGGGCATTTCCGTGGCGCGGGTGATGCGCATCATAAGGCTTACCGAGCGGCGGGCGGTCTCGCGGAATTTTTCCGCGACGATGCCTTCGAGGTTGTAGGCCTTGATGACGCGGTGACCGGTGAAGCCTTCGGTCATCGTCTGCACAAGTTCCGCGACCTGCGTCTGCGCCTCGCGGCCGGCCCGGCGGATTTTGCGGCTGTAAATCGCGATGGGCACGATGCACGCCGGCAGCACGACGATGGAAAGCAGCGTCAGCCGGGGCTGCTGGAGGAACAGAAAGACCAGCACACCGACCAGCGAAACCGGGTCGCGCACGATGACCGAGACGACGTTCGTCAGGATCGTCTGTAGCGCCATGGTGTCGCTCATCACGCGCGAAACGAGTTTGCCGGTGGCGTTCTCGGTGTAGAAGCCGGCGGACAAATTCAGCAGGTGCGCGAACAGCTTTGCCCGCAGGTCGGCGACCGCGTGGCTGCCGGTCCATTGCAGGAAATACACGTTCAAATAGCCCGACACCCCGCGCAGCAGCGAGATGATCGGAATCAATGCGATCAGCATCCACACCGCGCCCGGATGCGTGTGCAGGCCGCTGGCCAGGCCGTCGCGCGCGTTGTAAAACCAGGCCTGCGCGAACTCCGGCAGGTGCCTGATCGGCGGGCGCGCGTCGGTGGCGTTCGCCGAGGGGAAAACGGCGGCATAGACGAACATCGCCGTGGCGATCAGCAGCGGGCCGATGAGGCCGCTGATGACGCCCATCAGCACGCCGAGGAAAAGCCGCGCGCGGTAGGGGCGCGCGAGTTCCCAGATTTTGCGGAGGAATTCGGTCATGTGCCCCCATTTTGGCGACGGCGGCGGAAAGTGAAAGTTTTGTTTTTCCAGTCCAAGCCCGGCCGGTCCCGGGAACTGCGCGTCACAGTTGCGCAAATACCTTCCCCACTTGCGCGTAAACCTTCCCCACTTGCGCAACAATCTCCCGGACTTGCGCGTAAACCTTCCCCGCTTGTGCAATAATCCCCCGGACTTGCGCATAAACCTTCCCCACTTGTGCAATAATCTCCCGGACTTGCGCGTAAATGTCCGGGACTTGCGGAAAAATCTCGTATTTATCCGGAAGAAAATGAAATTATTGCGGAAGAATCTCATATTTTTCCCGGCAAATACCCCTAATGTGTCCAGTTTTGAGACGCTTTTACCCCTAAAACCCGGTTTTGCCGGCTTTGGAGGGGTTTTTAGCCGAAACCATGCAGGCAAGCTTTAACGCGGGATTCTGTCTTTGACAAGTGTGTCCGCAGATTTTGCCGATTCCCGCAGATTTTTTCTTCTTCTCTGCGAAAATCCGCGTCAGCTGCGGATAAAAACACCGACCAGGTTTGTGAAGGGCATGATCCCACTTAGTTGTGTTTTCAACTTGGCGCGGCGGACGGGCTTATGTTTTTTGTGCGAATCTGTTTCCGGCACACGGCCAAGGCAAACAGTTAGTTGCTGGAATCCGCGATTTCTTTTGCGCGTCACCCAAAAACTTTGCAGTATATTTGAGGTTTCGCTTTCATTCTTTAATGGCATCCTATGACTTACGACAAAAAGCAAAACTCTCTGCTTCGTTTGCTCGCGCAGCGCTACACGCCACCCTTCCATCACGATCTGCCCAGCACAGTGCCCAGCGTGTTGGCCAACGAATCTTGGCGGCAAAAGTGTTCAAAGAATTTTAACCTGATAAAGCGATGGCTCACGCTAAAATTGAACCTGCCCGCGCATCTGTTGCGTGACCAACTGCCCCCGCCGCCGGCCAGATTGCTGTGGATTCATTATTCCACCGTGGCCATTGGTGATTCCATCATGGATCTGGCTGGCCGCGCCATGCTTGGCGGTTATTCAGTGCACCTGTTGACAAGCAAACAAAACGCCGAGCTTTTTCATGGGGACCGGTTCTTTGGGAAAGTTTTTACAGATGCGTCAGAAATAAATGCGGCCGAGTATGATTTTGTCCTGTTGGACTTGTTCAACACACGTTCAATTCAGCTCAAGCGGCGCTTATGCCCTGCTCTGCCCTTTGCCTGCCTGCAGGGGTTTTTTTATGGGTTTAATTTCAACCGGACATTGTTCAGTTGTTACCGGATTCATCATCTGCTGGGTTATCCGCACGGCGAGAAAGAGCTTGGCCGTTTCCTGCGACCAAGCCTTTTTGTTGAAAACGACCCCGCTCCTTTGCCGCCGAAGCGGAAACAAAACCGCTTTGCGTTGATGCTTGGTGGCATGGATGCCAGAAGGACTTATCGTCACTGGCCCGCCGTCATTCAAAATTTGCGCGACCGCTGGCCTTCAGATCGGGAGTTTCCGGAATTCGTGCTGATTGGTTCTCAAAATGGACGGCCTGATGTCGAATCAGTCCTGTCAGCGCTTATTCATTGTGAAGCTACATCCTGTGTTGGCGCTTTGACTTTGCGCCAAACCACCCGCGTGATTGCTGACAGCGATTTCTTTATGGGACCGGATGGCGGCCTGATGCACTGTGCCATCGCCTTAGAGGTGCCGGGCATTGCAATTTTTCGCAGGCTTCAGCCACATCTGTTTCTCCCGCCACAATCCGATATGCAAAGCCTGTATGACCCGATAGATGTCAACAACGTGCCACCCAATACCGTGACTGAAGTCATATTGAAACATCCTTGGATGTCTGGCCATAGACATGCCACAGTCCCGTGTATTTAACGACTTGATAAAAGGGTCCTGACCTGACGAACAACGTATTTTGACATGCACATGATTTACGACTGCTTCACATTTTTCAACGAGCTTGAACTGCTGGAACTCCGGCTGCATGAGCTGGCCGGGGTGGTGGACAGATTCGTCCTCGTCGAGGCGACCCAGACGCACACGAACCAGCCCAAGCCGCTGTGCTACCAGGAAAACCGCGCGCGGTTCAGCGCGTTCCATGACAAAATCATCCACATCATCGTGGACGACCTGCCGCAGTCGTCCGACCCGTGGATCCCGGAAAATTTCCAGCGCAACGCCATCGCGCGCGGGCTGAAGAGCTGCCGCCCGGACGATTTCGTGCTGGTGTCCGACCTGGACGAGATTCCGCGCGCCAGCACCGTGGAAAAAATGCGCCAGGAAATACCGTTCAACGAGAATTTCCTGCCCGCCGCCGCCCATGCGTTCCTGAATTCCCGCCCGTTCAAATATGTGGTTCATCGCCGGGGCCTGCGGCGGCAGTTGCGGAAGCATCATCCGTTCGTCTGGAAGTTTGAACTGGCTTTCTACCGCCACTTCATGAACTGCCGGTCGCTGTTTCCGCCGTGCAGTTTCGGCACACGGATGCTGCGGTTCCGCGATTTTTCCTGCGCCGAGGAGCTGCGCCACAGCGGCTACAAGATCGTCAAGGACGGCGGCTGGCATTTTTCGTGGATGGGCGGCGTGCAGCGGATTCAGGAAAAGCTGGCCGCGTATGCGCACCAAGAACGGAACCGCCCGGAGATCGCCGCGACCGAAAACATCGAGCAGTCGCTCGCGGCGGGCCGGTCGTTTTTCGACCCGGAGCGGCGGCTGGAATTTGTGCCGCTGGACGGCACCTTTCCGAAGTATCTGCTGGAGCATCAGGACAAATTCTCCACTTGGATCAAGTCAGTTTGAAACTCCACCCACTCCGCCACCGGACGAGAAATCTGGATTTACTTTGCCGCGCCAAACACCAAAGATAGCGGCGCAAAACCCATGATTGTCTTTTTGCACATCCCGAAGACCGCCGGTTCCACCTTCCAGTTCATCTTGGAAAACACCTTCGGCATTTCGGCCTGCCACACCAACCACACCAAGCGGCATTTTTTCCGGCAGGACGATTTTGAATTTGCCCGGAAATTTTTCCCGCGCATGAAAAGCCTCGCCGGCCACAATCTTGTGTGCCCGCTGTCGCTCAAGGTGCCAGAGCCGTTTTACCTGACGTTTTTGCGCGAGCCGGTGGCGCGGGTTTTTTCGCATTATCAGGACACGGTGCTGACCGGCAGCAAGACATGGACCTTCGAGGAGTTCATGCGGCAGAGCGATGTGGCCGACAACCTCCACGTCCGGCTCATGGCCGGGGAACTCAATCTCGACAAGGCCAAAAATTACCTGGAGCGGTGCGACTTTGTCGGGCTGACGGAAAAATTTGACCTCTCGCTGCACATCCTAAAGAAGCTGTCGCCATATCCGCTGAACCTGAATTACAAGCGCCGCCGCACCGCCGCCACCAACACCATCCGCCAGCCTGTCGCGGACGACCCGCGCATGATCGATCTCGCGCGCGAACACAACCGGCTCGACCTGGAGCTGTATGATTTTGCCGTGCGGGAAATTTTCCCGAAGTTCTGCGCCCGGGCCGGGTTCACGCCGGATTCCCAAGTGGCCTCCTTCGACACCTACACCAACGACCGGCACTGGCGCTACCGGCTCTGCCACTTTTACAACCTGATTTTCTACCGCCAGATGGGCAAGCTGCGCCGCCATTAAATTTTGCCAATGACCACCACGCCGGAAAATTTTCTGGCCCGCACGCGCGGCGCGAAAAAAGTCATGGTGCTCGACCTCGGCTTCCTCGGCGACACGGTGCATCTGCTGCCCGCGCTCTGGCAGGTGCGGCAGGCGTATCCGTCGGCCGAACTTCATGTGACCGTCGCCGCCCAGGTCACCTCGCTCATGGGCTGCGTGCCGTGGGTGGACCGCACCTGGGGCTACATGCGGTATCCGCGCCACGCGACGCTGCGCGAAAACCTCCAGATGGTCGCCGCGCTCCGACGCGAGCGGTTTGATGCGCTCATCAATCTCAACGGCTCCGACCGCTCGAGCTGGCTGACGTTTTTCAGCGGCGCGAGCGAGCGGCTCGGCCGAGTGCCGGACGACGGCGGCCCGCCGTTCTGGCGGCGGATGTTCACCGCGCACGTCCGGCATCCGTTCGACCACGAGCCGGTTTATGTCCAACGCTGCCGCTGCCTGGAAAGGGCCGGTTTTCCGCCCGCGCCGCCGGAATTCCACGTCGAGATCGCGGCAGAAAATCTGCGCGCGGCGGAAATTTCCCCGGCCGATGCGGGAACCTATTTTCACATCAGCCCCTTTACCACCGCCGATTACAAGGAGCTTTCGCCCGCGCAGCTCGTGGGGCTGGTCACCGCGCTGGAGCGAAATTTTCCGGGGAAAAAGATCGTCCTCTCCTGCGCCCCGACCGCGCGCGAGCAAAAAAAAATGACGGAACTGCTCGCGCTCCTGCCCCAAAAACCGTGGCGCGTCTTCGCCGGCAGCCTGAACCTCACGCAAATCGCCGCCGTCATCAAGCACAGCGCGCTGCATTTCTCCGGCGACACCGGCACCATGCACCTCGCGGCGATGACCGGCACGCCGTCCGTCTTATGGTTCTGGCCGAATCCTGGGCGGCATCTGTGGATTCCCGTCGGCGAGAAATACCGGGTCGTTGCCGGCGTCAACGAACCTGGTGTGCCGCATCTCCGGCAAATTGACACAGGCGAACTGCTCCGCGCCGCGCAATCCGTTCTGGCCGGTGGCGCAAAAAACCCTTAAACTGCCGCGCAAAACCGGTCCATGAATCCGCCGCAAAATCCGCCGCAAAAACTGCCCGTCTCCGTCTGCCTCATCGCCGGCAACGAGGCGCACCGCATCACCCCCACCTTGCAAAGCGTCGCGGACTGGGCGGGCGAAATCATCGTCGTCATCAACCACGACGTGAACGACGGCACGGACAAAATTGCCGAATCCTTCGGCGCAAAAGTTTTTCGCGAGCCGTGGAAAGGCAACATCGAACAAAACCGTTCCGCTTCCGACAAGGCCACTTGTAACTGGCTGCTCGCGCTCGACGCCGACGAGGTCGTCTCGCCGGAACTCGCGGCGGAAATAAAAAAATTATTTTCCACGCCAGAAAAAGCTGCCCGCTGTGACGCCTACGATTTTCCGCGCTGCACGCTTTATTACGACAAATGGATCCGCCACGGCGAATGGTATCCCGACTGCAAGCTGCGTTTGTGGCGGCGCGGAAAAGGCGAATGGGGCGGCGTGTTCCCGCACGGCCGCGTCATCGTCCCCGGCAAAATCGGCAGGCTGCGCGGCGAGCTGCTGCATTACAGCATGGAAAGCGTCGAGCATCAGATCAGAAAAACCATGCGCTACGCCGACGAATTTGCCGCGACCTGCCGCGCCGAAAACCGCCGCATCACTTTTTGGCACCTGTTCGTCCGCCCGCCGTGGCGGTTTTTGCGCGGCTACGTTTTCAAGCTTGGTTTTCTCGACGGCTGGCGCGGGCTGACCATCGCGTGGCTGACGGGCTTTTACACTTTTCTCCGCTACTTCAAGGCGTTTGAAGCGCAGAACCGCGAGTCCTCTCCGCCAAAATGACTGTGCCACCGGCCAACACCGTAAAGCATCTGCTGCTTTACGAGCCGCGCACGGAAGGCCACCACCTCGGCTGGCTGCGATTCATCGCCGATGATCTGCTGTCGGCGAATTTTCAGCTTTCCATCGCCGCCGATTTGCGCCCCGGCCCGCGCGAACGCGTCGAACAAAATCTCGCCGGTTTGCCAGACGAAGTGAAACTGCTTTCCGCCTACGACGAAAATGGCCGCCGCCATCTTGATGGCAAAGCCCGTTCTGTCGCGCACTGTTTGAAAACCAGCGGCGCGGAAAATGTTTTCCTCTGCGCGCTCGATGAAATCGCCTCGCACTGCTGGCGCGGCGCGACGTTCGGCCTGCGCCCACCGGCGGAACTGCGCGGACGCATGGGCGGCATCTACCATCGGCCACGCTTTCTTGCCGCGCCGAAATGGTCGCCTGATCGCGCGTTAAAAATCCCCGGATTCAATCGCCTGTTACGCGAAGGCTGGTGGCGACAGATTTTGTTCGTGGATGAATTTCTCGCGGCAGGGCTTCAGTCCGCAAATCCGGCTGCCCCCATTTTTTTTCTGCCCGACGCGTGTCCGTTCGGCTACGGAAGTGACGCGCCCGACGCCAGAAAAACACTGGAGATTCCTGCCGGCCGGAAGGTCTTTTTATTTTACGGAACCGGCGCGCGGCGCAAAGGTTTGCACGTCGCGGTTGAAGCCATGTTGCAACTGCCGCCGGAATCCCCTGCTTTTTTACTCTGCGCCGGCCAGCAAAATCCCGCCGGCAAAACCGCCGCCGGCCTCGCACGGCTCGTCCGCCAAAACCGTGCGCGGCTGCTTGACCGCTATGTGACAGTTGCGGAGGAAAAAACGTGCTTCGCCGCGAGCGACGCGGTGCTGCTGCCTTACCTGAACCATTTCGGCACAAGCGGCGTCTTGTCGCGCGCGATGTCCGCCGGCAGGCTGGTGATTGTCTCCGACGAGCAGCTGCTCGGCCGCCTCACGCGCGAACACCAGCTTGGTTTTGTTTTTCCATCCGGCAACGTTTCTGCGCTTGCGCAACGCCTCCGGCAGATGACCCAACTTTCCATGGCCGGCTTAAATCAGTTCTCGGCCGCCGCAGATCACTACGCAAAAACTTATTCGCGTGATGCGTTTCGCGCGGCGCTGCTGCGGTCTTTGTCCGCCGGCTAAAATGGAAACCCCGGTGCGCATTTTAGTCATCCGCTTGACCGCCATCGGCGACGTGGTGTTGACGCTGCCGGCGGTTTCCGTGCTGCGCCAAAATTTTCCGGCAGCAAAAATCACGTTTCTCACGACGAGGGAAAACGCAG
>Ga0181517_10005779_pt1 | contig 10820 bp, 9 predicted proteins | sample PEATcosm2014_Bin_31_FD_119748 | JGI IMG/M metagenome (GOLD analysis project Ga0181517, IMG submission 119748) | Peatland microbial communities from MTU Mesocosm Facility, Houghton, MI, USA - PEATcosm2014_Bin01_30_metaG | ecosystem: Environmental > Terrestrial > Soil > Wetlands > Peat | place... | reverse complement strand
CTCCTTCGGGAAGCTCATCACCAGGATCCGTCGCGCGTGATCGGCGGCCGCGCCGGCGAGCGTGGGCATGTCCGGGTAGCAGCAGATGACGCGGTTCAACACCACGATGTCAGCGGGCGGCACGTTGCTGCCGGCTAGAGCGAAATCGAGCACCCGGCGGTCCACGAGGTCGTCGAAGCCGGCCTCCCGCAGCAGGGCCGCCGCCGCCGCTTCGTAAGTTGGTGTCAGCTCGATGCTCATGGCGCTGCTGATCCCGGCCTTCAGCAGCTCGATCTGGATCGCGCCGACCCCCCCGCCCACCTCGAGAAGGCTGCAGCCTTCCAGGCTGCGCTCTCGGAGCAGTCGCACCAGCCGCGAGGACACAACATCGAGGCCTCTGCGCCGGTACCGGCGTGCTTGGCCCTGTGCGCTGCGCTCGCTGAAGGCCCACCCGTAGCCCTTGGGGGTGCAACAGTCCATCGACCCCTCATTGTCGTGACTCGCTGGGTTCAGGCGCCGGCTCAGATTCGTATTCAGATCGCCGTGGAGGCGACCTCGGAGCACGTCATTTCGGCTCCTGACGACAGGGGCGAGACTGGGCGCGACTGGGGCGGCACGTCGCAGCGATCGCGTCGATCAGTCCGCGGGCCACGAAACCAGGCCTGCCTTCTCACTTCAGTCAACGCGCTCGCCGTCTCTGGACCGACATCTTGCGGCCGGCGCCATACTCCCATCTGGTGAACGGCGCGCGGTGGCCGAACCTGACTTCTAGTCCGGATCCGCCCCCGTCGCCGGGACGGCCAGGCGGTGGCGATATGCGTAGGCGACAGCCTGGGCCCGGTCACGCAGCCCGGCCTTCATGAAGACGTGGTTGACGTGAGTCTTCACAGTCGCCTCGGTCACGACCAGCCGGGCGGCGATCTCAATGTTGGAAAGCCCCTGGGCAATGAGCGAGAGCACCTCCACCTCGCGCACGGTGAGCCCGTCGGGGACTGATGGCCGGGGGCCGGGCTCCAAGATAGGTCCGCCGCTGACAGCGGCGACCAGGTGGTGCTGGACCGCCGGATCGATAGCTGCCCTGCCGGCCACCACCGCCTCGATGGCTCGCTGGATCTCATCCGCGCCGGCGTCCTTGGTCAAGAAGTCCCGGGCGCCGGCCCGCAGTGCCTCCACCACTGACCGATCGTCGGCATAGGTGGTGAGAACGACGACGCGACACTGCGGGTGGGTCTGCTGGAGCCTCCGCGTCGCTTCCACCCCATCACATCGAGGCATCCGCAGATCCATGAGCACGACGTCAGGAGTGAGCCTGCTCACCAGGTCGAGAGCCTCCTGACCGTCGGAGGCAGAGCCGACCACCTCGATCCCGGGCAGAAGCTTGAGGAGAAGATGGAGCCCCTCCCGAACCACCCTCTGGTCGTCGGCGATCAGCACCCGGATCACATCGCTCACCCCGGCACCCACAGCTCGATGCGGAACCCCGTCTCTGTGGGTTCCGCCTCCAGCCGGCCGCCCAAGAGCTCGGCGCGCTCGCGCATGCCGGTGATCCCGTAGCCACCGCCGGGGCTACCGCGCTGATGGCCCTTGGCCGGCGCCAGACCGCCGGCGGCGAAGTCCTCCACGGTTAGGCGCAGCCCACCTGGCTCGTAGCCGAGCCTCATGGAGACGGCCCTGGGTTGGGCGTGGCGCCGCACGTTGGTCAGTGCCTCCTGAGCCACCCGGTAGACGGTGAGCCGCGTGACCGACTCGAGGGCGCGCTCTTCGCCCGAGACCACCATCGCGCATGGAACACCCAGGTCGCGCTCGAATTCCAGAGCCAGTGTCGGCAGGAGCTCGGGACCGGGAAGCTCGTCGTCTCGGAGCGCGCCGATCGCCCGGCGCGCCTCGGCGAGCCCGTTCCTCCCCAGGTGGAGGGCCCGGTCGATGGTCGCCGACAGCTCGGGATCGGCGGCCTTGCGTTCGGCGAGCAGCCGTGCAGCCTCGAGCTGCAGGACCAGTCCCGACAGCGAGTGAGCCAGGACGTCATGCATGTCGCGGGCCAGCCGCTGACGCTCGGCCAGGGCCATTGCCTCGGCCCTGGAACGCTGCGATGCCTCCAACTCCTGGGCAAGTTGAAGCGCCTGGTTCTGGCCGTCGCGGAGCCGGGCGGACATCCAGCCCATCGCGAAGAAGGCGGCGACGCCGGCCTCGGCCAGAAGGGCGTCAGGCAGAGGGAATGTTCCAGTTACCGCCACGATCGTCGCCGCCAGGCCGCCGGCGCCCACCGCCAGGGCGCCCCGGGTGGGAAGTCGGTATGCGCCCGCGAACACCGCGATGTAGCAGGCGAGGACGCCCTCGCTCCCGGGCTGCAACTTCATGAGAGCTGCCGAGCTGCCGATCAGGACGACGTAGAACGGCGTCTGGGCGCGGGGTGAGAGACGTACGATCGCCCCCGTGGCGCCGCTCACGCCGGCGGCGACGCCGATGAGGGCGAGGAGTACGCCGAGGCCCCGTCCCGACAGCCCCGGATGGGGGAGGTTCAGGGCCCCCGCCACCTCGACGACAAGGACGCCGAGGATGGCGACCGCCCGCATCGGCCGGACCGCCGCCTCCTGATGGGCCTGCGCTCTCTCCAAGCTGGCGACGCTCGGTGCGCCCGGAGCTGTCGACCCAGAGATCGCGGTCACGGCGTAAGGGTAGGCCGTCGCACGGGCGCCGTCATCGCCACCAGGGTGGAGGTGCGACGGGGTCTCTCAACCCGGGGGTGGAGAGTCCTCCGCTCCCCGGATGACCGGCGGGCGCAGGCAAGTTCAATCCCTGTGCCGATGACCCGGTGCCGTCATGCGATCTAGCCTCACTGCATGGCAACCGCGGGGAGGCGACCTTCCTCTTCCCCGCCGCAACACGGAAGGAGCGATCTCGATGACAACCGTGATCAGCATCGTCAGCCGGATCATCCTAGGCGCGGCCGGGTTGGGCGGGTCGGGGCTGGGAATCAGTCCGATCATCTGGGTCATCCGGCGCCGCAGAGCGCGGCGCATGGCGTTGTGGGCACACACCGCATCGCTGCCACCGCCGCCGGTGACGGCGCAGCCGCGGCATCCGATGGAGCCAACGTGGATGCGAGAGCAGGCGACGATGTCGACGGAAGCGCAGGCAGCCCGGCTCATCGCCCCCCTTGGCTACGCGAGCCCGCTCGCGTCCGGCTGGCAGCTCCCCACCGCTCTCATCGGCCGGCCGCCGCGGCTGCGCTGGCGCCAGCGCCATGGGCACTACCAAAACCCATAGGTCACCGGACTGACTCCGAGATCCCGGAGACTGCGGCGATTTCCTCGACATGCGCCGCCCATCCCCGCGCCCGAGCGCAGGCCCCGAGAAGCTCACCCCATGGCGCGGTGCGCGCTGGACCGCAGAACTCCCGTCTCCTGCCCCACTGGGCGAGGCACCGCAGCCCGTGCGCGATGTGCGCGACGCCGGCACCGCGACACCTGCCGGCATCCAGCTCCACCGCGGGCGCGCGCAGGGACGGACTGCGCGATGAGCCGGGGCGGAAGGACCCCCTCCCCCACCCGCGGGCCCAGCGCGGCGGAACGGACGCGCCGTGGACCGGTCGATCTCGGGGTGGAGATGCCGTGGTGGCGGCTCAACCCCGAGCCTGAGCCGCTCGGTCCGTCGACCGACCCAGCATCACCCCGAAGTTCAACCCGTGCGGCGATGACCGACGCGGCGTGGGCTCCTAGCCTGAAGGGCATACAACGACCCCTCGAGACCACCGCCCCGGCGCCGGTCTCGGACGTGGAACCTGGAGGAGACTGACATGCCGACAAGCATCTGGATGGTGAATCTCTTCGTTCTCGGAGTGGTGCTGCAGGCGGACCTCGGACAGCGCAAGGTTAGCTGGCTCCGGATGCTCCGCCCCCTCGCAGCCGGCCTCCTCATCGTTCCACTCTTCGTGCAGAGCCCGCAGTCTTCAGGCGACGGCCTGTTCTTCGAAGTGATCGCGGCCGTGGCGGGTGTCCTCCTGGGAACGATCGCGGGCTTCGGGTTCATGCGCGTCGGCGTCGATGCCGGGGGACGCCTGATCAGCAAGGCGGGGATCGCTTACGCTGCGTTTTGGATCCTGGTGATCGGGGCTCGGATCCTGTTCAGCTACGGCGCGTACAACTGGTACGGCCAAGCGCTGGGCCAGTGGATGTTCAGCAACCAGATCACGGTCGATGGGCTGACCGATGGCCTCATCTTCCTCGCCCTTGCGATGGCTTTCAGCCGAAGCGCCCGCTTCTTGCCTGCCCTGCTCCGGAAGAGTGGATCGCGCACCACGGCGTCCTCGCAGGTAGCGCAGGCCTGAGTTTCCCAAGGTCCGTCTCCGAAGCCGGGGAACCGCGTCGGTCCCCGGCTTCATCGCGTAAGGAGCACGTGAGGATCCTCCCCTAACTCCCCTGCACGGAACATGCCACGCCCTCCGCTTCTCCGGCGAGCCGGCGCACCCTTGGCCGCAGCGGGCCTCACGGTCGCGCGGGCGCCGGAGCTGCGGTCAGCTCGCGGCTTGCGAGGTCCGTTGAGCACACCCAGCACTCCGCGGCGCCGATTCCGTCCCGGGCGCGGGTGAGCGGGAGACGAGACTCGAACTCGCGACATCCAGCTTGGAAGGAATGTGCTCAGATCTGAATTCAGATTTGGCCCATCGGGGTGATTGAGCGCGTTACTTCAGGTCCTTGCTGGAAAGTGAAGCTGGGTTGTGGATCAGCCCCATGGGGATGGTTACGGGGCGCGCCCGATGCAGACAATGGCCATCCAGGCGTCCACCAACGGCTCGACCGTCGCGAAGAAGCTTTGGCCGCTTCTGATCCGATCGCGCCTATCGTGGCAACTGAGATTATCGGTCAGTCAGGACGCACTTGCGAGAGTAGCGACTGGTCAGCATTCCCTGTAGACTCGAACCTATGTTCCCAAGCCGTGACATGAGAGGCGCTCAATAGAATGGCTGAGACCGAGAAGGGCAAGAAGATCGTTCCCGTCAAACCATACGACCGGAAGGTCGACGGGCACACCGTGCACGTGCCTCGGCACGAACGGTCCACCCCCGATACGTCGCATGGCCCTAAGAAGAAGTAGAAGGTGGGAGGCCCACGGAGAAGCCGCCTCCCGCCGGTGGTGAACTCCCGAACATGCCAGCCTCAGCGCCCTGGGGTAACGCCGTCGCCTTTACTAACCCACCACCTCGCCACTAGCCGCGGTTGACGAGATGCGCATCGCCCGTGTGGAGCTGCGCGACTTCCGCTCCTTCGCACACTGTGAGTGGAAGGCAGTACCACCAGATCTCGCGGTGATCGTCGGCCCAAACGGCAGCGGCAAGACCAACCTCATACAAGCCATCCGCCTTATCACCTCCCTGTGGATGGGCCTCGGGTCGCCGGCTCGTCAGCAGTGGGTCTCCAACGGGCGCGGGGCCCCGGTCGAGCCACATTTCAGCGTGGCCGTAGACATCATCCTCGACGACCCATGAGAGCGCCACCTCATGGCCGCGTTCCTCATCGCCGCCGCCTGCGATCCGTTGGGACAGCCGAACGCAGAGTCAGGGCCGCTTCAGAAGCTCGCCGCCAGGGTCTGTCGCAACCTGGACCGCGCGCCTACCGAGTGGCTATGGGAAGGTCGATTCCAAGCCTCGTTCGGCGACGACACGCGGTGGACCGTTGAGTACCAACCCAGGGGCCACGACGTCATCTTCTCCCTCGGTGACCGCTTCTACGGGATGCGACCGATGGTAGGTGGCAGCTCTCGCTCTGGGAGCCAGAGCCTAGCGGCGATCGTGGCCCAGCGAATCGAAGGCCTCAGCGAGGCTGCGGCCTACCGGCAGTTCCGAGCCGTTCTGGCGGATCCGACGGCGCTCGCATCGGAGGCTGACATCCAGCTTCAGATCAACACCAGTCATGCCAACTGGGTGAGCCACCGACGGCTCTTCGATCTCGCTGGTCATCCGGAAGCGCGCTCGACCAACCTGACACTCGATCCGGGCTGGGTATTCGACGTCCTCCTTGGTCACCAGGTGATCTGGACTGCAAATGCCCGGAACGTTCGGTCGCGGGCTGAGCTGGGCAGCGATCTTCCGAGGATTCACGAGATTCCGCCCGACGGTGTCGACCTCGCTAGGTACCTCCACGCCGTTCACACCGCCAATGGCCGAGAAGGTCGTTCGCTATACGCCAAGATCCAGAAGAGATTCCACACCCTCACCGGACGCGACTTTGAGGTCGAGGAGCTGCGAGACGCCAAGTCGGTTGTCATCGTCGTGACAGATGGCGTCTCGCAACCCCGAGACTTGGATCAGTGCGGGGCGGGCATGGCGGAGGCGTTGTTCCTCTCCGTGGCTCTCAGTACTCCGGGCAAGGTCCTGCTGTTCGACGAACCCGCCACCCAGTTTCATCCGGGTCTCCAGCGACGCCTGCTCGGTGTGCTTACCCGGACCCCAAATCAAGTCATCATGGTGACGCACTCTCAGCTTCTCCTTCCTGCGGACAGGCGGGTGCTGGGTGCATCGCGGATTGTGCTCACCAGACGAGGAACGACTCGCTACTCGTGGTCTCCTCACTCGGACGAAGGTGTCGACCGGGTGCTGCGCGAACTGCGGAAGTCGAGTGACGTCGGCAGCATGCTGTTTGCCGACGCCGTCGTCCTAACCGAGGGTGAGACGGAACTGGGCGCATTCCCCATATGGGACGAGAAGGTGGGCACCCACCTGATGATGAGCAATGTGGCACTGATGAGTGTAGGCGGAGACGGAGGGTTCAGGCGCTACTTCGAACTCGCTCATGCGTACCACGTGCCGTGGACGGTGTTCTGCGACGGGCCGGTCATCGGCGATGGCGAGGCACGCTGCGCGATCGCCGATCAGCTTGAAAACGCAGGGGTGCCAGGTGTGCCGCAGCTCGATGGCCTTGCCTTCAGCGACCGCGTCTTTGCGCTGAGGCGCATTGGCGTCTTCACCTTGGCGCCGGATGCTAGGTCGGAACTTGAGGATCATCCGTGCATTCGGGAGGCCCTCAACGACCTTACGCTCGCGGAGCAGGCGGACAAGATCCGGGCTGGGCGGCTAGTGGCGGAGGCTGGGGTCTGTGAGCATGTTGTGGCGCGGATACAGGAGTGTCGGCGGATGCTGGCGAGCAAGGCGCGGGGCAGGCTACTGCCGATGGCCGGCCGACGCTGGAGTTCACCGTGAACCTAGGGAATCAATCCGACCGTTCGTGGCAATCTCTGACACGACCAGCCCAACTCCCCCATCCGCGGTAGTTGCCGCGACCGAACGGCAGTTCCCGTAGTCGGTACCCGGTCGGTCGACGCGCATCCTCGACAAGGCAGTGTCCCTGCACACTTCCGTTCGCCGTGCCTGGGTCGTTCAAGGCGACTGCCGGAGGGGGCTGAACGCGCCACGCGGTAGGTACGTCAGGTAACTCAAGGCCAGCGGACTTGGCCGGGGACGGCCGACCCCACCACCTGGGTGCGAGCGGGCGACCGCCAGGGCCATGGCGAGCAATCGACCCACTCCTCCTGTCAGCGTGCCGAACAGACTTCCAAAGCACAGGGAGCTGTCGGTCGCGCTCCGGCCTGCGGATCGCGGATGATCTCCCACGATGGCCAGGGCGGCTTTGGTAGTTCCCGCGACGGTCGGCGCGGCTCAGACGTTCACCTTCGATCTTCCCCCCGGCTACACGAAGGCCGTCGCTGACAACCTGGTCGCCGAGGCGAACAGACCCGGGGACCTCGGCGTTGTTCGGGTGGGGCGGCGGCTCGAGATCACCCGTCGCGCTGACCCACCTTCGTTTCTTCTTCCGCTCGACTGGCGCTGTGCCCGGGCCGGCGTCGTGGGGGACCCCTGCAGCCTGCGCCGACAGGTGGAGACTTGGCCTCTCCAAGCCCGCCGGCCCTTGGTCGATCCGGCCAGCGGCCCTGCCAGGCTGGCCGCCTTCGAGGCAAGAACAAGACCGGACTCTCCACTGGAGCTGGCTCTCGCCGCGGAGCAAGCCGAGTCGATCCTCAACGCCGCGCCCGACGCTGCGACCTTCGTCGCCTTCGCGATCCGCGTCGCTAGGCACCTCCTGGATTGGTACCCGGGCGGTCAGATGCTCGCATGGGGTGTCAACCCCTCGTATGTCCTCGGGGGCCGCACCGGGGCACTGCTCGCAGCAGCTGAGGCCACCGGCTGGGGCGCTGTTCAGCGGACCCTCCGCGCCGGACGCCTGGGTAGCCTCTGGGGTCACGGCCGGGACTTGAGCCGGACGTCGCAGCCAGCGAGTCTCTATCTCAACCTCGCTAATCATCTAGACACCTACGGCGTCAGCGTGAAGATCTTGCCGGTGGTGCTGCTCTTTGAGTTCGGCGACCCCCTGACTTTCCGACCATCCTTGACCTTTCTCGAGGCCCGGTATCTGCGGTCCTTCGCGGATGCAACCAACCTAGCGCTCAACTTGCCACCCTTGGCGGACTATCCTCGCGTTGGCTCCCTTGAGCGGGATGCACTGCGGGAATGGTTTGTCACCCGCTTCAACGCGCTCGCCGACCATCTGATCCGCGTCGAGAGCGTTCGCACCCGGGGAGGTGAGCTGCGCCCCTTGCTCATGCAACAGACGTTGGTCACCCTCGGAAACCTCCTTCACCTTACTGGGCACCTCCTGGCGTCTCCGGACTTCGGCACCCAGCGGGCCCTGTTCTGGGATCTCGTCGATCTGTACGGCAAGCTCGTGGGTGGAGGCGATCTCTCCAAATGCTTCGGCGAGGATCATTGGAATCGCCATGTCATACCAGCGATGGGCACCCTGCCCGGCGCCCTCGCTCCCCTCTTCACCGAGTATGCCCGTCGGCTTTACAACGAATGGGTTCGCGATACCGCGGAGGGCGTCTCGGACCCCCAGCGACGCCTTAGAACCAGCGTGGTCTTGGGACGTTCAGGAAGCCGCCGTCGCGTCACCCGCGAGGAGTACTTCACCAAGCTCATGGTGGCGCGCAGGAACACCCTTCACGGATACAACCTCAGCGGTGACCAGAACGACTACCTGGTGATTCACGATGACACGCTTCCCCTACGCATCGCCGAATGGGGGCGCCTCCAGTTCATCACCCTACTGGCCGAGCCGGATCTCGTCTTCCGTCGCCTTAGGTTGCTGCGCAGCTAAGCGGGAGTGGCCGGATAGCCGTCCGCGGCCACCCGCACGCACCCCCTTGCGGGTGGCAGCGCCTCTTACCCGCCGGCTTCTGTCGAACGCCACGCAATGAAGCCACCCGCGGTCACGTGATGGAGCCACTCACGGTCACGCGATGAGGCCACCCGGTGCCCCGTCCTCTGGTCAGGATGGTAGTGGGTCGCGGGTCCTCCTGTCGGGTCGGCTGAGGTTCTCCGCCGGGGAGGTATCAGAGATCGGGTCGAGGTCGTCGCGGGCCTCTGGGGCGACTCAGCGGCCCGCGTCTGGAGCGCTCGGCCGGGTTGGCCGGCTTGGATGTCGTCGGGGTCGTCGACGGTCGTCGCGGTTGAACGAGCCGTCACAGCCCCGCACGCACGTCCAGACGCCGTCCATCGCTTTGGGTCGGTCTTCGGATAGCGCCGAACGGGTCGCTCATGGCTAGGCGTTCGTATGATCCTAACGCACTGCACACCGCCCTCGCTACCCGGGCGCGTCTGCGTCCCCAGGTCCGCCTTTGTTCGAGGGTGACCATGAGACCCCACCCTCTTGTAAGGACGCCGCAACGAATCTGTCACCACTTCACCCGAGTCTTGCGCCCCCTCGTTGCAACAGCGGCACAGTGGCTGAAGTGTCCGCCAGTCACCGCGAAGATCGCTTCGATAAGGCGCTCTCAGACCTCACCGCGCGCCTTCCTGGTCGGTGGGTCGCCATCCTTACCCTCCTACTCTATCCAGGCGTCGGCCTCCTAATGCCCATCGCCCTCCGCGTTCCATACGTTGCATTCGTCTGGATCAACGGTGTGGCCGTTGTCTGGGCTGCTGTGCTGTCCCTAGGCTGGCTCATCGAGCAGCTACGCCGGCGTGATCGACGGCATCTTGTGGAGTGGACGACCGACCTCCACCTCCTTACGGCGGAGGAATTCGAGTGGTTGGTGGGTGAGCTGTTCCGCCGTGAGGAAGGCTGGGAGCGAGGACTTGAAACCGGTCACCAGGACAGCCCCGACGGGAACATCGATCTCAGGTACACGGAGAACGGACAGCGCAAGATCGTCCAATGCAAGCGTTGGAGCAGCAATCTTGTGAAGGTGGGCGAGATCCGCGAGTTCGCGGGCACGCTGCTCCGCGAGGGCCTGCCCGGGAACGCAGGTACGTTCGTCACCCTTTCGGGCTTCAACGAGGCAGCCACATCGGAGGCGCGACAAGTTGGCATCACCCTCATTGACGGAGTCGAACTCCTCAGCCGCATGGAGAAGGTCCGACGCACTGAGCCATGCCCACTCTGCCACGCGCCGATGCTGCTAGACCGCTCACTGAGAGGCTGGTGGTTCCGCTGCGTGGCACCAGGCTGTCCGGGGAAACTCGACCTCGGCGGGAACGCTGGTCGTGCAGTCGCCTTCCTCACCGATCAGCCGTAACGACGCCGACGGAGTTGCCCACCGAAAGGCAATGGAGCGGGAGACGGGACTCGAACCCGCGACATCCAGCTTGGAAGGCTAGCGCTCTACCAACTGAGCTACTCCCGCGTCGCGGGCACAGGATACCGCGCCCAGCGCCCGCCCCCCGCGGCGGCCGGGCGGAGCCGGCGAGGTGGGCTCAGTGCCCGCAGGCGCGGGCCTCGCCGGCTCCGTCGGCGGTCTGGAAGCTGTGGCCGCAGCCGCAGGTCCGGACCGCGTTGGGGTTGTGGATCGTG
>Ga0181517_10005777_pt1 | contig 10821 bp, 7 predicted proteins | sample PEATcosm2014_Bin_31_FD_119748 | JGI IMG/M metagenome (GOLD analysis project Ga0181517, IMG submission 119748) | Peatland microbial communities from MTU Mesocosm Facility, Houghton, MI, USA - PEATcosm2014_Bin01_30_metaG | ecosystem: Environmental > Terrestrial > Soil > Wetlands > Peat | place... | reverse complement strand
TTGCCGGGGCACCAGGCGAATGCTGACCTTGGCGGTGGCCCGCGCAGGAATCACGGTCTTAGCTCCGGGGCCGGTGAATCCTCCGGCGATGCCGTGCACTTCGAGCGTCGGCCGGGACCAGATGCGCTCCAGAACCATGCGATCCGGCTCGCCCGTGAGCGCGCTGGCGCCGACTTCTTTGGCCAGGAATTCGGCTTCGTCGAAGGCCAGGTGCTTCCAACTGTCGAGCTCGGCCGGGGATGGTTCCTCGACATCGTCGTAGATGCCGGGGACCTGGATGCGCCCATCGGCGTCCTTGGCCTTGCCCAGCATTTCGATCAACCCGAAGACCGCATTCGGCGCCGTCCCGCCGTAGAGGCCGGAGTGCAGGTCGCGCGCGGGACCCCAAGCCTCCACTTCCATGTAGACCAAGCCGCGCAGACCCACCGTGAGGGTGGGGACGCCCTCGGCGTACAACGCCGTATCGGAAACCAAGGCCACGTCCGCGCGCAGCTTCTGAGGCTCTTCAGCGACGTATTTAGCGATGGATGCGCCGCCGATTTCCTCTTCGCCCTCCACCAAGAATTTAAGATTGAGGGGCAGCGTGCCCGTAGCCCTGCGCAGCGCTTCGAGGGCTTTGACGTGCATGTACATCTGGCCCTTGTCGTCGGCCGTGCCGCGGCCGTAGAGATTGCCGTCGCGTTCGGTGGGCTCGAACGGCGGCGTGGTCCACAGCTCCAGCGGATCGGCCGGCTGCACGTCGTAGTGGCCGTAGCATAATACCGTGGGCTTACCAGGGGCGTGCAGCCAATCGGCATACACCAGCGGGTGGTTGGAGGTGGGAACGATCTCGACGTGTTCCATTCCCACACGGGCGAGGCTCTCAGCCACGAAGGAGGCAGCGCCCTGTATATCAGGGCGATGTTCAGGCAGCGTGCTGATGCTGGGGATGCGCAGGAACTCCTTCAGTTCCCCCAGCAGGCGATTCCGGTTTTCGTTTACGAATGCATCGGTGGCAGCGGACATGGTCTCTCCCGTTCGGAGAAACCATTATACGGCGGCCAAACCCACCCTACTCTCGGAGGGGCGCGAACAGGCATTGCCCAGGATGCGGCGCACTTCCGGTTCGTAGAACGGTTGGGCCAACAGATCGTAGGCGCCCAGATTCAAGGCCTCGGCCCAGAGGCGGGCGTCCGCTTGGGGGTCGGTTACGATGACCTCTAGTTCGCGGGGGTATTCACGTGCCAGATGCAGAACATCCAGCCATCTTCCGTCGGGTAAAGCGGCCTCCGTCAGAATGACATCGTAGTCGTTCCGATTGAGCCGATCGCGCGCGTCCTCCAGCGTCCCCACGTGCTCTATGGCCAGTGGGAGAGCGTGGAGCATCCGCGAAATGCGTCGGGCATCTTCCTGATGCTCGGAAACAAATAATATTCGGGATCGCATACGCGCTCCGAAAACCTTAATCTTCCTTAATATTATCCCTGGATCGATAACTCGACAATGACAAAGTGCGAAATTCAGGGTTAAGATCGCACATAATTATGAGCCACTATCGAGTTTGATGACTGCGACGTAGGGAAGGTTACGATAGAGCTGATTGTGATCTAACCCAAACCCCACCACAAAGCGGTCGGGTATCTCGAAGCACCGGTAGTTCACCCGCACTTGCACGATGCGGCGCGAATTGCGATCGAGAAAAGTACACACGGCCAGAGAGTTGGGCGCGCGCCCCGCGAGCGTCTGCAACAGATAACGCAGGGTGAAGCCGGTATCGACGATGTCTTCCACCAGCACCACGTCTTCGCCTTCTATGCTATCGTCCAAATCCTTGGCGATACGCACCACTCCGGGGGCCCCGTGACGGTTGGAAAAACTGGAAATAGCCAGAAAATCAATCTTCACGGGAATTTCGATATGGCGCGCCAGCTCAGTCAGAAAAAATATGGAACCTTTGAGTACTCCCACCAGTTTGACGGTCTTACCGCGGTAATCGCGCGAGATCTCGGCCGCCACCTCGCGGATGCGGCGCGCGATCTGCTCTTCGGTGAAGAGCACCCGTTCGATGCCCGGAGGCGAAACCGCGCTCATGCGTCGACCGTTCGTTCGGCGAGCCCGTATTTGAAGACCAGGTTCTCGAAGTCCTTCTGATAGAAGACCTGAATGTTGACGTGCGGATACAGCTCGCGCAGCAGCCGCACCTTACGGTTCTTACGAGTCACCAGGGATTGCTTCATAGTGGTCAGCTCGAGATAGAGATCGAACTCCGGCAGATAGAAATCGGGAGTGAAGAATTCGAGCGGGTGGCCTTCGCGATCGTACTGGATGGGGAAGCTGCGCGGCTCGTACTCCCAGGCGATGCGGTAGAAATCCAGCAGGTTGGCGAACATCTCTTCGCTGGGGTTGGCGAACATCTTGTTGCGCAGCGTGATCTTGGCCGGCGGCACCATCCCGTAGCGCGCCAGCTTGAGCCGCATCTGGAACTGGAGCTGCGCTTCGGCGGCGCGCGAAAGAAAACCCAGCTCGCGCAATCCCGCCGAGCTCACGGCGGTTTCGACGATCTCGGCGATCTGCTCGGCACCCAGGGATTCGCTGTTCACCACCAGGTCGAACAGGTCGGCGGTGGCTCGCGTGCGGCCAAAGCGCGCTTTGCGCTCGGCGCGTTCGGCGGCTTCGAGTTCCAGCAGCATGGCGCGCGCGGCCGGCCGCTCCACGCGCCGGTCCAGCATGAGATTGCCGATGCGCACGTTTTCGGGTGCCACCACGTGCACACGCAGCATGCCCGGAAAATAGCGCGCCTGCAATTCGCCTCCCACGGCGCAATAGACCAGGTGATTCTCGGTGGCCAGGCGGGCCAGGATGCACGTCACCACGCCGGGGTACGCCTTATCGGGCAGGGGGACGCCGGAACCGAACTCCTGTTCGCAAAGCTGCTGAACGCGGGATTGCGTGACAAGCTCGAAACTCAGACGCCGGGCGACGATGCGCGCCACTTCTTCGTACCGGCACCCGGGATGGCCCGAAACGGCGATTAACGCCATGTCACATGTTTATGATATCGCGCGGCATGACGTGGCATCGATACCGCCCGGATGGGCGCGCGGCACCAGATCCTGAAAAACGGAGCCCGCGCTTTCGCGGATCTCGCCGCACTCGACCGGGATCGGCGCGCTAGACATCGACTCACCAGCTCGACAGCCAATGGCCTCGCCGAATTCTTCTGCGCCGCTTTCCCTTTATGACTCGTTATGCACCTCCAGCCCGGAAGTCGAGAGGTTCGGTTGCCACAAAGTTTCCGGAACTCCGGCGGCGTGGCTGGCCCAACGGCTCCATACGAAAAGGGCGTCGCCCAGGCGGTTCAGGTAGCGCACCGCCTCGGGCGGCAAGGCTTCGACGCGAGCCAGCGCGACCACGTCGCGTTCGGCGCGCCGGCACACGGTACGGCAGACGTGCAGGGCGGCGTTGACGCGGCTGCCGCCCGGCAGAACGAACGAGCGCAGGGGAGGCAAATCGCGGTTCAGGGCGTCCATTTCCGTCTCCAGGCGCACAACCTCGGCTTCGGTGACGCGCGCCTGCTTGGGATGCACGTCTTCCGGGATGGTCGCCAGGATCGAACCCAGGTTGAACAATTCGTGCTGCACGCGCAGCAAAACGGCGGCCAGCGGCGCCAGGCGCGGTCCGTCGGATGGCGCCTCTTCGATGGCCGCGCGCGCCACGCCGAGGAAAGCGTTTAGCTCATCCACGGCGCCATAAGCCGCGATGCGCGGGCCATCCTTGGGGACACGCTGGCCGCCCGCCAGGCTGGTCTCGCCCTGGTCGCCGCGCCGCGTATAGACGCGGTTGATGGCCAGGCGCGGCTGGTCGAACGGCTTCTCGCTCATAACCTTTCAAACCCCCACTTCAAGCCTGCCACGATTGAGCTGCAGCGAGGGGAAGCCGAAGACTTCTTCATCGTGCCCGTTGAGGGCGTTTCTGAGGTTGCCGTAGACCGTCAGACCGTGCACCAGCCTGGTTGCCGGAATAAGGCCAGCTCGAAGCCTTTGGGCGGCCGTATGCCCGATTTCCCGTACACCAACGGTGATATCGACTACAATCCGAGTATATATCGTTCGAGGAGCGTCATGCGGCAACCAGCGAGTTGTTTCGCGCGAGCGTTGATCGGCATGGCCTTGGCGGGTTTGCTCATTCCCGCTTACGGCGCGGAGGCGAAGCCCGACCGGAAAAAATCTCAAGGGGACTGCCAGCGCGCTCTGCGCGCCGAAGAGGCGGGACGGCGCGATGAGGCCCTGTCTGCGTATACCGAGGCGGTCGAGGCCGACCCCGCGAACAGCGCCGCCTGGCGCGGGCGCGCCAAGCTCTACCTGGCCGCCGGCATGCGCGACAAGGCCGGCGCCGATCTGGACCAGGCCATCAAGGTGCAGCCAGGCGACGCCCAAGCCTACGCCGCGCGGGGCGATTTTTTCGCCGCCGGCAGCCAGCCGCAGCGCGCCATACAGGACTACGACACCGCCATTAGCCTGAAGCTCGAACGCTCCGAGATCTACACCGGGCGCGGCAATGCCTATCTCTCCATGGCGCAGTACGCCAAAGCCGCCGACGATTTCTCGCAGGCCGTCAAACTGCGGACAGTCCCGAACCGTATCGCGGCCGCGGGCTGGCGCGCACCGCGCTGGCGCAATACAACGCCGCGCTGGACGATTTCGACCTGTGCCTGGCACGCAAGCCGGATTACGAAGAGGTGTTCGTCGATCGCGCCCTGGCGTACGTCGGAGCGCGCGATTTCCGGCACGCCGTAGACGACCTGGATGCCGCCCTGAAGCTGAAGCCCGACGATCTGCGGGCGTGGCGCGTGCGCGGTGCGGTGCGCGAACGGCTGAGGCAGGACGAAGGCGCCCTGGCCGATTACGGCGAGGCGCTGCGGCGCGATCCCCAGGACCCGCGGCTGTACCTGGCACGCAGCGCGGTCTTCGTCCGTTTGCAGCGCTATGCCGAGGCCCTTCAGGATCGCGAGCAGGCCGTCCAGCTCGATCCCAAGAATCCCGAAGCGTATGTGGCGCGGGGCGGCTCTTACCATCTGCTGGGCCAGCACGACAAGGGCATTCAGGACCGCACCATCGCAATCGCGCTCGATCCCAATTCCGCCTATCTCTGGACGGCGCGCGGGGACGCCTATTTCCTGCTGGGACGCTTCGACGAAGCGCTTTCGGATTTGAAGCGCGCGCACGAGCTGGACCCCACCGATAAAGAGACGGAGCGCCTGGTGGCCGAGGCGCAAGCCAAGGTGGATGCCGCGGTCGAGCGATCGATGGAGAAGGAGAAGGCGCCCGAGACCGGCACGCTGAGCCTGCCCGCTGCCGGCGAGACGGCAACCGCTGTTCAAGGCGGCGGGGAGGAATCGCAGCCGGCGTTGCCGGCCGAACCCGCTCCGGCTCCCGCCACGAGTGAGACTGCGGCGCCGGTGGCCGTCCCGGCTAAACCTGCACAGCCGCCCGTTCAAATAGCGGCACCGGCCCCTGCGCCGGCGCCCACCCCAGCACCCGCCGCCGCACCCGCGCGCGTACCTTCACACGACGCCGCGCCCGCTCACCTGAAGGCCAGCGCCGCCGAACGCAACGCCATGGGGCGGAAGATGATCCAGGACGGGCGCTTCCAGGAGGCGATCGACGCGCTCACCGACTGTGTAAAGCTCGATCCGTTCTTCGCGGCGGCGTATAATGCGCGCGGCTATGCCAAGCTGAGGCTCAAGCGGTATTCCGATGCCATCGCGGATTTCGATCAGGCCATTCGGATCAATCCGGTGTACGCCAACGCCTATATCAACCGCGCGGTAGCCCGCCGTGCCTCCGGAGACAAGGCCGGCGCCGAATCCGACATGACGGCCGCGCAGAAACTGGCGGGGGCTCAGCGGTAGGACGGGGATCCTATCCCGCGCAGACCTTCACCTTCTCCGCGAGCTCGGTGGAGGTATAGGGCTTCTGGATGAAGCCCGAAACCCGCTGGCCATGAAACAGTGTCATCGTCTCGGCCTCGCTGTAACCGCTCGACACCACCACCTTGACCTCGGGCCGAATCTTCCTGAGTTCCACAAGCGCCTCCTCACCGCCCATGTGAGGCATGCTCAAATCGAGGACTACCAGCGCGATCTCGCCGGCGTGTCTCCCGAACATATCGATGGCCGCCAGCCCGCTGTCCGCGAGCAGAACCGTGTAGCCCTGACGTTCGAGGGCCTTTTTCGCGATCTCCCGCACGACGTGTTCATCGTCCACCACGAGGACCACTCCGGCGCCCTGGAGCGTATCTTTGCGGGCTGGAACCGGCGACTCCTTGACCGCTTGCTCGACAGCCGGGAACAGCGCGGTGAAACAGCTCCCTTTGCCCGGGGCGCTACCGACTGTGATCGCGCCCTTGTGTCCACGCATGATACCGGACACCGCCGCAAGCCCCAGCCCTCGCCCGGTGAACTTCGTCGTGAAGAACGGATCGAAGATCTTGGCTTTGGTTGCCTCGTCCATGCCAGAGCCGGTATCGCGCACTTCCAGGCAAACGTATTTACCCGGCCGCAATGCCGCCGCCTCCGAGCGAAGCCGAAGATAAGCTTCGTCCACGTCATCGACGTAGGTCCGGACCGAGATCAGGCCGTCCCGACTGCCAATCGCTTCCCCCGCGTTCAGGACGAGGTTCATGAACACCTGCTGCACCTGGCCGCGGTCGGCTTCGACAGCCGGCAGATCCGGATCCAGATCGAGGCGCAGTTCGATCTTCTTGGGAATGGACGGCCGGACCAGACCGCACATTTCGGGTACGAGAGCCGAGAGATCGAGCGGCTCCACCAGGAATTTCCCCTTGCCGGAGTAAGCCAGCATCTGCCTGGTCAAGTGAGCGGCCTGTTGGCCGGACTTGACGACTCCCTCCAGCAGTTCGACGGCGAGGTTATCGGGCGGGAGCATCTCCTGGGCCAGGCTGGCGTTACCAATTACGCCGACCAGCAGGTTGTTGAAGTCGTGAGCTACGCCTCCCGCCAGCAATCCGAGGCTCTCCAGTTTCTGAGCTTGCCGGAGACGCTCCTCGGACCTCTTGCGCTCGGTGATGTCGGTGACCAGCGCCATAGCCAATCGCGATCCACCTTGCTCGGTGCAACTGAGACTGACCTCCAACGGAAACTCGTGGCCGTTCTTCGAACGGCCGTAAAGGTCGATCCCCAGTCCCATCACTCTTGTACGGGGATGCGCGAAATAGTGACGCAGATGCTCGCCATGCGCCTTCCGGTAGCGCTCCGGCAGCATGAAATCCAAAGATTGGCCGAGCAGTTCGTCGCGAGTGTATCCGAACATCTCTTCCGTCTTGGCGTTCACCAGAACGATACGCCCGCTCTCGTCCACAGCCACAACGCCCTGCGATGCCGATTCAAGCAACGCGCGCAACCTGTTTTCGCTCGCGGCCAGTGCCTCCTCGGCTTGTCTGCGCTCCGTGATGTCATTGAATAGGATCGCGACCTGTCGGCTGCGGTCCCCCCCGACACGGTAGGCACTCACGTCGTACCAGCGATTCAACGCTCTGGCTTCGTTCACAAAACGCGCGGGCTGGCCCGTCTGGGCGACTCGCCCATAGATTTCAAACCAATGAGCCTCATGCTCGGGAGCCAATTCGCGCATGAGCCGGCCCCGCGCATTCTTTAAACCCGTTCGCGCCTCAAACGCCGGATTGATCTCCAGGAAACGATAGTCGACCGGCCGGCCCTCAGCGTCGAAGATCACTTCGATGATGCAGAACCCCTCGATCATCGTGCTGAACAGCGTTCGGTAGCTCTCTTCCGACTGGCGCAGCGTCTCTTCCGCCCTCTTGCGCTCGGTAATGTCCTCGAACACGGTATACACCTGGGAAGGCGAGGCGGCGGCTGGACGAAATAACGGTACCGCGGCGACGCTGATCCACCGGTGAGCGCCTTCCCGCGGGTTAAACATGCCCATGACCACGCCTTGCAGAGGCCGCCCGGTGCGCAGCGCAATCATCGCCGGATGTTCCAGGCCGGGAAATGGCGAACCATCCTCGCGGATGGTGTCGCGCTCCACGCGAACCGAACTGCTCCCGAGGAACTCCTCACGGGTCCAGCCGAGGATGCGCTCGGCCGCGGGATTCATGGCGACGATCTTGCCATCGGCATCCTGGTGGACCACGCCTTGCAACATCGTATCCGCCAGAACCCGGTGGCGCTCCTCGCTCTCGCGTAGCGCCTCTTCGGTCCTCTTGCGCTCGGTGATGTCGCGGTTGATCTCGAGGACGCCGTCGATTCCGCCTTCCTTATCGCGCAAAAGGACCTGGCGGCTCTCGACATTGACTGCTCTGCCGTCTTTGCACGTGTGGAGCAACTCGCCACGCCACTGCCCCTGCTGCAAAAGCACCGCGTCTACCAACGCGATCGGCGGCGACGTACGCAGAAAATCGCAGACGATCTTGTCCCGGACCTCTGCTTCATCCCATCCGTAGAGGTCGCAGGCCCCGCGATTCCAGGATTGAATGCGCCGTTGAGCGTCGGTGATGAGGATCGCGTCGAAACTGAATCGGAGCATACGGTCGCGCCGGACGAGATCAGCCTCTCGGCGCTTCTTCTCGCTCACGTCGCGAAAGATCAGCACCGCGCCCAAAACGTTGCCGGAAGCATCGACGATTGGGGCGCCGCTGTCGTCCAGCGGGATACGCTTGCCATCTCTGCAAATGAGAATGGTATGGTTGGCAAGCCCGACGATCGTCCTATCGCGGATCGCCCGCAGGGCCGGGTTCTCCACCTTATTCCCGGTTTCTTCGTTCAGGATCGTGAAGACGGTTTCTAACGGTTGGCCTTGCGCTATTTGCGGCGACCAACCGGTGAGTTGGGCCGCGACTGGATTGATCAGCGTCACCCGGCCATTGCCGTCCGTGGCGATGACGCCGTCCCCGATACTCGACAGTACGACCTGGAGCCATTCCCGCTGCGTTTTCTCGGCAGCTTGCGCGAGAGCTCGGGCGGTTATGCCTCGATCGATCGCATGCGATCCAGCCAGAAGCACGATGAGAAGAAAGGCCGCGCCGCAAGTCATCATCAAGATCAGGAGGCGGGCCCTGTCTACCGTCTCTTGGTTCCTCCGATCCAACAGGGACAACTCGTCGGCCCGCATGGCCTGGATCACAACGCGGATCCGATCCATGAGCTGCTTACCACGGCCGGTCGAGACGATTTTCACGGCCTGGTCGGCGCCTTGAGTCCGCCGCACGGCAATCGTTTCCTTTAGTTCGGCCAGCTTTGCGTCAATGAGCGACCGCAGGTTCTCAAACCGCGACTGTTGCCGAGGATTGTCGGATGTTAGATTGCGGAGTTCCTGAAACTCGCCGGGCATCGCCTGGAGGGCTGTGTTGTAGGGCTCCAGGTAGCGATCGTCCCCGGTCAGGAGATAGCCCCTTTGCCCTGTCTCGGCATCCTTCATTTCCGAGAGCAAGGACTCGACCTTCTCCAGAACCTGATGCGTATGAATGGACCATTGGTTGCTCGCGGCGAAACTCGTCCACATTGAAAAAAAGAGCGTGGCCTCAGCTACCAGAATCAGGACCGCGAGACCGGCCCACAGTATATGGGGTCTTTCTTTGAGACTCTTCATGGAGAGATGTGCCATCGACAAAGCCGGAAACGCGAACGTTCTGAGCCTCTCCAGCGTTCAGGTTGAGTCGATGGACAACTAGCGGTCCATCACCCGGGGAATTGCTGAATACAGATGGTATACCACATTCGCCTCTGCCCGCCCCGCCGGCTCCTGGCCCAAATGCCATCCCCCCTGGCCATGCGCCGGCGCTCGGAGTCGAGGTGCCGATTTTCCGCTGAAACCGGCCCATGAGGCGCGACCGGCTCTGCCTTCCTCTGGTAAGATTTCGTCATGTCCAACCCGAGCGTATACGCACCCGGTCCGGAGTTCGTCGCAGGCGCCCGCGTGAAGGGAATGGGGGGCTACCGCGAGCTCTACCGGAGGGCCGCGGAAAGGCCCGAAGAGTTCTGGGGCGAGCTGGCCGAGCGCGAGCTGGCCTGGTTTCAGAAATGGTCGCACGTGTTCGAATGGCATCCGCCCTTCGCCAAATGGTTCGAGGGCGGAAAAATCAACGCCGCGTATAATTGCCTGGATCGCCATCTGGCCACGCCCCGCAAGAACAAAGTCGCAATCCTGTGGGAGGGCGAGCCGGGCGACCAGCGCCAGATCTCCTACCAGGAATTGCATCGCCTGGTGTGCCGCTTCTCGAACGTGCTGAAGGGCCGCGGCCTCAAGGCCGGCGACCGCGCCATCGTCTACATGGGCATGGTTCCGGAGCTGCCGGTGGCCCTGCTGGCCTGCGCGCGGCTGGGCATCATCCACTCGGTGGTGTTCGGCGGCTTCTCGGCCGAGGCGCTCAAGACGCGCATCCAGGATCTCGAAGCCCAGGTCGTGATTACGTGCGATGGCAGTTGGCGGCGCGGTAAGGAGGTCCGGCTCAAGGACGCCGTGGATGAGGCGCTCGAGGTATGCCCCAGCGTGCGCGACACGATCGTTTACCGCCGCACCGGCGGCGCGGTCCAAATGCGCGAGGGCCGCGACCACTGGTGGCACGAGCTGGATGAAGCGGCCGGCGAAGAGTGTCCGGCAGAGCCGCTCGATTCCGAGCATCCGCTCTTCGTGCTGTATACCTCCGGCACCACCGGCAAACCCAAGGGCATCGTGCATACCACCGCCGGCTACCTGCTGCATACGCACATGACCATGCAGTGGGTCTTCGACCTGCGCGAGGAAGATACCTACTGGTGCACGGCGGATATAGGCTGGGTCACCGGCCACAGCTATATCGTCT
>Ga0181517_10005775_pt1 | contig 10827 bp, 13 predicted proteins | sample PEATcosm2014_Bin_31_FD_119748 | JGI IMG/M metagenome (GOLD analysis project Ga0181517, IMG submission 119748) | Peatland microbial communities from MTU Mesocosm Facility, Houghton, MI, USA - PEATcosm2014_Bin01_30_metaG | ecosystem: Environmental > Terrestrial > Soil > Wetlands > Peat | place... | reverse complement strand
ATTTTTCATTAATCTGCGACGGAACTCCCCCTATTTTTAATTATTTTGTGATATTATTCTAATTATATAAGGTGATTAACTTGACGGTACGTTATTGTTAAATGATCATAGCATGTGATGGGGTTTCGTGGTTTTTTAGTTTTTTCTTTGGATCGGCAAAGAAAACCGGGTTTTTACAGATCCCTGTGCCCGTTCGTACAAGAGTTGACAAAAAAGAAGGTTACGAGCGGTTCCTGCAGCAGTCCACAAAGTTCCGGAACATATCCCGGCTGCCTACAGGGTGGAGATGCGTATAGCTCCCCAGCGTATTGTTGATGACCGCACCATCGAGAGTATCTTTTATCCCTATCCCCCGGGTGAGCCGGTATGCATACCGGGTTGCGGGATCATCAAGCACAACTTCAGAATAATGGAATTCATGGCCCCGGAACCGGGCAGCACCCATCGGGCAGTCTTGTGCGCTGGTTCCTTCAACATAACTCACCACTCTTCGGGCTGGCATCCGGGTCTCACCGGGGAATACCCCGCACATCGCGCCAGAGATCTCAGTGTCCCGGCCCTGCCATCCCTTCTTGAGCACCATCCTGTCAGTAAGGTACATAAGCCCGCCACATTCCGCATAAATCGGGGTACCGTTTCGTGATGCTTCGCGGATCGCCTCCCGCATTCTGTCATTTGCTTCCAGTTCGGGCACGAAGAGTTCCGGGTAACCGCCGCCAATAATATATCCGTCTGCGTCCGGCAACTGGTCGTGAACGGGACTAAACTGCACAACAGATGCTCCAAGTGAAGGCAGGACATCAAGCAGATCCGCGTAATAGAAGTTGAACGCTTCGTCATAAGCAACACCAATACGCAGGTCATGAGCTGTGACTGGTTCGGGAATATTACCCCTTGATGGAATATCTTTGGCAAGGGCAAGAAGGCGGTCGAGATCCACGTATTTTCCTATGATATCGGTAATCGTCCGGATCCTGTTGTCAAAATCACCCCTGCCAGCACCTTCGCGGTAGGGAACAAGACCGAGATGGCGCATGGCAAGCTGCATCTCTTCCATGCGGGGAATAGCACCGATAACCGGGACGCCGCAGTAATACTCGATTGCCCGGGTAGCTTTTTCCCGGTGCGTCCCTCCTTTGACCTGGTTGAGGATGACACCCGCGATACGGATATCGGGATCGAATGCCTGGAACCCTTTAACAATAGCAGCAGCACTCCGGGTAATGCTCTGGGCTGAGACCACAAGGATAACCGGCAGGTCAAGAACTTTTGCAATGGCTGCAGTACTTCCGGTATCATCCAAGGCTTCGGCTCCTTCATAGAGCCCGCGTACACCTTCGACCAGCGCAATATCGGCACCCCATGAACCATGCAGGAAGATATTACGGATCTGTCCTTCTCCTAAAACAAAGTTGTCGAGGTTCCGGCAGGGTCTTCCCGAAACTGCGGAAAGATACGAGGGATCGATATAGTCCATCCCTACCTTGAAGGTCTGGACAGTCCCCCTGTTTTTTAAAAGTGCAGCAAGAGCAAGGGTGATACTTGTCTTCCCGCTTCCGGATCGATCCCCCGTAATAAGGAGAGATTTCATCGGCAAAGGCTCCTGAGTACGGCACCAAATTCGCTTTCTACAATATCTCGTACCCCAAGTGTCTTAGGGTGAAGATCGATCTCGACCAGCACATGTTCATGGCCGATGGCATGCAGTGGTGCTACCTGCCGGGGACCGTTGGTCACGGAGAAGCACTCGATCCCGTTGGTATATTCCGGGGGAATAGCGTGCGGCACGCCCACAATAAATGCAAAAGAGGGTGTAATCTCCCGGATGCGGGCGCCAAGTATATCCCCGTTTGCCCCGTACTCGTCGAGTGCCCCTATAACTTCCAGTGGAACGCCGCGACGGGTCATCTCGTCCTGTATACGCTGGGCATCGTTTCGTACCTTGGGAAGTCCGCGGCTGTCGACGTTGACAATGTACGTAATATCGGCATCCGGACAGACATCATGGAGCGCGATCAGCTCATCAGCAAACATATAGGCGGTCTCTTTTTTGGCATTAAGGATCGCAACTCCTTTTTTCCCGCTTCGAGCACATGCGATAAGACGCTGGGCAGCGATGTGTTTTAAGTCGCCGCGTAATGGTTCGAGGTATTCCTGTGACGCTGCCCCACGGAGTTTCTCGACCTCGTTTGCCTTTTCCATAAGACGGTGCTGGCGGGCGAGTTCCTCTTCGCTGATCCACCCGGCCTCTTTTGCTGCATCTAAAGTAGAGAGGACTCCAGCGATATTCTCGGTATATCCGGCATGGATGTCAACGGCTATGATGGGAGTTGTAATTCCCGCACTATCGATGGCAGCTTGCAGATCCTCCCCGATAATCATCGAGACGCAGGTCCCTATTACAGCCATACGTTTGGGTTTAAACTGGTCCTCTGCATACCGCAACACACTCTCAAGAGCCTTCTGTCCACCGAAAATAAATTCATTGTCGGCAAGAGCGGTCGTCAGGACCCGCATACCGTCTTCTTCAAGAAGCCGGGCATGTTTGAACGAACAACCAGAAGGGCCGTGCAGGATCGCGACGCCCACTTCGAGATCCCGTGCTGTATAAAGAGCGGCTACAATTGAGCTCGGCCGGGGATGCATGAATCGTGTTGGCATTGTTATCTCCATGTCTTGACCGCGAGCACGATGGCACCGGTCAGTGTCCTTTCAAGGGCACAACGCTCTGCCTCTTCAAGAGTCGGAAAAACCGCGTCGATAGCAGGCAAACTGTCAGATTCTTTTGCAGAAGGTAGATCCCCGACCCAGATAAGCATCCGGGGCCGGATGGTCCGGACTGCTTTGAGGATCTGGTCTTCTTTAAATCCTTCGCAGACCGCACCATCACCCTTGACCATGCCGATGACTAACGTGATCCCGGGAGAACCCGCACAAGTCCGGGCGTATCTGGCGGCGTCAATAGTTGTTTCCGCGGTTGTCCCGCTGTTTGCGTTGTCGATGACGAGAAGGTTGCCCTGTTTTCTTACCGACATACGTCCGGTTATACCGGAAAATGTCTCGAGGGGAGCCGGATCATAGCCAAGGATCATGGCAGCAGCCCCGGCAAGGGCAAGAGGTACGCGGTATCCAGGTGTGGCAAGGAGCGGGCTGGTAAATGTGCCTTTTCGCCCGTCCACGGATAGTGTGCAGGTTGTACCGGAAAGAGAAGCGACGTCGTCCAGCTGGACAATATTTGTATGTTTTCCGGCCGGTAGGGACTCTGCCACGAGCAGCCGTGGGCTTTTTTGTGCCGACGCCACTTTTTCTTTAAGGGCACTTTTCTTTCCCCCGGCACAGGGATAGTCTTCAGGGGACGTAATAATGGCAAGATCACCAGCGCCAGTCACACCAAGAGATTCTTCAGCCACCAGCCATCCCCGGATGGATACTGCCTTTTGTGCTGCATCAAGTACCGAAGCCGGCGTGATGCTTTTCTTAAAAAGCAGCCGATTCTCCGGCATTTCATAGGTACCGGTTGATGTATGTAACACTCCTGGCCCCGGTAGCAGGTGTGCAAGTGCATGTGCCGTCGTTGTCTTTCCCTGTGCCCCGGTAATTTCTATCATAGGTCGGGGAACTTTGTCGTCAAGCAGCTGTCGGACAGCGTCATGGTGGGAAATAACCGGTTCTTTTCTCCGGGAAATCAATGGGTGGGCGGGATCGAGGTGAACCGGGGCCACAACGAGATCGTAGGTCGTTTTTGCAGCCCGTTGTTCAACATCGGGCGTTGTTCCCCGGTACACGTCGACAATATCTACAGTGTTACCGGCATCAGCAAACGCTGCACCAATCCGGTCGCCGCCATGGATTGTATCGAGTACCAGGATCCGCATATGCTTCAGATAAGCGTAAGCGCCTGATGAGCATTTTTTACCATCAGTTGTGCCAGCAGGGGATCGATCCCTATGGGATCTGCGTAGACAAGCGGAATAGATTTTCCGTTAAGGGCAAACGTGCCCTTTTTTGTGCCTTCAGGAAGGCCAATCTCCGAGGGAATATCCTTTTCGATGTGGACGCCTTTTGCAAGAAAGAGGGGGACGACAACAAGCACATCGATTTTTTCTTTCCGGAACTCTTCAAGCGCATCCTTGATGGAGGGCTTATTGATATTCATAAAACCGCATTTGACCACAAATTCCGATGTCTGTGCGGCGATCAGTTTTCCTGTTGATTCAATGAGTTCTTTATTGAAAGGCATGGTGGATCCATGACCTACAAGTAACATTCCCTTAGTAACCATGTATGTAACCTCAAAATTATTTTTTGAAGGTTCGGTGTTTTTATGACAACGAACACGTGATGTATGGCAAATTGTTCACAATCGTAATAATTTTTATCGGTTTTATCGTGCTATTCGTGGTACTCATCGAAGGTCGCCACGGGAGGTCTTCACCTTTGCGCACTGAACGGGCTCTTCAGGTTATGTAGTGTTTCCGGCAGAATGTCAGAAGTATCGCAAGCGCCCCTTAAATGCCGGAACAACTATGAACACAGGGTTATTTTGAGAGGATCCCATCAGCAAACCGGCGCACAGTATCCTCATATAATCCGCTTTCCACTTCATGTTCCACGGTCGTGGCCGATGATATAAATTTCATGCCTTTCTTTTCGAGCTGGTGACGAACGGCTTCTATAGGTCTGTCAGAGCCCGGCGAACCGCGCTCAACGAGCACGTGGAACTTTTTTCCATCTATACCGGTCAACAGGGATAGATACATGTTGATATAGGGCGGAACTTTGGTTGCCCAGACCGGAGATACGATGACAAGTGTGTCAATACCGGAAAGATCGGTTTTGCAGGGTTTGATATGGCTGGTCATGGACATGAGTGCCTCCATGGCGCCAAATGCGAGATTCACGCGATGGGCAGGTTCAATCCGTAGTACCTCGGCATTCAGCTTCTTTGCAAGTGATGTTGCCACGGTCTGGGTATGTCCAGTACGGGAATAGTAAACAACAAGGAGGGTCATGAGTTTATCCTCTGGTTTCTGTGAGTTTTTATAATCCACGAAAAATTGCCCCGGTGTTCTCCCGGGACGTACCGAATTCTTCTCAGTATACTTGCTTACGTCTATAAATATATAGTTTTCTTATAAACTCTAGTTAAATTATGAAAACTATATCTTATATGAAAGCATAATCACAAGGAAGTGTCTGAATAATTGTTGTCATTCATTAATGCTCTTTGATAATACAGTATATCGCCGGCATCTGGTTTTTCAGATCTGGAAAAATCTTAATAGTATTATCTACATTCAGGATGAATTCATGATAACCAACTCTACCGTGCGACCAAATCACCTCAGGAGCAGGGACGTTCTGTGATCGAATATTTTGCCGCAGGTCTGATCGCGATTGGTATCGGCATTATTGCCGCTATAATCGGGCTTGGCGGTGGTTTTTTTTATGTCCCGACGCTTTCGTTGATCTTCGGGCTGGATACGAAAACGGCAATTGGCACCAGCCTTACCATTATGATCTTCTCAGCAGTGTCTGCTTCGTACTGGTACCGGAAACAGGGAATAATTCTCTATAAGGTGGCACTGATTCTCATCATTCCCAGCATGATTGCCTCGGTCATTGGAACCTATCTTACCACTCTTGTGGATGCCCGGATCCTTGTTACTATTTTCTGCGTTATGCTCACACTTATCTCCTTTGAGATGCTGATCCCTGCATTCCGGTTCCTGTGGGAGATACGGTGGGGGCCATCTTTTGTTCTTGAGACTCAGGTGGAAAACCAGGGTAAACAGCCGGTCGAACGTATCTATTATTCTCATCTTTTATTCTGGGGCTTTGCCGGTGGCCTGTTAAGTGGGATCACCGGGACAAGTGGGGGGGCACTCTTTGTACCTGCTCTTGCGACTGCCGGTATACCAGTGCATTATGCTATTGCGACATCGATGTTTACTATCATTCTCGTTTCGATCACCGGAGCAACAGCTCATGCCTCTATTGGTCAGATCTCGTGGCCGTTTGTTGCCGCATACGGTGCCGGAGCGGCTTTTGGTGCATTCATCGGGGCAAACATCGCACCCAGAATCAAGGAAAAAGAGATCAAGACGATATTCGGCGTTCTCCTCCTGTTTATTGCGGTCCTGATGTTCCAGCAGAAAGTCCTGATGGGTCTATAGGTATCAGGGGTCTCTTGTTAAAAATAATTGAGAAAAGTCTGACCTACACAAAACAAAAGGCTGGGATGGTGAAAGGGTTACATTGTGGTCTTTTACCATTTATTGCCACAATTTTTACAATACCATGTCTCTTCGCGATTTTTAACATCACCTATAATCAGTTTGCCTTTCCGCTGCTGGTTTCTCAAGGCAGGAGAAACCTCGTAAATGATGGGAATGACGCCGTCGGAATTCATGCAGACAAGACAATTTGGGGTGAGCCTTTGCATTTCGCTTGTACATTGCATATATGATAAGTCCCATACATTTTCATTATCATAAATGTTATGAAATGATCTTATGCCTATAGAAGCCGGTATTCGACATCTATATTTAATCTATCCCGGAACTTCACCATTGCCGGGACATATGCAAAGACCTTTGTGATGCAAATCGTAACTAGTATGAATTCATGATGGATGCATTCGGGCGCTTTGGCCTTACTATCAACAACCGCGTGGTCAGGACACCTCTGGCAATAGCATCCATGGCAGGCATCGTGGACGCCCGGTATGTCATTGAACGAAAAGATCATATCGGGGTCGCATTCATCGGCGGCTACGCTGTTGACCGGCCTACCATGGACGCCGCGCGTGAGATTGCTCATGACGGTACACGCACGGAATTTCTGTATGACGACCCTGTTAAAGCATTGAGTGCCGAGATTGCGCTGCTTAACTCAACTGATCTTGTCACTGGCATTAACCTTCGCGGGAGCTCACCGGATTCATTCGCACGCATAGCCGATGCTTTTGGGGATGATGTAGTCTACGAAATCGACGCACACTGCCGTCAGGCTCCCATGGTTGCTGCCGGGGCCGGGGAACATTATCTTAACAATCCCGAAGAGCTTGTCGCGGTTGTAAGAACCCTTAAAACAAAGAAAGTCACGGTTTCAGTAAAGATGCGGGTAGGCGTTGCCGCCGATGACCGGGCACTTGCCCGGAAACTCTGGAAGGCCGGGGCGGATATACTCCATATCGATCTGATGGATTCCGGTATAACAAAACTGCGGCAGATCCGGAACAGCTGCCCCCTTGTAATTATCGCAAATAATTCAGTTACGACGTTTGATCGGATGCGGGAGATGCTTTCCCATGGTGCCGATCTCGTATCTCTTGCCCGCCAGTCTGACATTGACACTCTTGCCGGCCTTGATGCAGCCATTTCCCGGTATGCCGATGCAGAAGGCTGGTATAATTCCCCAAAACAGCTGTGTCGCGGAGGAGACATCCGGGCGCTTACGTTCTGCTGCATGCCGGTTAAAGAATGTCCTCTTATTCCGGTACTTTCAAGAATCGGTCTATCTCGTGATGAGTATGTACGGCTTAAACTGGATTCTGTCAAAGGTACCCCTCTCGACGGAGGACCGAATACCTGTTTTGCAAGCCTTGCGTGGTGCTGCAAAACATCCTCGCCCTGTATGTTCCGGGACATGACTCTTGCTAATGAAGGTCTCTCAAAGAAAGAATATATGCGCCGGAAACGTGAGCTTTCAGCTACGATAATGAGCCGTGTGTTCCATGACGTCCCATCTGATGAGTCCGGCTGAGCGTGCACAGCTTGCGTTGATGCTTGAGGTAACGGCGTTTCCAAAGCCCGGAAATGTTGACCGGTGTCACGACTATCCGGACACACGGCTCGAACATTTTCTTGCATCGGTGATTTTTTCCCGTCCTTCCCTTGAAGAGGCTGCATCAGGAAGAGGACGGATAGGGGAGATTATTGGCCATGCGGTCCGCCAGACCAACGTGCATAACGGCGGCAATACGCATTTCGGGGCATTTATTCTCCTGATCCCGCTACTGTACGGCGGTGATATCGAGGGTGCGAAAAGAGCCGTTGTAAGGACTGATGTCTCTGATGCAGTTGCATTCTACAAAGCGTTTGCCCTGACCCGGGTCCGGATGAATGAAAGTGACGAGCTTGATGTGAATGATCCAAAAACCCTGGATGATCTCCGCAACCGTAACATGACGCTGTATGATGTGATGGAGCACTCTTCACCAAACGATATGGTGGCCCGTGAATGGGTCAACGGGTTTTTACTGACCCGGCGGGGCGCCGATATGCTCCATCAGATAGGACAGGGCCGGGAAGCCATTGTCGAGATGTTCCTGACCTTGCTTGCCACTGAGCCTGATACGTTCATCATTAAAAAACACGGCCGGGATGTAGCGGAAAGGACGATGGAAAAAGCCCGTGATGTGCTCGCTGGCCGCCGGGTGCTGGAAACATTTGACGCTGAATGTATTGAGAATGGTATCAACCCGGGCTCGATAGCAGACATTACGATCGCAGCACTTTTTATTGCATTAGGAGAGGGATGGGCATGGGACTATTAAAAACCGGTATTAACGAAATTATCGCTACAACGACATGCAACGCAGCACCCATTGGCATTCACTTACGGGACAAAAATGCGACGATGATCCTGTTTCCCGGCAGCCATACTGCGGAAAATGTGCTACGTGACGGTTGGGTCGTCGCAAATATAATTCATGACCCGGTTCTATACGTGAAGACCGCATTTGACGATCTTCCCCGCGACGCGTTCGTGGAAGAGCCGGTTTCGGGCAGATTGATGTACCGTCTCCGTGATGCCGAAGCCTGGATTGCCTTTACCGTCCGGCTCGAGACCAATACTGCCGGGATGCTAAAGGTCCACTTAACACAGGAAAAAGAGATTATCGAAGGGGTTGGAGTGCATCCGGTGAACCGGGGATTCAACAGTATCATCGATGCAACCGTTCACGCGACCCGTTTCCGGGTGAATAAAGACCCGGAACTGAAACGGCTTATCGATTACCATGCTGATCTTGTCCGGAAATGCGGCGGTAAAAAAGAACTGGAAGCACTTGATTTCCTGATGCAATATATCATTGATTAAAAAAAGTCAGCACACCCGGGGAACCGGGTCGCCCATGGGTGGCTCGATGAAGCGTTCGCCGCCGATAGAGGTCTCCATGATCACGTGGGATCCGGGAACAACCCTCCCGATAATTGCGGCATCTTTTCCGTACTTGTGTGAGTGGAGTGCAGCAAGGATAGCATCCGCGTCACCGGCCGGCACGCCCATCACAACCTTGCCTTCATTTGCCACCTCAAGCGGGTCGATACCGAGCATACCGGCAGCACTTTTTACACTCCGTCGAATAGGGATACGGCTTTCTTCGATCCTGACCTGCACATGGCTCTTTTTTGCCATCTCGTTTATGGCACTGGCAAACCCGCCCCGGGTCGGATCCTTCATCGCGTGGATGGTACCTGCTTCAAGGACACCGCTCATCATGCCCCAGAGTGGGGCAACATCGGAGAGGATCTGTTCGCCAAGATCAAACCCCTCCCGGTGGGCCATTATTGCGATACCATGATCGCCGAGAGTCCCTGAAACGATAATGAGATCGCCGGGAAGGAGACCGTTGTCCCGGACAATGATCCTTGCGACACCAATCCCGGCGGTGTTGATGACAATACCGTCAAGCGAACCTCGCTCTACAACTTTGGTATCCCCGGTAACAAGGTTTGCCCCGGCTTCTCCAAGTGCCTCGTCCATGGAACAGACAATGCGTTCGAGGTCGGCAACATCAAAACCTTCCTCGATGATCATGCCACACGAGAGCGCGACGGGTTGCCCGCCCATCATGGTGAGATCGTTTATAGTGCCGCACACCGCAATCCTGCCGATGTCGCCTCCCGGGAAAAAGATCGGGCGCACGACGTGGGAATCAGTCGTAAAGACGATATTGGTGCCATTTATGGGAATAACGGCACCGTCGTCAAGGGATTCAAGGCCGATACCTCCGGCGTTATTGTGGGAGAATTTCGTGAGCGTCTGCAGGAGTTCTCCCATAACCTCGCCGCCGGCACCGTGCATCAGGTTGACTTTCATGGGGAATCAGCCACCTCTATTTCGACATTGGTTACGACAATTTCACGGCCGCGGACGACTTGAGGTAACCCCCCACATCTGGGACAGACGTAAATCTCGTTTCCCTCATACCCGCAGGGACATTTCGTTTCCGGTTCTATCTCGGCACAGTCAAGAATGGCGGCGGTAAAAAGAGGGTCGTCCTCTTTTATGGTATCAAACAAAAATATCACCTGTTCAGGATTAACCATCGCCATTTTTCCGACATCGACCCGGATCTTCTTTACTTGGGTGGCATGGTGATCATTCGCTGCTTTCTTAGCGGTTGCGTACAGGTCGTAAGCAATGCTATACTCGTGCATCACTCCTCCAGTGCCGCATAGACCTGCTTGAAGATCTCCCGTGTCTCTAACCCGTCCTCGCGGGAAAGGCGCTGGATGGCAAACCCTACATGAACAAGAACAAACTCTCCAATCTTGACATCAACGAGATCGAGCCGGACTTCCTGTTTGAGATCGCCATAATCGACAACCCCGATATTTCCGTCCTTGATCTCCAGCACTTCAGCAGGAACTGCGACGCACATCGATACTTCACACCTTTATCCGATTATGTACCATGGCATTTCCCTCCACATAAAAACAGTGATATTGGTCGGTCATGCCAGAGATATTACATACTCATCAATTATGAATGTAAAAAACAACCGTTAAAATGAGATAGCCACTTATGTCAGAGGGT
>Ga0181517_10005774_pt1 | contig 10827 bp, 8 predicted proteins | sample PEATcosm2014_Bin_31_FD_119748 | JGI IMG/M metagenome (GOLD analysis project Ga0181517, IMG submission 119748) | Peatland microbial communities from MTU Mesocosm Facility, Houghton, MI, USA - PEATcosm2014_Bin01_30_metaG | ecosystem: Environmental > Terrestrial > Soil > Wetlands > Peat | place... | reverse complement strand
TGGGCACCGCGGCCGACGCTCTCGCCGTGGGTGTCGAACAGGATCACCTCGACGCCGGAAACCCGGTGGCGCGACAGCGTCTCCGCGATCTTCAGGCGCAGCCGCTCGATCAGGTAGGTGGCGGCGGTCTGGCCGACATAGCGGCCCGAATCGGAATAGCCGAACTGCAGGGCGAGCCGGCCGGTGCGTTGCAGATAGTCGCGCCAGTGCGGGCTGCGCAGCGCCTCGTCCAGCACCTCGGCACCGCGGCCCAGCGCCTCGGCGGTCTCGAACAGCGGGCTGATCTCGACGCGGTCGGCGACCCCGAACAGGCGGGCCAGCCACAGCGCCGCCAGCAGCGTGTAGCCGCTCTCGGTCTCGGCGACCAGGAAGCGGATGGGCTGCGAGCCGTCCACGTGCTTGACGATCTGCGCTACCGTCATCATCAGCCGCGCCGCCGAGGCCTGCTCGGCGATAAGGGCGCCGAAATCGACCGGCACGGGCTGCACCGTGTCGAGCGCGGCGTTGATCGCGGTCAGCAGGGCGCGGCGGTGGGCCGGGTCCTCCGGCGGGTCGGTTAGCCCCAAGCGCAGGCGCACCACGTTGTGCACCTGCGCCGCGTTCAGCCGCACATGGGTGTGCGCCAGGGACAGGCCGTGCGCGATCAGGCCGGCCCGGGCGGTGCACAGGCGCAGCTGTTCCTCACCGGTGGCGGCGGCGATCGCCGGGGCGAACAGTTCCAGCAACGGCTCGGGCGAGCGCAGGGCCTGGTCCGCCCCGTCCACCAGGGCGCGCGCGAACAGGGCGACGGCGGGCGGATCGGGCTGCGCCGGGCAGGCCGCGGCCTGGCCGTCGAGCGCGGTCAATGCGGCGGCAACGCGGGCTGCGACCGGGGCGGCGGCCGGCAGTGGCTCCAACTGCCCGGCGAGGCGTTCCAGTTGCAGCCGCTTCATGCGCAGGCGCAGGCGAATCATGTCGAGCCAGCCGATATCGGTGCGCCCGTCCGTGTCGTAGCCGACCCAGCTCGTCATGATCAGCGGCCGGGGCGCCAGCTCGGTCCAGCGGTCCGGCCAGGAGCCGCGCGCGGCGGCCAGCAGCACCGCGGCGAAGGCGTCCAGCGCGTCGCGGCCGCGCCGGATGGCGGCGCTGGCCTGGGCGAATTCCTCCTCCAGCGTGATGCCGCGCGGCCGGTGCGAGGAAAAACGTCTTGGCGGCGCACCGCAGGCCATCGCCGCCAGCGCCTGGGCCACCTCGGCCGGATGGGCGAAGGTGGGGTGGGCGGTGAACACGGCGGCGTAGCGGGGGCGCTCCACCGCGTCGCGGAACGCGGCCCAGCGCACCGGGCTGTCCAACGGGTCGGGCCGCAGCACCACGCCGGCCACCCGCAGCAGCGCCGCCTCGTTGGCCGCCCGGTCAGTGCCGCCGACATAGGCCGCGAGCCGGGCGGCGCGGTCGGCGAAGGCGGCGTCGCGCAGATGGCACACGAGACCGCTCAGCGTTTCGTCGTCCAGTTGGCCGTCGTCGATCCGCCTGGTGATGGCCAGCGCGACCGACAGCACCGGGTTGCCGAAGGGGTCCTCGTCGGAGGCCCGCTGGGTGCGGGCGATCAGCGCCAGCAGCTCGCCCGCCACCGCCTCGATGCCCGCCACCGTGGTCGCACTATCGTTCATCTGCCCCCGCCCGCACCGTCGTCGCCGCACTGTGCCATGAAACCGCGGCGGCAGGAAAAGCCGGCATCGGGTCGATAGGCACTTTCGCGGGACGGCCCGCGGGCGTAGTCCGGGCGGCGGATGGAACGACGCCAGGAGACGGAAATGAAGATCACCCAGATCGAACTGTACGACTGCGAGATCGCCCGCCACGACGCGGCGCTGGCGGGCTTCAACCCGATTCTGATCCGCATCGGCACCGACGCCGGGGTCAGCGGGATCGGCGAGGTCGGCTTGGCCTATGGCGCCGGCGCCAAGGCGGGGGCCGGGATGATCCGCGACCTCGCCCCCTTCGTGCTGGGCAAGGACCCGATGAAGACCGAGGCGATCTGGGAGAACCTGTTCCGCGCGACGTTCTGGGGGATGAGCGGCGGGCCGGTGGTGTACGGCGCGATCAGCGCCATCGACATCGCGCTGTGGGATATCCGGGGCAAGGTGCTGAACGCGCCGATTTACCAACTGCTGGGCGGCAAGACCAACGACGAGCTGCGGACCTACGCCAGCCAGCTGCAATTCGGCTGGGGTCCCAAGCGGCTCGTGCTGACCGATCCGGAGGACTATGCGGCGGCGGCGCGGACGGCGGTGGCGGAAGGCTACGACGCGATCAAGGTCGATCCGCTGCAGAACGGCCACGACGGCATGCTGCGGGCGCGGCGGCAGGTCGATCAAAAAATGTTCGGCCTGCTGAGCGCGGACACGCTGCGGATGGGCGAGGCGCGGATCGCGGCGATGCGCGCGGCGGTCGGCCCCGACGTCGACATCATCTGCGAGATCCACGCGCTGCTGGGCACCAACTCGGCCATTCAGTTCGCCAACGCCATCGAGAAATACAACATCTTCTATTACGAAGAGCCGGTGCACCCGATGAACGTCGACGCCATGGCCAAGGTGGCGCGCAACACCTCGATTCCGATTTCCACCGGCGAGCGTTCGTACACGCGCTGGGGCTATCGGGAGCTGTTCGAGAAGCAGGCGCTTGCGGTCGTGCAGCCCGACCTGTGCCTGACCGGCGGCATCACCGAGGGCAAGAAGATCTGCGACTACGCGAATCTTTATGACGCAACGGTGCAGATTCACGTCTGCGGCGGGCCGGTCTCGACGGCGGCGGCGTTGCAGGTCGAGGCGGCGATTCCGAATTTCATCATCCACGAGCACCACATGTGGGCGCTCAAGGACGGGGTGAGAAAACTCTGCACCAACGATTACCAGCCGGTGGGCGGCAAGTACAAAGTGCCCGACCTTCCTGGCCTCGGTCAGGAACTGAACGAGAAGGTGGTCGGGGATTATCTGGTCGCCACGCTCAAGGCGTAGCGAGGGGTCAGCCAGAGCGGAGGCGCGGCGGCGGGAGCCACCAGGGCCAGGCGGCGCGGCTGGGCGGGGGGTCACGGAGCCACGGCGGCGGGGTGGGGCGCGCAACCACGGGAGCCGGGGGCGGTTGCGGCCGCACGCGGGGCCGGCGGGGCCGGGGGGCGACGAGGCCGAGCATGCGACGGATCGGGGCGAGGGTGCGGCGCGCCGCCAGCGAACGGGCCAGCGCGTCGGCGGCGGTTGGCTCGGCCAGCACGGCTGCGATCTGGCTGGCGTAGGCGGCGGCCTCGGGGCCGAGGGCGGCGACCAGCCAGCCGCGGCGGGTGGGCAGCACGGGGCGGCGGTACGGGCCGGAGGGGTGGGGTTTTGCCGCGCGCCGGCACGATGGAAAACCGGCGGCGAGGCGCGCGAAGGCGCCATTGAGGCGGCGGGCGGCGCGGGTGAGGTGGGTCCAGAGCGGCAGGATCAGGGGGGCGCGGAAAGGGTCGGACAGGAAGCGGCGGGCGATAAGGGCGGCGAGACCGGCCAGGATGACAGCGAGCCGGCGGGCGAAGTCGGGAGCGGGGGGAAGGGTGGCGGCGGCGGTCATGGATTATATTCCTAGCACGGAAAGGCCGGGGCGTGCAAGGAGTTTGTGGGGTGTGGGCGGGGTCTGCTCGTGCTTGCGGTGCCAGAGCCTCGAATTGATGCGGACAGCAGCGGAACATCTGGCGTTTCGCCGCGCATGGGTGTCAGGCCCGACGCAAGATGAGCCGGGCCGCAATGCCGCCGATCACCGCGCCCGCTACCCGTTCAACGTCCGTCGCATTCGGCCCCTGACGTGAGGCGACATTGACCAGCAGCACCGCCAGCGACACGGACACCGCCAGGCCGATGAAGAGCGCGCGCGCCGCCCGGTAGCGTTGCGGCGGAGCGCACACCGTTCCGACGATAACTCCGATCACCGTGGACATTGCCCACACCGCCAATTCGGGCGGCTCGCCGCCTTTGTAGAGGAAGGCGCGCGCCCAGACGCTGGTTGCGAAGGCCGAAGCAGCCGCGAAGATCGCGATGGCCCAACGGGGGACGTCGCGACGGTCAAATACGGCGGGTGCTTTGTGATCCTTGCCCATTCCCCAGACTCGCACTCAACGCGAGCCAGGGGAATCATTTTTGGAATTCTTCCGTCAGGTTTTATCCACGGGTGCTTCCCCCGGCGTCGGCAACGAACTGCAGGAAGCGGCAGCGCGGCGGTGACGCGCCGCGGCATCGTGCCTGGTCCGGAAATACGTGTGCAGACACTGGGTCGCGCTGGCGGATGACGCCAGAGCGGGATGAGCGCTGAAGGGCGCGCTCATCCCGCTTCAGCTCTTTGTTTGATCGCGTGATTCACGCCCTCGGTCGATTCCGACAGGGTCGATCACGCTCTGGCTACAGGAATGACGGGAATGGTACATCGGGTAGATCGGTGAACGCATCCTCGAAGCCGCGCGGATATTCGTATTCCATCGCATCCTTGTCGTCCGGCCAGACGTACTTGCCGCCGACCTGCCAGATGTACGGTTTGAATGCGTAACGCAGCCGCCGCCGGCTCATCTCCCACAGGACGGTAACTTCCCTGATATCGCCGTGGAAGATCGACCAGAGGTCCCAGTGAATCGGGATCATCACCTGAGTGTTGAGCGCCTCCGCCATGCGCAGGATGTCCTTCGCGGTCATCTTGTCGGTGATGCCGCGCGAATTCTCGGAGAACGAACCAAGCGCGACGTCGATGTGGTTCTCGTTGCCGTGCTTGACGTAGTAGTTCGAGTAGTGGGAATCGCCGCTGTGGTAGAGGTTCCCAGCCGGCGTCTTGAACAGATAATTGAGCGCCAGATCGTCCATGTCACGCGGCATCTTGCCGGCGACGGTCTCCCCGGCGGGTATGGTGAGGGTCATCGTGCGGTCGAAGGATTCGAGCGCCACGATCTCGATGTCCTTGATCTTCAGGGTGTCTCCCGGGCGCATGGTAATGCAGCGCTCGGCCGGCACTCCCCAGCTTTTCCACAGGTCGGTGGCACTCTTCGGGCCGATGAACGGCACCGACGGGTCGCAATTCTTTACCACTGCCGCCGCGACATTCCTGTCGATATGATCGCGGTGGGAATGGGTCGCCATGATGGCGTCGACCTTGCGGATGGCGAAGGGGTCGATCACGGCCGGCGACAAACGCAGGATGGGGTAAAGCTTCCGACAGCCACTCATGCGTCCGAGTTGTGCGCCCTTCGGCATCAGCCCGTTGCCGTGGGTCCGGTTGCCGGTGCCGCACCACAAGTCAATGCAGATGTTGGTGTCACCTTCCGTCTTGATCCAGATGCCGGTGCAGGCGAGCCACCACATGGCAAACGTGCCGGGCTTTACGACCTCGGCCTCGATCTCCTCATTCAACCAGGTTCCCCACGGTGGGAAGGTTTCGAGGATCCACGATTCGCGGGTAATCTCTTCCAGCTGGCTCATCTTGTCCATCCTTGTCGTCGGTCAGTTTTTCGTGGCAATCGTGCCCCGAACCGGGTCACTTCTTTCTGGCAATCAACACTGGTCTCGCATACCGGGCGCCCTGTCGGAACCAAGGCTGCGCCGCACGCACGTTTGGCTTATGGCGCGGTGTCACGCGGTATGCGGATCGTCGGTCCGACACACGCCGCATGCCACCTGCTCGCCATAAGCCAGAGGTTTCATTCCGATACCAACACGGAATGCAACGCGCGACCACAGTCGAAGGTCTGCTACCGTCCAAGCCGTACCTATGAGGTGTAGCCGGGCGCCATGCTGAGAGCGCCGTCGCGCACCGAATTGGCAGCCGACATCACCACCTCATTGGTCGGGTAGCCGTTGTGCTCGGTCGGCGTGTAGGTGAAGGTGCCGAACAATCCCGGCCACTTCGTCAGGTGGTTCCAGTAGCCGATGATCGCCTTGGCGTCGGTGGATCCCGTCTCCTTCACAGCGTCGGCAACGATATGTACGGCGTCGTACCCAACCAGGACCCACCAGAGCAAGGTGCTCGACAAGTCGATCTTGCCTTTCACCTCATCCACGAAGGCCTGCGTGCGCGGCGGCAGCTTGCCGTTGGCGTCGTAGCTGCAGTTCCGGAAGCCCACGATGTAGCACTTCTCCCAGTACGACGGCTTCTCCAGCAAATGGGCGACATCGCCCGATCCCAACGCCGGGTGGCCAGAGAAGGCAACATCCCAGCCAAGGCGGCCGCGCGCATTCATCAGCCGGGCGTCAAGTTCGACGCTGTCGCTCCAAATCGCGATCGCCTCCGCCCCCGCACTGCGTGCACGCAGCAATTCGGGTGAGACGTCCTGAGCGGTGGTTTCGATCACTTCGCTATAGACGACCTCGGCGCCGTCCTTCTTGTAGGCGGCAACCGCAGTTGCGGTCGCCGTGGTGCCGTAGCCCGTGTTGTCGCCGATCACCGCGACCTTCTTCGCCTTCAGGACATCGAGCACGTAGTGACGGTCGGCCGCCAACCACTGCGTATTGGTGGCGTTGAGCCGGAACGCGTTCGGATATTTCTGCGAATCCATCAGCTGATCGAGCACGCCGTCGACCAGGCTGGGGATGTTGAAGCGGGTCAAAACCGGCCCGCAGGCCAGCGTCTCGCCGGAATTTTCGGGGCCGTAGGCGACGTGCACCTTCAGGTTGGCGGCCATTTCGACGGCGGCGTTCACCGCCTTTGAGGGATCACTCGCGGTGTCGCGGGTGATGAGATCGATCATGCGGCCGTCCACCCCGCCGGCGGCATTGATCTTGTTCGCTGCGTACACGACGCCGAGGTTGTGCCCGATTCCCGTGGCCGAATTCGGACCGGTGAGATCGGCCAGCCAGCCGAAGCGGATCGGCTCCTTGGCCGCGATCGCTGGGCGACCCAGCAGGCCGGCTGCGGTCACCCCGAGCGAACCGCATAGCGCGCCGCGGCGTGTCAACGACATAATGTTGATCCTCCCTTGTTCATTTCATCGCATCCGGGAAACATGCCACGTCGAACCCAATGACGCGCTCGCAATTGTGCTGCCGGTATGGGAGCGACGAAGGCCGTTTCTCCGCATAGAAACTTGTAGCAGATATCCCGGCTACCGGGCACGCATTGATCTGGATCAAACTGATCGGCGTTCTCGTCCTCGGCGTGCAGGCCGAACGCGTCCGCCGCCGGACCTGCCGGCCGCGCGACTTGACGGCACTTTCCCATGGCGCGGGCGGAACGACGGATGGCGGCTGGATGGCGCTTGCGATCGTTGCTAGGGTCGTGCCCGGCGTCCGGGAGCCAAAAGTTCGTCGTCCGGAATGCCGCAACAAATCGAGGAGGAATTTTATGCGCGGCATGCAGACGACCCGGCGGGCGCTGATGGGGGGCGCAGCAGGACTTGCCGCACTCGGGGGAGGCAGCGCGCGGGCCGCCGCGCTTCCCGCGATGCCGGCCTCGCCGGTGGCACTGAGCGTCATGGACGTCGGCGGCGATCTGCAACTGACGCAGGCCATCATCAACACCTACGCGAAGGCCAATCCCCGTCTGGTATCGGGGGTCACGTTCTCGCAGGCGCCGGCGCCGGAACTCGCGGGCAAGCTCAAGGCGCAGCAGGATGCCGGGCGGGTCGACATCGACCTGGTGCTGACCGGCGTCGGCGGCATGTCGGCGGGGGTCGCCCAGAACCTCTGGATTCCGATCGTCTCGGACTATGGCGCCGGGCTGCCGAACCTGGAGGAGATTTATCTGCCCGGCGCCTGGAAGATGCAGGGGCTGACGCAGAACCAGGGGGTCTGCGACACGTTCTCTCCGGCCGGGCCGCTGCTGGAATACATGCCCGACGCGGTGAAGCAGCCGCCGAGGAACACGCGGGAGCTGCTCGAGTGGACCCGCGCGCACCCGAAACGATTCTTTTACGCCAACCCCGCGAATTCCGGCCCCGGCGCGACCTTCCTCATGGGCCTGCCCTATCTGCTGAAGGACAAGGCGCCGATGGACCCGGCGAACGGGTGGGACAATACCTGGTCGTACCTGGTCGAACTCGGCAAGAACATCGAGTACTACCCGACCGGCACGGCAGCGACGATGAAGGAACTGGGCCAGGGTTCGCGCGACATCATCGCCACCCAGCTGGGCTGGGACCTCAATCCGCGCATCCTCGGCGTGGTGCCGAAGGAAGCCGAGGTCATCGTGCTGGAGGGCTTCCACTGGGTCACCGACGCGCACTACTGGGCGATCCCGAAGGGGGTGTCGAACGACAAGCTCGCGGTGCTGCTGGACATGATCACGTACATGCTGAGCAGGCCCGCGCAGGCCATGACCTATGACAAGGGCTACTTCTATCCCGGTCCGGCGGTGAAGGACGTGCCGCTCTCGATGGCACCCGAGGAAAGCCAGCGGCTGGTGGGCGAGTACGGCCGTGCCGACTACGCGAAGCTGATCGCCGAGGTGCCGGTGGAGGTGACGCTGGACGCCGACAAGCTGCTCTATGCGTACGACCGCTGGAACCAACAGGTCGGCGCCCGGGTGGGTCGGTAGCGGGCCTGGGATCAGAGCAGTCCCAGCGCCTCCAGTTCTCCCGTCAGTTGCTCGGGCGAGACGAAGCGGATGGCGTGCATGCCGCACGCCTCCGCCGCCGCGGTGTTCGCCGGCACGTCGTCGATGAAGACCGCGCGCGCCGGATCGATGCCGTAGCGCTCCAGCAACAGCGCGAAAATGCGCGGGTCGGGCTTGATGATGCCCTCCTGACCGGAAATCACGATGCCGCGGAACCACTCCAGGAACGGGAAGCGGGCGCGCGAGAGGGCAAACGTCTCGGCCGACCAGTTGCTCAGCGCATAGAGCGGCACCGCGCGCGCGTGCAGGCGCGCCAGCACCGCGACGGTGCCGGCGATGGCGCCGGGGACCATTTCGTCGAAACGCTCCCGCCAGGCGGCGATCAGCGCGCGCTTGTCGGGGTGGCGCGCGATCGCTTCGGCCTCGGCTTCGGCGAAGCTGCGGCCGGCGTCCTGGCAGCGGTTCCACTCCGGCGTGCAGACCGTGGCGAGGAATTGCTCCATCGCCGCCTCGTCGCCGGCGAACAGGCGCCGGTAGAGGTGGCGCGGGTCCCACTCGATCAGCACGCCACCCAGGTCGAACACGGCGATGTCGCGCCGCCCGTTCATGCCGGCCTCCGCTCTTGAGCTATGCGCGGTGATTACAAGCGGGCGGCCGGGGGGTCAATTTGCCCCGCGCGCGGGCGCGTGCTACCCGCGCCAGCCATGCGCTTGGGCCTGACTTTGTAACCATGCTGAAAGATCTGCTGCGCCGGCCCTGGGTGCAGGCGATGTTCGCCGCGCTGATCGGGCTCTACCTGGATGTCGCGCTGCGCACCACGCGCTGGACGCTGCATGGCGAGGCGAACCTGGCCCCGTATGTGGCGCAGCGCCCGGCGGTGGCGGCGTTCTGGCACGAGCGCCTGCCGCTGATGCCGGCGTTGTGGACGCTGGTGCGCCGGCGCAGCGGCGGGCGCGGCCGGGTCTGCGTGCTGGCCAGCCGCCACAGCGACGGCCGCTTCATCGGCGCGGTGATGCGCCGCTTCGGGGCGGACGTGGTGCACGGGTCGACGACCCATAAGGGCCAGGACCGGGGCGGCGCGGCGGGCGTGCGCGCCCTGCTCGGCCTGCTGGAGGCGGGCAGCCACGTGGTCATCACGCCGGACGGGCCGCGCGGCCCGCGCCGGGTCGCCGCCCTCGGCGTGGCCGAACTGGCCGCACTGTCCGGCGCCCAGGTGCTGCCCTGCGCGGCCCAGACTTCCGGGCGCTGGACGCTGCCGACCTGGGACCGCATGGTGCTGCCGCTGCCGTTCGGCCGCGGGGTGATCGTCTGTGGCGAACCGATCGAGGTGCCGCGCGACGAGGCCGCGGCCAGCTTGCCGCGCATCGCCGCCGCCATCACCGCGGCAACCGAGGAAGCCGACCTTCTGTGTCCGTGATCCTGCCGCTCTACGGCGCCGCGACCACGCTCGGCGTCCCGGCGCTGCGGCTGATGCTGGCGCGCCGCCTGCGCCAGGGCCGCGAGCTCGCCGACCGCCTGCCCGAGCGCTGGGGCGAGGACCCCACGCCCCGTCCGCCCGGCCAACTGGTCTGGCTGCACGCCGCCAGCGTGGGGGAGACCATGTCGGTGTTGTCGATGCTGGAGGCGCTGGCCGGCGCGGGGGCACAGGTGGTGATGACGACCGGCACCGTCACCTCGGCGAACCTGCTGGCGCAGCGCCTGCCGGCGCTGGGGCTGGAGGGGCGGGTGCGGCACCGGTTCGTGCCGCTCGACGTGCCGGCCTGGGTGGGGCGCTTCCTCGACCACTGGCGGCCCGATGTGGCCGGGTTCGTCGAGAGCGAGGTTTGGCCCAACACGATCGTCGCCTGCCGCCGCCGCGGCATTCCGATGATGCTGGTCAATGCCCGCCTGTCGCCTGGCAGTTTTGCACGCTGGCGGCTGGCGCCGGGGCTGGCGCGCGCGCTGTTCTCCGGCTTCGAGCGCGCCCAGGCGCAGTCCGGGGACGACGCGCGGCGGCTGCTCGCGCTGGGCTGCCGCCAGGTGAGCGCGCCCGGCAACCTCAAATTCGCCGCCGCCGAGTTGCCCGCCGACGCCGCCGAGCTGGCCCGCCTGGAGACGATGCTGCGGGGGCGGCCGGTGTGGCTGGCCGCCAGCACGCATCCCGGCGAGGAGGCGATCGCCGCCGCCGTGCACGCGGCGCTGGTGGCCGCGCATCCCGGGCTGCTCACCATCGTGGTGCCCCGCCACCCCGAGCGCGGCGCCGCCATTGCGGCGGAGCTTGCCGGGGTGGCGCTGACCCGGCGGTCGCTC
>Ga0181517_10005770_pt1 | contig 10836 bp, 6 predicted proteins | sample PEATcosm2014_Bin_31_FD_119748 | JGI IMG/M metagenome (GOLD analysis project Ga0181517, IMG submission 119748) | Peatland microbial communities from MTU Mesocosm Facility, Houghton, MI, USA - PEATcosm2014_Bin01_30_metaG | ecosystem: Environmental > Terrestrial > Soil > Wetlands > Peat | place... | reverse complement strand
CCGTGGATGAGAACATCCTCATGGTTCGATCCGGCCACGTACCACATTCTCCATTTGCCATCGTGATAGATCAGGTTTGGTTCGAATACGCTCCCGTGCTCCCAGTCTTCATTCGCGCTGAATGCTGGTTCCAGTTGGTCGATCCACGTCTCCCCATCGAATTCCAGAAACCCGATCCTGTATGGTCCCCAGAGGTTGTCGGCCGCGCCAGCGTAGTAAATCCGTTCGACCCATTTTCCTTTGGTGGGGTCCCATCCCCTCGCATACGATGGGCAGTGCCGTCCGCCGTTGCCGTCCCATGGGCTGCTGTGCTGCCGGCCCGCCACTGGCGCCAACTCTCCCGCCGCGCTGCGAGTGAGCTTCCAACCAGTCGCTGACAGCGGTGCGCCCGTGGCGAGCGAGGCGCTGTAGATGTCCGTTGGCCCGAATCCACCGGGCTGGCCCGCCAGATACATCCACCACTGCTGGCATCGCTGGACAACACTCGGGTCCGACAGTTCCCCGCCGCCGGACCCCGTGGAGGCGTCGCGTGGGTCGAAGATCTTCAATTCAGTTCCCGCCACAGGTTTTCCGGAAGGGCTCATAGTTCTGATTAGGCAGACCATCTTATCAAGAGTGTGGACCACGGATGGCCGGTGCAGGTGGGCAAGCTACTAGGCTCCGGGTGGTTGACGCACTACTCGTAGAACGCCGCGGACGGGCGGACGCACACGACGAGGAGTTTGGCAACGAACGAGTGATCGCTTCGGCACGCGCAGCGCGGTGTCTCGGCGCCCAGGGCATCCGCGGCAGGATTCTCGACGAAGTGACGCGCTTCTGCAACGGTAACTTCCACGACGACGCTTCACTCATTGTGGTGACAGTGGATTAGGGCTCCACCCCAACTGGGGTCGCCTTCCATCAGCACTGGTGGCGAGGTCCCGCATTACGCACAAACCGGAAGTTGGGCTGTCGCAAGCTGACTTATGGGTACCAATCCGTGCGCAGCTTCCGGACAATCTGACAATCACAAATTTGTGCCGCCCCTCGGCAACCAGTTCATCATTAACCGCTTCGCTGATTGCGCACATGCGACGGCTCCAGACTCCTCGACTCCCGCCGACGAGTGGCTGTCGAAAAACTCACGCGTCAGGCAGGTCGGCACACCGGCAACCGATCTGACAGCTTCGCTTCAGAAAGCCAAAGAAACGCGTCTCGTCCCCACCGTGCCGCCCATTAGTCCCGACCCGCCGTCGGTCACCGGCATCAACCATTCATCGGCAATTCATTGACGGGAGCATGGCGCCCTCGTAGCCTTGTGTCAGGCTGGCTGAATTGAGTGCCTAACGGGTTAGGGACACCGCGGAAGGTCTCGAAGGAGGTTCGTATGATAAGAAGTTCCAGCCCGTGGACGGCAGACTACTGTTCTGGGTTCGGCCCGTCAGGGGCAATTGGCTGGCTGTTGGCCTGCACCCGCTGTGGCCCGGTGATGGATGGTGGTGGCCGGGCGCGGAGAGAAAGGGAAGTGACCGTTTCGCGGATGTACTATGCTTGGCACAATGACGCACAGCGCCCATAAAGACTGGCGGCTTCTCGCGCAGCGGCTCGGCCTGTGGGGCCTTTGCCTCCCGTTACTCGGCGTGCCGCAGTGCCTCGCGGCGGCTTGGGCGGCTCCGGGAAACTTGCCCGGCGTGTGGACGCTTCCGGTTGAGATCAAGACCGCTCCGGCATTCGATGCCGTCGTGCTTCCCATGCGTGGTTCGTTCGCGCAGCATGACGCGGCGATCGAGCGTCTTCGCGCTTCGCTCGGTTCGGCCGGTGTCGAGCCGACTGGCCCGGTCTTCGGTCGTTACCTCAACGACCCCGCGCAGGTGCGCGAAAAGGACCTGCTGTGGGAGGTCGGGTATCCGGTCCCGCGCGGGACGAGAGCCGTCCGGCCATTCGAACTGAGGTCGTTCGAGGCGCGGCTGGTGGCTTCCTTGCGCCTGCACGGCCCTTACTCGGAGAGTGGGCGTAACTCGCCCGCGCTGTTTGAATGGCTTGCTAAGAACGGCTATTACGCCAATGGCGACTCCCTCGCGTTTTGGAGCGTTGCCTCGACGCCCGATGGCTTCCACACACCTGAGACTGAACTCCGCGTTCCGGTGGGGCGAGTCCACGTCCTTCCATTGCTCTTCCGTTATCTGGTTTGCATTTGGGGCGCATACGTCTTTGCGCTATTCTCAATCGTCTACCTTCGGCAGCGCCGGCGCCTCCGCCTGTCTCTCTGGCCGGGCCACTTGTGGGCGCTCCTTGGCTTCTCGTGCGCGGTTCTCTACCTGCTGCCCCTGCTCGGCGAACTGATGTACCTTTACGCCCCGCTCAGCGACCGGCGCTTCGCGCTCGTGGACGAATGGTACGGGACCGCGGGAATTGTGATTCCACCGCTGCTCGCGCACCTGTTCTTCCGCGTCACGCGTTGCGACTTGCCGAAGCCTCTGCTGTTCCGGTTGGGCGTGATCGCGGTGTACGGGGTAGGCGCCGGGCTGGCCTTCAGCACCTGGTTCAACGGCTTCCCGGCACCGTGGACGGACATGGCCGGCCAGGTGGGTGATGGATTCGTCGCTGTTGCCTCCGCGCTGGGGCTGACCATGGTCATCTTGTGCCGCGCCAAGGGCACCATCACCAGGCCCGAGCGCCGGGCGTATGTCACGTTATTGGCCGCGACGATTGCAGTCTCGTTTCTTGGTGTTGTCTTCCGCGGAACATCTGCGGACGGCTTCCTGGAACCGGCACTTCGCGCGATGCCGATCCCGTTGTTCTTCGCGACCATGTATTACAACGAACGAGCTGTCTTCTTCGATATCGTCGCCAAGCGGGGCCTGTTCACGCTGGCGATGTTGATTCTGTTGATGACCTACTTTGCGCTGGTTCCTTCCTGGCTGTGGAGCATTCGCCTGGGATGGCTCGGGAGTTGGGTATACCCGCTTTCGGCACTGCCGCTGGCGATCGTCGCGCCTGGGCTGAACGGCCGTCTTTGTTCGTATCTCGATCACCACTGGCTGGGGCGGAACCTGTCTCCAGCCGAGGCGCATCAATCCTTCCTCGCTGGTCTCGCTACCGCCACCGGGGAACAAGGCCTAGTAGCTGTGGCCGAGCAGCGTCTCGCGGCGATCTACCATGCCGCCGCCAGCGTGACGCTCGGTCCGGGGACGAATTCTCCGATGGCGGTGTCAGGGAGTTTTGAAGTGCCCCTCGTCTCGCGAGGCGAACGGCAGGGAAGTGTGCGCGTGGAGACGCCCGCCGGCGGCCGCCCCTTCCTAAGCGAGGATCGGCAACTCCTCATTTCGCTGGCCGAATCCTTTGCCCTGGCGCTGGAGAATGTCGGCCTTCGCGAAAAGGAGTTGCGGCAGGAGCGGAGAGAGCACGACCTCCTGCTCCACGCCAGCCGTGCCGAATTGAGGTCCCTGCGCGCTCAGATCAATCCCCACTTTCTCTTCAACGCTCTGAACTCGATTGCCGCCTTGATCGCGATCGAGCCGGAACAGGCCGAGCTCACGGTCGAGCGCCTGGCCGAGTTGTTTCGATACGCCCTGCGCCGGTCGGACAAGGAATGGGTGCGTGTCGAGGACGAGATGGCCTTCGTGCAATGCTATCTCGACGTCGAGGAGACCCGCTTTCACAAGCGCCTGAAGGTGCATGTGGAGCAGGACGAGACCGCGTCGAGGGCGCTGGTGCCTGCCATGATGGTCCACACGCTCGTTGAAAACGCAGTCAAGCACGGCATCGCAACTACGCGCGGCGCGGGGAGGATCGAAGTTCGCACTTCCCGGCAGGATGGCGCGCTCCACATCGAAGTCCGCGACAGCGGTCTCGGCTTTGCGGACGGTGCCGCCAACGCGCTCAACACGCCAGGCCACGGCCTGAAGAATGTCCAGGACCGCTTGCGTGCTCACTTTGGAGAGGATGGGCATTTGAGGTTTGGCCGCGACGAAGGTGCGTCGATGACCACGGTTTCGATCGCCATGCCTTTTGTGCTGGTGGCACCCGGCGAGCCGAACGGAGCGTCCCGATGAACGTCATGCTGGCCGATGACGAGGAGTTAGCGCGCAGCCGCCTCCGGAAGTTGCTGGCCGGTTATGGTGATGTGACCGTGGTGGGCGAGGCCGGCGACGGTGAAGAAGCCATCCAACAGATCGCCGAGCTACGGCCGGACGCTGTTTTCCTGGACATAAAGATGCCCGGTGCGGACGGCCTCGAGGTCGTCCGGTCGCTTGGTTCCCGGCGGCCTAGGATCGTCTTCTGCACCGCCTTCGACGAGTACGCCGTCGAGGCTTTCGAACTCCACGCCGTCGACTATCTCCTCAAGCCCGTAACGCGCGCGAGGCTGGCTGTGTGCATCGAACACCTGCGGCGGATACCCGCCGCGGAGTGGGATGTTGCCGTCGAGCGGATCGCGAGCAGCAGCGCGATGGGTGCGACGCGCTTCCTCGCCCGCTGCGGCGTCAAGTATCGCGTGGTCGGCCAGAAAGAGGTCGAGTACTTCAGCTTCGAAGAAGGATTCACTGCTCTGCACACGGCTGCGGGCCGCTTCGCGATGGATCCGACACTCAACGTCCTGGAGAGCCGCCTCAACCCACATCAGTTCTTCCGCATCTCACGGGGCGTCATCGTCAGGTTGGACGCCGTCCTCGAGGTGGCTCCCTTGATCGGCGGCTACGGCGAAGTCCGGCTCCGCAACGGCACGTGTTTCCCGGTGAGCCGGCGGAGATTCCGCAAGCTGCTCGAAGAACTCGAAGGCCACTCGGCACAGGCTGGCTAAGGCATAGCTGGAACCGGCAATTCGCGCCATCGAACCACTGGTCAGTCCTAATGACCACCCATCATGAATCGTTTGGCGGCGGCCTGGCCTAGCCTTACGATTAGTGTGCCGAATGACGCCCGGAGTACAAAGAGCATGACACGACCCTCTGTGTTCGTCTTAGCAGGTTTCCTGATGCTGTTCCTGACCGGCTGTCCGGACGAACCAGGGCTTCCGGCGCCGCCTCCGCCGGCGCCTGTCCTTCCCCAATACACAGCGTGTATTTCGACCACGCCGGTTGACGCCGGCAACCCGAACGAGCCGGTGATTACGCTGATTGGTCCGCGAGTCATCAGCCAACCGCTGGGCAGCGTTTACGTCGACGCAGGCGCAACGGCCAGCGATCCTCACGATGGAGACATCTCCAGCCAAATCGTGGTCACGGGTCTGTCTGCACTTGACGTGAACACCGTGGGTGATTATCCGATCCGATACAACATGGTGGATAGTGCCCAATTGCGGGCCGTCGAGGTGGTGCGAATGGTGCGCGTGACTGACGGCACATTCACTGAACAAACACCCAGAGATATCGACACTACCAGCGCCCATTTGCCCTACTACGAGCACTTACCGGTGAACTATAGCAGCAATCCCGCCCAGACGTTTCCGGTAATCATTTTTCAGCACGGTTGGGGTGGGGCGCGATTTACAGCCGACGGGACAGCCGTTCAGTTGCCCCTATCCGGGCTGGCGAACAGCGACGTGGTGGGATTGATTAACAATGGTCAATGGGACGATTCGCGCCCCTTCATCGTGCTCTCTCCACAGCGGTGCGTTGATCCGCTGACTTACGTCGTGACGGCGTGGGAGACCAAGATCTTCATCGACTATGCCATCAACACGTACCGGATCGACCCGTCGCGTATCTACCTGGCTGGTTTCAGTGAGGGTTCGGGCGACACGTGGGACTATGTCACGAACTTCCCTCAACAGCTCGCGGCTGTAGTTCCGATATCCGGCCCCTACGGAACTTCGTCAGGTTGCCTGCTGAAGGATACGCCGGCCTGGGCGTTTCAGGCCGCCGACGACACGGTCGTCAATCCTCAGAGCTCAATCGATACGGTCAACTCCATCAATGCTTGCAATCCGCCCGAACTGGCCAAGATAACGCTTTTCCCGACTGGCGGCCACCTTGATGAGTACATGGTGATGAACCTTACGGGCATGGGGGAGGGCGAGGCACCCCACGACGTCTACGACGAAAGCATATATGACTGGCTGCTGGCGCACAGCCGCACCTCAGGCGCGCCCGCTTCGCAAACAGCAAACACGGCCGGTATGAAGGCCGGGGCGCCGCGCAGCGCAGCGCAGGCGGCTGCCACTGCCGAACCAGTCGTCGTGGAGCTCTCGGTCAACCGCGCGACGATCCGCTTCGGCCAGCCGGCCACGCTTGCCTGGACCGCGGCGGGCGCCGGTTCCTGTGTGGCATCCGGCGACTGGTCCGGCGGGCGCCCCGCAAAGGGAGCCGAGTCCTTTGTGCCGCCAGCTCCCGGTTCCTACGGCTATGTCTTGACCTGCTCGGGAGCGGCGGGCGTGGACGTGAAGTCGGTGTCGTTGACGGTACAAGCGATTGGCGATTCCTCGGTTCCCGACCGGTGAGGATTTCGAGATGAAAGCACCGTGGTACTGTTCGATTTACGGACGCTGCGCAGGCTCCGGCGTCCTCCCTATCACGCTGGCGATGCAGGCTGTGTTGGTGACGATCGAACTCGCCGCACTGGTCCAGCCCGCGCGGGCGGCACAGCCTTGGACAATTCCGGCCCTTCAGGAATGGACGGATCTGGCGGGCTCATACACGTTTGGCCCCGGTTCGAGAGTTGTGGTCGATCCGGCTTCCTTGAGCCAGCTCTCCAGCACGGCGTTTACATTCGGCGGCGAGCTGGCGGTTCTCACCGGAGTGACGGTTCCTGTCGTGATTGGAGCCAGCCCGCAAGCGGGCGACATCTCGCTCACCCTGGGCGCGGCGGATTCGACGATTGGAGAAGAAGGGTACCTCTTGACCGTTGCCGATCACATTGCGATCAGCGCCCAAACGGACGCGGGTGTGTTTTACGGAACTCGGAGTGTTCTGCAACTATTGAAGCAGGGACTTACGATTCAGGCCGGCATGGCGCGCGACTGGCCAAACTTCCCGGAGCGGGCTCTGATGTTGTCCCTGGAAACGTATTACTCACTTCCATTTCTCGAGCGTCACATCAAGGACTTGGCCTATCTCAAGCTGAACTACCTCCATCTTCATCTTTCCGACAACCAGGAGTTTCGGCTGGAAAGTAGTACCCATTCCGAAATCGTCGCGTCGCAGTTTTACAGCAAAGCCGAAATGACGGACCTCATTGAGCTCGCGCGCGAATACCATGTGATGATCGTGCCGGAGATCGACGTTCCTGCACATTCGCAAGCCATGCTGACGCCGCATCCGGATCTGGCATTGCCGGGTAACCCTGACAAAATGGACCTGAGCAAGCCAGGCAACTATGCGCTGATCGAGGACCTGCTGAACGAGTATCTGCCCCTGTTCCCCGCGCCCTTCTGGCACACGGGGTTCGATGAGTACCTTACTTTCGACGAGTACTCGCAGTATCCGCAACTGCTGACTTATGCGCAGCAGCTATATGGACCGAACGCGAGTTATCAGGACATATACATAGGTTTCGCCAACTGGATCGACGGGATCGTGAAGGCCCATGGAAAGCAATTGCGTGCCTGGAACGACCTGGTAGGAGTGGCGGGCCACGTCGAAACTCCGAACCCCGACATTGTGGTGGAGATGTGGTGGCCCAACGTTTTGCCTCAAAACCTTTTAGCCGAGGGCTACACCATCATCAATTGCGAAGCGGCTACTACTTACTTTCCCGCCGATCCAAGCAATCTGTACGAAAGCTGGGCGCCCAACCAGCAGTGGGTGACGAGCTATAACTACCTCGGAGTTCCTAACTTCGAGGACTTACCAGCTTCAACGCCGGGAGTCCTCGGCGGGAAAGTCCACGTCTGGACCAATGCCAGCGGCCCTGCGGGGGAACAATACATCCAAAGCGGCCTTGCCCCGCTTCTCCGCGGTCTCGCCCAGAACAGTTGGGTATCGCCGAAGCTGACGCCCACGTATGACGCCTTCGCTAACATCATGAACGCGATCGGCGACACTCCCGACTGGGCGTCTCCCTTGACGCCGGCCATCAGCCCCGGTGGCGTTGTGAATGCGGCAAGCTATACCGCTGGAGCCGCGCTCGCCCCTGGCAGCATCGTTTCGGTTTTTGGTTCCTTCCCGCTGTATGCTCCGATCGACGCCCCCAGCCTGCCGCTTCCGCCCAGCCTGGTCGGTGTGGCTGTGAACGCCGGTGGGTTCTCAGCGCCGCTGTTTTTCGCCGCTGGTGGACAGGTGAACCTTCAGGTACCCTGGGAACTGGCCGGACAGTCCCAGGCGACCATCACCGCCACGGCCTGGGGCCAGACCAGCCCCGCTCAGACCGTCAATCTGGTGCCCTTCTCGCCAGGCATATTCAGCATGAACGGGAAGGGATCTGGTCAAGGCGCCATCCGGGATATGTCGTACCAGCTGGTGGACCCTTCCAACCCGGCGGAGGCAGGGAGCACGGTCCTCATCTACTGCACGGGCCTGGGACCGGTGACCAACCAGCCGCCGACCGGCTCCCCCGCACCGGGAAGTCCGCTCGCTGAAACGACGACCAAGCCCACCGTGCTGATCGGGGGCGCGCCGGCCAGCGTACAGTTCTCGGGCCTCGCGCCAGGGATGGTCGGTACGTATCAGGTGAACGCGATCGTACCTTTCGGTTTGGCTACCGGCGGTACCGTTCCCGTTACGATTTCCATCGGTGGGATTACTTCGAACACGGTGACGATCGCGGCAGGCAACACGATGGCGTCCGAAGTCCGTGTCCGGGAATGACATGCGATTTTTGCCACGGATCAGTACCGAGAAACGCCAGGGTCCCGCAATCGCGCCCGTGTCCGGCCGCCAGTGTGTAAAACGTCGGAAACATCGTCGCAGGCTGTTAGCTCCGCTGCTGGCGAAGCGCTCTTTTACTGCGTGACCTTTACGATCCGCTCCGATCTCACATCCGCCGAGGAACCTCCCACCATGATTCGGATCGGTTCCTCCTCCACTACGAAGCTGCTCCTCGCCTCATCCCAATAGGCCAATGTCTGGGCCTTCAGCGGAATCTGCACTGTCTTGGTTTCACCGCGCGCTAAGTGGACCCGCTCAAATCCTCGCAGTTCCTTCTGCGGCCGCTCTACTTTCGAGCCCAGGTGCTGGACGTAGACCTGCACTACTTCATCGCCATCCCGAGCGCCCGTATTGGTGACATCCAGGCTGACCGTGATCTGCCCATCGCGGGGGAGACTGACCGTGCTGGTCCGCAGATTCGAGTACTGGAACGTGGTGTAACTGAGCCCGTACCCAAAGGGGTACAGCGGCTCCCCTTTGAAATACATGTACGTTCTGCCGTCCCGGATATTGTAGTCCATCATCGGCGGCAATTGCGCCAACGACTTCGGCCAGGTCTGGACCAGCCGTCCCGCCGGATCGTAATCGCCGAACAGCACACTCGCGATTGCAGTGCCTTCTTCCTGTCCCGAATGGCTGGTGTGCAGTATGGCGGGTACGTTCTGTTGCGTCCAATTGATGGCGTACGGCATGCCGGAGACCAGCACCACCACTGTCTTCGGGTTCGCCTTGTACACGTCCTGAATCAGCTTTTCCTGGTCCAGGTCGATCGACTTCCGATCGTGATTCTCCATCGCCTCGCCGCGAGTGGGACAATCGGCATCGTCCAACGCGAAACCGGCCAGCAGCCCTTTGTACGGACCGCACATCGGCTGATTGCCCACCACCACGACGGCTACATCGGACGTCCTGGCAGCGCTCACCGCCGCGTCGTTGGTGTTGTCGGCCGCGTAATTCACCACCACTCCGGAACCAACCGCTTTCTTGATTCCGTCGAGCGGCGAAACCGCGTAGGGAGGCAATCCGCTATAGCCCTCCAGAGCCACGGCGTTGGCGCGAGGTCCGATCACCGCGATTGACTTGATTGCCTGCTTGTTCAGCGGCAGGAAGTTATTCGCGTTCTTCAGAAGCACCATTGACTCCAATGAAACCTGGCGCGCGATCGCGTTGTGCTTTTCCGAATTGACCGGATCGGGCGCACCCTTGAGGCTCCCGTATGGCGTGGAAGAAGGAGGATCCAGAAGCCCCAGCCGGATAATCGTGCGGAGGTTCGGCCGCACCACAGCGTCGATATCCGCTTCCGTGAGAAGCCCCGCTTCGAGCGCGGCCTTGACATCCTTTCGGTAGCCATCGAGGAAAAGCGTGATTCCGGCCTTGATCGTGGCGGCCGCCGCCTCTGTTCGCGTCGGATAGAACTTGTGCTTGCTCACCTGGAATCCGAACGCACCGGCATCGGTGCAGATGACGCCATCCACGCCCCATTCCTTCATCGTGATGTTCCGGATGACGGCGTTGCTGGTCATCGGCGCCTTGTTCCAGGCGTTGTATGAGGTCATATACGATCGCGCCCCGCCTTCGACGAAGCCCATTCGAAATGGAACCGAGTAATACTCGCGGAAGAGCCGCACGTCGAAGTCCGACGACGAACCGTAGCGGCCCCGCTCGTTGCTGTTGGCCAGGAAGTGCTTCAATAGCGAGGCCGCCTGCCAGTACTTCGGGTCATCGCCCTGAAGCCCCTTGATCAGCGCCACGGCGATTGTCCCGTTGAAGAAAGGATCTTCCCCATAGCTCTCCTGCGTGCGCCCCCAGCGCGGATCGCGCGCCAGGTCCGCATTCGGGGTCAGGAGGATCAGCGCCGACCTCGGCGTCTTGCCGTTCTCGAAGATGTAGCGCGCCTCGGAGCCGATCACAGCTCCGGCCTGGCGGACCAGAGCCGGGTCCCAGGTACGCGCGATTCCGACGCCCTCCGGGAATTGTGTGGTGGCTACCGGCTTGCCCGACATGCTCGACAGGTCCATGTCCGCTAGATCGAAACCGAACGTCGCCATCGCCT
>Ga0181517_10005768_pt1 | contig 10838 bp, 3 predicted proteins | sample PEATcosm2014_Bin_31_FD_119748 | JGI IMG/M metagenome (GOLD analysis project Ga0181517, IMG submission 119748) | Peatland microbial communities from MTU Mesocosm Facility, Houghton, MI, USA - PEATcosm2014_Bin01_30_metaG | ecosystem: Environmental > Terrestrial > Soil > Wetlands > Peat | place... | reverse complement strand
GGCCCCGGTGAAGGCGGGCAGAAACGAGTGATGGACGTTGATGATCCCGGCAGGATACCGGGCCACGAAACCGGGCGTTAGAATCTGCATGTAGCGGGCCAGGACGACAAGGTCGATCTTCTTCTCGGCGAGAACCGCGAGCTGCCGGGCTTCCGTATCACTCTTTGTTGCGGTTGCAATCTCGACGAACTCGAACGGGACCCCATAAAACCCCGCCAGCCCCTCCACGGCGCGATGGTTCGAGACGATGACCGGAATCTCGCACCGCAGCTCGCCCGTGCGCCATCGGTGCAGCAGGTCGGCCATGCAGTGAAGATATTGCGAGCAGAAGAGCGCAACGCGCGGCCGTTGGGCCCGCGAGGTGACCCGCCAGCGCATGCCCAGCTCGGCGGCCAGCGGCGTAAAGGCCGCCTTGAACGCATCGAGGTCAAACAATCCTGCCCCGGATCGTGTTGGCGAGCCGCCCGCTCCGGGCCCGTCAGAGCCGCCGGCTGGGGACTCGTTGCCTACTCCATTGTCGCGCCCATCCAGCGCCCACTCGACGCGCATGAAGAACAGGCCGAGGTCGTGGTCCTGGTGCTGGTCGGCGTGGAGGATGTTGGCGCCGTGCTCGTAGAGCAGGCCGGAGACGCGGGCCACCAGGCCCTTACGGTCCGGGCAGTCAATCAACAGGACAGCTGAGTCGCTCATGCTCCTTCCAGAGTACGACAGGCAGGCGCTGATTTTGCGGCGCGCCGGGCATCGCCATGATCTCGGCAGCGGGGCAGCTTGATGGGTCGAGACAGTCAAAATACCCGAGAAGACCCAACACAAGGTCGGTTGGACCGGAATCCGACCCGAGTATACTTGGCGTTGATTTGAAGACTCGACATTTCCACTCCTTGTAGCCGCGGTTTGCGGGCAGGGGCACCTTCGAGGGTGAAACATGATCACTCGCCTCGTAATTCTGTTCGTCTTGCTCTGCACGGAAGCATTGTTCGCGCAGCTGTCTGAGCCGATTCCGAAGGTCTCCGTGACCGCCGAACCAATTCGTGGTTCTGTGCATCTTCCCGACGGCTCCCAAGCGCGGCACACCGATCATTTCGATCGCAATGCGCGCAGCGAGCAGGTTCTCGATGGCGCCGAATGGCGCATGGGGTCTTTTGCGCCGGGCGCGGGCGAGGCCGTCAACGCCTATGCGGAGAACTTCGCCGAAACCGACTTCCGCAGCGTCGTTGTCCCCGGAGACACGCAACTGCAGGCAGGCTTCACCGGGGTCGAGCGGTTTCGCGACTCCAAAGAGTTAATTGCGGTCAACCAGAAGGAATGGTGGTACCGCAAGCACTTCGAGGCTACGCCTGCGACAGCGGGAAGCATCACCCGGCTGGTCTTCGATGGCGTGGACTACTTCGCCACCGTCTGGCTCAACGGGAAACTGCTTGGCGAGCACGAGGGCACGTACACGCCCTTCTCGTTCGATGTCACCCACTTGCTCCGCACCGGCGGAGACAACGTGCTCGCCGTGCGCATCACGCATCCGTGGATACCGAAAGGCCGCGCGCTGAACGAGTACCTCAACGGCGACTTCACCATGTCGAACCCCTGGAACAACGTGGAGCTCAAGCAGCCTCCTTATTACATTGACATGGCCTGGGACGCGCTGCCGGCGCAGGGCAATGCCGCCTACGACATGGGCATCTGGCGCAGCGTTCGGCTCGAAACGACCTTGCCGGTGTCCATTGAAAACCTTTTCGTGCGCACGGTGCAGATTGCCGCCGACGGCTCGGCGACATTGCAGGTCACAGCCACTCTCGAAAACGCAGGCAGCGAGCCCTTCTCCGGAAAGCTGGCCCTGCTTCTGCGCCCGAGCAACTTCACATGCGCCGCTCAGGAGCTGCCCTCGCTCGATTTCACCGCCGCGCCCGGCAAGACGAGCCTGACCGCCGAGGTGACGGTGGAACATGCTCACCTATGGTGGAGCTGGGATCAGGGCGCGCAGGATATGTATGAGCTGGACGCCCGGCTATCCAACGGCGACGCGCAAACGGCGCGCTTCGGCATCCGCACCATGACGCGCGATGAGGACCTCACCTACCGGCTCAACGGCCGGCGCATCTTCATCAAGGCCTCGTGGTTTCCCATCGCGGACTACTATCGTTCAACGCCCACGCGCCAGAGCTACGAGCGCGACCTGCGCCTCTTCCGCGATGCAAACTTCAATCTCACCGTGAATTTCACCGTGGTCGAGAAGCCCGAGTTCTACGATCTTTGCGACGATTTTGGCATCCTCGTCGTCGAGGAGCTCCCCATCCAGCAGTTCGGGCCCCTCCACGTGCTCGACGCGAACAGCCCGCGCCACGCGGCCTTCATGGAACAGGCGACAACCCAGTTTTCGCAAATCGTTCGCATGAATCGCAATCATCCCTCCATCATCGAGTGGGCTCCGCTGGCCGAGGCGCACGACAAGAGCGGAAAGTGGGGATTCGGCGACCTGGTTGTCGATCAGAAAGGCTATCAGGACTTCGCTGACCGCATCGCGAAGATCGTGGCCGAACTTGCGCCGGGCGCCATCTTCCATCCCTCCCTCTGCGACTTCGGCGAACAGCACTTCTGGCTCGCCGGCGGCCAGCGCTACGACTCCAAAAGCTACATGGACCACTTCGATGCATCCGCAAAATTCATCTCCGAGTACGGCGGCTTCTCCATGTCGTCTGCAGAGAATCTGGACAAGTACATCGCGCCCGACCGGCAGTGGAACGTGAAGCAGAACGATGCGCTGCGCTGGTTTAATCTGCCCATTGACGTGCCGGAATACAGCTATTGGACCAGCTTCATGGACGACGGCCTCTGGGGGATGCTCTTCCGCTCGATGCACTGGGTAGACCGCTCGCCGCATTCGCCGAGCGAGCTGGTCGCCTCCACGCAGCTTTATCAGGGTTTCCTGCTGAAATACGCGACCGAGGCTTACCGGCGGAAGAAGAACGCGCCCGTCCAAGGCATCCGCTCATGGGATTTCGTAGAGCTTGCGCCGGGCTTCCGCTTCGCCATCGTTGACTACGATCGAGTGCCCAAGACGGCCTACTACTTCATGAAGCAGGCACTGGCGCCCGTGGCCGTCAGCTTCGCATTCAAAGAAGCGCTGGAGTCGCAACTGGCCGGCCGTCCCTGGTCGGCGCCGGTGTGGGTGGTCAACGATCTTCGCACTCCGTTGGAGGGCACAGTGGGTGTCGAACTGGTGCGCGTAGACGGCACGAGCGTGGCCGCCACAATCTTTCCGGTACAAGTTGATGCCGACGACAAGGCCGAGGCCGGCCGCTTCGCTTTCACTTTGCCGGCGCAGGCGGGCGTCTACATCCTCCGCGCCACGCTGACCGCGCCGCAGCTTGCAGCCCCGATCGTCGAAACCTCCTACATCAAGGTGGTCGAACCTGCCTTCGCGCAAGCGCCGCGCGTGCTTCTCATTGGCCAGCGGAAGTATGCCGAGCCGATCGTCGAGATGCTCAGCGCGCTGGGCGCGCAGGTGGATGTCTACGACGAGAATCGGTTGGAGGCGATGGAGCGGGATCTGCGCGATGGTGCCGCATTGCACCTGAAGTACGACGCCGTCTGGCTCGCCAGCTTTGAGGCCCTCGCCAAAGTGCTCCCCGGACGCTCGGCGCAGGCAATCGCCGATGCGGTGAAGCAGGGCACGGGGTTCATCCATAGCGGAGGCGATGGCAGCTTCCACGGAGGCCACGGCCATGCATCCATTGTCGAGGCAACCGCGCTTGGCGATGTGCTGCCGGTTTCCATCAGCGGCAACAGCGACGTCATCTGGGGACAATACACACTCGCCAACACGCTGCGAGATCAGCCCGCCATTCATGAAGTAGAAGCCGTGAGTCCTGACCCCCCATCGCTCAAGGCACTTGCGGGCGAACTCAACCAGATCGGCCTAGCCGGCTTCAATCGCACCCAGCCGCGCGCCGGCAGCCGCGTTCTGATCACTGTCGCGGGCGATCCCTTGCTGGTCACCGGCAACTACGGGCTGGGACGCACGGTTGCATTTACCGGCTTCACTCCTGCGACCGACGAATTCTCCGGCACCACAGTGGACAACCAGTGGGCCTATCGCCCCGCAACCCGCACCCACATGCAGAGCGTTGCGGAGATGCTGGCGCTGGCGCTGCCCGGCGCTGCGGAGTGGAAGCACGAGGTGCTTGAGCAGCGCGCCACGCCGCTCTTTGAGACCTTGAAGAATCTGCCCCAGGCGAAGCTGGAAACGACACCCCTCGGCTGCGAGCCTGCCGAGGGCGGCGGCCTCTGTCGCCTGCGCATCCATTCAACCCGGGGCTTCTCACACCTTGTGCATCTGCGCGTTGAGTGGAGTTCCGCGCCGCCCTACAGCGCTGAGTTGAGTGACAACGACTTCGAAATGCTTCCCCTCGAGACCCGCGTGATCGAGCTTCGCTGGCGCGCCACCGATCCGCAGGCCGCGATGAATGGCGCGTGGGTGCTGGATGCAGCCAACGCGCCGGTGTCCCGGCGGGAGTTTTAGACGACGAAAGCCGCTTACTTTCCCACCAGGACGAAGGCGGCCCAGTAGTAGGGCAGGTCGTGGCCGTCGTGTTCGCTGCGGACGCGCTGGCGCATCTCGAGCTGGGCCTGTTTGAGGGCCTCGTGCTTTTCGGTGCCTGCGAGCCACTTGGCGTAGAAAAGCTTCATCAGCTCGAGCGTCTCCTTGTCGGGCACCGACCAAAGCGACATCATCACCGACTGCGCGCCGGCTTCTTCAAGCGCGCGCCGCAAACCGAAGACGCCTTCGCCGTTCTTCACCTCGCCCTGCCCGGTGTTGCAGGCCGAGAGCACCACCAGCTCCGTGCCGGTCAGGTCAAGATTCCCGGCCTCGAGCGCGGTGAGCACACCGTTGTCGAGGGCGTTGCCCGCGACGTCGTCTGCCGCGGTCGCCACGCCGTTAGTTCCACCTTTGCCCGTGCCAGTTGCTGCGCCCTGCGGCGAGGCCTCCCCGGCCAGCGTCCGGTTGGCGCCGGCGAAGTAGAGTCCGGAGCGCAGCATGGGGTCCTCAAAACCCGATGCTGAGAATGCGGCTGATGCGCGCGGGCCTGCGCCAGACGCCGCATTGCCGTCTGCGTTTGAACCTGCGCCTGCCTGCGGGCCCGACGGCGTAAGGCCGGGCCGCTGGCCTGCCTCTACCTGCTGGTCGGGCAGAAAGAACCCATGCGTGGCGAGATGGACTACCCGCGGGCTGCGGGCCTCTGCAACGACGCGCTTGAGCGCCATCTGCTCTGTGAAGAGCTCGGTCTTCCATCCGGCCGACTCCATAAGCGCGGCTATGGCCGCGACCTCGGCTCCGGTCCCAGGCAAGGGTGGCAGCTTCTGCCCGGCAGCCATGTCGCGCGAGCGCCCGGAAGCAAGTAAATGCGCTGAATCCGAATCAAGACTATGCGACGGCTGAGCAGCGGCCGGCGCCATCAACACGCCATTCGCCACGTCCGTCGCGAGCTTGCGCTCCGCCGCGACCTGCTGCTCCGCGCTCAAGTCGAAGAGCGGGTTGCCAATCAGCAGTGCGGTCTTCTGCGCAGGCGCTGATTGTGCCCGCGCTGCGGACGTCGACATCGCTGGCGCCCTTCCGCCCTGCGCCCCACGCCTTAGCAAATCTTTCGTGCTCGAGACCAGCCGCAGGTCGTAGCGCTCCATCAGCAGCTTTTCGTCGGGTGCGGGGATGATGCCGATGGGAATTGTATTGAGCACGCCATCGGGCGCAAGGTCGATGCGCGTCATTCCGCCCAGAGCGGCCTCAAGCGGCTTCCATATCAACTCATACGCGCGCGCGCCGGGCAGGACCGCCGACTGCTGCGGCTGCGCAAAGCCACGCGTCTCGAGCGCGTTCTTGAAGCTCGCCAGCGCATCCTGCTCAATCTGCTTGTCGTCGCCAAGAAAAATGTACGCTGGCTCGTCGCGCGTCGCGGCCGTTACCACCAGCGCCACGTAGTAAGTCGACTTAGCCCCTTTTTCGTCGTAGTAGAGGAAGCGCGCGAACTCCACCGCTGCTTCGCCAGGCGCGAGCGCATCGCGCACCTGCTGCCACGTCGCGCGCTCCATTTGCTTCGCCGCCGCAAACGCCGAAGACCGCGCCACCAGCGCCTTCTCGACGGTGTCGGCTTCCGCGCCCAGCTCGGCCACCTGCTTGCGCCACAGCTCGCGATTCGGCGGGCTCGAGTTCAACAGCGCCGCCAACTGCGTGCGCGTGGCCGTCAGCTCACCCAGCAGCCGCAACGCCTCTTTATCCCCCGACGACTCCACCTTCCGCCGCATCTGGGCAATGCTTCCCGCAATCATCCCTTTCTCCCACAACAGAAGGTCGTACATCTCGCCGATCAGCGCCGGATCCTGCTCTCGATAACGATGAACAAAGCTGAAGAACCCCGGAAAGTCATCCGCAATCGATTCAAGGTAGGTGAGGCGCTCGGCCTCGGTCATGTAGGTGAAGTTGTACTGGAACTGGTGGTAAAGGTTGTCGAGGGCGCGGCGGTAGAGAGGCTCGGCGGATGCGGGCCGGTGCTGGAAGTCGTAGAAGACCGCAAAGTTGATGAGGGTGGGGACGATGTCGGGATGATCGGGACCAAGGGCCTTCTCGCGGATGTCGAGCGCCCGCTTGTAGAGCGGCTCGGCCTCGGCTGGGCGGCCCTCGGTCCGATAGAACTCAGCCAGGTTGTTGAGGTCGGTAGCAACATTGATGTGCTCGGGGCCGAGGAGCTTCTCGTCGATCTTGAGGGCGCGCTGGAAAAGGGGCTCGACCAGATCCATCTTGCCGAGGTACAGGTAGAGGTCGGCAAGGTTGTCGAGCGAGGTCGCAACGAATGTGCTTTCGGGGCCGTAGAACTTCTCGCGGATCGCCAGCGCGCGCTTGTAGAGGGGTTCCGCATCGGAGTAGTGCGAGAGGTGGTCAAGGACTGCGGCCAGGTTGTTCAGATCGGTGGCAACGTCCGGGTGGTCGGGGCCGTGGGCCTTCTCGTCGATGCTCAGGGCGCGGCGAAGGAGCGATTCGGCCTCGGAGTACTTTCCTTCGTCCTGGTAGATGGAGGCAAGGTTGCTCAGGGTTGTTGCGACATCGGGGTTGTTGGGGCCAAGAGCCCTCTCTTCGATGCGCAGGGCGCGCTCAAGCAGCGGCACTGCGTCGGCATATCTTCCCATGTAGTCGTAGTGGAGAGCGAGCGAACCGAGGGCGCGGGCAACGTCGGGGTGCTCGGGACCCAGAGCCTTCTCGCGGATCTTGAGAGCGCGCAGGTGGAGCGGCTCGGCCTCGTCAAAACGGCCCTGGTAATCGCATATCTGGGCGATGCTGCTCAGGTCCGTGGCGACGTCCGGGGCTTCGGGTCCGAGCGCCTTCTCGCGGATGGCAAGCGCACGGCGCAGATGCGGCTCGGCCTCAGGGTTGTCCCCCTGGCGCTGTTCGAGGTTTCCGAGCTTGTTGAGTTCGTCGCCAAAGTCGGTGCTCTGGGAGCCAAGTGCCTTTTCGTCGAGGGCGACTTTGCGCTTGAGGGCCGCAATCTCGTCGCCGTAACGCTTTTCGCCGTCGTAGACCTCGGCAAGGACGCCAAGCGTTGGAGAAAGGCTGGGGTCGTTGGGGCCCTTAGCCTTCTCGATCAGGTGGATGGCGGTTTGAGCCTGCGACTCTGCCTGATCAAAATGGTCAAGTTCCACGCTGATGTTGGCCTGAACCCCGTAAATAATTGCAAGGTCAGGGTCGGCCGGACCCCAGGCTTTCTTCTCGATACGAAGGAGCCGTTCAAAGACGGGCTCAGCCTCGGCGAACTTCTTCTCGCCCATGTAGATCTCACCGAGGCTGCTGATGTCCGGCGCGATGTCGGGATTCTCAGGACCCTTTTCCTTTGACTCGATCAGAACAAGCTGGCGCTGGATGGGCTCGGCCTCAGCGAGGCGTCCGAGCTTGGTGAGGGCGAGGGCCAGATTCGTTAGCGTGGAGGTGAGGACTGGATCGTCGGTGCCGAAGCTGGCTTGTCCGATGCGCTGGACGCGCTCAAGAAGGGTCACAGCGTCGTCCCAACGCTCGAGGGACATATAAACGGCAGACAGGCTGTTGAGGACGGGTGCGACCTGAATATCCTTCGGGCCGTACGTATCCTCGGCGAGCTTGAGCGCCTGTTCAAGAAGGGCGCCGGCCTGCGTGTATTTGCCTTTTTTGTAGAGGGCAGCAGCCTGGGCGCTGAGGTCGTCAATCTTTGCGTCCGGGGCGCGGGATTGCTGGGTGATCGGCTTCTGACCGCCGGACGCCCTGGCTCCGGATTGCTGAGCAAGGAGCGCCGGGGCGACGGACAGGACGACGGCAACGAGAGCCAGGCCGAAGTGCCAACGTGTGCGCGCGTTAGGGCGGCTTCCGGGTGGTGCCGCGATGGGAGGGTGCACAGGCATGGAATGGCGGGAGTATAGCATTGGAGTGCTGCGAAGAGCAGGCGGCGAGTGCGGGCCACCCAATCTTGATGGGCGCGGGACCGGGCTGCCGGCGCACACTGGCCAGGCTCAGCGGCGCATGGTCCAGGCGAATGAGGCCGGCCCAAGAGCGGCAGCGAGATGCGAGCGCAGGCCGAAGGGCAGGCCCGGCGTCATCAGATGGCCGGTGTAGAAGAGCGGGCCACAAAGGGCCTTCACATCACGGAAACCTGCGGCAACGAATGGGCCGCGCCAGCTCCGCTTGCCAAAGCTGGACCACTCGACGACAACATCGCTGGATGGTCCGAGAGGACGGACCGTGAGCAGGAGGCGGGCCCTGCTGAGCAGAGACAATTCTTGAGGCGAGGTGCGACGCGGCGAACGGTGCGCGGCCGCCTCGGAGACCTGCGGCCGGGATCCTTCGGGTGAAGTTTCTGATGGACCGTGCAGTTTGCCTGGGCGGCTGGGGCGCATGATCAGCTTTCGCACGAGGTTCGGGTAGTGAGCCAATGTGGTCCAGAAGCGCCATGACGCGCTGGGGAGAACGTGGATGGCCACGCCGCCGGGACGGAGGACGCGGCGGATCTCGGCCAGCATTAGGTCGAGCTCAACAGCGTGGTAGAGCATGTGCGAGGAGTAGACGATGTCGAAGCTCGAGTCGGCGAACGGGAGGTTGTGGCCGTCATAGGGGTTCACTGGGAAGTACTGGCGGCCATAGCGTTGGGCGACAGGGTCAGGACGGGTGGCAACATCGATCGAGCGCACATCGCAGCCCCAGGAGGAAAGGATCGATGCCTGAAAGCCGCTGCCGCCGCCCAGCTCGAGAATCCGGGACCCATGTGGGAAGTGGCTTCTGAGCGCTTCAAGCTCGGCCCTTCGGATTCGTTCGAGGAGGGTTTCCATGCGCGGCGGTCTTTCCTGAGACTTGCAGGCAAAGGCCACAATACATCAGGCAGCGGACGCTGGCGGCAGGACGAGAAGGTACGAAAGGACTATTCGGACGCTCAAGCATGTGCGCCGTCCTCTGGGCCTGAACCGGGAGACCAGGTGTCAAAAAGGGAAGATGCTCTCGACGGGCTGTTGAATTCGCAGGCTCGTCACTTGCGCGCTCTGCGGCTCCTAGTACGATCATTGGTCGGCCAGTTTCGGATTTCCGCTGACTCACTCCGTTTCCTCAAGAAGCCTTCCCCAGAGTGTTCGATGGACATTCGAACTGCTCAGGCTGCGGGAGGCTCTCAACTATGTCACGCGTGCATGCTCTTGCATTCGCGTCCATCTGCCTTGGTGTCATAGCAGGCTGCGGTGGAGGCGGGGAAGTTTCGCACACGACGCCTTCGATCACCTCAGTAACAGCGAGTTGCTCCGCTGCTTCGATCAATACAAATCAGACCACAACTTGCACGGCGACCGTGAGCGGAACGGGAAGTTACAGCTCGGCTGTCACATGGACTGTGAGCCCAACGAGCATGGGAACGGTCAACAGCAGCGGCGTCTTCACGCCTACAGCAGCGGGGTCCGCGACGATCACCGCGACATCGGCCCAGGACACAACCCAGGCTGGCTCCGCGCTGGTGACAGTGAATATGGCTTCAACCATCACTTCGGTTATGGTGAGCTGTTCACTTTCGCCGGTTCTTCCGAATCAAACGTCGAGCTGCACCGCTTCTGTAAGCGGGACAGGCAGTTACAGTTCGGCGGTCACATGGAGCGTGAGCCCCTCCAACCTGGGAACCGTCAGCAGCAGCGGCGTCTTCACTCCCACGGGTCTCGGGATCGCTACAGTCACCGCGACTTCCGCACAGGACCCAACCCAGTCCGGCTCCTTTGCGGTTGAGCTGGATGCATTCCCCTCCATTACTTCCGTTTCGGTTTCCTGCAGTCCCACATCGATCGACACGACCCAGTCGTCGCAATGCACTGCCACGGTGTTGGGAACGGGAAGCTACGATGCGTCGGTGACATGGAGTTCCAATCTCGGATCGATCATGTATACCGGGTCGTTCTCCTCTGGAACGACTGGAGTGGCGACCGTGACGGCAACCTCCGTCCAAGACCCCACCAAGAGCGGCAGTACCACTGTGACCGTCACCTATCCGCCGCTGGCGATCCTCAGCCTCTACCCAACCTTGGCCGCCACCGGCTCGGCATCGCAGTCGCTAACGATCAATGGGACAGGTTTCCTTTCCAACTCGACGGTCACTTACAACGGCATCGCGCACGTTGCAACATACTCTCAGTCAACGGTCAACAGCACGACCTACCTCATTATTCAATTAACCGCGAGCGACCAGGCAAAGGCGGGCGCCTTCGCCGTGATCGTTACGAATTCCATACCGGGCGACCAGGCGTCGGCATCGGCCACCTTCTCCGTGGTCGACCCGCTACCCTCGGGCCAGTGGACCTGGATG
>Ga0181517_10005765_pt1 | contig 10842 bp, 9 predicted proteins | sample PEATcosm2014_Bin_31_FD_119748 | JGI IMG/M metagenome (GOLD analysis project Ga0181517, IMG submission 119748) | Peatland microbial communities from MTU Mesocosm Facility, Houghton, MI, USA - PEATcosm2014_Bin01_30_metaG | ecosystem: Environmental > Terrestrial > Soil > Wetlands > Peat | place... | reverse complement strand
CGTCGTCAATGTTGCATTCCCCCAGCAGTGCGTTGGCGTCCAGATCGATGTCGTTCAGCGGGCCGGCCATTTCCGAACAGACGTCCTCGGTGACCTTGTTTCTGGCCACGACACGCTCGAAGATCATCAGGTCGAGGATATTCAGCGCCAGCGCTACATACCGGCCGAAGATCTCGGCAAACTGGCGATCGTCCTCGTTGAAGGCGGCGCGCTGGCGGCTTTCGATGTTGAAGATGCCGATGACTTTGTCATACAAGGTGAGCGGCACCGTCAGCGTGCTCCTGGCCTGGTCGAGCCCCATGACGTAACGCGGATCGCGCTCGACATCCGGGCAGATGTAGCTCTTGCCCGTCGAAGCAACATAGCCGCTGATGCCGTTCCCCTCGGGCAGAGCCAGCAATTCAACCGACAGCGCCTCGGCGGGCAGGCCGGCGCTGATCACCAGTTCCAGCTTGTTGGTTCGCCGGTCCAGAAGGCGGATGGCGAAGTGATCGAAGTGCATCAGTTCGCGCGTGTAACTGATGATCTTCTCCTCCATGAGCTTGAGCCGCTGAGCCACGTTGAGGTTCTTGATGGCATCGCCCTCGATGCGGACGAGTTCGCGGCCGGCCTTGTCGATCGCGTCGATCTTCTGCTGCAGCCGCCGCGTGCCGGTGGCGTCCCAGACGACGCAGACCACCTGCACGACATTCCCCTGCGTCTGGATGACCGGACTGGCGATCATCTCCATGAACTGCGTGTCCTCGATGTTCAAAGCGTAGCGTTTGCTACGGCTGTAGGCGGGGATGTCGGCATTTCCGGGCGATACCTGCTTGGAGAAGATGTCGAAGGCTTCCTGGCAGGTGTGGCGGATCTTGTCGTGCATGGCCGGCGGCCAGTTTTGCATCTTCTTGTTCATCCAGGCGAAGCGTCCGTCGGAATTGATGATGCAGACGCCTTCGCCGATGGTGTTGAGAATGAGATTGGCCTGCTGGGACACCAGGGCGCGTTCCAGGGGCAGGAAATCGGCGACGCCCGCGAATATCGCGCTGTGCTCGCCGCGGCGAATCAAGTCGAGAGCCTGTTCGGTCGACCCCACCTCGGTGACGTCGCAACAGGATTTGAGGCTGTCGATCAATGCGACGTTGTTCGTCGCCGAACCGGCCAGCACCAGAACTTTATTCCGCCTGCTCTCCAATGTTTTGTTCCGCAGCGCGCACGTTCGACCGATTCTACGATTTTCCAAGTCGGCGGGTCAACAACCAAATTGACACACCCAACTGCAAACTGCCGATCCCGCACCGAGTTCTAATACCGGATATTCGCATCCCTGTCGCCGCCGTGAAGTCGGTCCATCGCGCCCAGAGCGACCAGGGAGCTGAAAACCTGATCCGCCACAACGGCCGCATGACCGCGATCGCTGTGCCCCGTGGCGCGGACGACCGGCGGCTGGCCGCCGCGGGCGCCGACGCTGGCCGACAGGTGAATCTGATCGCCTTCGATCCGGGCCAGCGATCCGATCGGCGAATGGCAATCGCCCGCCAGCCTGGCGACCAGATCCCGTTCGAGATTGACACACTCGGCCGACGCCGCATCCGACAGCGCCGCCGCGTAATTCAGCGTCGCCGTGTCGCTGCGCCGGCATTGCAGCGACAAAGCTCCCTGCCCGGCGGCGGGCATCAGCTCGCCGGTGTCAATGGCTCCCATCGTCGCCGCATCGAATAATCCGCAGCGCAACAACCCCGCCATCGCCAGCACGACGGCGTCAAATTCGCCCGCGCGCAGCTTGCGCAGCCTCGTATCGATATTGCCGCGAATCGGACTTATCCGCAGGTCGGGGCGCTTTTCCATGAGCTGACATTGCCGCCGAAGGCTGCCCGTCCCCACATGGGCGCCCGCCGGCAGGTCCGCCAATCGCGTCACGGCCGGCCCGCGCATCGCCAGCACATCACGCACGTCCTGTCGTATGGGAACGGCGGCCACGCACAATTCACCGGCCGCCACCAGCGGCATCGTCACCGGCACGTCCTTATAGCTATGCACGGCCAGGTCGATGCGCCCTTCGAGCAGGGCCAGCTCCAGTTCCTTGATGAAAAGTCCTTTGCCGCCGAGTTCATGCAGCGGCCGGTCCAGAACCACATCACCGGTGGTCGTGATCTCGACCAGTTCGACCTTGAGATCGGGCCAGCGGCTTTGCAAGTCGCGGACGACCAGCCCGCTCTGTGTGCGCGCCAGCAGGCTGGCGCGAGTCCCCACGCGAACGGCCGGCATCGACGAATTCATGCCGCCATGTTAACAACATTGCCGATGGACGCCATTGCGGCCGCCTCCAGGCGAATGGATATCGCGTTTTGATCGAAAACCGCCCGAAAGAACATTGTGATTTCCCGCCGATAGTTGTACAAATGTCTTTCACGCGCCGGCCTCCGACGGCGTCCGGATGTAATCTGTGGCCGAAAAATGATCTGGATGACAACGTCCGCCCTGGAACAGCCCGGTCTGTTTGACGCCGTCGCCGTTCGGCTGGCCGCGCACGATCCCGAATTGCGCAGCCGGTCGATGCGCAATTCCAGCGACGCCGGCCCGGACATGGTGGATTTCCTCTGCGCCGGGCCGGACGATCCACACCTGCCCAGCGAGATCTTTCCACGCCTGCGCTGGGGCGGGACATTCATCTTCGTGGCCCGCTCGGCCGATCTGGTCAACGCCGTCGAGCGCAAGTTCGCCGAAGCCGGATTTGAAATCACCCACGGCTCGCAAAGCGTCAGCCGCCCCATCTGGAGAATCCCGTTCCTGCGCCGCCGACATCATTTCTTCGCCGCCTGCCGCGTGCATCTCACGCAGGTCGGCGAGATCAGCGACCGCTTCACGCATCATGTGTATCTGCACCGGCCGGCGCCTGGCGAAGGGCTGGTGGTCGCCAAGGAAGTTCCATCGGCGCAGATGCTCAGCGACCGCCTGCGGGCGCGCTGGCCCGATCTGGATACGCAGATCATTGAGAAACGCGTCCGCAAGTTCACCGAAAAAATCTTCCCGATTTTTCTGACCCGCGAGGTCGCGATCCTCAAGATTCTCCACCGCGACCTGCCGGAGGAATACCGCCATCGAGTCCCCAGGCTCCTGGACGTCGAGCAGGATTCACGCGGCTACGTCCGTCGGTTCATGATGTCGTGGCTGCGCAACGGCGGCCAGCCGATCGCCCAGCTCAATTTCGCCCGCCAGAGCGCCGACCTGCTCCGCGTGCTCCACGAGCATGCCCACGTCATCCACCTGGACCTGCGGCTGGATAATTTCGTCGTGACCGATCACGGGGTGGGTTTCGTCGATTTCGGATCCGCCGTGCGCGACGATGAAGACCTCAAACAGAATCCGCTGCTCAACGGCCTGTTCGAGGAACTCATGCGGACCAGCGAAATCCAGCGCATGCTGGGCGCCATGAGCCGCAGCGGCCAGGTCACCAGCCACGCCATCACCTGCGGTCTGCATCGCGTGGACAAGGCGGTTGATTATTTCTACCTTGCCGTTCAGATCAATGCGCCCCAGACCAACCCCGATCTGCGCGGGCTGATCCAGTACGACGCCGCCAGCCCCGAGGCGATCGAACTGGCGCGGCTGACGGAGAAGATCCTCCGCCCGCCCGATCCGACCAAGCCAGCCTTCCGCTCGGCGCGCGACATCCTCGCCGGCATCGAGCGCATCGAGCGCTCGCTGGGAATCAAGCCGGCGCCCATGCCCCTTCCGCCCGGCGCTGGCGCAAGCCAGCCATGAAACCCACCGTCAGAGAGATTCGCGTACGATTCGACGCCGAAGTCGAGCGGTTCGACAACCTCAGCACGGGCCAATACGCCGCCATCGGCGCACCGCCGGTGCTGGTGCCGAATTGTTATAAACTGCCGCCCGTTTAAGGAACGGCTATTTCGAGCCGGCCATCTTTTCCAGGATCAGCCTGGCGATGTCGGCGCGGATGTCTGTCGGGTACAGCCCCATGATGGCGGCCTGCACGACTTCGTCCTGCTCTGAGAACCAGTCCACCATGCGTGACATGGCGGCGACTTGGGTCATACCCACACGGCCGCAGAAGCCCGTCAGGGCGTCTTTGGCGCGAGGGGTTATTTCAATCCGCATGATTACTCGACGAGCCATAGTCCTTCAATCGTCTTCCCGCTCCGTTGATAAACAGTGATAAGGGTACCCCGTTGGCCGCCCGACAAATACCCGGCTCCGATTGGAGCGAATGGGCCGGGCGTGGCGGCATGGCGGCGGACAATCTGCCTTTGCGACAGTTGCGATTATTTGTCCAGACGTTCCAGGAGCGTCCGAGCCAGTGGTGCCAGCGACTCTTCCGACAGTGCCCCAAGCACCAGGGCCTGGACTGTCTCGTCCTGGTTCAGGAACCAGTTGGCGACGCGGGACATCAGCGCTATTTGCGTCATGCCTCGTTTGTCGCACAACTTGTCCATCCGGGATTTCGTCTGCGCATCCACTTGGATCCGCATGATCGCGCGTTTTGCTGCCATTATCTTAGTGCCCTTTCTCCCCGCTTTCGATTCACGACCTGCATAGGCCCAGCCTCACTGCGACTTGCGTCGACGTGATTCATGCGTAGTCATCACACGATGCCTACACAACATATTTCACACTCGTTTTGCCGTGCTCCGTTATTGGAGCCGGTAAACGGTTTTCAACCCCCCATCCTTCGCCTCGGGCAGCGGCCGCGATCGCCGCTGCTTCTTCTACAAATTCAAACCACCTTTGTTGCATCGCGTGAACGCATTTGCAACCACTTTTCGCCATCGCGTCAAGCGGATTGTACTCCAACCGGGGTGGCTTCGTCGAGTACCTTGAAAAAAAACAACAGCTCTCTCAAGAAAATGTAAAAAAGGCCCGATTCCCCAGCCGCGTCTCATAACGCCCCGCGGCTCCTCGCCCCGCTGGCGGCAAATCATCCTTCTGGCCGATATTTGTCGAACATGCCCGACTCCTCCACCGCACTCGATTTCTACCGCATTGTACGATCCCGCATCGAACACGAGGACAATCTCGTCACCCAACGCCTCAGTTGGCTCATAGCCAGCCAGTCGTTCTTCTTTACCGCTTTCGCCGTCGTCACCGGCGAATCCCCCGCCCCGGTCCGCAACAAACTGGCCGTCCTTATCCCCATCGTCGCCGCCCTGGTCGCGACTCTCATCTTCTGTAGCATCGTCGCCGGCGTCATCGCCAAGGCCAGCCTCCGCAACTTCTACCGCAGCCAAACCCTGCCCAGCGGCGACGAACCGCCCGCCATCGAACCCTATACCGATTTCACCCTGCCGCTCATCCAGGGCCGCAGCCTCACCATCCTGCTCAGCCTGATGGGGCCTCTGGGCCTGCCGCCGATCTTCATCACCGTATGGATATTCCTACTGGCGATCACTCGTTAGCCGGTCATCCCCCACTTGTCCGGCTCCCGGACTTTATTTCCCCAGCCCCAGCATCGCGCCGCGGAGCGTGTTCTTCAGCAGCATTGCCACCGTCACCGGCCCCACCCCGCCCGGCACCGGCGAAATGTACCCCGCCACGTCCAGCACGCTGGCGTAATCCACATCCCCCACCGTTCGCATCGTGCCGTCCGCTCCGCGCACGCGATTGATCCCCACGTCGATCACGCACGCGCCCGGCCGCACCATCTCGCCGCTGATCAATCCCACCTTCCCCACCGCCGCCACCAGCACCTCCGCCCGACGCGTGTGCCCCGCCAAATCCGCCGTCGCCGAGCGGCATAATGTCACCGTCGCCCGCTCCTCGCTCAGCAGCATGACGATCGGCTTGCCCGCGATCTCGCTGGCCCCCACCACCACCGCCTCAGCCCCGCGAAGGTTGATCCCCGTGCTCTTGATCATCTCCATCACCGCCCCAGCCGTGCAGGGCGCGATTCGCGTCTGACCGCACAACAAATATCCCAGGTTGGCCGGGTTCACTCCTTCCACATCCTTCACTGGAGCGATCTGATATTGCAGCGCGGTCGCCTCAAGCTGGGGCGGCAACGGCTGATGCAGCATGATCCCCGTCACCGCACGATCCGCGTTCAGCCTTGCGATCTCACCGCTCACCTGCTCGGCCGTCGCCTCCGCCGGCAGCGTCACCAGTTCATACCCGATCCCCACCGCCCGGCAGGCCTCGCCCTGCCGCCGCGCATAAAGCTCCCCGGCCGGTGAACTGCCCACCAGAATCGCATTGAGTTGAACCGGATGCCCGTCGTTTCGCAGCTTGGCAACGGCATCGGCGATATCCGCCCGAATCCGGTTTCCCAGCGCCACACCATCAATGATCTTTGCAGCCATGTCGCCGATAATAGTCGCGCGGGATTGCCTTGGGTAGCGCGGCCGTTCCTGACGCACCCGGGCTCACGACTTGGCCAATTCGGCCTCAATTGCCTTGACCACCTCGGGCGCATCCGGCTGCGTCTTGGGCACCCAGCGCGTAACTATCTGCCCCTGCCGGGAGATCAGGAATTTCTCGAAGTTCCACGTGATCGGCCCGGGATTCTTCGGATCGGTCTCCTTGTCGGTGAGATATTTGTACAGCGGACACGCCCCGTCGCCGTTCACCTCGATCTTGGCGAACATGTCAAAGGTGATGTGATACTCGTTGGTGCAAAATGTGCTGATGTCCTTGGCCGTGCCCGGCTCTTGGGCGCCGAACTGATTGCACGGGAATCCGAGAACCGCCAATCCCTTGTCCTTGTACTTTTCGTGCAGCGCCTCCAGCGGCGCATACTGCGGCGTGTTCCCGCAAAGGCTGGCTGTGTTCACGATCAGCACGACTTTCCCCTTGTATTGCCCCAGGTCCACATCCTGACCGGCCAGGGACTGCATGGTGAAATTCAACACCGCCGGCACGTCCGGCCGGGTTGACGGCCGCGTCGCCGCCCCATCGCCCGCGGCCATCCGCAGGGACAACCCGCACACCACGATCATCACCGCCAGGGCAATCACCAGTCGTCCGACAGTCATAGTTCCTCCGACAAAAAAGGCCGCTCAGAACACGCTCTAGCACAGCCGCGACGATTCTAGGCTCCACCCCGCCGCCCGAAATCTCAAATCTTCAAGACCTTTCCCGCCATCCGCCAGACCCCGCTTTCCAGCCAAATATCGCGGTTGGCGCCAAACATCGTGCCGAAAACAGGCCCTAGACGTGTCGAAAAAGTTGGAACTTGGCCCGTAGGAGTTGGAACTTGATAGCAACTTGGCCCGGCCGAGTGCGATCTGGGCGTGCCATTCGGGTGCAACACTTCTCCGGCGACCAAGTATAATCTTGCGTGGCATCGGCCGCGGCGCAAACGGCCCGGCGGAGACAAACCATGGGCAATCCGATCCATCCAGCCAACGCACAAAGCCGCACGGCAGTCGATAATATTGTCGTGTTCCTTTCAGTATCTCACGGTCTACCGCCGGTGTTCAAATGAGCCGTTGGCTGGATTATTACCGCGAACCGGCGAGGCGCTGGTGGGATAAGCCGCCGTGGTTTTACGCTGCGCTTGTCTTTTGCATGCTGTGCTGCGCGCCCATCGTCAGCCACGTCGTCCTATACAAAGGCGAAACCTTGCCGGCCCCCTTCATGATGAGCAACGAATTACACTTTCTATCGTTCGAGTTGGATTGTCATGCCGTTGATCACGGGCGGTATCCCGGCCCCACTATGGCGGATGTGGTGAAAGCGATCGGCGGCCCCAGCACGAACCTTGGCAACGGCTTGGACCCGTGGGGCAGGCCTTTGTTATACCGGGTTTCGGCAGACGGGCAGCGGGCAATGCTCTATAGCTGCGGGCCAAATGGCATCGATGAAGGCGGCGGGCGACGACATCTCCATATCTTTGAACAATTCGCCGCTGCAAACCGTAACAGCCCCGGGCGGCCAGTTGCCGTGAACGGCTCGTTCTGGGTAACCGCCACGTACACGGCCACCAGCACACAAAACCTCTCGCCCGAGGTCACTATCACGGATAGCCTCGGCGCGGCCTATGTCGCCGACCCCGCACTGGTCGCGAATATCGACACATCCGGCGGGGCTGCCGATGGCCAGCCGTTCACGCTTCCCCTGTCGCTGGGCGGAATCGACTCCCAATCCTCCGCCGGCCTCGATTCCAGCCAGATTCCAGCCTATTGGTACATCACCTGGGGAGACGGGGCAGACGGTTATTACCCGATCTCGGACACCTCCGAAACGCACACCTACGCCCTCGGAACGACTTCGGAGACCATCACGGCCGAAGTAACGGATGCGAGCCAGCAAAACGTCCTGGCGATCGCGTATGCCGACCCGCTTGTATTCGCCCCGGCCGCACCGATCAACCTCGCCTCCTATTGGACCTATTCTGCGGGCAACACGCCCAGCCTCACGCTCTGCTGGACGAACGATTCGAGCCTCGCCACCGGCTTTGAGATTGACGAACTCTCCGGCGATGGTCAGACTTATACCACCTTGGATACGCTTGCGGCATGTTCGGCGGGCAATTCGATGAGCGACACCCTCAGCGTGCCCAATCCCGACCCCCAGGCGACCTATTACGTGTTCGCCACCATGGACGACGGAACGACCTATTCCGACGCGGCCACGATTCAGGCCGGCATCATACAGCCGACGCTCGCCAAAACGGCCGTGACTTACAACAGCGTCACGCTGGCCTATAGCGACCCCAGCGCGGCCGAGATGACCCTCTACTACGAAATCCCCGGCGTGGACAACATGCACGCCTACACCGAGCTCAGCCCCGGCGACGGGACGGTCACCGTGTACGGACTCTCCTTAGACCAGACCTATTCGTTCCAGATCGACGCCTACACGGCCGATCAGGATGTGAAATCGGCCGTGGTCAACGATCTGGGCGCGACGCCGCCGGTCATTACCGATGTCGAGCCGGTCACCAATGGCGGCGCGTTCCAGGGCGAGTTTGCCATCACGTTCACGACCACGGACCCGAATCTGCTGGTGGGAGGCGAGTTCGCCGGCGAGGCGCAGCTTGCGGCCTGGACTTCGGGCGACACGGACCATCTTTACGCCGGCGATTGGACCGGCAGCGGCTCGCTCCTCGGCGGACAAATCCCCATTGCCTATTCCAGCGCCCAGCCGGGCGGCGTATACACCATCACGGCGATGTATTACATCCCGACGGACGACCCGACGGTGGATTTGCAGATCGTCGCGCCCAACGCCCCGCCGTCCGCGGTATACACACTCACCACTACGGACGCCGATACCATCAACTCCGGCCAGCCGACGCCGGTGGAGATCACCGGGCTGAATTCCGATCTCACGCAAGACGGGATGACGGACATCGTCTACGACGCCAGCTATCCCGGCTCCCAAGGCGCGCCCAATTACAGCAACGAAATCGTGGACTTCTACGACGTGGCCAATGGGCAGGCGACCTTCATCGGCGAGCAGAGCGATTATCCCTTGGGAACGGGCCTGCCGAACCCGATCAATCGTACGTGGTATGTCGGTCCCCTGGTCGTCTCCAATTCCCTGATCCCGCCCGGCTCGCAGGTCTTCGCGGTCTCTATTGCGTACGTGGACGCGAACGGCTCCGTTTGGATGCACAGCGACTATTCGAGTCCGTTCACGGCCGCCGGCACGGCCAGTGGCGGCGGCGAGGTCTTACCGGCCGCCCCGAGCGACCTGACGGCCACACTCATCGACGAGAACGATGCCTTGCTGCATTGGACGGACAACTCGGATAACGAGGACACATTCGAGATCGACGTGCTAAACCCGGCCGACGCGAACGGTCCGAACGACCACAACAGTTGGATTCCAGTTGCTACCGGGATCCCCGCGGATTCGACGACCTACACCGTGACTCAGGACGAGATAGTTGCGGCGCTGGGCCCCGGCGCGACGCTTTACGACCAGACTTTCCATGTCGAGGGCGTTGACCAGGTCGGGCCGCCATCGACGCAGGCGTCGACTGAGCCCACAACCCAGCCCGGCGGCGAGTACACCCTTAGAAACGCCAACGGTGTCGATTTTGGTTTTGTGCGCCTGGCGGCATTCAAAGAAGAAACCATCAATAAGGGCGACACCGGCGATCTTATTGAGTTGGGCGTCTTTCCAAACCCGGGGGTGCCGCCGGCGCAGGTGCCATCGAACTTGGATTGGGTCCAAGTGATTGACACTAACGATCCCCTGGCGGGGAAGCCCAATCCATCAATCGACGTTGCCTCGAAGAACAGCGATCCTCCATTTTATTTTGCGGTTGGATGGGAAAACAGTGAGACGAGCGCCCTCGCAGATTATAGCGGACTTTACCACGACCCGCCTATCAGCGCATTTAACGACACGCCCCAAAGGCAGATTGCGGAACTCGCAGCTAAGGCTGCCGCTCTGGGCAAGCAAGTCGAATGGACCGCACACACGTACTTAGTGTCCGCGAACTACAATGCGCACACCATGAATATCTTGGCTGCGTTCAGTTGGGGATTCACCGTCCGCAGCAGCGGCGCGCCTGGGTCTTTTACCATCGCCATTAAGGGTTTCCAGCCCGATACTAAGCCGATCGATCCCAAGTTCATCGCGGTGATTGAAGGTGCAAAGACAAACGACGGGCATAACTACAAGGTGTCTCAATGAACGTCCGCAGGGCGTTGGCCGCCACGTTCGTTCCCGCCATGTTGTTGCTGGTCGCCGCACCCGCCGCTGTCGTTTCGGTGGGCTCAATTGATGGCCCCGAAACCGATCTTGGGATCGCGATCAGCCAGGACAGCCGCGTTCCCTTTGCGGGGCTCTATGGTCCGTTTTGCGGATATATCGGCAATAACGGACAGGTTCTTGTCGGGAGCGTGGAATACACCAATCTCCTGTGGCAGGGCGGGACGAACCGGTGGT
>Ga0181517_10005760_pt1 | contig 10851 bp, 7 predicted proteins | sample PEATcosm2014_Bin_31_FD_119748 | JGI IMG/M metagenome (GOLD analysis project Ga0181517, IMG submission 119748) | Peatland microbial communities from MTU Mesocosm Facility, Houghton, MI, USA - PEATcosm2014_Bin01_30_metaG | ecosystem: Environmental > Terrestrial > Soil > Wetlands > Peat | place... | reverse complement strand
GGTGGTGGCGATCGGCATCATACTGTGGAATGCGCGGCGCATGGATGGCCGGGCGGTGGCGGGGCTGGCACTGATTCTGGGGGGCGCGGCGGGCAACGAGATCGACCGCGTCGCTGCGGGCCGCGTGACGGATTTTTTGTTGTTCTACGCCGGGCCGTACCAGTGGCCGGCATTTAATGTGGCGGATTCGAGCATCGTGATCGGCTGCGGGCTGCTGCTGCTCGATATGCTGCGCGCGAAACGGCGGGCGCCTAATGTATCCTGAGCTGTTCCATCTTTCGTTTTTGCACACCTACGGAGTGCTGGTAGCGCTGGCTTTCGTGACGGCCCTGTGGCTCACCGGGCGCCTGGCGCGGCGCGCGGGCATGAACTACGACGCCGTGGTCAACCTGGGCATCTACTGCGGCCTGGCGGCGCTGATCGGCGCCAAGCTGATGCTCTTCCTGGTGGATTTCAGCTACTACGCGGCGCACCCCGGCGAGATCTTCACGCTCTCGACGCTGCGCGCGGGCGGCGTATTTTATGGCGGCCTGATCGCGGCGCTGGCGGTGGCGGCGTGGTACATGCGCAAGACGAAGCTGCCGCTGCTGGCGACGGCGGACGTGTTCGCGCCGGGCATCGCGCTGGGTCACGGCATTGGCCGGCTGGGCTGTTTTTCGGCGGGCTGCTGCTGGGGCGTGGAGTGCCACCTGCCGTGGGCGGTGACGTTCAAAGACCCGGTGGCCAACGAGTTCGTGGGCGTGCCTCTGGGCGTGCCTCTGCATCCCACGCAGCTCTACGAGGCCTTTGCGGAGTTCGCCATTTTCGCGGTGCTCTACTGGCGCATCCTGAGGCCGCATTCGAAGGGCGGCATCATCAGCCTCTACCTGCTGCTCTATGGGGCAGCCCGTTTCGTGGTGGAGTTCTTCCGCTATCACGAGCAGGGCAATCTGCTGGGCGGCCCGCTCGATACCTCGCAGTGGATCTCGCTGGCGTTGATGGCGCTGGGCGCGGCCCACTTCGTGGCCGCGCGGCGGCGCGTGCCGGCCAGAGTCTGAAGACGCGGCGCAGGCGCGCCTTCGGTTCATTGTCCGTTCATCCGGCGGGGCGCAAAATAGTAGGCGTACGACATGCGCATTCTCCTGGTGGAAGACGAAGCCCGCGTTGCCGGATTCATCGCGCGCGGATTGCGTGAACACGCGTATGCCGTGGATATCGCGAGCGATGGCGGGCAGGCGCTCTACCAGGCCTCGATCAACGATTACGACCTGGTGATCCTGGACGTGCTGCTGCCGGTCAAGAACGGTTACGCGGTCTGCCGCGAGTTGCGCGCCTCCGGGCTGGGCGCGCCGGTGTTGATGCTGACGGCGCTGAATTCGGTGGACGACCGCATCGCCGGGCTCGATAGCGGCGCCGACGACTACCTGGCCAAGCCTTTCGATTTCAAGGAGCTGCTGGCGCGCCTGAGGGCCCTGGCGCGACGCTCGGCTACGATTCGGCCGGCGCTCGCCCGCGTGGCCGACCTTACGCTCGATACCGCCAGCCACGCGGTGGTCCGCGGCGGCAAACCCGCGCACCTCACCGCCAAGGAATACGCGCTGCTGGAATACCTGGTGCTGAACCGGAACCGCGTGGTGGGCCGCGGCGAAATTGCGGCGCACGTGTGGGACGAGAGCTTCGACCCGTTCTCGAACGTCATCGACGTCTATATCAAGCGCCTGCGCGCCAAGGTGGATGCCGGTTCCGGCCGACGCCTCATCCACACCCGCCGCGGGGAAGGCTACATTCTGACCGAGGAGCCCCAAGCCGGTGACGATTAAGAGCTTTCGCCTGCGGCTCACGGCCTGGTACGTGGGCTTCTTCTCGCTGCTGTTCATTCTCTTCGCACTCTCCTTCCACGGCATCCTGGCGCGCGACATGCAGGATCGCCTGGATGAAACGCTATCTTCCGAAGCCAACACCGCCGTCAGCCTGTTCCTGGACGAGATGGACGAGATGCACGGCGATCCCCTGAAGGCCGCGCCCGAGGCAGTCTCCGAGATGCGCCTGGGCGGGGGGCGCGTGGCGGTCTTCGCGCGCGGGCGTATGCTGGCGGCCAGCGCGCCGGTCTCCGCGAGCGAGTTCGAGGCCATCGCGGCGCAGGCGGCCGCCATGCCGGGCCCCGATGCCATGCTGGCGCTTCCGCGGATGGGTCATCGTGGCGCGCGCGCAGCGGCGCACAGGCTGAGCGCCGGCGGGCAGGATTACCTGATCCTGGCCGTGGAGCCGCTCGATGCCATCGCCGGCGATTTAGAGGCCGTGAGGCAGGCGCTGGAGATCGCCGTGCCGCTCGCCATCGCGCTGGCCGCTATCGGCGGATTCCTGGTGGCCACGCGCAGCCTGAGGCCGCTGAAATCCATGGCCGAGCAGGCCCACCAGATCACCGGCAGCAACCTGGACGCGCGCCTGAAGATCGGCGACGCGGCCGAGGAGCTGGCGGTGCTGGCCGCCTCCTTCAACGAGCTGCTTTCGCGGCTGGACCAATCCTTCGAAGCCATGCGCCGCTTCGTGGCGGACGCCTCGCACGAGTTGCGCACGCCGCTTTCGGTGATTCGTGGCGAGGCCGACGTGGCGCTATCGCAGGAGCGAGGCGCGGCCGAATACCGGCAGTCGCTGGCCATCGTCCTGGACGAATCGCGGCGCATCTCGCGCCTGGTGGACGACCTGCTGAACCTGGCGCGCGCCGATTCCCGCCACGTGCGGCTCGAAATCGAGGAGTTCTACCTGAACGACCTGCTGGCGGAATGCTGCCGTTCGGTGCAGTCGATGGCCGCGGCGAAAGGCGTCGAGGTGGAGTGCCGCGCGGGCGACCAAGACGTGACGTTTCGCGGCGACGAGGAACTGCTCCGCCGGATGGTGATGAACCTCGTCGAGAACGCGATCCGCTACACGCCGGCGGGCGGCCGTGTTTCGGTGGCGCTGGAGGTCGCGGGCGCGCGCGTGCTCGTTCGAATCGCCGATACGGGCGTGGGGATTGCTCCCGAAATGGTGCCCCACGTTTTCGACCGCTTCTTCCGCGCGGACCCGGCGCGCTCGCGCCAGAACGGCGGCTTCGGACTGGGCCTGGCGATTGTGAAGTGGATTGCCGAATCGCACCAGGGCGCGGTTGAACTCACGAGCGAAGTAGGGTCGGGTAGCACCTTCACGGTAACTCTGCCGCGGTAAATCGGGCGCGAAGCCCGGCGGAACTGTGGCCCGGCGGACGCGGGCAGGCAGGCGGACGCACGCAACATGGTGGCGAAACAGCGCAAAGCGAGCCAACGAGGCTCGCCACATGGGGAGCTGAGTTCGAGAGCGGCACCTCGTGACGGCAACCGATTCATAAGGCGCCAGTGCGCGTCCCACAGTAACTTATCCGCACGATTAATCGTCTGTTCATGTCCCAATCTCTATACTGGGACTTTCTCCATGCGACCTCTTTTTCTGCTTATCGTCGCCCTGGCTTGGGCGCTGCCGGCCGCCGCTCAGGCCCCGGTGCCGCCCTCTCCCGGGCCGTTCCGGCCGGGGTCGGTTACGGCTTCCTCCGAGGGCGCGGTTACTCCCGGCTCGCTAACCCTGAGCTTGCCGGACGCCATCGCGCGCGCACGCACCTATACCCAGCAGGTTTATTCGGCGGAGATCGCCGCCCGGATCGCGCACGAAGATAGCGTGCAGGCCAAGGCCGCCCTGCTGCCCTCGCTCAACGAATTCAGCCAATTCATCTATACGCAGCCCAACGGCACCCCTTCGGGCATCTTCGTCTCCAACGACGGCCCGCACGTTTACAATACCTGGGGCGTGGTGCACGCCGATCTCTACGCGCCCGTGAAGCGCGCCGATTACCAAAGGGCCCTGGCGACCGAAGCGGTGGCGCGGGCCCGGAGCGAGATCGCGGCCCGCGGGCTGATCGCCGTGGTGGTTCAGAACTACTACGCGCTCGTCGTGGCACGCCGCAAAGCGGGTCACGCGGAGCAGAGTCTGCGCGAGGCGAGCCAGTTTCTGGACATCACCCAAAAACTGGAGCAGGGCGGAGAAGCGGCCCATGCCGATGTGGTGAAGGCGCAGATCCAGGTGGAGCAGCGCCAGCGCGATTTGCAGGACGCCCAACTGGCCGGCGAGAAGGCCCGCCTGGCTTTCGGGGTGCTGCTATTTGCCGATTACGGCCAACAATTCTCGGTGGTGGACGACCTGGATAAAGGTCCCATGCTTCCACCTCTGAACGAGATCCAGGCGATGGCCGGTAAGAACAGCCCGGATATCCGCGCGGCCCAGGCGACCGTCGAGGCCGAAACACACGAGGTGGCCTCCACGCGGGGCGCCATGCTGCCTTCGCTTTCGGCGGATTACTTCTACGGGATAAACTCCAACCAGTTCGCTCTCTACGATCGAGAGCATCTCAACAACCTGGGGAGCGTGGCGCAGGCCCAGTTGACCATCCCCGTGTGGACCTGGGGCGCCGCGCGCAGCCGCGTGCGCCAGGCGCAACTGCGGCTCGATCAGGCCCGCAAAGATCTCACCTTCACCCAGCGCCAGTTGCTGGCCAGCCTGAATTCCTTTTACCTGGAAGCCGATTCCGCGGCCATGCAGGTGGCCTCGCTGCGCCATTCCATGGAGCTTTCGGCCGAAAGTCTGAGGCTGACGATTCTGCGGTATGAAGCCGGCGAGGCGGTCGCGCTTGAAGTAGCCGATGCGCAAACCACCCTGGCGCAGGCACGCAACGCGTACGATGACGGCCTGGTGCGCTACCGCGTAGCGGTGGCCGGTTTGCAGACCCTCACGGGGGCTTTCTAGACATGTTCAAAATATCGGTTGTTTTGCTTCCCGCCTTTATACTGCTGACCTCCTGCGCGAAGAAGGAAGTCGAGGAGGCCGAGGGGCCGGCGCCGGTCCAGGTCACGTCCGTGACTGAGATCAATATGCACCGCATGGTGGCGGGTGACGGGGTGTTCTTCGCGCGCGACCAGGCCAGCGTCATGCCCAAGATCGCGGCGCCGGTGCAGAAATTTCTGGTGAATCGGGGAGACCGCGTAAAGGCCGGTCAACTGGTGGCGGTTTTGGAGCATAGGGATCTGGCAGCGGCGGTGGCGGCCGCCGAGGGCGCGGTGGCGCAGGCGGACGCGAATTATCGCGGCACCTCGTCGGCGACCGTGCCCGAAGCCGTCATCAAGGCCGTCACCGACGTGCAGGCCGACCAGGAGCAGCTCGATGCCGCACACAGGGTACTCGAGAGCCGCCAGAAGCTGGTGCAGGAAGGCGCCCTGGCGCGCAAAATGGTGGACGACCAGCAGGTGCTCTACGCGCAGGCCAAGGCGCAGTTGGAAGCCGCCCAGGAGCATCTGCGCGCCCTGCAGAGCGTGGGCAAAGGGGAGCAGATTAAGGGTGCGGCGGCGCAGCTCGAATCGGCCAAGGCGCAGCTTCAATCGGCGCAGGCCCAGCTCGGCTACTCGGAAATCCGCAGCCCCATTGCCGGCGTGATCGCGGACCGGCCGCTGTACGCGGGCGAGATGGCCACGCCCGGCGCGCCGCTGCTCACGGTGATGGACATTTCGCGGGTGGTGGCGCGCGTCAATATCCCGCAGGGCCAGGCGGCCACCGTGAAACTGGGGAACGCGGCCACGCTCACCGAGGTGGAGGGCGGCGAGGAGGTGGCGGGCAAGGTGATCGTGGTCAGCCCGGCTACCGACCCGGCCAGCACCACCGTGCAGGTTTGGGTGGAAGCCGCGAACTCCGATGGCAAACTCAAGCCGGGCGCCAGCGTGCACGCGGTGATCGTCACCGAACTGATCCGCAATGCCCTGGTGGTGCCGGAGGCCGCGATTCTCCCTGGCGAGGCGGGCGGCACCAGCGTGCTGACCGTGGCGGCCGATTCGCGCGTGCACCGCCGCAAGGTGGATGTGGGCGTGCGCGAGGGCGACAAGGTGCAGCTCCTGAGCGGCGTGCGGGCCGGAGAGGAAGTGGTGATCAAAGGCGGCGTGGGGGTGGACGACAAGGCCAAGGTGAAGGTGCTCTCGCAGCCCGAAGAGGAGGAGGACGAAGACGAGGACGAGGCCGCTCCGCCCGCCCAACCGGCCGCCGGCGCCCAGAAAGACGAGGCTAAACCGAAAGCCCAATGAGCGACCTTTCGACTATCCACAAAGAGGCGCCCGCCGGCGACGCGCCTCACTGGACGGCCCGTCACGGCAAGCCCATCGTCTTCGTAATTCTCACCCTGGTGGCCGTGGGCATCTACATGGCGCTCACGATTCCGGTGGCGGTCTTCCCGGAAACCAATTTTCCACGTATTGTGATCGGCGCCGATAACGGCGTCTACCCCATCGACCAGACCCTGGTCACGGTGACGCGCCCGCTCGAGGAGGCGGTCAACACGGTGCCCGGCCTGGATCACGTCTGGTCGATCACCAGCCGCGGCACCTCCGAGATCGACCTGTTCTTCTCCTGGAAGGTGGATATGTTCCGCACGCTGGAGCTGGTCAACGCCGCCATCGCGCGCATCCAGCCCACGCTGCCGCCCACCGCCAAGGTGACCGCCAACCGCCTGACCTTCGCCGCCTTCCCCATCATGGGGTACAGCCTCACGTCGGACACGATTCCGCAGACGCAGCTTTGGGAGATGGCCACCTACGATCTCAAGCCACGGCTGAACCGGACTTTCGGCGTTTCGACAGTGGTGGTGCAGGGCGGAGACGTTCCCGAGTTCCAGGTGCAGCCCGACCCGGCCCGCCTGGTCGAGACCGGTACCACGATTCCGAATATTCTCGACGCCATCGGCCGCGGCAACATGATCGATTCGCCGGGGCTGATCGAGATGAACCATCAGCTCGTGCTCAGCCTGGTCAGCGGGCAGACGCGCACGCCGGCGGAGATCGGGAACATCGTTATCAAGACCACCCCCGCGGGCGCGCCGGTCGCGATCCGCGATGTGGCCGCGGTGGCGCCTTCGGTGATGCCGGTCTACACGGTGGTGCGCGCGAACGGCAAGCCGGCCGTGCTGCTCAACATTTTCCGCCAGCCGGACAGCAACACCGTGCTGGTAGCCAACGCGGTGCACCAGGAGATCGAAGCCATCCGCAAGGCAATTCCGAAAGGCGTGGAGCTGAGCTCCTGGTACGACCAGTCGGAGATCGTCAACTCCTCGATCGAGAGCGTGCGCGACGCCATTTTGATCGGGCTCATCTTGGCCTCGCTGATCATGGTGCTGTTCCTGCGCGACTGGGGCACTTCGCTGGTGGCCGGGCTGGTGATTCCCGCGACGGTGGGGGTTACGTTCATCGCGCTCAAGGCTATGGACCAGACGTTTAACCTGATGACGCTGGGCGGCCTGGCCGCGGCGGTGGGGCTGGTGATCGACGACGCCATCGTGGTGGTGGAGAACATCGTGGCGCACCGCGATGCCGGCGAATCGCGCGCCGAGGCCATCCGCAACGCGATTCGCGAGATCCGCGTTCCACTGGTCGGTTCGACCATCACACCGATTGTCGTCTTTCTGCCGCTGATTTCGATCACCGGTGTGACGGGCGTGTTTTTCCGCGCGCTGGCGGTCACGGTGGGGATGGCGCTGCTCACCTCCCTGGCGCTGGCGCTCACCTGGACGCCTACCCTCAGCCATTACTTCATCCGGCAGCGGCGCGGCGCCGGGCCGGTACGCGAGCATGGCGCGGTGGCACCTTGGCTCATGCGGCCGTACGCGCGGGTGCTGCGCTTCACCTTGAAGCATAAGCTGGCGCTCGGCGCGTTCACGCTGGTGCTGATTGGCGCCTCGTACCTGTGCTACATGAACCTAGGCTCCGACCTGCTGCCCCAAATGGACGAGGGCGGCGTGATTCTCGACTACATTATGCCGGCCGGCTCCTCGCTCGAGGCCACCAACCGCGTGCTCACCCACGTGGAGCGAATCCTGCGCTCGATTCCGGAAGTGGAGAGCACCTCGCGGCGCACCGGTTTGCAATTGGGACTGGCAACCGTGACCGAGGCGAATACCGGCGATATCGCCATCAAGTTCAAAGCCAGCCGGAAGCGCAGTTCCGAGGAGATCATCGACGAGATCCGCGACCGGGTCAAGAAGGCGGAGCCGGTCCTCGATACCGAGTTCCCGGAGCTTTTGCAGGACATGATCGGCGACCTCACCAGCGCCCCGGAGCCGGTGGTCATCAAGCTTTTCGCGCAGGACCCGGAAGTTCTGCGCACATGGTCGCCGCGTGTGGCCGACGCCATCAAGAAGATTCCCGGCGTGGTCGATATTCTGAACGGCGTCGAGAACACCATCAGCGGCCCGGCCGAGGTGTTCCACGTGGATCCGGCCGTCACGGCTCGGGCTGGGTTCTCGCCTTCGGAGGTGGAACTCGATACCAGCGCCATTCTCCAGGGCGAACCGGCTCCGTTGCCGGTGGTGACCAACGACCGCGCTTACACCATCCGTGTACGCTTTCCCGAGCGAACCAGGGCTTCACTCGACGCCATCCGCAACACGCTGCTGGTCAGCGGCACGGGGAAAACGGCCACGGTCGGCACCTTGGCCACGGTCGAGGAGATCCCCGGCCAGACCGAGATCCGCCGCGAGAACCTCCAGCGCGACATGCAAGTGACCGCGCGCTTCGAGGGCATGAGCCTCGGCGAGGGCATGGCCAAAGTCCAGCGGGCGGTGGCCGATCTGCAAATGCCGTCCGAGGTTCGCGTGCAATACGGCGGGCAATACGAGGAGCAGCAGAAATCCTTCGCCGACTTGATGTTCGTGCTGGCGCTGGCCATTGTGCTGGTCTTCATGGTGCTGCTGTTCGAGTTCGGCAATTTCGCGGCTCCCGTGGCGGTGCTCTGCTCGGCGCTGCTTTCGACTTCCGGCGTGTTCTTCGCGCTGCTAGTGACGCGTACCACGTTCAACCTCTCCTCATTCATGGGGCTGATCATGGTGATCGGAATCGTCGCCAAAAACGGCATTCTGCTGCTGGATGCCGATCAGAAGTACCGCGCCGAGGGCGCGGCCCCCGAAGAGGCTATGATGCTGGCCGGCGAGCGCCGCCTGCGCCCCATTATGATGACGGCGTTGGCGACCGTGGCCGGCATGCTCCCCCTTTCGCTCGCCTGGGGGGCGGGCTCCCAGATGCTGCAGCCGCTGGCCATCGCGGTGATCGGCGGAATCCTGGCTTCGATGGTCTTATCCCTGGTAGTAACCCCGGCCGTTCGCTTCTATCTCGGTGGCCGGCACGAATAAGAGAAAGGAACAGTGCAATGAAGAAGATTCTGACGGCTCTGCTGCTGATCGGCGTGGCGTTTGCCGCCGAGGGATACAAGGTCATCACAAAGATTAAGATCGGCGGAACCGGCGGTTGGGATTACGTCACGGTGGATAGCGCCGCAGGGCGGCTGTATGCCTCCCACGCAACCGAAGTCGACGTGGTGGACCTGGCCTCCGGCAAGGTGGTGGGCAATATCCCGCAACTGCATGGCGTACACGGGATCGCGGTGGCCGACGATCTCGGCAAGGGCTTCATCACCAACGGCCAGTCCAACAGCGTCACGGTATTCAACCTGAAGACGCTCGAGAAGGTGGCCGAGCCGGCCGCCGGGACCAATCCGGATTCGGTGTGCTACGAGCCCAAGACCCAGCGCGTGTTTACGTTTAACGGCCGCTCGAGCAACTCGACGGTCATCAACGCCAAGACCAACGAAGTGATCGCCACCATTCCGGTGGGCGGCAAGCCGGAGTTCTGCCGGGCGGATGGCGCCGGCAAGGTCTACGTGAATCTCGAAGATACCGCCGAGATCGCGGAAATCGACGCCGCCAAACCGGCCCTGACCCGGCACGCGTCCATTTCGCCTTGCGAGGAACCCTCCGGTCTGGCGCTCGATACAAAGGACGGCGTGCTGTTCTCGTCCTGCGGCAACAAGCTCATGGCCGTGACCGATATCAAGAGCCTGAAGGTGATCTCGACGCCGGCCATCGGCGCGGGCACCGATGCCGCGGCCTTCGATCCGGGAACGGGCCTGGCGTTCAGCTCCAACGGAGGCGATGGAACGCTCACGATTGTCAAGCAGGTGAGCGGCAAATGGACCACGGTCGATACCGTGCAGACCGAGCGCGGCGCGCGCACCATGACGGTGGATCCCAAGACCCATCGCGCATATCTTCTGGCAGCCGAGTTCGGACCGCTTCCCGAGGGCAAGAAGGGCCGCCCGCCGGTATTGCCGGACACCTTCCACGTCCTGGTAGTGGGCAAGTAGGCGCGAGTCCGCAGCGATCTCAGGCGCCGCTCGGTGGGGCGGCGCCTGCGCGCCAGGCGTCTTCCAGCATGCTCCACACCACCAGATCCACCCAGCGGCCGCTCACCCATTCGGCCTCCCGCAGCACACCTTCGCGCTGGAAGCCCAGGCGCTGGGGGATGGCGCAGCTTCGCTGGTTGCCGGTTCCGCAGCGAATCTCCACGCGGTGCAGCCGCAGGTCGTCGAAGAGATAATCCAGCAGCGACGCGCAACAGCGGGTCACGATGCCCCGCGCCTGCTGCGCGGAATCGATCCAATAGCCGATGCTGGTGCTGCGATTGGCCCAATCGATCGAATGGGCGCCGATGGAGCCGCTGAAAACGCCGTCTACCCAGATGCCCGCATCGGGAGCCCGGCTGGTCTGGAACTTGTACTGAGCGCGGGCGATGAACTCCAGAATGTCGTGCGGGGAATGGGTGCGATCCACCCACGGCAGCCACTGCCGCAGGTAAGCGCGGTTGCGATCCGCTACGGCGAAGACGGTCTCGGCGTCGCCGGTTTCGAATAGCCGGATCTCGATGCCTTCCGCCACTGCGCGCCGGAACGTCATGCCAGGTCTCAGGTGCCGGAGGGCTTCTGCGGGTTTCGCGATCTCGAGAT
>Ga0181517_10005755_pt1 | contig 10856 bp, 6 predicted proteins | sample PEATcosm2014_Bin_31_FD_119748 | JGI IMG/M metagenome (GOLD analysis project Ga0181517, IMG submission 119748) | Peatland microbial communities from MTU Mesocosm Facility, Houghton, MI, USA - PEATcosm2014_Bin01_30_metaG | ecosystem: Environmental > Terrestrial > Soil > Wetlands > Peat | place... | reverse complement strand
CATCCGCCACCAGACCATGCCGCAGTTGCGCCGGCACTTCAATGCCGGGCTGACCGAGGCCCTGCTCCGCCTGGGCACGCTGGCCGGCGAGGCGCAAGCCGTCGCCGATGAGTTGGTGGCCGAGCGGCTCGATTGCTGTGTGACAACCGATGACTCGAAGGCGACGCAAATCGACCTGACCGAACTGGCCGGCCGCCCCCGCTACCTGGTCCGCGAGGTGCTGATTGCCGTCTGGCGGCGCCAGGGCTGGCCCATGCAGGCGATGGGGCAACAACAGTGGGAGGAGTTGGGTGAGCTGGCCAACCCCGCCGCACCGCCGGCGCAGCGGGTCTTTCCCGGCGGCGTCATGGTAGAGGTCGCCGAGGGCCGCATGCGGTTGAGCCGCTGCTGAAAACTTCCCTCTCCCGCACGCGGGAGAAGGGCCGGGCGTGAGGGCGACTTCAGTATCTCGACATCCGGAAGGAACAACGACATGACCAAGTGTCTTTCGCTGCTGTTGCTGGTTCTTCTGGTCGGTACGGCCCAGGCGGCAGCCGGCCAGTCGCCCGAGAGCGATCGCCCGCGGCCGAAAAGCGTGCGGGTTGCCGGGATCGTGCTGAAATGGATCCGCACCGACAAGGAGGCCAACTTTCGCCGCGCCGAGCCGATGATTCGCCAGGCGGCCGCCGGCGGGGCGCAGATCGTCTGCACCACCGAGTGCTTCCTCGACGGCTATGCGATCGAGGACAAGTCCATTCCGCTGGACGTTTATCGACGCCTGGGCGAGCCGATCCCGGACGGACCGTACTACAAGCGGCTGGCCGCTCTGGCCCAAGAGCTGAGAATCCTCTTGGTGGCGGGCATGCTCGAGGCCGATGGCGAAGCCCGCTACAACACGGCCGTGCTGATCTCTCCGGCAGGGCGTCTGCTGGGAAAATACCGCAAGCAGTATCTGGAGCACGAACTGGTGCGCAACCGGCCGGGAAACTCCTCGCCGGTCTTCGAGACCCCCTTCGGCCGCGTGGGGATATTGATCTGCGCCGATCGGCGGCTGCGGAGCATCGCGCGGCAGCTGAAACAGGGGGGAGCCGACTTCCTGCTCTGTCTGTCGGGCGGGATGTTCGGGCCCAAGTCGAACGATCGGATTCTTCAGGCCCGCTCGCGCGACACCGGCTTGCCGATCGTTTTTGTCCATCCGGCGGAGTTTCTGGTCACCGGTCCCGGCGGGGCGATTCTCCGGCAGACCGTCCTGGGCGACGTACTGTTGGTGCCGCCGGCAGAGGCGGGCACGGGCAAGGATTCGAAGGGCGTGTTTTACTTTGACCTGCCGGCTGGGACGTCGTAATTCGCCGCGGTTCCGGGGATGGCAGTACAACTGTCACCCTAACGTAGATCTTTAGCCGGCGGCTAACTCGCGGCTATGGCGACACCAGGATCCGGGTCGCGATTCTAACCGCTTTCCCGAGAATTTTTGTCCCGCTTCCCGCAGCCCTCTTGACAAATTACTGGTCGTCCAGTACGATACGGGCAGTAATACGGGCGTGACCCCCAAGGAGGACCCGACGATGGAACTGATCCCTACGGATCGCGAATTGGAAGCGCTGAAGGTCTTATGGCAGCACGGCGAGGCCACCGTCCGCGACATCTACGATCGCATGAACGAAGGCGGGGCAAAGCTGGCCTACACGACCGTGCTCAGCCTGTTGCAAGTCATGGAGCAAAAGGGGCTGGTGCGCCACCGCCAAAGCGGCAAGGCGTACCTCTATGCCGCCGAAGCCGAGCGCGACCGCACCTTCCGCACGCTGGCCGGTGGCTTCCTGGAAAAGGTCTTTGACGGGGCGGTCGACGAATACCTCGTTCACGCCTTACGCTCTCGCCGCATCAGCGCGGTGGAACTCGACCGGCTGGCGAAAATGATCGCCGACGCTCGGGCCTCGTCTAAATCGCAGAAAGGCAAATCCCCATGAACGCTTCGACCGCCTCGTTTGCCGGCTCGTTGGTGGGCTGGTTGGCCGATTACTATGCTTTGGCCACGCTGCTACTTCTCGGGACTTGCATAGCCTGGCGCTGGATTCGTCAGCCCGCCCATCGCCTTGTCATTGCCTGGATGCTCAGCGCCGAATTGCTCGTGCTGGCCGTAGTCTGTGCCTTGCCGTCGTGGCCGAGGTTTTCTCTGATCGCCGCGCCCGCGTCGGAAGCAGTTGTGGAGCAACCGGCGGTCGAGGAGCCGCCGCCGCTGCTGGCAAGGCCGCCCATGCCGGTGGCTCCCGAGGCCGAACCGGAGCAGGTTTCCGTCGATTCCGTGAAGGCGGATGCCCCTGAGCCGCCCGCGGTGTTGGTACTGCGCTGGCCCCAGTTGACCGGAGTGCAGTGGATCGCCGTCGGCTATTTGGCCGGCGCCGCGTTGGTCGGCCTCTGGCTCTCCTGGGGAGCCGTGGCGACCACCTGGGTGCGCAGGCGTGCGTGGCCGGCGGGGCCTTCCTTGGGGGCCGAGTTGTCTCAAGTCGTGCCTGCCGACGGCCGGATGCCGCGGCTGTTGGTCAGCCCGCAGGTGGTCCATGCCGTCGCCCTGGGCGTGCTCCGGCCCACGATCGTGCTCCCCGCCGCGCTGGCCGAAAGCAGTTCGCCGCCCACGCTGCGCGCCGTCTTGTCGCACGAGTGGGCCCACATCCGCCATCGCGACCTCTGGCTTTTGGCCCTGGGGCGGTTTTTGCTGGTGGCGCTCTTCGCCCATCCGCTTTTTTGGTGGCTGCGGCACGCGATCCGCAGCGACCAGGAGTTGTTGGCCGATGCCGTGGCGGCGGGCGACAACCGGCAGGAGTACGCGGAAGAACTGCTCTCGGCGGTACGCCGGGCAGCCCGCCCGTCAACGATGACCCTATCGGCGGCGGTGGGCATTTGGGAGGGCTCCTCACAACTTTCACGGAGAATTGCCATGCTTCTGGACGAAACGTTTCGCGTCGAGCCCAGCGGCTCGCGGCGCTGGCGCGTTCAGGCCCTGGCGTGGCTGGTCTTGGCCGGCGCGGCCTGTTCGCTGGTCACCTTGCAGCCGGCCCCGTCCACGGCCGAACCGGCTGCCGCCGAAGCAAAGCCGGAGAAGAAGGCGGGGCCAACCGACACCAAGCCGGCCGGCAACTTGACGAGGGTCGGCGGCGGCACGCTTGCTCTCTCGGGCAGCAATGAATCCACTAGCGCAACGAGCAGCGACTCCTGGCGCCCACCCGAAGCGTTAGTCGGAACATGGCTGGGCAAAGACAGGATTCATGCTCCACCCGAAAAGGGATCTCCCAGTCAGATCTACAAGGACTCTGTGACAATCCGCATCCACATCGCCTCCGATGGCAGCGTGGAGGGCCAGGTCGGAACCGCACGTTTTGTCGAATGCAAAATCAAGAGCAACCGCGGTTGGCTCGGCCGATTGTTGAACCTCTGGTCAGACTATGTCATTTGCGATGGCTGGCTAAAGGGACCGGTGTTCCGTACCGACCGAGATGATGCCCAGCGACCCTTCGCTATTCCGTTCGGCTTGGAGGGCGGCACGCTCAAGGGTCGCTTCCTCCTGTTGAGGGAAGGCGAGAAACCATTTTCACTTTTCTTTCACCTCGAACTAAAGAAACAACCCCTCACGCCGGCGCAGGCCACCAGTGCGGCCGAAGCAAAACCGGAGAAGAAGGCGGGGCCAACCGACTCCAAGCCGGCCGACGGGACAAAACCCGCCCAGAAGCCGGTCGCGAATGAGACCTTCATGAAGCGCGGCAGTGGCACGCTCTATGTCGACTCCGCCACGGCGACTTCCACCAAGGACGATTCGCTCCCTTACCTGCCGGGCTATCCGCTCTTTTCGCAACGGGGGGTGGTTAAGGCGCTCGATCTTAGCGACGAGCAGAAGGACAAGCTGCGTGCAAGCTCGTCCCAATACATGGCCGCAAGCAGGGAGTTCTTTGCAAGAAGAAAAGGCTTGTCGCAAGATGCGCGGATGAAGGCGCGTGCCCAATGGGACGCGGAGCAACAGAAGGCCATCCAAGCGGAAGTCGAAGCGATCCTCACGCCCCGGCAATCGCAGAGGCTCCAGTGGTTCGGGTTGTGCGAAGCGGCGTACGGCCGCCTGAACGAACTCGATCCCAATCTTTCCAAGAAGCTCGGCATGACGAAGGAGCAACAGCTTGCCGTGTCCTCCGTCCGGAAAGAGGCAAACGATCGGATGCACAGATATCTCAAGGAGAACCAAGACAAGATGCTGGCCGTGTTGAGCCCCGAGCAGCGAACCCGGCTCCGCGCGGCGGCCCTGGGTCCGCTGTGGCTGATAGGGTATGCGGGAAATGCCATGAAGATCCCAGGCCGGGCCGAGCCGATCTTGATTCCGTCGCTGTTCCCGTATCGCGATTTTAGCGATGCTTCGCTGCGCAAGGCGCTCGGGCTGACGGCGGACCAGCAGACGCGAGTTCGAGAACTTTTGGAGAATCACGACACCTTGGGCCAAGAGCTCGCCGCCCAGTGGCAAAAGCTTCCGGCCGCGGAGCAGGAAAAGTGGGGCCGCGGCCAGAATGCTTCTTATACTTACACGTTCACTACGGTCGGGGGCCGTAGTTCGTCGTCGGCGGAGGAGAAAAAGCGGCAGGCGGAGTTCGAAGAAAGACTGAAGAAGGAGCGGCAAAGGTCGCGTGCTGAACTCGAGAGCCAACCGCTGGTGAAAAAAAGCATCGAGTTGCGGAAGCAATTCGAGGGGCTGCTCACGCCCAAGCAACTCGCGCAGTACCAGGACATGGCGGTGCAAGACAGCCAGGGATCCGCCATCAGCGATCCGCTCATGCAACGGGAGATCGGCCTGAGCGATGAGCAGAAGGCCGCCGTACAGCGGCTGCAAATGGGGAATTACGAGGCGTTCCAGCAAACGTGTCGCGAAATGGGCGAAAAGATGCTGAAGCTTCTGACCCCGGCGCAGCAGGAACGATTCCGGGCGGTAATCGAGCGTCAGGGCGGCCCGCCCTTCGGCCCGCCGGCCAAAGCCACGGCCGAGAAGAATGCGGGGCAGGAGTACCGCTACTCGTTCACCACCGCCAGCCCCGGGCAGGTGTTTCACCTCGTCCGCGGCGGCGACATGTCCGCCGGCGTACACACCCCGGTGATGTACGACGATTACGACAAGAGCTTCTGGATGACCTGGGGCGACCATATCGTCGCGCTGCCGCTGCCCCCGGGACGTTTTTCCCCCCGATCGCTCGATCTGCCGGCTTACGAAATGCTCCTGCAGCCGCTGGTGCAACGGAAGCTGAACCTTACGGCCGAGCAGAAACAGCGGTTGCGGGAGATTTCGAACCGGTACTGGCCCGCCAGGCAGAAGATCGCCGGCGGCCGATTTACCAGCGGGGCGTCGAAAACCAACACGGAACATGAAGAGTTCGTCAAAAAGTCGGCGAAGGCCAGGGCGCTGGCCGAGGGCACTGCGATCAAGTCGGGATACGGCGGTACCCTTACCCTGAGCGGCGGCCACGGGCCCACGTTCTCCCCGGAAGTCTTGCAGCAGCTCGAACGGCAGTGGCAGGACGCCCGCCGGCAAATCGAGGAGGTCCTTACGCCGGCACAGTTGCAGATGCTCAAGGAGACGACCTTCCGCATCTTCGCTTTCGGCACCGGCACCATGCTCGACCCGGAGGTCCAAGACAAGCTCGGCATGGATCAGCACGCGCGGGACGCGGTGCGCGAGCTTGACGGCCGGCTGCAGAAAGAGAAGCGCGAGCGGCTTCGCAAACTGACGCGGGAAAGGAGTGAGCGGCTGCTGGCCGTCTTGACGCCCGAACAGCGGACGCGGCTCCACAACTTGTTTTTCCCGCCGCAATCGCCCCCGCCGGATTATTCCAGTTTCCCGTTTCCGAGTCTCACCAGTTTTGCCAGGAACGGCGACGACAGTCTGGCAAAAGAGTTGGGCCTCAGCCCGGCGCAATGGAAACAGGCATGTGATGCTTTGAACGACGTTTGGAAAGAGCGTATGAGACTGCAAAACGACTTGGCGAAGATTCCGTACGACGATGAGAAGGCCCTGAAGCTGAGCGGGGAGAAGACGCTGCAACTGGTTCCCGAGGCGCGGAAGCGGCTGGCGGCGATCCTGACGCCGGCCCAACTCGCCGCCTTCGAGGAGATGGGCTTTCAAAACCTGACCATTCCCTATCTGCGGGTCGCGAAAAATACCAAGGAAAAACTCGGCTTAAGCGACGACCAGGTGAAGACCCTGCGGCAGATCGACGCCGAGTACGTCGATCGGCCGGCGGAAATCTACGGCGAAATGACCGACAAGATGCTGGCGGCCCTCACGCCGGCCCAGCAACAGACGTTGCGGGCGGAAATCGATCGGCGAGGGTGGTGAATCACGGTTGGCAGAGCGGGACGGGCGCAGTAGAATTGGGGCAGGAGGCACACGTCGATGCTCCACACATTATGGGCCGTGGTTCACCACGGAAAAATCGAACTGTCCGAGCCTGCCGATTTGCCGGAAGGCGCCAAGGTGCTGGTAACGCTGTTGCCTGAAGAAGACAGCCGTTTCTGGATCGAGGCCAGCCAGAAATCACTTGCGGCGATCTGGGATAACGCTGAGGATGATGTCTATGCCCGGCTTCTCGAAGAATGACGTTATCCTCGTTCGTTATCCGTTCTCCGATCTTGCTCTCCGTCAATGGCTGGGGCTCGCGTGAGGTTCCCGCAACGAACACCAGGCAAGCCATCACCTGAGCCGTTGCCGACGGCAGAGGAGACAAGCGTCATGTCAGACACGAATCCACTCCCCAGCCGCGATGAACTGGTCAGCCGCTATCTCGACCAGCTCCCCTACGAGCCATACCCCGTGCAGGAAGAGGCCCTGCTGGCCTGGTTCGCGGCCGACCAGGGCGTGCTGGTCTGCACGCCCACCGGCACCGGCAAAACGCTGATCGCCGAGGCGGCCCTGTTCGAGGCCCTGCACACCGGCAAGACGGCCTACTACACCACGCCGCTCATCGCCCTGACGGAGCAGAAGTTCCGCGAAATGCAGACGGCGGCCGTCCGCTGGGGATTCCAGCCCGAGGACGTGGGGCTGGTGACCGGCAATCGCCGCGAGAATCCGGACGCCCGCGTGCTGGTGGTGGTGGCCGAAATCCTGCTCAATCGGTTGCTTCACAGCGGCAGAAAAGGGGACAGTCCCCATTTGCCGGAACGGCCCGAAGGGTGCTTCGCACAAATGGGGACTGTCCCCTTTTCTGCCCCCGCGTTCGACTTCAACGACGTGAGCGCCGTGGTGATGGACGAGTTTCATAGCTTCACCGACCCCGAGCGGGGCATCGTCTGGGAATTGTCGCTAGGACTGCTGCCCGAGCACGTCCGCACGCTCCTGCTGTCGGCCACGGTGGGCAATGCCGTCGAGTTCCTGCACTGGCTCAGGCAAAGCCACAACCGCCGGCTGGAGCTGGTCAAAGGCGACGAGCGCAAGGTGCCGCTCAAGTTCCACTGGGTGGGCGACATGCTCTTGACCGAGCAACTGGAAGAGATGGCCCAGGGCGAGGACGAGGTCCGCACCACGCCGGCCTTGGTCTTTTGCTTCAATCGCGAAGAGTGTTGGACCGTCGCCGAGCAACTCAAAGGCAAACGCGTCCTCAGCGACGGCCAGCAGAAGCGGCTGGTCACCGAGCTGGACCGTTTTGACTGGTCGGCCGGCGCCGGGCCAAAGCTGAAGCAACTGTTGATGCGGGGCGTCGGCGTGCACCATGCCGGCGTGCTGCCCAAGTACCGCCGCGTCGTGGAAGAGCTGTTCCAGCGAAAGCTGCTCTCCATCGCGGTTTGCACCGAAACGCTGGCGGCGGGCATCAACCTGCCGGCCCGTTCGGTGGTCGTGCCCAGCATCATGAAAGGCCCGCCGGACAAGAAAAGGCTGCTCGACCCGAGCGCGGCGCACCAGATTTTTGGCCGGGCGGGCCGCCCCCAGTTCGACACGCAAGGGCACGTCTTTGTGCTGGCCCACGAGGACGACGTGAAAATCGCCCGCTGGCGGGAAAAATACGATCAGATCCCCGAGGACACGAAGGACCCGGGCCTGCTGCGGGCGAAAAAGTCGCTGAAGAAGAAAATGCCCACCCGGCGGAGCAACGAGCAGTATTGGAACGAGGCCCAGTTCCACAAGCTCTGTGCGGCCCCGCCCGGCAAGCTCTATAGCCGCGGCCCCTTGCCCTGGCGGCTGTTGGCCTACATGCTCGACGCCTCGCCCGAAGTCGAGCTGATCCGCCGGCTGGTGGGCAAGCGGCTCATGGACCCCGGCCACCTCGAGGCCGGTCAGCGGGAGCTGGATCGGATGCTCATGACGCTCTGGCGGGCGGGCTACGTGACGCTGGAGCCGCATCCGCCCACGACCGACGAGTTGGCCGAAATCCAAGCCGCCGCCGCGGTTGAAAAAGCCAAAGCCGCCACGCGGCTCGATTTCACCTTCGGTTTCGCCGAGAAGCCGGTCGTGGCGGAAGTCAGTCCGTACAAGCCGCTGTTCGCCCGACCGACCGAGAACCTCGCCAAGCTGCTCCTCTTTCGCGGCATCCACCCGCTCTATGCCGTGTTCCTGGTGAATCAGTTGGGCGGCGCCGACCGCAACGAGCGGATCCAGGCGATGGAGAGCGTGTTGGAGCTGCCGGGGTCGGTGGCCCATTTTGTGCGGGTGCCGCGGCAGGACGAGTTGCCCCCCGGCCCACTGGCCACGCTGCGGCTCGATCCGCACCTGCTGCAACTCGGCCTGGTGACGCCGGAGGAGCTTTCGCCAAATGCGCCCGTGGAGGAAGACGACGGCGAGCGCCGCCGTTTCGACGACGGGGAGCGGAAATGGGTGTTGACGCTGGCCGAAAAGCTCCGCCGCCTGTTCGACTACGATTTTCCCGGCGTCCACGACTTGCGCAGCTCGCCGGTGTGGGCGGCGGGCGAGCTGCTCGAGTTCGGCGGCGACTTCAACAAGTACGTCACCAGCAAGGCCCTGCAAAAGCAGGAGGGGATGCTCTTCCGCCACATGCTGCGGCTGATTCTCCTGGTGGGCGAGTTCGTCCAGCTCTGTCCGCCCGATGTGAGCGAAGAGGAGTGGCGGGGCGAGTTGACCGACATCTCTGCCCGCTTGACCGAAAGCTGCCGCCGCGTCGATCCTGCCAGCACCGACAAGGCGTTGGAAGAGGTGGAGCAGGAAACGGAGCAGGCCCCGTGAGCGCGCCGGCAGGAAAGCCCCGCGGTGTGCCGTTCGCAGGCCCGGTCAAGGCCGTCCTCTGCTGCGTCGTGATGCTGGCGGCGAGCAGCCCATCGCCGGCGGGATCGCTGGTCCGCTTCGACGTCGATGCCAGCCGGCAGCGGCCGATCTCGCCTTACATTTACGGCACGAACCAGCCCGACTGGCGGCGCGGCCCGCTCTGGACGCTGGTGCGCTGGGGCGGCAATCGGACGAGCACCTACAACTGGGAGACCAATGCCTCGAACGCCGGCGCCGACGGCGGGCATCAGAACGACGGCTACCTGGGGGCGAGCGATGTGCCCGGCGAGCCGGTCCGCCGGCTGGCCGGCCAGGCGTTCGCGGCGGGGGCCTCGATCCTGGTGACCGTGCCCATCCTCGGCCGCGTGGCGCAGGACAAGCGGGCCGACGGCGACGTAGGGCAGACGCCCGACTATCTGCTCAGGCGATTCTATCCGTCGCTGCCGCGGAACCGCGGGCAACTGGCGCTCGTGCCCGATCTCTATGACAACTGCGTCTACCAGGACGAGTTCGTCAACTGGCTGGAAAGCAACTTTCCGCAGGCCCGTCGCGATGCGGCGCGGACGATTTTTTACGCCTTGGACAACAAGCCCGACCTGTGGTGGTTCACCCATGCCCGGCTGCACCCGGAAAAGACCCGTTACGACGAAATCGTGCGGCGGGGCGTCGAGTACGCGGCGGCGATCAAGCGGGTTGCTCCGCAGGCGCTGGTGTTCGGACCGGTCACCTGCAATTGGCAGGGGTACGATACGCTGTACGACGCCCCCGACGCCGCCGGCCGCGATTTCCTGGAGTTCTACCTGCACGAAATGCAGGAAGCCCAGCGGCAGTCGGGCGGCCGGCTGCTCGACGTGCTCGACGTGCAATGGTATCCCGAGGCCCGCGGGGGCGGGGTGCGGATCACCGAGGACGACGCCCATGCCGAGGTGGCGGCCGCCCGGGCGCAGGCCCCGCGGTCGCTGTGGGACCCGAACTACGTGGAAGATAGCTGGACCGCCCAGAACAAGACGCGCGGCCCGATCCGGCTTTTGCCGCGGCTATGGGAAAAGATCAACCGCCAGTATCGCGGCACGCGGTTGGCGATCAGCGAGTATTATTTCGGCGGCGGCGGCGACATTTCCGGCGCGTTGGCCGAGGCCGACGTGCTGGGCATTTTCGGCCGCGAGGGCCTGTTCGCCGCCGCCCTGTGGCACATGGGCCGCAGCGACGACCGCTTCATCCGCGCCGCCTTCGCCATGTTTCGCAACTTCGACGGCCAGGGGGGCGCGTTCGGCAACGTCGGCCTGGCGGCCACGACCGACGCCCCCGAGCGGACCTCGGTCTACGCCAGCCTCGATCACCAGCAGAAACTGATCCTGGTGATGCTCAATAAGGGCCCGACGCCCGTGTCGGCGGAAATTTCCCTGCGGCGTGCCCCGTCCAGCACCCGCGCCCACGTCTACCAGTTGACCGGCATTGTCCCCGAGCCGGCGCGGCTCCCCGACGTGCTGGTCGATTCTGCCGGGCTGCACTTTCCCTTGCCCGGCCAGAGCATTACCACGCTGGTGCTCGTGCCGCTCAAACTGGAGCAGCGGATGGGCGGCCGGTGAGGCCGTTACGGCTTGATTCGCTGGGCGAGCACCCACTGGGCGTCGCTGCCGAT
>Ga0181517_10005750_pt1 | contig 10865 bp, 9 predicted proteins | sample PEATcosm2014_Bin_31_FD_119748 | JGI IMG/M metagenome (GOLD analysis project Ga0181517, IMG submission 119748) | Peatland microbial communities from MTU Mesocosm Facility, Houghton, MI, USA - PEATcosm2014_Bin01_30_metaG | ecosystem: Environmental > Terrestrial > Soil > Wetlands > Peat | place... | reverse complement strand
TCGCTCACGATGTCATGGGCAACACGTGGGACAAGCTCGTCTTCCTGTGCATCTTCACCTCGGGCGCCGCGTCGGCTCTCACCACCCTGCTGCCCCTCACCCGCCAGACGCTGTCGATGGCGGCGCATAAGTCGCTGCCCAAGGTCTTCGGCCGCATCCATCCCAAGTACATGACGCCCTTCTGGGGCACGATCATCCTTGGTTCGCTGTCGATCCTCTGGTACGTGGGGCTGACCTGGTGGAACGTCAACGCCCTCTACGACGCCATCTCGGCGATCGGCATCATGGTCTGCATCGCCTACGGCGGCACCGGTCTGGCGGCCACCGTCTACTACCGCAAGGAGCTCCTGAAGAGCGCCAAGAACTTCTTCCTGATGGGAGTCGCGCCGACGGTCGGAGCGATCATGTTCGCCGCGATCCTCATCAAGGTGCTCTGGCAAGACTACCCGTACGACGGCGGCAACGGCGCGAGCTACACCGGCATCCACGGCATCGGCGGCGTGTTCCTGATGGGCGTCGGCACCATGCTGGTCGGCGTCGTGCTCATGATCATCATGTGGGTCTGGAAGCCCGAGTTCTTCAAGCGCGGGCCCGAGACGTGGCCCGGCGAAGGCCAGCCCATTCCGTACGCCGACGAGCGCGTCTCCGACTGACGCACTCCTCTACAGGCCAAAAGCAGCCGGCGCCGGCCGTCGCGCAAGCGGCGGCCGGCGCTCTTTGGCGAGACGACCCCGCCTGGCGGCCGACGCTACGACGGCCCGCGTGTCGATGGCCGGCCTCGCGGGTAGGCTTGTCGTCATGGCGGGGACACAGGTTTGACGCACTTCTCAGTTGTTCGACGCTTGCAGTGTGGTCGTGTATACTGCGCTCTCGCGATATGAGCAGAAGCAGTCGCTTCTCACCCTGCGCCGTTTGGTCGACAGGGTCCACGAGTTAGGGAAGGAGACCGGTAGGGGCGCTCAGGCGACCCTTTTTCTATGGGAAAGCCGTTCTATCCAAGAGACAGGGACCGGCCCAAAGGGCCCGATACCCGCATTCGCATCAACGATGGCATCTACGCCGACCGTGTCAGGCTGATCGACGACAACGGGGCGCAGCTGGGCATCAAGACCATCCGCGAGGCCCAGGACTACGCGGCGTCGAAGAACCTCGACCTGGTCGAGGTCGCCCCACAGGCCGACCCGCCCGTCTGTCGCATCATGAACTTCAGCAAGTATCGCTACGAGCTCGAGCTCAAGGCGAAGCAGGCGCGCAAGCATCAGAGCAACATCATCATCAAAGAGATCAAGTTTCGCCCGAAGATCGACGCACACGATTACGAGACAAAGAAAGGTCACGTCGTGCGCTTCCTCGAGCACCAGGACAAGGTGAAGGTGACGATCATGTTCCGCGGCCGCGAGCTGGTTCACCCCGAGCGCGGAGAACAGCTGCTCATGCGGCTCGCCGAGGAGCTCAAGGAGCTTGCGGTCATCGAGTCCAAGCCCAACCTCGACGGTCGCAACATGATCATGATGCTCGCGCCCGTGAAGTCGTAAGGAGAGGGTGCTCATGCCCAAAATGAAGACCCATAGCGCTACCAAGAAGCGCTTTCGCCTGAGTGCGAACGGCAAGATCGTCCGTCGCAAGGCCTTCAAGAGCCACATCCTCGAAAAGAAGACCTCCAAGCGCAAGCGCGGTTTTCGCAAGAACGACCTGGTCAGCCAGAGCGACCGAAGAGAAGTTCTCACGCTCCTCGGCAAACGCTGAAGGCCGTGAGAGAGCGGGGCGGCAGACGACCGGCTTAGGTCGCGCCCCCGCTCACCGGATCAAGGAGTACAGAAATGCCTCGAGTCAAGCGAAGCGTTAACGCGCGCAAGAAGCGCCGCAAGGTCCTCGAGCAGGCCAAGGGCTACCGCGGCACTAAGCACTCGAGCTATCGCCGCGCCAAAGAGCAGGTCCAGCACAGCCTCAAGTACGCCTATCGCGACCGCCGCGTGCGCAAGCGCGAGTTCCGCAAGCTGTGGATCGTGCGCATCAACGCCGGCGCCCGCGAGCAGGGCCTCTCGTACAACGCCTTCATGCACGGCCTCAAGCTCGCCGAGATCGAGCTCGACCGTAAGGTGCTGGCCGACATGGCCGTCGCCGACCCCGCCTCTTTCGCCGCGCTCGTAGAGCAGGCCAAGGTGGCGCTCACCGACGCGGCCAAGGCCGCGTAGGCCGCGCCGTCTCCGAGGCAGGTCGACCGCGTGGGGTTTTAGCCGCCCTTACGAGCACTGAGAACCCGCTCGTCAAGCGGGCGGCTTCGCTGCACGTCCGCAAGTACCGTCAGCGCGAGCGCGCCTTCCTGGTCGAGGGCGACGATCTCGTGGCGGCCGGCTTGGCGGCCGGCTTGCTGCCCGAAGCGGTCTTCGTGGTCGGCGAGCCCGGCGACATCGCCGCAAGGCTGGCCGAATCGGGCCACCCCTTAGCTGACGCTCCGGTCTACGCGATCGACGCGCGGGTGGCCGCCCGGCTGTCGACCCTCGAAACGCCGCCCGCCCAGATGGCGGTCTTCGGGCTGCCCCAGGCGCCGCCGCTCGGCGAGTCGCGGGGCACCGCCGCAGCCGACCATGCGCTGGGCCTTGTCGTGTACGCCGACCGTCTGGCCGACCCCGGCAACCTGGGGACGCTCGTGCGGGCGGCGGCGGCCTTCGCCGCCACCGCCCTGGTCGCCTCGCCGGGTTCGGTCGATCTCTTCTCGCCCAAGGTCGTGCGCGCCGGCATGGGCGCCGTGTTCGGGCTGCCCCTCTATCAGGACATGACCCTCGAGCAGGTCGTCGGCGAGCTCGGTGCCCGCACTGTGTACGGTCTGGTGGCTCACGGCGGCGCGCCGCTCGACGGCGTGGCTCAGGCCGCGCCCGACGCCGCGCCCACGGTGCTCGTCGTCGGCGCCGAACGCGCCGGTCTCAGCCCCGAGACGCTGGCCTTCGTCACCGATCTGCTCACCATCCCGCTGGCCGGGGCCACCGGCGCGGGGGTAGAGTCGCTGAACGCCGGCGTGGCCGGCGCTATCGCGCTGTATGAACTTTCCCGCCATCTGGCCGGACCGGCGCGCACGAACGACGGCGCAGGGCCGTCGAAGGAGTGACCATGGACGACGCCCAGCTGCACGACCTGCAGGAACGCACGCCCGAGCTCGCCGAGCTCTTTGCCGAGACCGCCGCGGCGGCCACCGCGGCGACCGACGCCGACGCGCTCGAGCAGGTCCGCGTGCACATGATGGGCCGCAAGAGCCGCCTCACCGAGATCCTGCGCTCGATCTCGAGCCTGCCGCCCGAGCAGCGCCCCGTGGTCGGCAAGCTCGGCAACATCGTGCGCGTCGAGCTCGAACGCCTCGTCGACGAGCGCGAAGCTGCCCTGTCGAGCGCCTCGCTGCAGCAGGCCCTGGCCGCCGAGCGCATCGACATCACCCTGCCCGGCGTGCCCCTGCCGCTCGGCCACGAGCACCTGATCAGCCGCACCATCCGCGAGGTCGAAGACATCTTCCTGGGTATGGGCTACAAGGTCGCCGAAGGCCCCGAGCTCGAGCTCGACTACTACAACTTCACGGCGCTGAACACCCCCGACGACCACCCTGCGCGTTCCGTCGACGACACCTTCTTCATCGACGAGCGCACCGCGACCTGGCGGCCCCCGGGCGTCGGCGCGAGCGAGGGCGGTGCGCGAGCGGGCGCCGGCGAGCAGGCGCGCCCCGATGGCGCCTCGCAGGCAATGAGCGCCGCGCGTCCCGGCGGCGCGCCGGTGATCGGCGACCTGCTGCTGCGCACCCAGACCTCGCCGGTGCAGGTACGTACCATGGAGTCGCAGCGCCCGCCCGTGTACATCGTCTGTCCGGGCACGGTCTACCGGCCCGACCTCGACGCCACCCACACGCCCATGTTCCACCAGGTCGAAGGCCTGGCCGTCGACCGCGGCATCACGCTGGCCGACCTCAAGGGCACGCTGCACCAGTTCGCCCGGCGCTTCTTCGGTGCCGAGCGCGCCATCCGCCTGCGGCCCCACTTCTTTCCCTTCACCGAACCGAGCGTCGAGCTCGACGTCGAGTGCCTGCTCTGCGGCGGGGCCGGCTGTCGCTCGTGCAAGTACTCGGGCTGGCTCGAGATCCTCGGCGCCGGCATGGTCGATCCCAACCTCTACGGCTTCGTGGGCTACGACGCCGGCGAGCTGCAGGGCTTTGCCTTCGGTATGGGCGTCGAGCGCATGGCCATGCTCAAGCACGGCGTGCCCGACGCGCGCGCCTTCTTCGACAACGACCTTCGCTTCCTGGAGCAGTTCTGATGAGAGTGCCGCTTAGCTGGTTACGCGACTACGTCGCCTGGGACCGCTCCGCCGAGGAGCTCGCCGAGCTGCTCAGCATGAGCGGCTCCGAGGTCGAGGGCATCGACTGGGTGGGCGCCCCTCACCAGGCCGACAACCTGGCGCGCTTCCGCGTGGGCCGCGTGCTCACCAAGGAACGCCACCCCAACGCCGACAAGCTCTGGCTGTGCACGGTCGACGTGGGGCCCGACGGCGGCGGCGTGCACCAGATCGTCTGCGGCGCCCAGAACTTCGCGGCGGGCGACACCGTGGCCGTCTCGCTGGCCGGCGCCACGCTCGAGAACGGCCTCAAGCTGCGCAAGGCCAACCTGCGCGGCGTCGAGTCGAACGGCATGATGCTCTCCGAACAGGAGCTCGGCTTCGAGCAGGCCAGTCCCGGCATCATGGTGCTGCCGGCCGACTGGCCGGTGGGCGCGCCGCTGGCCGACTACCTGCCGGTCGCCGAACCGGTGCTCGAGATCGAGGTCACGCCAAACCGCCCCGACTGCCTGTCGATCTACGGCGTGGCCCGCGAGGTCGCGGCGGCGGCCGGTCTGCCGCTGGCGCCGCCGCCCATAAGCGAGCCGCCCACCGGCGGCGCGCCGGCCGAACAGTCGATCGCCGTCGAGATCGCCGACCCCGACCTGTGCGTGCGCTACGGCGCGCGCGTCGTGCGCGGCGTCGCGGTCGGCCCGTCGCCGGTCTGGCTCAAGGCACGGCTCACGCATGCCGGCATGCGCCCCATCAACAACGTGGTCGACGTTACCAACTACGTGCTGCTGGCCGTCGGCGAGCCCCTGCACGCCTTCGACGCGGCCAACATCCGCGGCGGCAAGCTCGTCGTGCGCCGCGCCCACGACGGCGAGCGCATCGTCACCCTCGACGGCGTCGAGCGTGCCCTGCGCGCCGACAACCTGGTGATCGCCGACACCGAGCGTGCCCTGGTGATCGCCGGCGTCTTCGGCGCCATCGACGCCGAGATCGGCGAGCAGACCACCAGCCTCGTGCTCGAAGCGGCCACCTTCAACGGGCCCAACATCATGCGCACCTCCAAAGAGGTGGGCTGGCGCAGCGAAGCCAGCTCGCGCTTCGAGAAGGGCCTCGATGCCTGCTACGTGCCGCACGGCCTGGCCATGGCGAGCCGCCTGTTCCACGAGCTCTGCGGCGGCACCGTGGCGCCCGGGACCGTCGACGTGTGGGGACAGCGCCCCGCCGCGCCGCCGTGCCTGCACTACCGTCCGAGCCTCTCCGACCGCCTGCTCGGCTTGCCGATCGCAGCAGCCGAACAAGCCGACATCTTGCGGCGCCTGGAGTGCGAGGTCGAGACGGCCGACGCGCAGACCGACGCCGGGCGGGCCGCCGCGGCGGCCGCCGATGACGCCGCCCAGCCTGTCTTCGCCGTCACGCCGCCGCCGTTTCGCCGCGACCTCGAGCGCCCCGTCGACTTGGTCGAAGAGGTCGCCCGCATCCACGGCCTCGAGAACCTGCCCGAGACCCTGCCGCTGCGCGGCGAGGCTGTCGGTCTGCTGACGACCGACCAGCAGGTGCGCCGGCGCATCGCCGACACGTTGATCGGGGCCGGACTCGACGAAGTCGTCACTTACTCGTTCGTAGCCGCCGACACCGTCGCGCCCCTGGGTCTCGCGGCCGACGACCGTCGCGGCGCGCCCATCGCGCTGGCCAACCCCATGAGCGCCGAGCAGGCCGTGATGCGCACCACGCTCGTCCCTGGGCTGCTGGCGGCCGTCGCCGCCAACCTGGCGCAGCAAGCCGAGCGCGTCGCCGTCTTCGAACAGGGGCGCGTGTACCTGCCGCGTCGCGACGGCGAGCTGCCCACGCCCAGCAAGGGGCCCAAGGACACCTGCCAGCCGTGGCCGGTCGACGAGCCCGAGATGCTCGGCATAGCCGTCTGCGGCCCGGTGGTCGGCGAGAGCTGGGCCGGGGCCGCGCGACCGACCGACTTCTACACGATCAAGGGTTTCGTCGAGCGCCTGCTGGGCGGTCTGCAGATCGATGGCGCCGGCTTTGAGCGCGCGATCGAGCCGCACCTGCACCCCGGTAAGTCGGCCGCCCTGCTGCTCGGCGACGAGAGTCTCGGCGCGCTGGGCCTGCTGCGGCCCGACGTCGCCGCGCGCTACGGCATCGATGGCCGCGCGGTCTACGTGGCCGAGCTCGCCGTGGCGCCGCTGGCCGCGCGCGGCCTGGCGACCAGCCTCTTCGAAGATCTGCTCACGTTCCCGCCGGCCAGCCAGGACCTGGCCGTCGTGCTCGACGCCGGCGTACCGGCCGCCGAGGTGCTCGCCGTCGTGCGCAAGGCCGGCGGCAAGCTGCTGCGCGAAGCTCACGTGTTCGACGTCTACGAGGGCGACCAGGTGCCCGCTGGCAAGCGCTCGCTGGCCGTGCGCCTGCTCATGCGCTCGCCCGATCGCACGCTGACCGACAAGGACATCACCGGCGTGCGCCACAAGGTTCTCACCGCGCTCGAACGCGACCTGGGCGCCACGCTGCGGTAAGCGGCGAGCGGGGGCGCCGCCGCCGCGTCGCAGGGCAACGCCAACCATCCAGCAGGCCCGCAGGGAGGAGTGAATAGTTATCGTAGTCTTCGCACCGCACTTGCATCTTTTGTATGGTTCGCGTAGAGTGCCGCCACCATGAACTGCTCCACGTCCATCATCGGTCCTTCCGCGCGCCGCCTTCGCGGCGCTCTCGACGGCCGCCTGTGGTCACGGGCCCGACGTGCACGACGCACGCCGGCCGGTGGTCGCTAGCGCCTGTCTCTTTCTTCGTTCCTCGTCAGAAAGACGGTCCGCCCCCGCCGCGTCGGCTCTGCTTGCCCCGTCGTCGTTGCTCGGAGTGCCTCATGACCGTCACCAGCGCCACCTTTACGTCCACTAGTCCCGGCGATCCGCTCGCCGCCTGTGCCGGCGACCCGCTTGCCGCTCTCGCCGACGACGCGCTCGGCGGTGCGGTCACCCATCCAGGGCAGGTCACCGCCGCCGTCGTGGGCGCATCGGGCTACACCGGCGCGCTGCTCTGTGAGCTGCTCCTGCGCCACCCCGGGGTGGCGCTCGAGCAGGTGAGCTCCGAGCAGCTCGCCGGCGCCCTGGTGGCCGACCACCTGCCGCGGCTGCGCACCGCCCTGTCGTTTAGCGCGCCGGCCGAGGTCGGCGGCACCGACGTGGCCTTCGTCTGCGCGCCGCACGGACAGGCGGCCCCCGTGGTGTCGCGCCTGCTCGACGACGGTGCGCGGGTCGTCGACCTGTCGGCCGACTTCCGCCTCGACGCCGAGACCTACGCCGCCTGGTATGGCCCGCACCCGTATCCTTCACTGCTGCCGCAGGCGGTCTACGGTCTGACCGAGCTGCAGCGCCCGGCGCTCGCCGGCGCGACGCTCGTCGCCAACCCGGGCTGCTACCCCACCGCCGCGCTGCTCGCCCTTGCGCCGCTTGCGCCGCTCGGCTTAAGCGACGTCGTGATCGACGCCAAGTCGGGCGTGAGCGGCGCCGGCAAGTCGCCCAGCGAGCGCACGCATTTCTGCAGCATCGACGGCGACCTCGTGGCCTACGGCCTGAGCGGGCACCGTCACTACCCCGAGATCGTCGGCGGTCTCGCGGCGCTGGCCGGGGCGGCGGGGGCGGGGTCGGGTGCCACTGAGGCGGCCCCGAACGCCGCGGGGGCCGGGCCGGCCGGCCTGGGGCAGCCGGCGGCGCCGACGGTCACCTTCGTGCCGCACCTCATGCCGGTCGCGCGCGGCATCGTCGAGACGATCTACGTGCGCGCCGAGCGGCTGCCCTCGGCAGCCGCCCTGCGCGCCCTCTACGAAGAGGCCTACGCGGACGAGCCGTTCGTCGCCCTGGCCGACGCGCCGCCCGAGCTCAAAGACGTGGTCGGCACCAACGCCTGCCGCCTCTTTGCCACGATCGACTGGGCGGCTCGCCGGGTGATCGTGGTCTCGGTCATCGACAACCTCATGAAAGGCGCGGCCGGCCAGGCCGTGCAGAACCTGAACGTCATGGCCGGATTCCCCGAGCACTGGGGGCTCACGTGAACGCAGCGCGCAAAGCGACCACGCCGCCGCACGAGCCGGCGCCGCCGCACAAGCCGGCGCCGCCCAATGCCGCGACGCCACGCAAGGGTCCCGCGTCGGCCATGCGGCTCGCCCTCGAGGGCTGCGGCCCGTCCGAGCTGCTGCCGGCGAGCCGCTTTGTGAACCTGCCGGCCGGCGTCGAGCAGGCCGCCGGCACCGTCACGCACCCGCTCGGCTTTCGCGCCGCCGGCCTGCACGTCGGCCTCAAGCGCAGCGGCCTGCGCGACCTCGGCATCCTCATCTCCGACAAGCCCTGCTCGTCGGCGGTGCTGTTCACCACGAACGCCGCGGCGGCCGCGCCGGTGCGCCTGACGCGGGGCTCGTCGATCTGCGAGCGTCTGCGCGGCGTGGTCGTGAACTCGGGCAACGCCAACGCCTGCACCGGCAAGCGCGGCCTGGGCGACGCGGCGCGCATGCGCCTGGTCGCCGCCGACGCCTTGCGGCTGCCCCCCGAAGAGGTCGCCGTGGCCTCGACCGGGGTGATCGGCGTGCCGCTGCCGATCGACCCCATCGTGGCCGGCATCGAGGCGACCGCCAAGGCGCTCGCCCCAGACGGCGGCCCCGACTTTGCCGCCGCCATCCGCACCACTGACCGCACGCCCAAGGCCGGTGCGCTCACGCTCCACCTGGAAGGCGGCGAGGTGCGCATAGGTCTCGCCGCCAAGGGCGCCGGCATGATCAGTCCGCGCATGGCGACCACGCTCTGCTTCGTCACGACCGACGCCGCCATACCGCAGCCGGCCCTCGACGACCTGCTGCGCCGCGTCGTGGCGCGCACCTTCAACTCGATCACGGTCGACGGTCAGCAGTCGACCAACGACACGGTCCTCTGCCTGGCCAACGGCGCCTCGGGTGTCACGGTGACGGGTGTGGCGCTCACCCTGTTCGAAGAGGCGATCGAGGCCGCCATGCTGGCTCTCGCCGTGGCCCTGGTGGGCGACGGCGAGGGCGCCACGCATACGGTGCGCCTGGCCGTGGGCGGCGCCTGGGACGACGACGAGGCCGCCTGCGTGGCGCGCTCGATCGGCGACTCGCCGCTCGTCAAGTGTGCCTTCTTCGGCGCCGACCCCAACTGGGGCCGCATCGTGCAGGCCGCCGGACAGGTCGTGGACTCCACGGCCGGCGCGCGCTTTCGCGTGGACGTCTCCTACGGCGAGGTCGAAGTGGTGCGCGACGGCGAGCCGGTCGAGTTGAGCGCGGCGAGCCGCCGTGCCCTGGCCGTCGTCATGGCCATGCCCGAGATCGACCTGCGCCTCACGTTGCATCGCGGGCCCGGCGCCTCGACCATCTACTTCAGCGACTTGAGCCATGCCTACGTGTCCGTCAACTCCGAAAGCACGAGCTAGCGAGGTGGGGACTATGACCGCTCGCCATCAAAGGACAGTGCAGACCCTGATCGAGGCGCTGCCCTACATCCGCCGCTTCCAGGGCTCCACCATGGTCGTCAAGTACGGCGGCGCCGCCATGACCTCGCCGCAGCTCGCCGAGCAGTTCGCCAAAGACGTTGTGCTGCTCAAGCTGGTGGGCATGCGCCCCGTGATCGTGCACGGAGGCGGCTTGGAGATCACCCGTCAGATGAGCCGCCTCGGCATGGAGCCGGTCTTCGTCGACGGCCACCGCGTCACCGACGCCGCCACCCTCGAGGTGGCCGGCATGGTGCTGGTCGGCAAGGTCAACACCGATATCGTCGGCCTCATCAACAGCCACGGGGGCACAGCCGTCGGCCTCTCGGGCCAGGACGGCAGGCTGATCAGCGCCCAGGTCAAGGAGCACCACGACCTCGAGGGCAACCTGCTCGACCTGGGTTTCGTGGGCTCGGTGAAGGTCATCGACACGACTGTGCTCGACCTGCTCACCGACGACATGATCCCCGTGGTGGCCAGCGTGGCCGCCGACGACTCGGGCCAGGTCTTCAACATCAACGCCGACACGGTGGCCGGCGAGCTGGCCGCCGCGGTCGGGGCCGAGAAGATCGTCTTTCTGACCGACGTGGGCGGCGTGCTCGAAAGCGACGGCTTCGAAGAGACCGTGGTGAGCGAGTGCGACCTGGCCTACCTGGGCGCGCTGCAGGGCGCCGGCAAGATCACCGGCGGCATGCTGCCCAAGGTGGCCGCCGTGCGGCAGGCGCTGGGCGCCGGCGTGGCGAGCGCCCACATCGTCGACGGCCGCGTCGAGCACGCCGTGCTGCTCGAAGTACTGACCGACGCCGGCTGCGGCACCAAGGTGGTCGCGTGAGCGCCGTGGGCTGCGCCGCGGCGCCCGCCCGCGGCTTGCCCGCGGCGCCCGAGTCCGGCGGTCTCGCTGTGGCGCCGGAGCGCGCCGGCGTGGCCGTCGCGCCCGATTGTGTATGCTGCGCAGCCCCGTTTGTCTTGTATAGTATGCACGATATTCCTGCATCAATGAGGGCTGGCCGGCCACGGTGGACCGGCGGCGGACAGGCGGGAGACATGACGGCAGCCACTGC
>Ga0181517_10005748_pt1 | contig 10869 bp, 7 predicted proteins | sample PEATcosm2014_Bin_31_FD_119748 | JGI IMG/M metagenome (GOLD analysis project Ga0181517, IMG submission 119748) | Peatland microbial communities from MTU Mesocosm Facility, Houghton, MI, USA - PEATcosm2014_Bin01_30_metaG | ecosystem: Environmental > Terrestrial > Soil > Wetlands > Peat | place... | reverse complement strand
GTCCATCCCGGCCGCCGGCCTCGCGGCTCCTGGCTCCGCAGCCCCGATCAGCAGCCGCACCGTCCCGCACTGAAAGAAGGTCATCGTCCCCGCATCGAACAGGTGTCTCATTCCCAGCGCGTCGCGATAGAACGCCTTCGCTTCCTCCAGATTCGTCACTGTCACAGCAATCTGCCCAATTTCGCCCAACTGAACAGCCGCTTCGCTCGTCATCGCGGGAATCTCCATTTCATTAGCTGAGCTAATGGTTTATCATAAACCCGGCTGCCGATGTCAACTGCAAAAGGTCTCGATCCGGAAAAGACCGCCGAAGCTCTGCATGCAGCCGCCGTCGATCTCCTCCGCAAGTTGCGGCGCACCGACGCGGCCAGCGGCCTGAATGCCCCTCGCCTCTCTGCGCTCTCGGTCATCGTGTTTGCCGGCCCCCTCACGCTCGGCCAGCTTGCCGACGCGGAACAGGTCCGCCCGCCAACCATGACGCGCATCGCGAACGCCCTCGAAGCCCGGGGCCTGATCAGCAAAATCACCAATGCAAACGACCGCCGCGCAATCCATATCTCTGCAACCATCAAAGGCAAGCGCCTGCTCCTCTACGCCCGCCATCGCCGCGTAGCTTCCTTAACGAGTCAGATCGACATCCTGCCCGCCCAGGACCATAACACGCTCCAGGCCGCCCTCTCGATCATCGACAACCTACTCCGATCCCTGTGACTCCGCCACAAGCAATGAATCCCCCGGGGAACCGGACCGCCCGCATCTCCGTACCAAGCTCAGCAGCTCTCACGAGGTACAGGCTTGAATTTATCCATTGAGAACGTTGGCAAGTGCTACGGCGGCAGAGTGTGGGCGCTGCGCCGCTTCAGCCTGGAACTGAAGCCAGGAGTCCTCGGCCTGCTCGGCCCCAACGGCGCCGGCAAGACGACGCTGATGAGTATTCTCGCCACCATCACGCGCGCCAGCGAAGGCAAGGTGACGTGGAACGGCACGGACCTCGCCGCGGACCCGAATGCCCTGCGCGCAGTCCTCGGGTATCTGCCGCAGGATTTCGGTGTCTATCCCAACCTCAACGCGCAGGAGTTCCTCGAATACCTGGCCGCGGTGAAGGGCCTCGACGCCGCTACCTCGCGACGCCGTATCGATCAGCTTCTCAGCCTCGTCAACCTGGCCGATGTGAGCAGGCGCCCGCTCGGCGGCTTCTCCGGAGGAATGAAGCAGAGGGTCGGCATCGCACAGGCGCTGCTCAACGACCCGCAACTGCTCATCGTCGATGAGCCTACCGCCGGACTCGATCCCGAGGAGCGCGTACGCTTCCGCAACCTGCTCTCCGATCTCTCCGGCGAGCGCATCGTGATCCTTTCCACGCACATCGTATCCGACGTCGAGGCCACAGCCACCGACATCGCTCTGATATCCAACGGCGCGCTTGTTGCGCATGCCGCGCCCGAGGATCTGCTGAGCAGAATCGAGGGCCGCGTGTGGGAGTGGGTCGTTCCCAGCGCGGATCTGAACGCCGTGAAGCAGTGTTATCGCGTGAGCAACACCATGCGGCGCAGCGACGGCGTCCACGTGCGGGTGATTGCCCAGGATGCTCCGCCCGGAGCGCAACCGGTTGTCCCCACTCTCGAGGACGCCTACCTCGACGCGCTCTCTCTTTACCGCACAGGGACCGCCGCATGAAACGCAGCCGGGTTCTCTGGCATCTGGTGAAGGCCGATTTCCTCACCCGCGTTCGCCGCACCAGCTTCCTCGTCACGCTGGCGTTTGCTGTTTTCCTCGGGTACCAAACCTTCGCCGGCCACATCGTGATGCAGCTTGACGACTACCGCGGCGTCTATAACTCCGCCTGGGTGGGCGCTCTGATGGGGCTCGTCACCAGCTCGTTTCTCACCCTCGTCGGCTTCTACATCGTAAAGGGATCGATCCTGCGCGACGAGACGACCCGCGTTGGCCAGATCCTGGCCGCCACGCCGATGAGCAAGCCCTTCTACACCGTGGCCAAATCCCTTGGCAATTTTGCCGTGCTGGCCGCCATGGTGCTGGTGATGGCGGCTGCGGCGTTATGCATGCAGTTGATCCGCGCCGAAGACCGCACCCTTCATCTGTGGACGCTGCTGTCGCCTCTGCTTCTATACGCATTGCCTTCGATGGCGTTTGTTGCGGCGGTCGCAGTGTTGTTTGAGACGCTTCCCGTGCTGCGGGGAGGCCTGGGCAACGTGGCCTGGTTCTTCTTTTGGATGGCGCTCCTCATCGGCGGGATCGCACCCGCGATGGCTCATCGAGGCACGCCTGGCAACGCGGCGTATTTCCACGACTTCACCGGTCTGCCCACGATGATGTACCAGATGCGCGCCCCGCTCCTGAAGGTCGACCCTACCTTTCACGACAGCTTTTCGCTCAGTATCGGCAGCCCGCCGCCGCGCCACCGCTTCCTCTGGACCGGCGTTCAGTGGAACGCCATCGAGGTCGCGGCGCGCCTCCTCTGGTTCGTATGGGCTCTGGCCGCGGCCTTGCTTGCATCGATCTTCTTTCATCGCTTCGACCCCGCGCGAGAGCGCCTCATACGGGCTCGAACAGCGCCGGTTGAGAGGCCTGCTGTCGAAGAGCTTTCTGCAGCGAAGGAACTGGCCCGCGCCGATCCCTGGTCCGCCAGACTGACGCCTCTGCCTCCCGCCAGCATGAAGAACACGTTCGTGTCTCTCGTTGCCGCCGAGCTTCGCCTGATGCTGAAAGGGCGCCAGTGGTGGTGGTACGCGGTTGCGGGGGGCCTGTTCATAGGCTGCCTGGCCGCCCCCCTCGACGCTTCACGCAGCGGTGTCATCCTTGCCGCGTGGATCTGGCCGATCCTGCTGTGGTCGCAGATGGGCAGCCGCGAATCGCGCTATGCCACCGGCTCGCTGGTCTTCTCAGCCCCTCATGCGCTGCAGCGGCAACTCCCCGCTGCCTGGGTTGCCGGCGTCATCGTCGCAGCGCTCACCGGCGGAGGACTCGGCTTCCGCTTACTCCTCGCCCGCGATCTGCACGGCCTCGCCGGATGGGCGGTCGCCGCGTGTTTCATCCCCAGCCTGGCCCAGGCGCTCGGGGTCTGGAGCGGCTCCAGCAAGTTCTTCGAGGCTCTTTACACTGTGTGGTGGTACACCGGTGCGGCGCACCACGTGCTAGGTTTGGACTACACAGGCACGGTCGCCACAAGCAGTACTCCAGGTTTGTATCTTGTGCTGACGGCCGCGCTGCTCGCGTCCTGCTGGATGCGACGGCGAACCCAGCTCGCCTACGCGTGACGGCGCATCAGCAGATCGGCCGCGACAAACACAAAAAAGATCACCGCAATCACGCCGTTCATGGTGAAGAACGCAGCGTTCAGCCGCGTAAGGTCGCGCGGCGAGACGATGAGGTGCTCCCAAAGCAGCAATGCCGCAACCGCAGCTATGCCGACAACAGCAATTGGCCCAAGGTGAAACAGCACCACCAGCCACACCAGCAGCCCGAGCATGATCAGATGCATCGCGCGCGCGATCCAGAAGGCCGCCTCAGGGCCCAGCGCGGCGGGAATGCTCAATAAGCCGGCTGAGCGATCATGCGCCTCGTCCTGGCATGCATACAGCACATCGAAGCCGGCCACCCAGAACAGCACCGCAGCGGTAAGAACAACAATCCGCGGATCGAGCGAGCCGCGAATCGCGATCCACGCTCCTGACGGCGCAATGCCCAGCGCCAGCCCGAGAAAGAGATGCGACCACCGCGTGAACCGCTTTGTGTAGGAATAGAGAAACAGTACCGCCAACACCACAGGCGCCAGAATCAGAGTCAGGCGATTCAGCCTCCACGCCCCCACCAGAAAAATCACTGACATCGCGACCGTGAACCCCGCCGCAAACCTCCGCGTCAGCAGTCCCGCCGGAATTGCCCGCATGCGGGTGCGAGGATTCGCCGCATCGAGATCCGCATCGGCCCATCGATTAAAAGCCATCGCAGCCGAGCGAGCGGCAATCATGCATACCACGATCCACGCCAGCTTCGCCGCGGGCGGCCAGTGCTGGGCAGCCAGCATGGCTCCGGTGAGCGCAAAGGGAAGCGCAAAGATGGAGTGCTCCCACTTGATCATCTCGAGCGTGACGCCGATGCTGCGCAAAAGAGGCATAGGCAGAAAAATGGACCTCATCTTTTTGCGACGAGGTCCATTCCAGTGTAACGGCTCAACCGGGCCGGCCTGTTCGACAAGACCCGGCGCTTGTTTACTTCGACGCTTTCTCTGATGGCGCATTCGCGACCACCAGATCGTTCGTCACGCTGAAGACACCCGGAACCGTGTTGGCCTGGATGCCTGCGGCGTTCTTCTCAGCCACTGTGTCCACAGTGCCGTACAGTGTCACGTGCCCGTTCGCCACCTGAATGCGAATCGGCTTCGCCGGATCAATCAGGAATTGGTTCAGCAACGGATAGCTGTAGACCGCCCGAAACACATCCCTGCGAATGCGATCGTCGTTGAATGACACCGGATCGACCTGGATGTTGTCGACGATGTCTTTCACGCCTTTTGTATTCGCGACCACTGCGACGGCGTCGGAAGCATCGACAGGCCCGTAGGCATGCCCGCCCAGCGTGACCTCGCCGTTCTGCACCTGCACCGAGATGGCGTCGAACGGCGTGGTTCCATAACCAACCATGTCATAGGTAATGGCCTTCTGCAGCTTTGCCTGCAGTTGCTGATCGGGAACCTCCGGGCCGGCCACCTGAATGTCGTTCCGGACCGCGGTGACACCCTTGACGTGGTGGGCCTTCTGATCCGCGTTGATCTTCTCCGCCACAAGGTCGACGGTTCCCGTCAACGTGACCACACCTCCCTGCACCGATGCCTGAATACCTTTGAAGCGCGAACCGCCGAGCGCCTTTTGTACCGCCGCCTGCGTATCGGAGTCGTTCTGCGCAAAAACCGCCGGCACAGCCAAAGCCGCGGCAACAATAAGAATGAGCGTTTTCTTCATGGTTCTCTCCCGGCCGTCTCCTGGATTTTTTGGGGGTTCCGGGCGCGGACCGCAGTGCCCGGGGAGACTAGCCTTCCGATCTATCAGACACGGAACAGCGCTGTTTGGATGCGCGGATCAGGCGAAAATTCCGAATAACCGGCAGCTCTTGGCGCTTCTCAGGCTGCTGATTCTGAACGGATTGCCATCGGTAAACGAAACACTCGCCGAGCGCCTTAGTGATAGCCGCGATGGAGCCGGAAAATCAGGCTGAATACTCCGGACTCGTCCCGCACCGCAACCACCGAAACATCCTGGGTGACGCGCCACTCGCCCTGAATCAACTGCTCCGCGGTTGAATTGACGTTCGTTGCATAGGTAAGGGTAGCGCTCTTTGAGATCGGCTCCTCAACCGTGATCCGCGCCGTCGCGTTCCCCACGCCACTGACAAACGTCGGATCGATGCGCACGCTGCCGCCTCCAAATAGCTTCTGAATCCGATTGCTGATGGTGGCGTTCAGCGCACCGCCCAGCAGCGAGTCTGCCGTGGAATTCACCCCCGCCTGCTGCTGTTCAGTGCTGTAAATCTGCTGCTCCTCCTGCGTACGCCCCATGGCCAGCAGCGAGAAAATGTCCTGCTCCGAGAGTGGCGGCTCTGATCGGAAGGTCGGGTTCAGCTTACTCGTCGAACCCTGCAGGGCGATCGTGACAGTGTAGTTCTCAACCGTCGTCGTCGCCGTCAGATCGAGATTCGGCTGGATACGCACAGGATTGGTGAAGTAAATCTCACCATGCTGCAACTCGAACTTCTCGCCATTAAACGTGGCTCGGCCCTCGGTGATGGTCACTCGTCCAAGCACCGAGGGCTCCGCCAGGGTGCCACGGATCGCCAGGTCGACATTGCCAGCCAGCCGCGCAAACGAATTCTGAAAATTGAGCGATGGCGCGGAGGCAATCCTGATATCGAGACGCACTTTGTTCGACGGCGAATTGGGATTCGGCGGCAGCGAAACCCCGCCGGCGTTGGCTAATGAAGCGAAGTCGACGTCGGCGTTGATGGCGAAGCCGGTCAGCATGACTTTGCCGCTCACCAGCGTACTGGCCTGGTTTCCCTGCAGCCGAATCGAAGCACTCGCCGTTGAGGTCACCCCCTCCGGATAGCGGATGCGCACGTCTTTGGCGTCAGCCGTCAAGTCGGCGTACAGGCCATGATGATAAGTAACGAATCCCCCCACCTTAATCAGGCCGCCGCCGCTGTATGCCGTCACATTCCTGAAGTCGAGCCGGTCCTGATCGAAGACCAGCTCGCCGTTCATCCGGCTAAGACCATTCACGTAATCTTCCATCGCGACGTTCACATTTGTGAATTTCACGTTCCCGGTCAGGTCGGGGTTCTTCGTGGTCCCTTCCGCGCTCATCGTGAAATCCACGTGCCCAGAGGAAATCAGGTCCGTATCGAGAGTCTGCGCCAGCGCCATGTTGATCGAGCCGTTGGCCGTGCCATGAATCGGCCGCGGATCGCTGAACAGCCCGATCGATCCCGCCGTATGAACATCGGTGTCCGGACCGACGATGCGCAGCGGATCCATCGTGAACATACCGTCGCGCAGCGTTGCGTAAACAGGACCGTCGCTGTGGATGGGCACGTCCTCGAGCGTGACCGCGAGTTCGCTTAGCCGAAGATCCCCGTTGAGTTCTTTGGGCTCGCGCAGCGGTCCGGAAACCGTCAGCGAACCGGCGATCGACGAGCTGCCGCGGATTCCCGTGATGCTGAACGTCCGCAACAACGGATCGATATTGAACCTGGAAATCCTCAGGCTGGCCTGCGTCGGGTAGTTGCCTGTCAGCTGAGTTTCACTGCTCAGTTCCAGCTCGGATGTGTTCACGCGCGAGCTCATATGCAGCCGCAGCGCGTGCCCCTGCGTGTGTGCTTCTGCATCCACAGAGCCGCTGAATTCGCGCGCAAGATTCAGATTGCGCACATGCACGCTGGCCTCAAGCGAAGGCGACTCCAGTGTGCCGCTGCCTTTGGCCTCGAAGTCCACCGTGCCCATGACCGGATACTGCGCGTTTTCCAGGCGCCGAATGTGCGCGAGCTGGAATCCGCTTCCCTGCACGTTCACACGCATCGTCTTCGCCGTCAGGTCATAGCCGCCGTCACCCGTGATGCGGCCACCGTCCATTGCGAAAACCAAATGAGTAGCGCCCACTTCCTTGCCCCTGAATTGAACGTCGCTCGTGAGCGAGCGGTAGGACTCGCCGTAGACCGACCCTCCGGTCAGGCTGATCTGTCCGGTGCCGTTCAGGTTCCCGATCGTTCCATTCGTCTGCGCATGCAGATTCAGAGTTCCAGACACCGGATAGCTTTTGCCGGTCAGGGCCACCCACTGCGCAATGTCGGCATTTTTGATTTCCACGCTGGCCCGGATCGTCGACGAGTCCGCAAACAAATCCCGAGGCGCATTCCGGCGTCCCCGCACATCGCCGGAAAACTGGATAGTCGTCTTCCCCTGCGCCAGGGTCGCAGCGCTGACCGAAAGCGATCCCGCGCTGTAATCCGCGTCGGTGTTGAGACTGTCGAAATGAATATTGCTCGCCGCCTGCGTCGCAGCTGGTGTCGGGCCGAGCGGAGCAATATCGAAGTCGGTCGCCTGCAGATGCCCCTTGAAATCCGGGGAGGTGAGGTTCCCCGTCACCGTCCCGTGAAACTGCGCCTGCCCATGAAGCACCGCCGGGATCGGCGTTGGCTGTCCTGGCGCAGAGATGCCGAACGCCGCGAGCACCGGATCGAACTCCGCAACGTTGCGCGTCACCAGGCTCGCTTCGAGTTGCGTCTTCCGCGTCATCGGATAGACGCCGAGGGTACCGGTGACCTGAATGTCCGACGCCGGCGTATGGACATCGAGCGCGTGCACAACCACGGTACCGCTTTGGTTCACGTACTCGGCCTGGACCATTCCATCGACGGGTACTTCGTTCGGACTGGGCGCGTGCGGCGGCGCCAGGTTGACATCGATCGAACCCGTCAGATTTTCCGAGCTGCCCGTCCAGTCGACGTTCGCCGTGCCGGAGGCCGAGGTATCAAAGCCGAGACGCCGGAAATGTGGCGGAGCGACCGAATCAAGAAGCGAGTCGAGGGTGAACCCCGCAAGGTGAGTACGGATGCGTCCTTGCTGCTGAGCCGTCTTCGGCAGCGCGCCGTGCGCGGATGGCGGGGATCCGTTAGCCGCCGCTGTCGCTGTCTCCCAGTTGGCGATCCGCAATTCTCCCGTGACCACGCCACCCGTTGCCAGCCGCGCATGAATTCCCGTCACCGCGATCGAATCCTGCGTCACGTGCGCGACCGCGTCCGCCGTAACGCCAGTGACATAAACCGTGCCGATCCGGTAAACCCCGCCGCTGATGCGTCCCGTTCCATCTACTACAAACTGTGCGTTGGCGCCGTGCCCGCTCGCCTCCAACTGCGCCGTTCCGCCATCCAGCCCTGCCAAGCCGGTCAGGGCCCGAACCTCCAGCGCATCGATCGCCCCTTTCATCCCGAACTGCCAGCGCGGAGCGGCGAAGTTATCGAGCGTGCCGCTGGCCCGGAGCACAGTTTTTTTACTCTTTCCCTCCGGCCCGCTCTGCAATGTAAATGAAACAAGATTCGCGCTGTTGCGCCCCATCTCCACTGAGGCATCCAGCAGCGAGTGCACCGGCGTGTCGGCGCCGCGCTGCGCAACAATGTCTTCCGCGTGGATTGTTCCGGCGTAGCGATCCCCCGCCGGCACATAGCTCACCTGCGCCGCCAGATTGTTCACGGCCAGGTTAAACGGGACCCGCCGCTCGTTCAGGATCGCCACCCCATCGTTCAGAACGGTCCGCCCGATGGCGAGATTGAAAATCTGGTCCGTGCTGTTCCCCGTCGAAGGATGTTTCGGCTTCGGCTGGTTCGTCGACCCGTCGGGATAAACGATCAGGTGCACCACCGGGTGATCGCCTCCGAGGTAATTGATCCCGATCTTTGCCCTGAAGAACGAAAGGATCTGCAGCCGCACGAAAAGCCGATCGATATGCGCGTACGGAATCTGCCCCGCTGCCTCAAGCCCATGAATGGTGAGGTCGTCGGCTTCGAATTCAAGATGCGTCAGATGCCACCCGAACCTCTTTAACTCGACCCGCCCTCCCGTCGACTTCTCCAGTTCGGCAATCACCACGCGCCGAACGCGGTTCTCAAACCACGGCGTACTCGCGTACCAAATGGCTACGCTCAGGCAGACAATCGCCACCAGAATCGCCCACACCACGGCGAAAAGCGAGAGTCGCATAACCCGGCGCCCGCGCGGCTTGTCCTTTGGAAGTAGTTGGACTTCCGGCTCCGGTTCTGGCATGGCGTTCATTGGCTTGGTTCCACCGGCTTCGCCTCAGGATCGGCCGCGTACGCCCGATCGACAATCTGCACATTGCCCTGGTCGCGCAGGCTCGATACCCAGTCCTGAAACAAGCCGCTCACCTGCTGCTGCAGAAGTATCTCCTGGATGCGCTTCGACACCTCCGCCAGCGGAGGAGCCTTTTCATTTCTCTGAGCAAGAGCGGGGACCAGAATGTTTTGATAATAAGCGGCAATTTGGTCCTGGGATATCCGAATGCCACTCTGGAAACGCAGATCGATGAAGCCGAGGATGGCGATGCGCTGGCTCCATCGTTGCTCCACCGCCGCTTCGGCCAGATCGTTGGATCGCAGGAATTCCGACCATCCCTGGGCCGTTTCGCAGTGGAACCGCGCACAGGCCGGAATCTGCTTCTTCAGCTCCGCGAGTGACTTCTGAACCTCCTCGCCAGACGCCGTGGTCGGCTGCTGCTGCTGTTCCATTTGCTGCAGAATCAGCGTGCGGTCGATCAACAGGCGCATCGCCGAATCCGGGGTGTTTTGCCCGGGCAGCACCTGAAGAGGCTCCAGCGCGGCAAAGTGTATTTCCTGTTCGACGTCGCTTTCCAGCAGAACGTTGGAACCAATAATGCCGACGACGTGGTCGAGTTCGATGGGCTTATCCGCTGACGGAGACGAGGGTGGAGGGGGTGGCGCCTGAGGCGAAGGAGTTTGCGCACGCGCAGCCCAGCTCGCCATCGCGAGGATGACGCCCATAACCGCATTGCGCGCACCTTTCACCATCAGAACGCCTGCCCAATACTGAAAAAGAAGTTGAAGTGGCTCGCCTGGCCGTAGCATGCGTTCGAGTTGTAGCAGGTGAGCGGTGAACTCGAGTTAGAAGCGTTACCGCTGCCGTATGTGACCAACACCGGGAAAACCGGTGGATTGAGGTTATACCCCATGTCGAACCGAATCGGCCCAATCGGCGTGTGGTAACGCGCGCCGACGCCCAGGGTATGCGAGAAATCGTTGAAGTCGCACTGTCCGGTCGGATTGGTGCTCGACGATCGCGTCACCTGTTCCTGCACGGCATCGGTCAGATACGGCAGTCCGGTGCACGTATAGCTATGCGGTTGCTTAATCCGCAACGCGCTCGGCCAGACGTCCGACGAGTTATTGAATACATTCCCCATATCGTGAAATAGAACAAAGCCGAGCGAGTTGCCGAAATACGGCAGTTGCGGATTGGGCAACCGCAGCTCAGTCTGATTCACAAAGACTCCCGCCCCCCCGATTGGAAAACCGGTCAGCGAATCGCGCGGCCCGGCGGAGTTGAGCGGGAACCCACGCATGGACTCGGGACCACCGGCGTAGAGCCGTTCCGGCAGGGGAATCGCTTCATACTTGGCCTCGCCAAAAACTCGCTCCATCCCGAACCGGGTGTTGCGCGCAAAGACGTATTTCTTCAGCCTGCCCAGAGGATAGTAACTGGCATTCGACCAGTCGAAGTGGGCGTAGTTCGCCTCCGAGGTCAGAAACACATTGTCCGTCGCGAAT
>Ga0181517_10005747_pt1 | contig 10869 bp, 10 predicted proteins | sample PEATcosm2014_Bin_31_FD_119748 | JGI IMG/M metagenome (GOLD analysis project Ga0181517, IMG submission 119748) | Peatland microbial communities from MTU Mesocosm Facility, Houghton, MI, USA - PEATcosm2014_Bin01_30_metaG | ecosystem: Environmental > Terrestrial > Soil > Wetlands > Peat | place... | reverse complement strand
CTCATGGCCGTCGGCCTGCACGCCAAGATCGTGTGGGCCGATCTCGAGTACGCGGCCACGATCGCGTTGCCGCTGTTCTGGCTGCAGGTCGCGGTCATCTACACCCGGCGTCGCGGGCTGTCGCGCATCGTGTGGGCCGGGCTGAGCGCGGCCGGCTGCGCTCTGTATCTGGGCATCGTGGTCAACCCCTACGGGTCGTTCCGCGGTCACCCCACGGTGGTCACGCACGGCGCGCTCAGCGCGCTGCACCCCGACTACGGCCCGTTGTGGAGCCTCGGCTGGGTGCCGCTCGAGTACAGCGTTCTGCTGGTCGCCGCCCTGTTGCTGGTGCGCACCATGACGCACGCGCACAGCATCCACGTGCGCCAGTCGCTGGCCCTGGTGGTGGCCTCGATCCTGCCCTTGGCGGGCGGCACGGCCTATGCGCTGCGCTTGTCGCCGTGGCCCGACTACAACCCGGCCATGGCGGTGCTCAGCATCTCGGGCCTGCTCATGGCCTACGCCCTGTTTTCGTGCCGGCTCTTCGATCTGGCGCCGCTGGCGCGCGACGCCGTGATCGAGCACCTGGCCGACGGAGTCATGGTGCTCGACGTGCAAGGGCGCCTGCGCGACTTCAACCCCGCCGCCGCGCTTTCGTTCCCCGAGCTCGAGAAGGACTGCATCGGCAAACCCATAGCCGAGCTCTTTGCCGCACGGCCCGACATCGGCGCCGTTCTGCATGAGGCGGCGCGAGGATTGACGGAAACAGGCCAAAGGGAGCGTCTTTCAGGACGCAGCTGGGACGTCGAGAGCGCCGCTTCGGGCGCCCCCGCCGCCGGCGCCCCCGCCGCCGGCGCTGTCCCTGCCGTGGGATCCCATGCGGCTGGCGCCGGCGCTGCGAAGGACGCCGAGCCGCTCGTGCGCCGGCCTCACGTCTTGAACCTGCGGGCCACCACGGTGGCCAGCGGGGCGGGCACCGTGCTGGGCCTGGCCGTCGTGGTGTGCGACGTGACCGAGCGCGTGGCCCTGCTCGACGACGCGCTGCGCCTGGCGACCACCGACGGCCTCACGGGTGTCCTCGCACGGCGCCGCTTCACCGAGCTTGCCGAGCTCGAAGTCGCCCGCGCCGCCGCGCGCGGGGCGCCGCTCACCGTCTTGCTGCTCGACCTCGATCGCCTGAGTGTGGTCAACGACACGCACGGCCACGTCGCCGGCGACCGCCTGCTTAGTGCGGTGGCTGTGGGCTGGCAGAACCAGTTGCGCGAGGGTGACCTGATGGGTCGGCTGGGCAGCGACGAGTTTTGCGTGCTGCTGCCGGCGACCGACTCCAACGAGGCGCGGCCCATCGCCGAGCGCCTGCGCAGTTCCACCCCGCAGTGCTCGCCTTGGGGCGAGGGAGCGCCCTGGCGCTGCACCGTGAGTATCGGCATGGTCACGGCGCGGCACAGCCGGCTGGACGACAGGTTCGGCGAGCTGCTCGACGCGGCCGACCGGGGGCTCTACGTCGCCAAAGAGGGCGGCCGCGACCGCGTGGTCGTAGCCAGCGCGCCCGGGGAGCGGGTGCCCTTCGCCGGAGCGGCCATCACCTGAGCTGCATGAACCCGGCCGCTTCGCAGGCGGCCAGCATCCTGCGGACGTCGTCGTAAGACGACGGGTCCGCGGCCACGAAGCGCCCGACCAGGCCAAGCGCCAGGCGCTCGCGCACCAGCGCCTCTTCGTGCAGCGACGTCACGGCTTGCCGGATCTCGTCGCGCAGCGTTGCCGGCAAGCGTTTCGACACCGTCACCGGCGGGCTCGTCGAGGGCCCGAGCGCGTCGACGGCGCGCAGGGAGTGGGCCAGTGACGGGTCGTCGCGCGTGGCGACGGCGAGCACCTGCGAGTCGATGGCCGCGCCGTCTACCGCGCCTTCGGCGACCAGGCGCATCGACTCCGCGTGCGAGCCCGTCTCGACGACGCGGCCAAAGAAGCCGTGTGTCTGCGCGATCTCGACGAGGTGGTAGCGTGTGATGCCGTAGCCCGAGTGCGACAGCGGCTCGCTGCACGCCCAGGAGCCGCCGCGCAGGTCGAGAAACGACGTGGCGGCGCTGCCGCTTGGGACGATGACGTCGGAGTAGTACAGGGGCTGGCCCGCGTAGCGGGCGCCCTCGAGCACCGGCGCGGCGACCGGCACGGCCGGCGCGATGCCGCGGCGTTCGAACCAGACGTACGGCAGGCCGCAGATGAAACAGACGTCGTTTCTGTCGATCGTCCAGGCCTCGGCGTGGGTCTCGACCACGAGCTCCGTCGCGACACCGAGCCGGCGTCCGACCTCATCGGTGACGGCCTGGTAGACCGGCAACATGGTGGGCGCGAGAAACGTGGCGAAGCGCAGTCGTTCCATGAGCCTCTTCGCGATCCGGACGCACGTGGGAGTCGCTTCGCGCATGGTACCGCACGCGACCGCGCGCGCGTGGCCTTGTCGGCGCTCGCATCTGTCTGGGTCGCAGGCCGATGGTGGCATACTCCAGAGCACGTAGACAGTCGCTTCTGTAGGTGATGAGGAGGTCGAAACGTCCAGGAGACATCGCCCCGCGGCCGAGCAAGACGCCACGGTGGTCGGTTCCCGTCAAGCCGTTCTGGGACCGCCATCCGCGGCGGCCTCGGTGCACGAGACCGCCCGGGGGCTGGGGCCGCGGGAGCCTCGCGGCGGGCACGAGTTCGCGCGCCTCGCGGCGAGCCGGTCCGACATGCCGCTCATGGCCGACATGCTGGCCCGCGAACGCTCCGTCGTCCGGAGCTGGGTCGTCGAGAACGCCACCGGCCCCCGGGTGAGCGAACGCGCCGATGACGACCGCCGGCAGCTGCTCGTGGTTCCTGACTCGGTCGCCCTGGCCGGCGCGCGTGATGTCACCGCGGTGGGCTTCTTCGGGCAACTCCGCGCCGGGATCGACCACACCATCCTGTTCGACATCGAGGCCAGGTTGGCCGAGACCTTTGCCGACTACGCCGCGCTCGGCCTGCTCAGCTACTACGACCTCGGTGCCGAGCACGGGCGCTTCGGCAACCTCGTCCTGTTCTCGCGCGCCGACGGGCCCGAGCTCTGGCATGCCAATCCGGCGCATCGTCAGGCGGTCGCCGTTGCGCCGCTGCACTACGAGTCGATCCGTCTTCACCGGGGCCACATATCGGGGCCGTTCCTGGGCGCAGAGGCGCTGGTCGTCGAGCGCACGAGCTACCTCGACTTCCGCGACGAACGGCCCTGGCGAGCGACGCGCCTCTACTCCTGAGGCCGCGGCGCGCCCCGCGTCAGACGGTCGGCGATGCCGGTCTTGCCTGCCACGACGTCGCCGGGCTGCGGGGCGATCGGGCTGTGGATAAGTACTGCCGGCAATCCGGTTGTCTTTCGCGGGAAACGTGCATGAAGACGGTACCCGGGCGGCGGGGGCGTAAAGCATGGCGCCGTCGGGGGACACTCATGACCTGGGAGCAAAAGCCGAAGCGAGCGTTTCGCAAGGGACATCCGAAAGGGAGCACCATGGACGTACAGCGCGCACGAGAGCTCGTCGCCGTCGAACGGCGGCGCATCGAGCAGGTTCTGGCCGACTTGCGCGAGGCCGAGAGCGGGCGCGAGCTTTCCAACGAAGATCAGCCGCCCGACCAGGCGTCGGACCTGACCGAGCTCGAGTACGCGGAGGGGTCGCAGGACGGCCTGGACCAGCGCCTCGCGGCGCTCGAGCGCGCCGAAGCGCGGCTCGCCGCGGGCACCTACGGCAAGTCGATCGAGAGCGGTCGGCCCATACCCGACGGACGCCTGGAAGCCGATCCGCTCGCTGAACTGACGATCGAAGAGGAGCGGCTTCTGGAGCGCAGCGCGTAGCACAACGGTTTTTGCGCTCGGCTGGCGCGGGAACCCGACGGCATGAGTCGTAAGTCAGGACGAGCCCGGAGGCGACCATGCCCCTCTACATGGACATCCACAAGATCGACGGCGGCGTCTCTGCCGACGACGTAGCCGAAGCGCATCGCAAAGACGTGGCCACGCAGCAGGAACGCGGCGTGAACTACAAGAAGTACTGGGTCGACGAACAGGCGGGCCGGATCTTCTGCCTGGTAGAGGCGCCGAGCGCGCAGGACGCAAGTGAGGTGCACCGCGAGGCGCACGGTCTCGTCGCCGACGAGATCTACGAGGTGCAGGAGGGCTGAACCATCAAGGCGGGGCATGGCTGAGATCGAGCTCACGTCGGGCGCGCTGATCGTGCGCGTCACCGGCGTCGATCGCATCTTGGCGCTGAAAAGCGAGCTGACCGTGCCCCTCGAACACGTCCTGGGGGTCGCCCGCGACACCGAGGAAGCGCGGAGCTGGCATCACGGCGTGCGGGCCCCGGGGACGGATGTGCCCGGCGTGATCACGGCCGGCACCTTTCACGAGCATGGCGAGCGCGTCTTCTGGGACGTGCATCACCCCGAGCGCGCGATCGCCCTCAGCCTGCGCGACGAGAGCTACGCGAAGCTCGTCATCGAAGTCGACGACCCCGAGGCGGTCATCGCCGCGGTCGAAGCCGCGTTGGGCGGCCGCTGACTCCCACTCGACCCTGCCGACCGGCGCGGCATGGCGAGAAGGTTCTCGCGCGCCGCCGCCCTCTTGCCGCTTACCGGGACGGCGAGGAGCAGCGAGGGGCCCCTGCGCGGACGGCGCCCCGTCGCGTGTGCGACGGGGCGCCGTTGTGCGCGCTTGTGGCCTTGAGTCGCGGCTGGGTCACTTAGCCTCAGGCGGCCGGTCCGCTGGCGAGCTGCACGGTGCTCGTGTGCTGCGCGCCCGACGTGTCGGTCCAGCCGATCGACACCTTGTCGCCGGGATGGTGGCTGCCCATCAGCGTGCTCAGCGTCGTCGGCGAATCGACGGCGTGGCCGTCGAGCGAGACGATGGTGTCGCCGGCCGTCAGGCCGGCCTGCGCCGCCGGCGCCCCGGAGACCACGCTGGCGACGAGCGCGCCCGAGGTGGACGAACCGGAGCCGCCACCGAAGTTGAAGCCACTCTGGGAGTCCGCTGACTCGAGACCCACGCCCAGGAAGGCGGTGGCGCCGACGTGCACCGTGGCCGAGGCCGTGTGCGTCTGGATCTGGTTGACGATCGCCATCGCCGTGTTCACCGGCACGGCGAAGCCCTGGGTGGACTGCGAAGTGCCGAAGCCGTTGCTGCTTGAGCCGCCGGCCGCGTCGATGCCGATCACCTGTCCGGAAGCGTCGACCAGCGGTCCGCCGGAGTCGCCGGGCTGGATGGCGGCGTTGGTCTGGATCATGCCGCTCAGCTGTTCGGAGCTGCCCGACGTCTCGTCGCCCGCCGTGATCTGCTGGTTCAGGGCGACCAATGAACCGCCCGCCGCGCTGGGCGTGCCGCCCACTCCGCCGGCGTTACCCAGAGCGACGACCGCATCGCCGACTGAGACCTTGGACGAGTCGCCGAGCTGCGCCGGCTTCAGGCCCGAGGCGTTCTGCAGCTGGATGAGGGCGATGTCGTGGCTGCGGTCGTAGCCCAGCACGGTGGCCGTGTAGGTCTGTCCGTTGCCCACGTCGGTGGCGCTGAGCGCCGTCGCGCCGTCGACCACGTGGTTGTTGGTGAGCACGAGGCCCGAAGAGTTCAGCACGATGCCCGTGGCCGCCGCCTGACCGGACTGATAGCCCAGCGTGACGTTGATGTCGACCAGGGCGGGATCGACCGCCGCGGCGAGCGCGCTCATGTTGCTGGGTGCGCCGGTCGCCGAGCTCGACGAGCCGCCCGACGACGAGCCGGTCGACGACGAGCCGTCGCCGTTGCCGAACGGGAAGCCGCCGGAGCCGGAGCCGGAGCCGGAGCCGGAGCCGACCGACGAGCCGCTCGACCCGGAGCCGCCGACGGTCGAGCCGCCGGTGGCGCTCGACGCGGAGCCGCCCGCCGGCTGTGCCTGCGCCGTCGTGGTGGGGTGTGACTGCCAGAAGCCGTGGCTGATGGCGACGCCCAGGAACGTACCCGCGACGACCAGCAGCGCGGTCGCGCCGACTCGCGCCAGGCGATGCTTGCGGCGCGGCGCGCCTGCCGCCGGATGGTAGGGGGCCGCCACGCCTTCGTCGGGCGGCAGCGGGGGATCGAAGTCCTGGCGAGGCGGCGCTATGAACGTCGCGTCGCTTCCGTGCGGCGGCCTCCAGCCGCCGCCCGGCAGGGGCGTCCAGCCGGCCTCGGACGACGGTGCGCCCCAGCCGACGGCACGCGGCATCGATGCTTGAGCCTGGTCGCCCGGCGTACGCGGCCCGGGTGTCGGGGAGCCCCAGTCGCCCTGCGGGGCGCTCCAGGGGGTGTTGGGCGCGCCCGCCGGCGTTTGTCCGAGGTCGATTCGCGTGGTGTGCGCTTCGTCGGGATCGAGCCTGTCGTACGGCCTGCCCGGCGACGATGGATCTGACATGGTGCCTCCGTAGCTTCGACTTGTCACCGTAAGGAGCACCGCTTCGCGCGATCGCTGCGCGGCCCTCGGCCCCGGTGTGCGTTTCTGCCTCGCTACGGTTGTAACCGGCCGCACTGAAGAGTCCCTGAGCGTTTCCTGTGCTTCTCCTTTGAGTCGCACCGTTCGTTCGATGTAGCGTTCACGCGTAAGGTGCGCGCGCCCTCGCGTGGCGTGCGCACCGCGAGGGCGCGCCGTGCCCGTGATCCGGCCGGGCGCGCTTGGATATCGTTCGAGGAGGCGCGAGCAATTGGCCGGCCAAGTGCGCTACATCGTCCTGTCAGACTTACATCTCGGGGCCGAGAACAGCATCCTCACCCGCCTGCAGCAGGGCACGACGCTGGCCGACGTACAGCACCCGAGCCCGGTCATGACCGTGCTGGTCGACTGCCTGCGGTGCGTCGTGTCGGGGAACGAGAGCGGCGAGCTGCCCACCATGATCGCCGCCGGCGACCTGGTCGAGCTGTCGCTGGCTTCGCCGTCGCTGAGCCTGCCGGTGGTGGCGCAGTTCGTCGACGCGCTGGCGGGCGATGGGGCGCCGGTCGTGGCCAGCGACGCCATCTTCATTCCGGGCAATCACGACCACCACCTTTGGGAGCTCAGTCGCGAGCGGCTGGCGGTCGACTACCTGCGCTCGGGCATGCCGATCGAGAAGGGCCCGACGTCCTGGCATACGTCGTCGATGTTCCTCGAGCGGCCGCCTTTCTACGAGGCGCCCCTGCTCGAAGCGGCGCTCGACTACCTGCGCAAGTCAGCGCGCGCCAAGATCCGCGTCGTGTACCCCGTGCTCGCCCTGACCTCGCCCGACGGCGGGCGCGCCGTACTGATCACGCACGGCCACTACATGGAGCGCGTGGGCACGCTCTTTTCGGCTATGGCGCGAGTGGCCGATCCGTCGACCCCGCCGCTCGTTGACGTCGACGAGATCGAGCGCGAGAACTGGGCCTGGGTCGATTTCTTCTGGGGTTCGATGGGCCGCTCGTCGCGCGCCGGCGCCCTGGTCGAGAAGCTCTACGACTCCATGCAGGATCCGCGCGCCGTGCAGACCATGCTCGGCGGCCTGGCCGTGAGCGTCACCAAACGGCAGAACCCGCTGCTCGCCAGGCTGGAGGGCTGGGGCATACGACGCGCCGCCGGCCACATCGTGGCGGCGCGCCTGCACGAGCGTGAGCGCGACCGCACCGGTGAGGTCATCACCGCCAACTCGCGTCACGGTCTGGCAGCCTACCTGACCGCCGTGCGTCACAGCTTCGCCCGGGAGTGGGACCGGCCCCTGCCCGGCGACGTGACCATGGTGGTCGGCCACACGCACAAGCCGTTCAGCCAGTGGTGGAGCGATCCCGAGTGGCCGGCGGGCGGCATGCGCGTCGTCAATTCAGGCGGCTGGGTGGTCGACCACGTCGTGCCGCAGCCGCTCATGGGCGGCGCCGTCGTGCTGGTGAGCGACGAGCTCGACGTCGTCTCGCTGCGCATGTATCAGCAGCTGGGCACGCCGTCGGCGTGGAGGATCGCGGTAGAGGCGGTCGAGCCGACGCCCGGCGGCGAGGCCTTCGCCGCGCACGTCAGGAGCCTCGTGAAGCCCGGCGAGCCGCCGTGGTCGACCTTTGCCGCCGCGGTCGACGAGCTCGTCGGCGAGCGTCGCGAGGCGATGCGCGAGATCCTCGAGGGCGACCTCAAGCTGCTGCGCGACTGAGCTCTGGTCAGTGCCGCAGGTTCGCCACGCCCTGTGCGGCGAAGAGCACGCCCATCAGCCCGAACACGATCATCAGGATGACGCGGTCGTAGCGGGTGAGCCAGCCCTGCAGCCGGCCGAGCTGCTCGCGCGCCCACGCGGGGCGCACGAGGTAGAGAGCCAGCGGCGCGGCGACGGTCGACAGGGCGACGGCGACGAAGAAGGCCAGCGCGGCCGCCTGCTGGGGTGTGCTCGACCCCGACGTACGGATCTCGCCGGCGCCCGCCGAGAGCAGTGCGTAGTTGGTCAGGGCGAAGGCCAGTACGACGGCCGCGCCCAGCCCGGCCTTGTCGATCAATCGCATCCAGCCCGGCTTTTCGTCGGTGCGTCTTGGTCGAGCCCGCCACTGCGCCACGAAGAGCGCCAGAAAGACGACGCCGAACAGCGTCTGGGCGGCGGCCTGCGCGGTGGTCGCGGAGCCGCGTGCCGACTCGCTGCCCAGCACGAAGATCGTCAGCACGCCGAGCGTGAGCATGACGACCACCATCGCGATGAGGAAGGTGAAGGCGTTGCGTCGCCCGTGGTCGCCGGCAAGAAGGGTCACCACGGCGACGATCGGCACCGGGTTCACGGCGATGGCGAGTGCCGGCACGAGAAGGCCGGCAAGCAGGCTGCTCATGCGGGGCGGCCTTTGCCGAACGCGGCCGGGGGCCGCTTCGTGTGAGGTGCGGCTCTCAGGCCGGGGCGATGGTGACGGTGATCGTCTGGGGGTCTGCGAGGCGCTTGACCGCCCATTTGTGAACGTAGAGCGTGCCGATCACGATCGGCTGGTCTGTCTCGGGCTCTTCGTAGCGCACCGTGTTCTTGGTCTCTTTGGCCATCGTCAGGGTGATGGTGAGCGGCTCCATCGGGCCTCGCTTCGGCGGGGTGGTCGGACGACTGAGAGTATCACCGTCGGGCGTTCGATGCGTCCGACCAGCAACTGCCTGCCCAGCGGGGTGAGGCGCGCGTTACCATGAGCCGTGAGGGCCCTCCTTCTCGGTTCTTGGCTTAGGCACCAACAACCGATGAAGGACGGGCCCTCACCTGTCAACAAGGTTGTGACTCAGAACACCTAGGCATGTGTCGCGCTGGCCCGATAGATCGGGGCCAGCGCCGCGTAGAACTGCCGGTACGTGCCGTACATGCGCTCGTAGACCGCGTGGTTTTCGGGCTGCGGGTCGAAGACGGCCTTGACCTGGATCAGGTCGTCGACGGCGTCCATGCTCGGGTAGACGCTCAGCCCGACCGCCACGGTGAGCGCCGCGCCCATGGCGCCGGCTTCGAGCGGGTTTTCGACCACGTTCAGGCGTCGTCCGGTGACGTCGGCGATGATCTGGGTCCAGAGCGGGCTCACGCTGCCGCCGCCGATGGCCTGCATCTCGTCGATCGCGAAGCCCACCTTCTCCATGGCCTCGATGATCCAGCGGATGTGAAAGGCGATGCCCTCCATCACCGAACGCGTCAGGTGGGCCCGGCTGTGTCCCATCGAGAGCCCCAGGAAGCCCCCCCGCGCATAGTGGTCGAGCACCGGGGCGCGCTCGCCCGACAGCCAGGGCGTGAAGAACAGGCCGTCGCTGCCCGCCGGGGCGGTCGCCGCGAGCTCGTCGAAGACCTGGTAGGTCGACACGCCGCGCTCTTTGGCGAGGCGCGCCTCTTCGCCGCCCAGCAGGTTGCGGTACCACTGCAGCGCGCCGCCGCCGGTCTCCATCTCGCCGGCGATCACGAACTTGTCGGGGTCGATGTGGTTGAGCGCCCAGAACGGCTTGTCGGGGTCGTTGCGCAGCGTCGAGCTCGACACGCCCACCCAGGTGGCCGTGCCGATGCACAGGTGGGCCTTGCCCTCGCGGTTGGCTCCCGAGCCCGACTGCGCCACCGCCACATCGCCGGCGCACAGCACGACCGGCGTACCCGCCGGCAGGCCGGTCTGCGCCGCCGCCGCCGCGGTCACCTCGCCGATCACCTTGGTGCAGGGAAACGCCGGCGGCAGCTTGTCGACGGGAATGCCGAGGCGGTCGCAGACCTCCTGGTCCCACGTCTTGGTGTGGGGGTTGAACAAAAAGAAGACGCTGGCGCCGTGCCAGTCGATGGCCACCTCGCCGGTCAGCTTGAAGAGGATGTACTCCTTGCAGTCGAGCAGCCAGCGGGTGCGCTCCCACAGGTCGGGGCGCTCCTCTTTGAGCCAGAGGATCTTGGGCACCACGTCTTTGGCGGTCGGCATGTTGCCGGTGTGCTCATAGAGGAAGGCCTGCATCTCGTCGGTGAGCAGGCGGTCGGCCTGCGCCACGCTGCGCACGTCGAGCCAGCTCAGCATGCGCGTCACCGGGCGGCACTGCTCGTCGACCGGCAACAGGTTGAACATCTGCGCCGAGACGCCCACGCCGAGCACCTCGGCGGGGTCGATCCCGGACTTGGCGAGCACCTCGCGGGTGGTGGCCGCGACGGCGTCCCAGAGCTCGTCGGGGTCTTGCTCGGCCCAGTCGGGGCGCGGCGTGTAGATCTCGTAGGGCTGGTAGGCGGACTCGACGATGCGGCCCTCGAGGTCGGTCAGGACCGCCTTGTCGCCGCCGGTGCCCGTGTCGTGGGCCAGTATGTACTTCTTTGCCATGCGCGTTCGCCTTTCCACGAGAGGGGTGCCTCGACGACCTGGGGTGAAGGCGGCGCGACGGCCACATGGGGGCGGGCCGTCGCGCCGCTCGCACCGCCCGCGGGCGGGCGGCAGGGTAG
>Ga0181517_10005743_pt1 | contig 10874 bp, 10 predicted proteins | sample PEATcosm2014_Bin_31_FD_119748 | JGI IMG/M metagenome (GOLD analysis project Ga0181517, IMG submission 119748) | Peatland microbial communities from MTU Mesocosm Facility, Houghton, MI, USA - PEATcosm2014_Bin01_30_metaG | ecosystem: Environmental > Terrestrial > Soil > Wetlands > Peat | place... | reverse complement strand
GCAAGGGATCGCGGATCAGAGCAATCAAATCCGACCAAGAAGAAGATTTCGGCTGGGGCACTGATCGCAGAGTATGAGCAGCATGTCCAACGCCAGCGTTCCGCCGTAACTCGGCTGAATGCTGTGACCCATCGTTTGATGATCCTTTCCACCGCGATGAAGCGGCTCCTTCAAGATGAGAACTTCGTCACGCTCTTGCGCGCGGAATCAATCCAGGACATTCCAAAGCACCTTGCTGACCGCATGGGATAGAAGGGACTCACTGTGACCTCATCAGCAACAATTGGCTTCGATCTCAAAACCGTGCTGCTCCCGATTTCATCCATAACGCCACGGATGGTTCCAACTCAAGAAGTGCGGAAATCAAAGAAGTACAAGCAGATTGCCGCATCGATTGCGCACGTGGGAGTGGTAGAACCGCTCGTAGTTGCTCCGGTTGCCGACGGGAAGTACTTGCTTCTCGACGGAGCGCTTCGGCTGGACATATTGAAGCAGCGCAATGAACTTGAGGTCAGGTGCATCTTCGCAGCCGATGACGAGGGATACACCTACAATAAGCGGGTCAATCGCCTTTCCAACATCGGCGAGCACTATATGATTCTGAAGGCATTGTCGAACGGAGTTAGCGAACATGACATTTCAGTATCGCTTGCCGTTGATGTCGATACCATCCGCCGAAAAAGATCCATGTTGGATGGCGTCTGCCCTGAAGTGGTTCAGCTTTTGGCGAATCGACGTGTTTCCGTTTATACCTATGGCTTGCTCCGCAAGATGAAGCCAATCGGCCAAATTCAGGCAGCCGAGCGAATGATTCACGCCAACAACTACTCGGCGAAAATGGCGAAGGCTCTGCTCACGATTACAAAGCCTGAGTTGATAACGAATCCCGAGAAGGTAAGCAGATCTAGCCCCGGTGCCCAGGCTCAACTGGAGGCGCTACAGGGCGAATCAGAGGCACTGCTCTCTGACCTGAAACAGGTTGAGGAGACCTATGCTACCCAGGCTCTCGACCTGACAATCGGTCTTGGATACATCGAACGCCTGATGGCAAACACCCGTGTTGAAAAGTATCTGGCGAGGCATCACGCTGAGCTTTTGAATGAGTTCACCAAGCTGCTCGGAGAAAATGCAGAAGAAATGTCCCGCGCGATTCCCGATCCCATTAAGACCGCACCGCGCACTCCACGCGCCGCAAAAGTGAAGGCGAAGGCCGCAACAGTGAAATCCTGAAGCCGCTCAGAGCTGCTTAATTCCCCTTCAATGAAGGGTGCAAAGACTATGCCAGCATGGAATGCGTCGGAGTTTTCAGCTTATGAACGAAGGCGAAGTATGCCACCATAATGCGAAATGTCTTGGACTTGTTCACCCCGCCGAGAATCTCCCCGCCCACTCTCTCCAGCTCGTCTGCAATATCGTGCGTCAATGGGAATACAAAGGAAGTGTCGATGCTCTGAAACGGAATGTCCAGCCACGAGCCGTTATAGAATGCCACAATCTGCGCCTGTGCCGTCTTGGTTTTGAAATTCATGATGATGTGTTCCGCGAGGGCGTTCTTTCTGCGGATTTTGAGCACAGCGAAAAGCTGGCTGAAATGTGTCTTGGTGAATTTGGAATCGACGGTAAGCCGGATCTGTGTGCGCTTCTCCGCCGGAGCAACGATTCTGCGCTTCGGTCGTGGCATGGCCTTTTTCGCAACGAGCATATAGTTTCCTTACTGTGATGTATCTTACAGTATATATGTATGCTATTGGAAGGCCATGCTCTAACCGATTGTAGCCAAAAGAGTTCGCGTGGAGGAGATGCCGGTGGAGTAGTGGATTCAGTGCATGGAAGTGAGTGAAGCCGAATGAACCGCAACAAATCTAACCGTGGGGGGGCAGAGAAAAGAAAACTTGCCACGAGCAGCACGTCGGGGCAGAGCTACAATCCCGGCATGGGCACCTATCCGATGTACGACGTCCAACTTTCGCCAATATAGGGCATATGTTCTCCCTGAAGGGCACTGGAAACCACTCTCTCTTTACGAGTCGTCCGTAGCACCGCCAGGATTTCGCTCGTGAGCGCTTTCGCGAATACGCCGCCCCCTTGCAACCCAACAGCAGGTTCTCCGGTAGCCTCCAGACAGCATCCCGATCTGCTACCATTCCAGCCAAGTGAAAATCATGGGAACTCCTGCAAACTCTTCTTCCAATTCGGCTTTTGACGGCCTCGAAGCGCAACTCTGGGCGGCAGCGGACGCGCTCCGCAACAACATGGATGCGGCGGAATACAAGCACGTCGTTCTTGGCCTGATCTTCCTCAAGTACATTTCTGACGCGTTTGAGGCCAAGCACGCTGAACTCCTCACGCTGGTTGCCGAGGGAGCCGATCCCGAGGACCAGGACGAATACAGGGCAGAAAACATCTTTTGGGTGCCCAAAGAGGGGCGCTGGTCGGTTCTCAAGGACAATGCGCCTCAGCCCACTATCGGCAAGCTGGTTGATGACGCCATGGCGGCCATCGAGCGCGACAACCCATCGCTGCAAGGTGTCCTGCCCAAGGACTATTCCCGCCCCGGCCTCGACAAGCAGCGACTCGGCCAACTCATCAATCTGGTGAGCAATATCGCCCTTGGCAGTCCGGCTGACCGCTCCAAGGATATGCTCGGGCGCGTCTATGAATACTTCCTCTCGCAGTTCGCCAGTGCCGAGGGCAAAAAGGGCGGGCAGTTCTATACGCCTTCCCACGTTGTCCGCGTGTTGGTGGAGATGCTTGCTCCTTACAAGGGCCGCGTCTACGATCCCTGCTGCGGCTCTGGCGGGATGTTTGTCCAGAGTGAAAAGTTCATTGAGGCGCACAGCGGGCGCATTGGCGACATCTCCATTTATGGGCAGGAATCCAACTACACGACATGGCGGCTGGCCAAGATGAACCTTGCCATCCGTGGCATTGACGCGCAGATCGGCCACGGCGACACCTTCCACGCCGACAAGCACCCGGACCTGAAGGCCGATTACGTCATCGCCAATCCCCCGTTCAACGACAGCGATTGGCGCGGTGATCTGCTCAAGGGCGATAAGCGTTGGGTCTATGGCAACCCTCCGGCGAGCAATGCCAACTACGCATGGGTGCAGCACTTTATCTCGCACCTTGCGCCCACCGGGCTTGCTGGTTTTGTGCTGGCCAACGGTTCCATGTCGTCGAATCAATCCGGCGAAGGCGAGATTCGCAAGGCCATCATTGAAGCGGACCTCGTGGATTGCATGGTTGCTCTTCCCGGTCAACTTTTCTATGCCACGCAGATTCCCGTCTGTCTCTGGTTCCTTGCCAAGTACAAAAAGAATGGCCGCTTCCGGAACCGGCGCGGTGAAACGCTCTTCATTGATGCCCGCAAGATGGGCGTTCTCAAGGATCGTGTCCATCGGGAGTTGACCGACAAGGAAATTCTCCACATTGCCGCCACCTACCACGCATGGCGCGGTGACAAGGGCGCGGGCAAGTACGAGGATGTTCCCGGATTCTGCAAGGCCACTACGCAGGAAGACATTCGAACTAAGGGGCATGTGCTCACACCGGGGCGCTACATAGATGCGGAGGACGCCGAAGATGACGGCATCCCCTTTGAAGAGAAGATGCAGGCATTATCGGCGTCCTTGCGAAAGCAGATTAGAGAGAGCGCACGACTTGATGCAGTCATCGCCGCCAACTTAGAGGAGCTTGGGTATGGCGAGTGAGTCTGTATGCACTGCTGATTGGCACTCACTCGCGCTCGAATCTGTGATGGAGGCCATTATTGACTATCGAGGCAAGTCGCCTCGTAAAACCACGTCTGGAATTCCACTCATTACGGCCAAGATCGTGAAGGGGGGACGTATCCTTCCCCCTGATGAGTTTATTGCTCCAGAAGATTATGACGAGTGGATGCGAAGGGGGATGCCAAAGTCTGGCGATGTCGTCATTACGACAGAAGCGCCGCTGGGAGAAGTCGCGCAGCTTGATGGTAGTAAGGTTGCACTCGCTCAACGCCTTATTGCTCTACGAGGAAAAACCGGGACGCTAGACAATACCTTTCTCAAGTTCATGCTTCAATCGAAGGGCGTACAGGATGAGCTGAAGTCTCGCTCTACTGGAACAACAGTATCAGGAATCAGACAAAGCGAACTCCGGTTGATCCAGCTTCCAATTCCTTCAATTGGCGAACAGAGGCTAATTGCAAATATCCTCGGCTCCCTTGACGACAAGATCGAACTGAACCGGAAGATGAACGAGACGCTGGAGGCGATGGCGCGGGCGCTCTTCAAGTCGTGGTTTGTGGACTTTGATCCAGTCCGCGCCAAAGTCGAAGGCCGCAATATCGGCCTCCCCGAAGCCATCGCCGCCCTCTTTCCCGACTCCTTCGAGGAATCAGATCTTGGTGATAAGCCGCAGGGATGGGCAAACGGGACATTTGACGATGTCGCAGAAAACTCACGCATCACTATGCGCGTAGAGAAAATCCCTGCTGATACTCCTTACATTGGTTTGGATCATATGCCTAGACGATCCATCGCTCTCTCCGAATGGGGAAAGTCGGATGGACTCGCAAGCGGAAAAGCGGCGTTTAATGCAAAGAACATCCTTTTCGGAAAATTGCGCCCCTACTTCCACAAGGTTGGTATTGCCCCAGTGGATGGGGTGTGTTCAACCGACATTGTTGTGATTGTTCCGAAAGAACCAGACTGGTATGGCTTTGTACTGCAACATGCGTCAAGCGATGTATTTGTTGCGTATACCAATTCCGGTTCAACAGGCACGAAGATGCCACGGACGAGTTGGGCTGAGATGGCGCGTTATCCGCTTGTGCTTCCACCACTTCAGCTAGTGCAAGAGTTCAACCGAATAGTTGCCCCCACATATGACCAGATTATTGCATTAATTCACGAGAGCCGGACACTCTCGGCACTTCGTGATGCTTTGTTGCCCAAGCTCATCTCCGGTGAGATTCGCTTGAAGGGTATCAGCACAGCGGTAGCGGAGTAAGTACATGGCAGCTTTCGATGAATTCGTGCCGAATTTCCTGAAGGCCAAGGAGCGGTGGCCTGATGCCCGCCTTCTGTCGCGTCATTATGATGCAGTCTGCGAAAGCTACGAGGGGAGCGGACTCGACACAGTGGGTACGGCCAAATCATTCGTCGAAACAGTTTGTCGAACGATATTGGGCGAATTCGGAAAGACAGTTGAGGATGATGCAAATACAACAAAGATAGTTCAACAGTCTATGGAGTGTATGGGGTTGGCCAATGCGCGGGGCGCAACCAAACTCGATACGGTATTGAGCGCTCATAATAAGATGGCTGATGCGCTGAGCTTCATTCGGAACAACTTTGATCCTGGCGCTCATGGGAAAGACGGATTTATTGACTTTCTCACCACAAGCGAAAGCCGGATTTACATACTCACCGCCGATTCGCTATTAGCCATGATTCTTGGCGCATACGATGGACGCGAGCCTGACATTCTTTACACACGAGAGCCATACGAAAGATTCGCGCATCTGCATGACCGGCTGGACAGAAACGTATCAGTTGCGGCGTATGTCGATGACGAAGGTGATGTTCAGACAGTTGTTATCAAGTTGAAAGCCCCATCGCGGGAAGATGAAATTGAAATACGCCTCGAACCGAGCAGGCTGTTGTATGAAAATGACCGGCAAGTCTACCTTGAGTTGCTTACGTCCTCAGTACAACCGATTGCGGAGGCGGCTGAAGCTCAACCATCAGAGGATACTGGAGAAGCAATTGCCACCGCGATTCCTGTAGAGACTCCAGTCCCGGCACTTCAATCCGGTATTGCTATTGTGAATGAGTACAACGGCGCTTTGTCTTCTTTCAAAGAGCGTCTCGATACACAACTTCAAACGCTCGGCGGCTTAGAGGCGGCTTTGGGTGCTGGCGGCACGAGTATCCGAGACTCTTTACTCGCGACAGCCGAGAAGCACGTTGCACTTGATTGGAGCGAACGCCTTCCGCTTCGTACGGCGATGAAGGTTGCACTCAAGAAAGTATTTCTGCGCTTTGCCATTGAATCAGAACGGGCAGAGCAAGACGCGAAGGCCATGACGGGGTGGTTTGCCATCCACATACCTGCCCCGCTACAGCCTGAACCATCTGCCGCAGAAGCATGAACTGGACAAGGAGCACAGAGCGATGCCATTACAAACAATTGAATCGAAAGATGTCAGTCTCGGCGAACTGTTTAGCCAATACTTTGCGGTGCCAAATTTCCAGCGTGAATACGTCTGGGGGCCGGACGAAGTTCGCCAGCTATTGGAAGACATCAATTCGGAGTTCTCAGATTCAAACCGCAACAAGGACTCCGAATATTTCATCGGGACCATCGTTACCTGCGTTGGAGAGGACGAAGTTCACCAACTGATTGACGGCCAGCAGAGGATGACAACGTCTTATCTCGTGCTTTGCGCCATACGCGATTATCTGAAGCAACAGTTTAGCTCTGGGATTCAGGCGTTATCGCCGCAGATTTCAGCCGTATCAGTCGATCAGAACGGATGCGACGTTTTCCGTTACAGAGTTGCCCTTCAGTACGAAGACAGTTGCGGAGTTCTGGAGGCTATTGCGAAGGGCGAAGCCATCCCAAATGGTAAGCGCCCCACCACATCCGTTCGCAACATCGTGAACGCACATGCGATCATCCGGGAATACTTGGAAGAGCAGTTCACAGATGAAGCCTCCCTGCGCAAATTCTACGCATACTTCACGCAGAAGGTTAAGCTCATCCGAGTTAAGACCATCAGTGTTGCTCACGCTCTGAAGATATTTGAGACGATCAATGATCGCGGAGTTGGTCTCGACTCGATGGACCTTTTGAAGAATCTGATCTTCATGAACGCGAAGTCGGCAGACTTCAACAAACTCAAGGTGCAGTGGAGAAGGGTTGTTGATCCTCTGGACAAGGCACGCGAAAAGCCCTTGCGCTTTCTGCGCTATTTTATCTTCTCCAGCTACACTGTTGATCGTCTCCGAGAAGAGCAGATATACGATTGGCTGCGGAAGAATGAGAAGGAATGCGGCTACGAGAAAGCCCCATTTGCGTTTGTAGACCAACTGATAAGCGCATCAGAGGCGTACACGAATTTCTCGCGCGGACTCAATGCAGATGGTTCAGAGAATCGCTACCTCATGAACATCCGAGCCATGAGTGGCGCGGCTCGCCAGCACTTGATTCTGCTGCTCGCAGGGCGGCATCTCCCGAATGAGCTTTTCGCAACGCTATGCGGTGAGATTGAGAATCTCTTTTTTGCTTATGTCATCACGCGTGAGGCCACGCGTGAGTTCGAACGGAAATTTGCAGAATGGGCACCCTCCATGCGACTTGTCAAGAGCAAGGAGCAATTGAAGAAGTTCGTAGAGACATACTTCAAGCCTGAGAAAGATCGGCTCTCGGCCCGATTCGATCAGGCCATGCAAAATCTGACGGAATCCTCACTGCAAAAATACCGTTTGCGTTATGTGCTCGCAAAACTAACGCAGTTCGTGAATGAACAGGCCCTCGGGTCGGAAGCATCAGCGAGCCTTCAATTCTTCCTCGACGGCGCAAATCACATTGAGCACATTCTTCCTCAACATCCGAGCGAAGCGGCATTAAAAGAGTTCGATAAACCAGATGAGGCTGCGGATTGGTCGGTTTGGCTCGGGAACATGACACTCGCCGAAGAGCCGATCAACATCTCTTTAGGCAATAGGCCGTATTCGGAAAAGCGAAATCAATATCAGCACTCGCAGTTCTATTTGACGAAGCTGCTCTCCGGCCCTGTCGCGGTTGGGAAGAATACTGCTATTAACAGGGCGGTGGCTGGAATGCCCACATTCCAGACTTGGGTATCGAACTCAATCAGACAGCGCCAACAAGCGATGGCGCTATTAGCAATCAAGGTGTGGGATATGCCGAACCCAAAGGCTTCGAGCATTTGATGGGGCAACTGGCACGCTCCATCGGAGGAAGACCAAATGAGCGCTGCACAAAAAAATGAGGGACTAGGGGCGCTTCGCCTAATCATGGTACTGGCGAGCATCTCGCCGTTGTTTCTCCTGTGGGCTGTTCGCGGAACCTGCCAGGACTCAAATATCCCATGCCAGGTTCCGAAGCAAACATGCCTCGTCCCAAATCAGTTTTTTATCGCGATGTGCACCCTCTTTATCGTGCTACCGAATCTGCTTCTGCTCTGGAGACGCAGGACTGCGAGGAAGCATCAGGATACCCGCGAAATTGTTGTTGGCAAGGCGGAAGATCATCGGGACCATTTGCTGGTTTACTTGTTCGCCATGCTCCTGCCTTTTTATGCGACCAACCTAACAAGTTGGCGTGAGTTCTCTGCTACGCTCTTAGCCGTTTGCTTCATCGTCTTTCTTTTCTGGAATTGCAATCTCCACTATATGAATGTGTTGTTTGCTGTTTTCGGCTACCGCATCTTCACAATCAATCCTCCCGATGATGGCAACCCACTGTCAGGAAGAGAAAGCGTGGTGCTGATAACGCGGCGGACAACCATCTTCCCAGGCGATCGGATTACCCCGTACCGCCTCAGCAATAGCGTGTACTGGGAGGTCGATTAGTGCCACTCAATTTTGATTTGACGACAATTGATGCTATCGAGTTCGGCGTCGGGCGGGAAACTGCGAATGGCGCTGAGTTTGTGTCGATTCCAACGGATGAAGACATAAAAACGGCGCTCCGTGACATGGCCGTGCAGACTTGGACGGCAATCTCGAAACATGAGGAGGTAGCCTTTGCTCCGGCAGAGAAGTATGACTCTGAAGAGAATGTCGTCACGGCAACGAATGGCGAATACGCTGGAGTTTTGGCGGATTTGCATCGAGCAGAAATGTTGCCCATTGTCGCAAATGCACTGAACGAACCAGAGCATATATTTTGTTACTTTGCTCGGCTCTCAAATCGAAACCAGCGACGCCTCACGTGTGTGCGGCGGGCCACGCAATTTAAAGGCATTTTGAAAAGCAGGTTGATTCAAGTAATCACCGATGCACTGAAGATCGTCGAAGAACGGCGGAGCGTGTCAACGACTTTGAGACATGTGGCGTGAGAGTTTAGTGTCGAACAGCTTGGCTCTCAAGCGAAAATGGTGGATCGGTCGGTGGAAGATGCCGCTCCGAGGAAAAGTCCAAAAGCGGAACTTTTCCACCTCGCTTGGAAATCCCGCAAGAGCGGCGGGATTCCCACTTCTTCCACCGCCCCGGCGGCGACGGGCAACTTTGGAAGTACGACAAGAACCATTTTGGCCGGCGCTGCCGGCCCACTTGATCCCTACGACGAGGCAAGTTCTTCTTTCGACGACGGTGGTGTTGGTGGGTTGATCCAGACCGCTGTGGGCTGGGGTGGGTGCTTGGGTCGGGCGTGGGTGAAGCGTTCCGGGTTGCGGGCATATGCCGCATCGAGCACCTGTTGCCGTTGCTCGATCACCATGCCAGCCATGCCGTAGTGCAACATTTCCGGGGTCAGCAGGGCGATCCCGCTGTGACGATGTTCTTGGTTGTACCAGGCAAAGAACGTCTGGCCAAAAGCACGTGAGTCCTCGATGGAGCCGAAGCGCTCTGGAAACTCAGGCCTGTACTTGAGGGTTTTGAACTGGCTCTCCGAGTACGGATTGTCGTCCGAGACGTGTGGCCGACTATGGGTTTTTGTCACCCCCAGGTCGGCCATCAACAGCGCCACCGGCTTTGAAGTCATCGAGGTTCCCCTGTCGGCGTGGATGGTGAGAGTGCCGGCAACGATGCCCTGTTTCTGGCATGTGTCGGCGATCAGACGCTTGGCCAGCTCGGCTGTTTCGCGGGGAGCCACCATCCAGCCCACCACGTAGCGGCTGAAGATGTCCAGGATGACGTAGAGGTGGAAGTAGGTCCATTTGGCCGGCCCCAGCAGCTTCGTGATGTCCCAGGTCCAAACTTGATTGGGGCCTGTGGCCAGCAGCTCCGGCTTCTTGTACTGCGGATGCCGAAGTTGGTTGCGGCGCTCCTTCAGCTCCCCGTTTTCCGCCAGTATGCGATGCATGGTGCGGATCGAGCAGAGGTAAATGCCTTCGTCGATCAAGGCGGCAAAGACCTCGGCCGGGGCCTTGTCGCAGAAACGCTCCGAGTGCAGATGATCGAGCACGGTCTGCCGTTCAGCGGCATCCAGTGCCCGCGCCGGCGCGCACCGGACCCGACGTGGAACGGCTGGCTGCATGCGCCGATACAGCGATGCCCGTGGCACACCGAGGGCGCGGCAAGCAACCGCTTTCCCCACGCTGTCACCCAACTCCAGGGCGGCGCTCATCAGTTCTCCTCGTCGATCTGGATGTTCGGAATCGGGTTGCCCAACAACGCAGCCACTTTTTTTTGGACCGCGATGATCAACTCGGCGTTCTTCAGCTTCTTGGTCAAGCGGACATTGGCGGCCTGCAGTTCCCGGTTCTCCTTGACCAAAGGACTGACAACCACTTTGGGGCCGCGCTTCTTGGGCGTCAGGGCATCCATCAATCCTTGCTTCCGCTGCCGCTTCCAGGTGGTCAGGTGCGAGGAGTAGAGCCCCTCGCGCCTCAGCAGAAGACCTATGGTGCCGGAATCCTGGGCGGCATCGGCCTGGTCGAGGATCGAGCGCTTATACTCGGCGGTGAAGTGACGCCGGCGCGGCCGGGCTATCACCTCAGAATCGGGAAATGCCGAGAGGGGGCCGGGAGCCGAGGCGCCCGCTGCGTTGGCAGCTTCTCCGCTACGCTCCGAAACTGCCAACGCAGCGCGAGAACTGCTTGTCTTGCTCGTGATTATCAAAGTGAGATTTCTTTCCCCGCCCTACAGTAATTGTTGAGGGGCTACTTGTCTCACTGATGTTGGCACAGAGGG
>Ga0181517_10005737_pt1 | contig 10880 bp, 9 predicted proteins | sample PEATcosm2014_Bin_31_FD_119748 | JGI IMG/M metagenome (GOLD analysis project Ga0181517, IMG submission 119748) | Peatland microbial communities from MTU Mesocosm Facility, Houghton, MI, USA - PEATcosm2014_Bin01_30_metaG | ecosystem: Environmental > Terrestrial > Soil > Wetlands > Peat | place... | reverse complement strand
GTATCCAAGGCAGAGAATGAAATCCTTGTGGCCGAAATGGGCATAGTACTTCATCACATGCCACAATACGGGGCGCGAGCCAATCGTCACCATGGGCTTTGGCACGTCCTCCGAGTAGCCCCGGAGCCTCATTCCCGCTCCCCCGCAAAACAGAACAACTTTCATACTCGCCCCCTTGGCGTTCCCTCTACAGACTTTCACTTTCGAGATCAGTAAAGCAAGAAAGCCATCCGATCACCAAGTGATGTGCCTGTTCGTCCCGTTCCCTTCCGAGGAGCTATTGAAATACTAACCAGGACGCTCCCAACAGTCCGCCACTCACCACGACACCGGGTGCGTCATTTTCGCGTCGAAATAGGCTGCAAGTACTGGGATTCCGTGCCATCAAGATACAATGCCATAGCCCCCTGAGGAAGATGCGACAAATCGGTTCCTCTAAGGTAATCACCCATGGTCGTCCCCGTGCAGGCGGAGTCGACGTTAGGCGCGCCCGTCCGGCCCATTACATCATCCAAGTGTACGGTGCGAAAGTCGATACTGTAACGTGTCACGTTTGTGGTATTAGGCACTGTGGAATGCAGTTGACCCGCCGAAAACAAGTATGCGCCACCCACTTTGCAGACCAAACGGATCTGCGGATCAAGCTCCACCGGTTCCTCGGGACGGGGCTGGACGCGTGTATCGGTCTTGATATGTTGAGCGGCATTGTGCCGGCTTTCCAAATTCCATTTGTGATAGTTGTACTGGCTCGATCCGTTTTTCACGGGCGTTGCCCAATACCGCGGATGAATGGCCATGCAATTCTCAGAGCTGAGATCGAAAACAGGCATCCACCAATTGATCTGGCAGAATGGAGCCGAATACCACGTGTCCCGATGAGGGTGAAATGCGTAGGCGACACCGGACTTCAAATAGTCGCCGGGAAAGGCAGTGCGCAGACGTGGAACGTCAAAATAAGTCTTTCCCAGATCGCACCCTGATTCCCTCAGCATTTCCGGAATGAGTGTTTTAGCTTTTGGGTGGTGAATAAACTTGGGCTTCAAAACGCCAAGAATCTCGGCACACCTTTCCGCGGGCAGGTTCTCATGAGCACGAAGCGGATCCACAGCGCCAAAAGCGTCAGCAATCAGTTCTTCTGCCAACTTGCAGAGGCTCAAGGCACTTGGGGAAGGAGAAAACGCAAAGATGGATCCCCGGTACAGCTCTTTTCTCCGGTCGTCATCGTTCATTTTGGAGTCCACATAGATATTCATGGTGCACCCCTTCCCTGCTTATCTTCTCCCGGAGGAACAGGTCGTCGGTAGAGAACGATCCTCGCTTTGCTGCACCCTGGCTCTTCTAACAGGTCATCACTTTCGGGATGGGCACCACAAACTCCCCTCCCCACACCCGAATATATTGCAACTGCTCCACAATTTCATCTTTGAGGTTCCAAGGCAGGATCACCACATAGTCCGGCTTGGTCTCGCGAATCCGGTCCGGGTGGTAGATCGGGATACGGCTGCCTGGCAGATATCGGCCCTGCTTGTAGGGGCTGCGGTCCACCGTGTAGGCAATCAAATCCTTGCCGATACCGCAGTAATGGAGCAAGGTGGCGCTCTTGCCCGGAGCTCCGTACCCGGCCACCGCCTTACCCTGCCGTGCGGCCGCAATCAGAAACTCCACAAGCGCGAATTTTGTATTTTTCACCTGACGCGCAAAATTCTCATAACCTCCCGCCGAACCCAATCCGGCTTTTTTCTCATTCGCTATGAGGTCATTTACAGTCCGCTTAACCTCATGCGTTCCATCTTCCGCCCGGCAGGCATAGACGCGAAGGGAGCCGCCATGCGTGGACAATTCTTCCACGTCGAACACTTTTAACCCATGAGCCTCCAGGATGCTGGCTGTCGTGAGCATCGAAAAATACGAGAAGTGCTCGTGGTAAATCGTATCAAACTCGTTGTGCTCCATCAGCCGTAACAGATGGGGAAACTCCAGAGTCAGCACGCCCTTAGGCTTAAGGAGTATTTTGAGCCCTTCCACAAAATCATTTACGTCCGGAACCTGCGCCAGGACATTGTTTCCGAGAACGAGGTCGGCACACTTGCCCTCGGCCGCCAAATCCCTTGCAAGTTCTGTCCCGAAGAAGCGGACCAGCGTGGGGACGCCCTTCTCAACTGCCACTTTGGCCACATTGGCCGCCGGTTCGATGCCCAACACCGGCACGTGCCGCCTTACGAAATACTGAAGCAGGTAGCCATCATTACTGGCCACCTCAACCACTAGGCTCTTCGGACTCAGGCCGAATTGGGCGGTCATCTTTTCACAGTAGTTCTCTGCGTGCTTAAGCCATGAATCGGAGAAAGAAGAAAAATAGGGATAATCGCTGAAAATGTTCTCAACTTTCTCATACTCTTCCAATTGAACGAGGAAACACTTCTCACAGACGTAGACGTGGAGCGGGTAGTAGACCTCTCCGTGATTGAGGTCGGCAGCCGAGGGATAGGTCTCGCAAAGGGGAGACATCCCCAAATCGACAAACGTCCGCGTGAGATTCGCACGGCAGAAGCGGCACACCTTGGTTGTACCTTGTTGTGAAATTTCTCCAGGCAATGTCAAAATCTCCTCAGACCTTCTCACTTATTCTTAAACGTAATCAGGCAACCGCCGTGGTCCCAGAGCGCTGCCGGCTCCAATGTAAGGAGGCATCCAATTGCCCCGCTTTCAGGAGGCGTTGAATGTGCTTGAGGCGGATGTAGCGGCCGGAATCCATATCCTCGCGCGTAAGCCCTACCGAACGATACGCGTCGTAAAGCTCCTGCGCGCCCTTTCGCGGAGTCCACTGCGGGCGAAAACCCGGCAACATGCGGCGGATTTTGTCGAAATTGATACGGTAGCACCTCAGGTCAGGGCCGCCGCCGGGGGCGTATTCAATCCGGGAGCCGGGAACGGTCTCAGCAACGATGGTCGCCAGCTCTCGTATCCGGTAATTTTCCTCGGTCTGCCCAACATTGAAAGTCTGGTTGTGGATGGCCTCTCGTGGTGCTTCCAAGGCAGCGAGAGCGGCGCCGACAATGTCTCGAATGTGCACAATGGGACGCCACGGGGAGCCGTCACTTTTGATTAAAACCCGGCCTTGCGTATACGCCGACGCCACCAGATCGTTCAAGACGATATCCAAACGCAACCGCGGAGACACACCATATGCCGTAGCGTTGCGCATAAAGGTCGGGCTGAAATGTTCATCTGCCAGGAGCGCAATGTCGCGCTCGACCAGGACCTTGGATTCTCCGTACGGGGTCACCGGATTGAGCGGAGCGGTTTCGTCGTGAAATACATCCCCCGCCGCCCCGTAAGTGCTGCAGGAGGAGGAGAAGACAAAGCGCTTCACGCCGGCATCCTTCGCTAGTTCCGCGAGCCGGACGGAAGCTAGGTGATTGATATCATAAGTAAGGCTTCGATCAAGATCGCCTAGGGGATCGTTTGAAAGCGCGGCAAAATGCACAACGGCGTCAAACCCCACGAGATCCGCCTTGGTGAGGTCACGCATATCCTTGCAGAGCTCGGGAATCTCAGGCGGCGCATGACCGAAATCACAGCCGGCGAACAAATCCGTATCCAGTCCGACAACATCGTGGCCAGCGGTCTGCAAGATAGGTCCGGCCACAGCACCGATGTAACCCTTATGCCCGGTTAACAGTATTTTCATTCGCGCACATCTCCTCTTCAAAACAGCTCTGATCCTGCGGTCACGATAGGCGGAGCCCTTTTGGGAATGGTCCGAGCCGCCTTCACGTGAAGCACCACGCCGGGTTATTACTTCCCTGCATCGCCCTGGACAACTGAAAGCAACCCCTTCTGACAAAGCAGATCGGCGGCATCGCTAATGGTCGAGAACAAAATACCAGATCGCTCAGCAATGTCCAACAGGGAGTGCTTGCCGTCCGAGAAATTCAGCACCCAGAGACGCGCCATAATCTCTTCTCCGCCTGCCTCTCCGCCCGTGGATCGGTAGAGGCCTCGTCGTCCCAGTTGTGGTTCGCAGTAAGGGCTTTGGTTGCGATATGATTGATTGTTTTCAAGCACGTTCAGAATGGCGGCGCAAGCAAAGAGCGATCCAGCTAATTGGCGCGGCCGGATAAAGTCAAGATTGTCCGCAGAAGTATGATACTCCGGAAAGCCTCCCCAAACGCTCCGCATCAGACAGCCAACAGGGAGATTGAAGCCTGGAGAGCAGTACTGCCGCTCGTCGTAGCCGTACGGGGAGAACTCCAGAATCTCCGCGGATTCACCCGAGTGGCGGAGGACATGAGCCACAGCCCTGTCAATATCCGCATTTCCCTGCCGGCTCTTCTTGTAGTGGAATCCACCCGCGTCGCCGATGCACGTCAGCACGAGCCCATGGCGGATGCGGTGAGCGGCATCGCGATTTCGCGCGAGCCAGGTAATAGCCCCAATGGTCCCAGGAATGAACAGAAATCTGTAAGAGTACCGGAGATCCCGTCCGGCGAGAAACCTGGCCAGAAACGTCGCTACCGCCAACCCTGAAAGATTGTCATTCGCCAAGGAGGGGTGGCAAGCGTGACACGAGATCAGGACCTCGTCGGTCGACCGGCCAGGTAGATAGCACTCGCCGAATGTCAATTGCCCGTTTTCGAGGGTAGAGTCGATGCAAACTTCGTACTCGCCTTCCCTGAGCGTCGCTAACTGGTTATGGGAAAGACAAAATCCCCAGTCTTCTGCGTAGTATGAGGTTCGGTAAGGAATCCAATCGGGATGGTCAGGAATCGTAAATAGATGCGGCAGGAGCTTGCTGAGCGGCATCGTTTCATGCAATGGGACGCTGTAATTCATCACGTGCAGGTTGCACTTTTGGAAATCCACAACCCGCTTCCCGGCGGGAGTATCGATGAAAGCATCCCGAATATTCCATTCCTTGGGCACATTCCAATCGAAGACTTGCTCCCCTGTGGGCACCTCAAATGTCTGCAACGGAATGCGGCTCTTGATGCGGGCCAATGTCTCCCGGATGCCATTACCAGTTATACTTCTGCAAATCGGGTAAAGGTCAGCGGCGAACTGGTACAACTCTTGGCCAAGGCTACCCCGGTCTGTCTGCTGCAGGTCCTTTAGGAAACTCATCGTTGTACTTCGAAATCAGGGTACGTCCGATCCCTTCCGGAAATCACTTCCACCTTACCCGGCCAGGCAATCTGGAATGCCGGATCGTCCCAACGCACTCCACGAGCCGCTAAGGTTCAAGGTGAATCTCGAAGGCACCTGGCAGCGTGGTCTTATGAAAGGTCATTGCGACGGCTGACGATTCGTCGAGGTGACGTTAAGATTAGCTCCCCCAAAAGACCTTTCGAGCGAAACGGATGCCTCTACATTCTGTGTGTAAGGCGGCCGGAGCGTGTCTGCGGGGAACCGTATCGATAAATAAGACCGCAAGATTATGGATATTCACACAATCATTCGGGCAAAGCTCAACTTGCCCCGCGTCACTACGGTATCGTCGACGCGTGCAACTCCTTCAACCAAGGCCGCTTCGTCCGTCATTTTAACGATTTTCACATCCATAATCATGGTATGACCCGGCAACACCGGCACTAGGAACCTCATGTCGTTTACGGCGGCCAGCGCCATGAATTCCCTTGAGTCCATGCCTTTGCCCGTGGTGTGGCTAAACAGGATGGAAGCGCTTTGCCCTATGGCTTCAATGATAGAAGTCCCAGGCATTATGGCATATTCGGGAAAGTGTCCAAGGAACTGAATCTCGTTTCCAGCGACGTTCTTAAGGGTCTTGATGCGTATCCCAGGTTCCAACTCCAAGACCCTGTCGACCATAATGAACGGGAATCGCTGCTTTAAATGTGCCTTTACTTCTTCAAAGGTCATGGTCATAAGTAAACATTGGAAAAACTTGGGTTTCCCACCTTTCACGCAGCTGGCACTTGGCGCCTATATCGATCCCTATTATCTTTCTCAACGCCGGCGCAATATCATACCCAGTGCACGGGGGAGAAAGCGGCCACCTGGAACTGGGTTGCCCGCATCACTGACCAAATGCGTAACACGGAGGCCGACTTCTTCGGCCATTTTCAAAGGTTCGCTTTCGTGATGAAACTCGTAAGTGTGATCCCGCTGGGCTGATTCCAGCGCGGTGCTGAAAAAGGCAAGCCCGTCGGGCGCTAGATGATGTGCGAGCACTTTGAACAAAGGGCGCGGATCTTCCAAGTGTTCTGCCAGCATGGCGGCAATGATACCTTTATACGTCTGTGGCTTCCCCGCCAGGGTCAAGTCAAGGACATCTTTAACCTCGAAGGTAACCCGCTTGTCATGCCCAGACACTCCCAGCAGACGCTTGGCCACGGCTATTGCCGGGGGACTGATATCGGAACCTTCCATCTGGATGTCCTGTCGCTCTTCAGCAGCCAATAGACTCAGCACTCCGTGCCCGCACGCCAACTCCAAGACGTTGGCTCCAGATGGTAACGCCTTCACAAATTCGTCCCGGTAGAGTTTTATATGGCTGATCATGGACGGCCAGAAAGGATAAATCAAAATCGCGGCCCACATGTAGGGAACCATGTAGCCTTCGTCTTCATAAACATCCGCGATGATCTCCGGCATGGCATCCGGCGTGTACCGGCCGTTTTTTTCATAGAGCTGTTGGCACTTCCAGACGCCGAGACAATACTTGGCGTACCCCTTCGCAGCATCGTCAAAAGCACGGTCGCCATAGGCCGCTTCCGCCCAGCGAGCGAGTGGGTCCGACATCCAGGAACAGAGGTCTTTATTCGCCTCATAAGTGCCTCGGGCGGAGGGAGCAAACATTCTGGCTTTAGAATCTAAACTTTTAAGAAACGCCGTGCCATCTACCATAGTATGAGTTGTCCTTTGTCGAGTATTCAATCCTTCGAGCAAACATGCCGGACCATTCTGACCATAGGCCGGACTAGATCAACCCCGTCCCACGGAGGAACAAAGACATGCATACGCCCCAGTTTTACGATTCGGTCCACACCTTTTCTCCCGGCCAGTAAGGCAAGTTCCCTCTCTTTTTCCGGATCGGCCATGCCCAAGCCCAACGTCTGCACATTTCCATCGAACTTCGAAACCGGGTCCAATAAATTATCCACTTCCAGCACCGTCAAGGTCTTCCCTTGGATGGGTTGAGGAAGGTCCGATCCTGAGCCGAGTAGCAGCGTCCAATCTGGACCGCTCGGGAAAAAGGCCTGATGGGCGGTGTCCTTCAGCAGCCAGGATGCTCGCGCTTGGCATATTGCTGAAGTCAGCCCAGCAGGGATGGTTTGCCGTGGGTGGGCCTTGTTTTCGGTTTCAAAAGCGCGCCGCAGAATGGGCAGAAATTCAGCGGTCGATTGGCCATTCCCCTTTTCTAGGAACAAAACCTGGGGTGAGGAACACGCCTGCTGGTCAAATTGCCAGACGTCCCGCGCAATGCGTAGGCACCAAGACTCCCGCTCCTGGGGGTTTCCCCAAGCCCCGGCGTCCATCGCAGCGACGGATATCCTGGGCCCAAAAACTGCCAATTTCGCCCAGTGTGGAAACGGCAATGCCCGCACCTGCAACACAGCCTCTTCCCCGCCCCAAATCATTGCTCCGTCCACAGCTCGAGCCATTGCTTCATGCAGATCTTGCCGGCCATGCTCAAATGCCGCCATGAAAATGCGTCGGGTCAATATTTCACCTGGATCGCTTTGCACCAACTTTCCCATCAAGCACCGCGTCAGATCAACAAGGCCGCTGGGAATGCGCACCAAGGCAGCATTTCCCCCCAGAAGAGCGCAGGTCATGGAAAGGAGAGGCTGAATCTCGACATTGCCGGCGGGCCAGTGGCCCACCACACCTAATGGAAAAGCCTTGCACTTGGCACGGCCATATTCCGTCCACCCGCCATGTAAGCCATTGGACCCGAGTTCGCGGGTGATGATGGGTTCCAAAGTTCCTCGCCTTAGCCACATGCGAAGGAAAACGATCCCGGGCATGTCGTCAAGTTCGCGGGAATCCAGGCTCCTCGCCCAAGAATCAAAAACGGCCATGACCTCATTCGGTGTAATCTCCGTGGTCATAACCGCTTGGCGCAGCTTCATGGCTGCGCCGGAGATCTCCGCGGGAGAACTTATATTTTGTGTAAGATCAGTCATCGAAATAATCGTGATTCAATTCACTGGCGATCGGTTGATTTGGAGATTGCCGCAACCCCGGAGTTCCGCCTTGGGAATGCGTCCCGCAAAGCGGAAACTGATGCCCCGCCTCCCACAGAGACAACCATCATAAGCAACCACCTTTGCCACGTCTTCGGTGAGCAGGAGGTTCCCCGGGAAGCTCGTCGGTAAAACACTGCAGACTTGAACAATGCCGGTTTCTCCTGCCGCGACGGGTTCGAGTGTTAGCGGATTTCGCACGATCACGTCGCCAAACCCGGGTGCATGTTTGTTACCCTCGGGGCAATCCGGGTAAATGACTCCCACACTCTCTACCATGCCATAGAAATCGACGATACGATCAGTGGAACACCCAACGACCCGGGCCAACTGCTCGTTGAACAGGGTCTTCTCCACGGCCTGGTCCTGTAGCCGTTTCCAGCCCCCGCTATGCAGGATGCGGGCTTTCGGCAAGTTGAGACAGATACCCTCCGCCATCAAGGGCTTCACCAAGTGGTTCCACAAAATGAACGTGAAGCCATACACAAGTAGCTCGGTATCCTGCCGGTCTTTGGCAAATTCTCTCAACTTGTCTCGATCCAGCGTCAGGTCACCTTGGTCATTTAGGCCAAGACAGTAAGTCGTCGCACTGGCAAAAGGCTGCACGCCTTGAATCGCCGCCCCCCTCGCCCCCAGCGCGTTCCCATTTCCCATGAGACCCGGGGTGTCCACAACGAGGTAGGGTCGGCGGGCTGGGCCGATAAAATCCCGGAGGATGATCGCGGTTCCCTTGGTCATGCGCCGCGTTGTCGGCAAATCGAGCACAACTCGGCTGGGCACCTGAGACGTCGTAGCGCTCGAGGTCAAGGTTCTCTTGATCTGGCCGAGATCTACGAAAGACAACGGGGGGTTGGCCTTTAACATTCCCACCGGTAGATAAGGAAGATCGGCAATTTGACCAGCGGATCGATAATCCAGAGGCCAGTGCTGGATATAATTTTTATAACCGGCGTGCCGCTGACACGCGTAGTCCAGTTCCTCCTTAAGTATTTCCAATAGACCGGCTTGTCTTTCGTCGGGAGCCTGACAATAAGGAGCCATTGACAGAACACGGTCTATTTTGTCGTCAAATTGCTGCACGGAATCTCCTTGCACAAATCTAAGAGGGACGAACGCGCTACTTTCCCTGCTGAGGTTTTGGGCAATTCAGAAATCAAGTGAATCGAGTCGAGAGCCCAATGGGCCGGAAGGTGGCGGCGAACTTCTTCCTGCTCAATTCTCCCTCCCTGATCGGGCACAATAAATAACACCAACGCCTCTCCAGCCTCCGGATGCTCGACCGCCGTGGCGGCGCATTCATAAACCCCTGGAATTGCTGCGACTCTTTCCTCCGCTTCCGCAAAACTCACGCGTATTCCCCGCATTTTCAAAAATGCACCTTTGCGTCCTTCAATCCACAAGTAGCCATCTTTATCTTGGCGAGCCAAATCACCGGTCCGCAGCCAACCGTCGCAAAAGACGCCGCGCTTCTCTTCCGGGTCGTTAAGGTACCCGGAGCATATGGAGGGTCCTTTTACCCGCAGCTCACCGACCTGCCCTGTGGGCAAATCATCTCCTTGTTCGTCTACAATCCGGACCACCAGGTTATCCAAGGGCCGACCGACACTCCCTGGTTTCTCCTCCCAACGTTCCGGTTCCATGCACGAAATCCGGGCGGTTGCTTCGGTCTGACCGTACATCACATAGAACGGAGTCAGTGGGAAACTCGCACGCATCTCATTGATCTTCTGGGGAGCCAAGCCGCCCCCAGCTTGGAGAAAACGCTTCAAACTCGGCATGGCTGTCCGCCGAATACTCGATCGTCGAAGAAGCACATTGTAAACCGTCGGCACGCCGGCAAAGGTGGTGCAACCAAACTGAACGATAGCTTGGAGCACTTTGTCTGGAAACATAAAACGGCGGTCGAATACCACGCCACCGCCCTGATAGAGATGTGTATGCAGCAGGCTGGCCCCGAAACAATAGCTCACGGGAAGAATCATCATGGCTCGTTCGTCAGTGCCCAATCGTTGGCTGCGGATGATTGCTTCCGTATTCGCAATCAAATTCCCGTGGCTGACCATGACGAAACGGGGAACACCGGTGGATCCGGAGGTGGCCATCAATGCCGCCAGGTCCGAGGCTACGCAAGCCGCGGGCGGCATCAAATCGGTGCTTTCCCCGGCCAAATCACCCTCCAGGCAAAGGGTGGATCCAAGGCAATTTCCCGCACCGCGAAGGCCCGCTTCGGTCCACACGGCTCTGGCGCCCGTTGCTTCGATCAGCATCGCTGCTGAGGCTGTCAACGCGCGATCTTCCACCGGCACCGCGACTAGGCCCGCGTACATGGCTCCCAGATAAACCAAGGCGCTGGCGGGAGACAAAGAGCAACCGATCAGTAATCGATCACCCTCCCTCAAACCCTTGGAAACTAAGGAGGTGCCATTTGCCGCAATCAAACGCGGCAAATCTTCCGGGCAAATCGTGCGGCCGGTGGCCGCATCGATTAAGCACGAAGACGATCCCAAGCGATTGACTAATCGTCCGGCAAAATTCCATTCGGCAGTGGCTGTCACTTTTTACACTTTCTTGGAAAGCTTCGTCGTAATGATTCGTACGATCTCGCGAACATTCTCCATTTCCATCAAGTCATCCACATCCAGGCTTACCCCGAAAACCTCTTCCAAAGTT
>Ga0181517_10005735_pt1 | contig 10883 bp, 4 predicted proteins | sample PEATcosm2014_Bin_31_FD_119748 | JGI IMG/M metagenome (GOLD analysis project Ga0181517, IMG submission 119748) | Peatland microbial communities from MTU Mesocosm Facility, Houghton, MI, USA - PEATcosm2014_Bin01_30_metaG | ecosystem: Environmental > Terrestrial > Soil > Wetlands > Peat | place... | reverse complement strand
CCGCAGGCTGAAGGGCTTCCGCCGCATCTTCTCCAGATTCGAAAAGCTCGATGTGGTCTTCCTCGCCTTTATCAATTTCGTTTTGATCGTCGAAGCCCTTAGATAGTGTTAACACGCCCTAGACAGGACAGCCATGAACTATATCGGTATTCAGCGCCTCAGAACCCAAGTTACTTTCGCTTTGCTGCTCAGCGCGGCAATCTGGTCTGCCATCCCGGCCCAGGCACAGATCGATGAGCAGGTTACCCTTCCTGCCCGCATCACGCAGGCGATTGATGAGTCGTCCCTCGTGACGCTTCATGGCAACACGCACCCAATGGCGCAGGCCGTCTACGACCGCGGCCCCGCGCCTGTCTCCATGCCGGCCAGCCGCTTGCTGCTGGTCCTCACGCGCAGCACGCAGCAGGAAGCCGAACTCCAGACCTGGCTCCAGTCGGTGCAAGACCCTAATTCGCCCAACTACCGCAAGTGGCTCACGCCGGAACAATTCGGCAAACGTTATGGTGTCTCGGACGCCGACCTTGCGATCGTTCAAGCCTGGCTCCAAAGCCACGGGTTCACTGTCAACAAGGTCGCCAAAGGCCGCATGGCGATTGAATTCTCCGGTACCGTAGGTCAGGTCCAGACGGCCTTCCATGCCGCTCTGCACAGTTATTCGATCAACGGCGAGCAGCACTGGGCCAACGCGACCGATCCACAGATTCCCTCCGCGCTTACGCCCGTCGTCGCCGGCCTCGCCGAACTGAATAACTTCGTGCCGAAGGCCCAATTCATCCGCGGACCAAGCGGCGTTTACGATGCGCAAAAGCACACCATCGCACCCGCCTATACCACCGGAAATTCCGCCAGCGGGTACTTTATCTTCCTCGGCCCGGCGGACGCGGCCACCATCTACGACACGCCCACCACCCTCAATGCGAATCTATCTGGCACAGCCTACGATGGCACCGGCGTCACCATTGGAGTCGCCGGCGACTCCAACATCGACATCACTCAGAACGCCAACTACCGTTCCACCTTCGGCCTGCCCGCCAAGGCCACCACGGTTGTGGTCGATGGCAACGATCCCGGTGAAAATGGCGATGCAATCGAGGCTTATCTCGACACACAGGTCGCCGGAGGCATCGCCCCCAACGCCAATGTGATTCTCTACACTGCCGCCGGCACCGATCTTGACTCCGGCTTGTTCCTTGCCGTTCTGCGCGCCCTCGACGACAACCAGGCGGACATCCTGAATGTGAGCTTCGGCGGTTGCGAAACCGCACTGGGAAGCTCCGGCAACCAGTACATCCTGAATCTGTGGGAACAGGCAGCGGCCCAGGGCATTTCGGTCACCGTCTCGTCGGGCGATAGCGGCTCCGCCGCATGCGACAACCTGGATACCGAGAAAGAGGCCTCGAATGGCCTGGCCGTCAATGGCCTAGCATCCACACCCTTCAATATCTCTGTCGGAGGCACTGACTACGACATTCTTTACAGCAATTTTCCAACGAGCTTTTCAACCTATGTCGATCTGACGAACACTCTGCCAAAGCATCGCAGCGCCCTCAAGTACATTCCCGAGGAGCCCTGGAACGACTCCACATTATTGAATACCGACATTGCTTCAAACTACACCGATACACAGGACATGAATATCATTGCAGGCGGCGGGGGCATCAGTTCGGTGTACCCTGTGCCCACATGGCAGGCCAGCGTCGCTTCCGGAACCGGCCGCAACCTGCCGGATGTTTCTCTGCTCGCCGGGAACGGGGTCTACGGAGCGCTTTGGGGCATCTGCACCGACCAGGACTCGAGTGGTGCGGATTGCGCTGCCGGCGCCACAGGCAACAACTTCAATCTCACCGGCGTCGGAGGCACCTCGGCCGCGGCGCCTGCATTCGCTGGAATGCTGGCGCTGGTGAAACAGCAGACCGGCAGCCGGTTGGGGCAGGCGGATGATGTTCTCTATAACCTCGCCAAGAGCAAGTATGAGGCCGTCTTCCATGACGTGACCACCGGGGACAACTCTGTCTTTTGTGCGTTGGGCTCGCCCAACTGCACGGTGGTTTCAGCATCCCTTTACGAGTACTACATGAGCGGCTACAACGCCACTGCTGGGTATGACGAAGCCAGCGGCCTGGGCAGTGTGGACACGAGCCAATTGCTGAATAACTGGGCCGGCGCGGGCCTTATCGCCACTAATTCGTCCCTCCAGCTCAATGGCGCAACCGCCGCGCTGAATATTACCCACGGCCAGAGCGTTACCGTCTCAGCAAACGTAGCCAGTTCCGGCGGAACCCCCTCGGGCAATATCGCATTGGTAGACAGCCTGAGTCCCGCAAATCAGCCGAACAGTGAAGGCATCGCGGGCTTCACGCTGACCGGCGGATCTGCCTCCGGCGCCACCAATTCCCTTCCCGGCGGCGCCTATGAGGTGTCGGCCCACTACGGCGGCAGCAGCACCTTTGCCGAAAGCGACTCCAACGCAATTCCGGTGACGGTCGGGGCGGAAAGCAGTACCACAACTGTCAAGGTCTCGGGGTATTATGATCCGGCAACGGGCAAGGCCGCGACCACTCCCTATTACGGCTTCATCTACCTGATCGATGCGCAGCCCTACGGCAACAGTGCGTCGGCAGCAAACCCGAATGGCGCCGCCACCGGCACAATCACCTTCAAGAGCGGCAGCACGACACTGGGGACGGCAGCGCTTGCCAGCGACGGCATCGCTGAGTTGCAAACCGCCTCGCTCCCTGGCGGAAGCGACAGCATCACCGCGGCTTTCCCCGGCGATGCGAGTTTTCTGGCCAGCACCAGCGCCCCCGTAGCCATCAACGTCACTCCAGCGGTCACCAGCCTGGGCACTCCCTCATCTCAGCCTTTTGACACCACTGTAGGCAGCGCAGTGACCCTCAGTGTGACTCTCACTGCCGATAGCGCCGGCGCAACGCCGACGGGCACCGTGAGCTTCATGAATGGCTCGACGGCCCTTGGATCTGTCCAACTGGTCGGTACTGCCGCCACAGCCACCGCGCCTGCCGGAGGCGCGGCGAGCTTTGCCACCACAAGTCTGCCGACTGGAACCAACAGCATTTCTGCCGTCTACAGCGGCGATGGCAATTATGGCGGCTCTACTTCGCCCTCCCTTTCGGTTTTTGTCCTGAAGGTTCAAACCTCGCTAACGATGACACCCGCGTCACCCACAGCGGTGGTCAATCAGCCACTGCAAGTCACAATCACGCCCACACCTGGTGCCGGCCTCCCATTGCCAACCGGGTCGGTGACGATGTACCTGAACAGTGCTCTCACGGCTTCGGCAAACCTTGTCAATGGAGCCGCAAGCGTCACCATACCAGCTAACACTTTGCCGCTTGGGACCGACAATATTGTTGTGGAATTCAGCGGCGATAACGATTACCAACCGGCTCAAGGCATTTTACCTGTCACGGTGAATTCCTCCGGCACAATCAAGCCGACGGTGACGGTGACAGCCCCCACTTCGGCTTTGAGTCTTCCTGTTACGGTCACAGTTTCTATAAGCGGCCCGAGCGGAGACCCGGTCCCAACGGGCTCGGTATCGCTGTCGACCATCAACTACTATCAGTATTCAATGCCGCTGACGAATGGGTCTGCAACCTTCGTGATGAATAGCGGCCTCGTATTCGGCCCAAACACTCTGACTGTCACTTATCTCGGTGACTCCAACTACACCAGTGGAAGCGGGACTGCCACCGTGAATCTCGCCACGGTGCCCTATATCACCTTTGCTCCCTATAACCCGACGATTGCGGTCAATCAGCCTCTCAATATGACCGTCACAGTCGCTACCACAGCCAACGTGGCTGCGCCGACCGGCACAATCACACTTTCAAGCGGAAACTACACCTCATCGGCGGTACAGTTGACCGCAGGGGCGGCCATCTTCACGATCCCGGCGAACTCGCTGGCCATCGGAAGCGATACCCTCACTGCCACTTATAGCGGCGATGCAAACTACCTCGCCGGCAGCAACGCTGAGACCGTCACTGTTACCGCGGCTCAGATACCCGGTCTTGCACTGACTGCTACGTCGGTAACCATCGGCCCCGGCTCAGTCAGCGGCAATACCTCGACGATCACGCTGACCCCAAGCGGAGGTTTTACCGGCAGCGTAGCTCTAACTGCTGCAGTCACTTCCAGCCCAGCTGGCGCTTCGGACACGCCCACCTTGAGCTTCGGCTCGACGAGCCCGGTTTCCATCAGCGGCACCGCCGCCGGGACGGCCACCCTTACTATCTTCACCACGGCACCATCCAGCGCGGCCCTCATTGTTCCCGCACGCCCGGGAATCCGCTGGTACAACGGCGGTGCGGCACTCGCCTGTTTCCTGCTCTTTGGCGTCTCCGCACGCCGGCGGCGCCGCTGGAGGACCATGCTGGGCCTGCTCGTCCTTCTGGCATTCCTCGCGGGCAGTGTGCTCAGTTGCGGTGGTGGCGGGAGTGGCGGCGGTGGTGGCGGCGGAAACAGCAACCCGGGCACTACGCCGGGAGCCTATACCGTGACCGTAACCGGCACTTCAGGCTCGATCACCGCGACGGGCACAGTCACCCTCACCGTGCAGTAGCCTGCAACTCTCTGGCGGCCGCACCCCTTTCCACGGGTGCGGCCCCGAGGGCCAGGTGCGGCTGTGCCCCCGATCCTGAACAGTTGAGTTCGCCCATTGTTTTCGGTTCTCTTGAGCGCAGTAGAAGCTGGTCCAAAAGGGCCCCAAAACCTAGTCTCACCACCCGTTCATTTTCAGCCGGCCGCGGCGCTGCTTCCTGCTCGTCAAGAAGCTTCCCTTTCTGGACTATAAGGACGCGTTTTAGGTTGTTTGCCGGATATTGGATGGACTTCACTGGACGTATATAGACTGTTTAGATTCAATAATTGGCTGCCCCCCAGGGATTCGAACCCCGATATGCCGCTCCAGAGGCGGCTGTCCTACCATTGAACGAGGGGGCAACAAGCGCGATACACGGCGATCCTGGAGCCACATCGGCCCGCGCCGCGGCGGGGAGCCGGGCGTCAAAAGCCAACTTGCTTATCATAAGCAGATTCCCCGCCAGGGTCAAACCCGCCAGCGGCAAACGCCTCTGATGTAGAATCGGGGCTAAGCATGGAGTTTACCCTTAATCTCGCCTGGGTGGTTCTGGCGGCGCTGATGATCTGTCTGTGGCTGCGGATTGGCCCACGCCGAGACACAGACCGGCGCTTGCAGCTCGTTGCCCTGGCGGTTCTCCTGCTGATCCTCTTTCCGGTCATCTCGGTCACCGACGACCTGCTTGCGGTCCAGAATCCCGCCGAGACCGACTCCTGCATTCGCCGGGATTACGCCATCTCCAGCGCCCACTCCATCTTTCCCGCGGTCGCCGCGCTGCCTCAGCCGTTTCTTGCCGAGCTTTCCTTCAGCTTTCTGCGCTTTGCCGCGCCGGGCCATCTCCCCGCCCCGGCGGTCGACCACCCCGGCCTGGCAGGCATCCAGAACCGGCCTCCGCCGGCCGCCTGATTCCCTGCCCTGGCCCCTCCTTCATCGTTGGCCTCCTTCTTTCCTGTGTCCGCCGTGCAGTCCACGGCGCAAAGGCTGTGTATGAAGCAATTCTTCCGATTCATGTCCGCTCCGGCAGTTGCCGCGCTGCTGGTGCTTGCGCCGGCGATGGTCCCGGCGCAGCAGAGCCTCACCTGGGATCAGGTGAAGGCGAAGTTCGAAGCCGCCAATCCCGCGCTAAAGGCCGACGCCCTCGGCGTGGATGAGATGAAAGCGGCGGAGATCACCGCGTTCCTGCGCCCCAATCCGCAGGTCGGTCTGTCCAGCGATGGATTACAGCTCGCGCCCCACACGGTGCCAGGCTTGGGCACGCACTGGCTGCCGCTCACCGGCGATCAGCTTGTGCCAAGCATCAACTACCTGCACGAACGCGAACACAAGCGCGAGTTGCGATTGCAAAGCGCCAAAGAGGGCACGCAAATCGCCGGCTCGGAGCACGAGGACCTCGAGCGCAACCTCCTCTTCGATCTGCGCTCGGCCTTTGTGCAAACCTTGCAGGCCAAGGCGGTGCTCGAACTGGCCAAGGCCGACCTGGCCTACTACGACAAGATCATCCAGATCAGCCGCGACCGCTTCCGCGCCGGCGACCTGGCCCAGATCGACCTGGATCGCATCGAGCTTTTGCGCGTCCAATATGAAACGGAGATCCAGGCGGCCATCGTGAACCTGCGCACGTCAAAGATCCAGCTTTTGCAACTGCTCAACGAACGCACCCCAGTGGAGCAGTTCGACGTGACCGGCCCGTTCGATTTCTCCGACACGCTCAAGCCGCTGGAAGACTTCCGCCAGATTGCTCTCGACGAGCGGCCCGATCTGCGCGCCGCCCTGGAGGCGGTTCAGCAGGCGAACACCAATCACAAGCTGGCCATTGCCAACGGTTCGGCCGATCCGACCTTGAGCACTTGGTACTCCTACAACCCCGCGTTCAACAACAACTTTGGCCGCTATACGCTCGGCGCCAGCGTGAACGTTCCGTTGCGCATCTTCGACCGCAACCAGGGCGAGAAGCAGCGCACGCAAATCGATATCGGGCGCAATCAACAGTTGACCGAAGCCACGCGGGCGCAGGTCTTCAGCGACGTCGACTCGGCCTACACGCAGGTGGAGAGCAGCGTGGCTCTGCTCCGGCCCTATAAGGCGCAGTACAAGGACCAGGCGCTGCGCGTCCGCGACACGGTGACCTACTCCTACCAGCACGGCGGCGCCTCGCTCATGGACTTTCTGAACGCCCAGAGCGATTATCGGGCCGTCGAACTGGCCTATGTACAATTGATTGGCTCTTATCTGACGGCCGCCGGACAACTGAATCTTGCTGTGGGACGCGAGGTAATCCAATGATTTCGTATTCTTTTCTGAAGCAACATCCCAAGGCATGGCTGGCTCTGGGCCTGGCCGCATCGGCGGGCCTGATTCTATCCGGCTGCAAAGGCAAGGAGCAGGGCGATGGCGCGCCGCCGGCAAACCAGCCGGTGATCCAGGTGGCCGACATGAACCTGATCACCATCGACAGCAAGGATGTGGCCAAGTTTCCGCTTTCGGCCGCGGGTCAGATCGAGTCCGCTTCCGAGCTGACGGCCACCGGCACCGTCTTTCCCGACATCTCGCGCGAGGTTCCGGTGATCTCGATGGCGAATGGGCGCGTGGTCGATATCAAGGCACGCCTCGACGACAATGTGAAGAAGGGCCAGTTGCTGCTCAAGGTCCAGAGCCCCGATATCACCAACGCCTTCGATACCTATCTCAAGGCGGCCAACGACGAGCACATGGCCGAAAAGGCCTACCTTCGCGCCGACGATCTCTTCAAGCATGGCGCCATCTCCCAGGCCATGCTGGAGGCTGCCGAGGACAGCGAGAAGGACGCCAAGGCCGACCTGACCGCGGCGGAAGAGCAGTTGAAGACCCTGGGCGTGGACAAGAGCCATCCCAGCAGCGTGGCGAATGTCTACGCGCCCATCTCCGGCGTGATCGTGGCCCAGAACGTGACCAATGCGGCAGCCGCCGGCGTCAATCTTTCCGGCTCGGCCACGGCCTTCACCATCGCCGATCTGTCCGTGGTGTGGATCGTCTGCGATGTCTACGAGAACGACATTCCCAAGCTGCAACTGGGCCAGGAAGCGAAGATCAAACTGAATGCCTTTCCCGACCGCCCGCTGACCGGTCGCATCTCCGACATCGGCCCCATCCTCGATCCCTCGCTGCGCACCGCCAAGGTCCGCATCGAGGTGCACAATCCCGGCTTCCTCAAGCTGGGCATGTTCGGCACGGCAACCTTCACCGGCAAGACGAAAGAAACCCGCACGGTCGTTCCGGCCGATGCCGTGCTCCATCTGCACGATCGCGATTGGGTCTATTTGCCAGCGGGCGGAAATCAGTTCAAGCGCACAGAAGTCCACACCGGCAAGATGCTCGACGGCAACCGCCAGGAGATTCTTTCCGGCCTCACACCCGGCCAGCAAGTGGTCACCAACGCACTGTTGCTTGAAACCGCTGGTAACCAGTAAATGATTCGTTCGCTCGTCGATTTCGCGCTGAAAAACCGTTGGCTTGTCCTCGGGGGCACGCTCGTCCTCATCGCGTGGGGCATCATCTCATTCCGGGCGCTGCCCGTCGAGGCCTACCCCGACGTCGCCAACAACTACGTGCAGATCATCACCCAGTGGCCGGGCCGCTCGGCCGAAGAGATCGAGCGCCAGGTGACCGTGCCGATCGAGATCCAGATGGCCGGCATCCCTCACCTCACCCATCTGCGCTCGCAGACGCTGGCCGGCCTCTCCAGCCTGATGCTCATCTTCGACGACGACTCCACCAGCGACGTGAACCGCGAACACGTGCTGGAGCGGCTCAATCAGGTGAGCCTGCCTGCCAATCTCGTTCCCCAGATGGGCACCGACTGGAGCCCCGTTGGCCAAATCTACTGGTACACGCTGGAAAGCACCAATCCCGCCTACGACGTAATGGAGAAGAAGTCGCTGGAAGACTGGTTCCTCGAGAAATCCTTCAAGGGCGTCAACGGCGTGGTGGATGTTTCCAGCTTCGGCGGGCCGACCAAGGAGTACCAGATCAAGCTCGACCCGGAGAAGCTGGTCTCCTATGGTCTTTCCATCGGCCAGATCGAGCAGCAGCTCGCCAACAACAATACCAACGGCGGCGGCAGCTTCATCGAGCAGGGCGCGCAGCAGATCAATGTCCAGTCGCTGGGCCTCTACAGCAGTGTGCAGGACATCGAAAACACCGTCGTCAAGACCCAGAACGGCGCGGCCATCCAGATCAAGGACATCGCCACCGTCGCGCAGGGGCCCAAGATCCGCCTGGGACAGATCGGCCGCGCCACTCACAGGCCCGACGGCACCATCGTCGACAATCCCGACACCGTCGAGGGCATTGTCCTGCTCCAGAAAGGCACCGACTCCGATCCCGTCCTGCTAGGGATTCACGAGGAGGTGAAGAAGCTCAACGACAGCATCCTGCCCAAGGGCGTCAAGGTCGTTTCCTTCCTCGACCGTTCCGATCTGGTCAAATACACGGTTGAAACCGTCGAGCACAACTTGACCGAGGGCATGATCCTGGTCTCGATCATTCTCTTTCTCTTCCTGGGCAATATCCGCGGCGCCGTCATCGTCGCCCTCACCATTCCCTTCGCGCTTCTCTTCGCCTCCATCTGCCTCGACCTCAGCCATATTCCCGCCAACCTGCTCTCGCTGGGCGCGCTGGACTTCGGCATGGTCGTCGACGGCTCGGTCATCATGATCGAGAACATGGTGCGCCACCTCGCCCAGAAGGACGACACGCGCACCGCGGCGCAAAAGATTCGCGACGCCGCCCACGAAGTGCTGCGCCCGGTCTTCTTCGCCCGCGGCATCATCATCACCTCCTACCTGCCCATCTTCACCTTGCAGGCCGTCGAAGGCCGCCTCTTCAAGCCCATGGCCTGGACCGTCTGCTTCGCCCTGCTGGGTGCGCTGGTCTTCGCCATCGCCGTCGCGCCGGTGATGGCCAGCCTGCTCTTCCGCAAGGGCGCCAAGGAATGGCAGAACCCCATCATGCAGTGGCTCACCGGCCACTATCGCACCGCCGTGCGCGCCGCCATCGTGCATCGCAACGTGACCCTCGGCGTCTGCAGCGTTCTCTTTGCCATCGCCATCTATCTCACCGTCGGCGGTCCCATCGGCTCGGAGTTCCTGCCTCACCTCGACGAAGGCTCCATCTGGGTGCGCGGCACGCTTCCGCCCAGCGAAGGCCCCACCTCCAGCATCGACTTCACCAACAAGGCCCGCCTGGTCATGGCCTCGTTCCCCGAAGTGACGCAGGTGGTCAGCCAGACCGGCCGTCCCGACGACGGCACCGATACCGCCGGCTTCTTCAACACCGAATACTTCGTCGATCTCAAGCGCAAGGAGCAGTGGCGCCCCGTCTTCCACCAGAACAAGGAAGAACTGATCGCCGCCATGGACAAGGAACTCTCGCGCTTTCCCGGCGTCCTCTGGAACTACTCCCAGCCCATCAGCGACAACATGGAGGAAGCCGTCTCCGGCGTGAAGGGCGAACTGGCCGTCAAGCTCTACGGCGACGATCTGCGCACGCTGGAGAAACGAGCCGAAGAGATTCAGTCTCAGATGGCCTCGGTCAAGGGAATCGAGGATTTGGGCATCTTCCGCATCGTCGGCCAGCCCAACCTCAACTTCAAGGTCGACCGCAGGGCCGCCGCGCGCTGGGGCATCAACGTGGCCGATATTCAGGACGCCGTGCAGACCGCCGTCGGCGCCAACGCGGTCACGCAAGTGCAGCAGGGCGAGGCGCGCTACGACGTGACGCTGCGCTATCAGCAGCCCTTCCGCGACACCCGCGAAGCCATTGCCAACGTCCGCTTGCTTGCGCCTTCGGGCGAGCGGGTCTCCCTGGCCCAGTTGACCAAAGTCTCCACCGACGACGGCGCCGAGGAGATCAACCGCGAGGGCGGGCAGCGCTTTATCGCGATCAAGTATTCGGTGCGCGGGCGCGACCTGGGCTCTACCGTCGAGGAAGCCATCGCCAAGGTCAACAAGAACGTCCTGCTCCCGGCAGGCTACCACCTGGAGTGGGCCGGCGAGTACGAAAGTCAGAAGCGCGCCAACAAGCGCATGGCCATCGTCGTTCCGGTCACCGTGCTGGCCATCTTCCTCATCCTCTACACCATGTTCCGCTCGTACAAGTGGGCCACGCTCATTCTGGTCAGCGTCATCATGGCTTCCATCGGAGGACCGCTCGCGCTCTTCCTCACCCACACCAACTTCTCGGTCTCATCGGCCGTGGGCTTCCTGGCGCTCTTCGGCGTGTCGGTGGAGACGGGCGTCATCAT
>Ga0181517_10005727_pt1 | contig 10890 bp, 8 predicted proteins | sample PEATcosm2014_Bin_31_FD_119748 | JGI IMG/M metagenome (GOLD analysis project Ga0181517, IMG submission 119748) | Peatland microbial communities from MTU Mesocosm Facility, Houghton, MI, USA - PEATcosm2014_Bin01_30_metaG | ecosystem: Environmental > Terrestrial > Soil > Wetlands > Peat | place... | reverse complement strand
GCACGGCCAAGCTTGTTGAAGGACCGTTTCCGATCTTTAAGATCTTCGACCAGGGATTGCAAGGCGGGGGAATGTACCGTGCAGGATACGAGGGACTGCCACGCTTTCAAAAAAGCACTTTTATAGGGGAGTTTCCATTCGGAGAAGTCCAGCTTAGTGATCCATCCATTCCGCTGGAGGTAAAGCTGACGGGCTGGAATCCGTTTATCCCGCTGGACGATAAGAACTCGGGGATACCGTGCGTGATTATGGAATACACGCTCCGCAATACCACGCACGAACCGGTAGAGTATGAGTTCTCTTACCATCTGTCGCATCTGGCTCCGGGATGCAAAAAGGATGAATCGGGTTCGAAGAATACCGTGATCCCCGGCAAGGGAGTCTTGCTGAGCAATGATGAAGCGCCGAATGCGCAGGCCTTCGGCAGCGCTGCGCTCACGGTGATCGGCGAAAATCCGCGCGTCATACGCATTAAGGGAATGTGGGTGCGCAGCGAGTGGGGCTTTGATGCTTTGTCGGCGCTGTGGCGCGAGGTTTCCACGGGAACGTTTACTGCCAATGAGGGATCGAACAGCGTGGATACCACTGGCCGGAATGGAGCGTCCATTCTGATGGATGGCAAGCTCGCGCCAGGCGAATTCAAAACCTACCCCATTGTGATTTCGTGGTATTTTCCCAACTGTTACCTCCAGGCCGGCGGCAAGAAGGTGACGGATGTGGAAGGCAAATCCGGGTGCCAGACCAGGGCTGAAGGGTTGGCGCCGCTGTGGCGACCCTACTATGCCGGCGTTTGGAAAGACGCACGCGAAGTTGCGCTCTATGTGGAACAGGAATACGTTTCGCTGCGAGAGCGCACGGTGAAGTTCAAGGAGGCGCTGTTCTCATCCACCTTGCCGCCGTATGTGCTGGACGCGGTCTCCGCCAATCTGGGCATTCTAAAGTCGCCCACGGTTTTGAGGCAGGAAAACGGCAATCTGTGGGGATGGGAAGGCTGTTCTCCCGATGAAGGATGTTGCCACGGCGCGTGCACTCACGTGTGGAATTACGCACAGGCTTTTCCGCATCTTTTCCCGCAACTGGAGCGGACATTGCGCGACCTTGAGTTGGGCCGCTCGATGGATGAGCGTGGGCACGTGACCTTTCGCGGAGCGATTCCCGACGGCCCAACGAAAGATCACGACGGGCCGGCTGCTGCCGATGGGCAGTTGGGCGGGATCATGAAGGTTTATCGCGACTGGCAGATCTCGGGCGATGGCGACTGGCTGAAGAAAATGTATCCGCTGGCTAAGCGCAGCCTGGACTACTGCATCGGCGCATGGGACCCGGATCACAAGGGAGGGCTCTTCGAGCCGCACCACAATACTTACGACATATGGTTCTGGGGTCCGGATGGAATGTGCACCAGCATTTACCTGGGAGCGCTTTCAGCCATGGCGCAGATGGCCAAGGCCGTTGGCCAGCCGGCCGATGCGAGCTACTATGCGGAACTGGCCGAAAAGTGTGCGCAGCTTATGGAAGAAAAGCTCTTCAACGGCGAGTTCTACGACCAGAAAGTACAGTACCTGGGCTTGCGCGACAGTTCGTTTGCAAAATCCGTGGCCGACGTGGACGAGAAGAGCAGCGAGATGCAGCAATTGCTGAAGCGGGAAGGCCCGCGCTACCAATATGGAAGCGGATGCCTTTCTGACGGAGTAATTGGCGCGTGGATGGCGCGGATCTACGGCATTGAAACGCCGCTGGCGCGTAAAAACGTGCGATCGAACCTGCAGGCTATTTTCAAGAACAATTTCAAGACCGACCTCAGCCAGCATGCCAATGCGCAGCGGCCGGGCTATGCGCTGGGACGAGAGCCGGGGCTGCTCGTCTGCAGTTGGCCCAACGGCGGCAAGCCTACCTTGCCGTTTCCCTACTCCGATGAGGTGTGGACCGGGATTGAATACCAGGTTGCCTCTCACCTTATCCATGAGGGCCTGGTGGAAGAGGGCCTGAGCATTGTGAAGGCAGCGCGCAGCCGCTACGACGGAAAGACGCGCAACCCCTGGAACGAATATGAGTGCGGCAACTGGTATGCACGGGCCATGTCGAGCTATGCGCTGATGGGCGCGCTTTCAGGCTTCCGCTATTCAGCCGTTGAAAAGACACTCTGGTTCGGTCCGCAGTTGGACGTCCGCCCATTCAAGAGCTTTTTCTCCGCGGCCTCAGGGTTTGGAACGATCTCGCTCGACGGCCATTCGGTGAAGGTGGAGATGATTGAGGGCGAGTTGCCGATTGAGAAGCTGGCGCTCACCGTTGGCGGGGAAACCAGGCTGCTCGATTGGAAGACGACAGCGCGGACCAACGCCGCTGCGGTTAAATCGATCTGAATTGTTCGAAGCTTATAACGATTCTGGAACAAGGAAAATGCGTGCGGATGGGGTCGATGAGTGGGCAGGCCTGTTGGCATCTGTTGAGAGTTACTTCCGGATTGACGGTGACACACTCCAAACGCCGTCGATGCATCGGTTTGTGTGGCATCCCCGGTCCCCGAATGCGAGGGACCGGGGGCACCCTCATTTGTAGTTTGGAAACATCCCGGGATCGTGGCCACCCGCCGTTTTCCCAGACTGTCTACCCACGAACCGGATGTTGGTCCCTCCCCGCCTCTTATGATCAGGTGCCTGGCCCGTGTCAACTACACAGTCGCCAAAGCCAGTACACCGAGGACGAACCTCGTTCCTCATCAGTCTCTGGGGTCGACGGTTTCCGGTTCCGACGGTGCGGGTGCACTGTTCTTGTCCAGAACCTGGCAGTTCTTGAAGGTGTGAACAAAGCTGAGTGCCCCGGGCATGAACATTTTGACGTGCTCCGGGACGTAAAAGCCGCCTACCAGCTGGTAATCAAAGTTGTATTCGTAGAGCAATCGGGACTGTCCGAGCTTGTAGTCGACCGAGACGCCACTAGGGTGAAGCACACCGTCGTTTTCCATCCCGAATGTAGGCCTGAGCTCCAAGTGTGACATGTTCGCACGATCTATCGAGATGGCCTTAGTGATGAGAAATGACTTGTCCATTTGAAGAGTAGTTGTTCGGCCTGTCTCCAGCTGCTGGGTGACCAGATAGCCATCTGGGGTGGAGGCAACTTCAAAATTGGTCTCGGCTTTAGGTAGTAGACGGCCGTAGGATATTGACCAATACGCGCGAAAAAATACTTTAATCTGTTCCTCCACCTTCTGCATTTGCTCGGCGTGCGTCTTATCACCCGTGACCGTGACGTCGGTATGTGTTGCATTGCGCGTCACAAACGTAATCTTCATTGCGTTCAGCGATTTCAGCGCTTGTTGTGTTCCTTCTCCCTGTGGAGCATTGAGCTCCTTCGCAATGGCACCCCAATCCATGGTGTCATCGCAGGCAATATAGGCAGGTCGCGATGAGCCGTGAGAGTAGTACAGTGAGCGTGCCTGCTTGATCAACTCCTGATCGGCCTTGGTCTGCGCGTTGAGAGCGGCTGCGCCAAGCAAAAGAAGCGGCAGAAGGACACGGGGAATTTGAGTGCGGCTCATGAAGGCTCCTTGCTTTCAGCTCAGATTCAACGAAGGACGGAAATCTAACTGGAGTATAACTGATGGCGGTTTTATCGCCTGTGATTGATCGGCTGGACATTCCCGGCGCTGATCGTAACAGCAAGTCGGCTTGGCCCGCTGCACACTTCAAACCAGATTCTCGATTGACACGGACAGGGCGATGCGCTCATAGACGGAATATCGGCCGTATCGTCGGCAATTCGGAAATAACTCAACTTCGAAACTCACAAAGGCAGCCGCAGATCCTTCACTGTGTTCAGGATGACACTCCTGTGGGAAGGCGATGATGGCGCCGAACGGGCACTATGGTCGGATCGTCGGCAGACCGGCGATAGTTGCCGACCCGTCAGCTATCTTTTGGAAAACAGCTCGTGAGGGACGCACTTGGCTTGTGGTGGATTGACCGCAGGGCTTGTGGTGGATTGACCGCAGTTTGGAGCTGAAATTTGCACTTTCGCCCTTTCTTCACAGAAAGAATGCCTAACGTGTTTTGTTTGTGTGAGTTGATGAAAAAGGGGGGGGAGGGGGTGGGGGAGTAACTTATTGGTAACTGATTTGCGGGGGCTTGGGCTGAGGGCGGAGGGTGCCGAAGGCGATTTGGGCTGCGTAGAAGAGCTTGCTGCCGGTTGCGTCTTCGATGGCTCCGATCACCAGGCCGTGGGCGGCGCAGGCTATGAAGTCACAGATGTTTTGATAGCCGAAGAGCGGAGGCATGGCGTTGCGATAGGCCTGGGCAGCTTCAATGCGCGATCTTGCTTCATTTTTGGTTTGGGAGTATTTGGCGTGGAATGTGGTCTCCCAGGCTTCGCAACAATGGGCGACGGCAGGGATCTGGCGGGCGGGGCTGGATTTGTCTCCGGCGGAGTATTCGGCAGGGATTTGGATGGCTTGGCTCATGCGGGTTTCTCCGTTTGCGTTTTAGTTGATGAATTCATTGTGCGCGAACGGAGTGTAATTATCTGCAAATTGGGATGCAGATTTTTTATGCGGGCATTGGGGAGCGGATGTCTCAGATCATTTTCTTGGATACTGGGATGAAACAACCGCAGATCCTTCACTGCGTTCAGGATGACACTGCTGTGGGTAGAGGGTAGAGGATGATGGTACCGGACTGGCGTCTCGGTTGGGCCGTCGGTCATCCGGAAATAACGCCGCTTTGAAACTTGCAAAGGCAACCGCAGATCCTTCACTGTGTTCAGGATGACAGTGCTGTGGGTGGGGGGATGATGGTGCGGAACAGGCATTGTGGTTGCGTCGGCGCGAATGCGGAAGAAGGTCAGCCCGTTGGAGCGACAGTGCGAGATTTCCTTCTTTATGTTATTCGTGTGCAGGCTTATCAAGGCCTGCTGGTCTGCTGGATCTGCTCATTGATCACGCGCTTTAAATCTGCGGGGGAATAAGTTGGCGCTTTGATGACCTTGCCGTCGGGGCGCTTATGAATCTTCAGAATCGGCTTCCAATCGCCATGATGGGCGTTGGCGTCTTGCGGATGGACCAGCTCCGGGCCTGCGCCTCGCTCGAGAACCGCGTCGCAAACGCTGCAATGCGGCCAGGCCTTGCTCATGTTGCTGCGTTGCACTTCATCCCAGGCAGGCTGAGCCTTCACGCCGGCGGCGTTGAGTGCTCCATACGTGACGACTAGCTGGTCGATGCAGCCGTCAACGTATTCAGCGAAGTCGGGTGTGCCGGCGGGATCGAGCACGACCCCGATATCGTTGATGACCGCGGTCCCCGCTTCTCCGTTCGACCCGGCAGCGGTTATGGTGACCGTGCAACCACAACCCTTGACGAACTCGATTGCTTCTTCAAACACCAGGCGCGCACGAAGCAGGCACGTTTCCGGATCGGGAAGCTCAGGAGATCCCTTTACCTCCTGGTTGAATTGCTTCATCAGGGTGACGATGTCTTCCTGAGGGCGATAGGGCTTGTCGGTCATTCAATCCTCGATTCATTGTGCCGGTGAGGGCGTTCGGAGAGATCGCGAACTGCGGATAGTACCCGCTTCAATTCTTAAGTTTTCTTGATAGTCCCGTCAGTCACCAGCCAACTGCTCGAGCAGCGTATCGAAGTCTTCGAGCCGGGCGTATTCGATGATGACTTTGCCGTGGCCGTTGTGATCTTCAATGTGGACTTTGAGGCCGAGGGCGCGCTGCAGACGTTCCTGCACTTCGCGGACGTTGGGATCGATGGCAGGCTCGGTTTTGTGATCCTTTTTTGCGGACTTTTCAGGGTGCAGAAGACCGGTGACGTAGTTCTCTGTTTGGCGAACAGAAAGCGAATATTTAGCGATGCGCTGGGCCGCCTTCTCCATCTCCTCGGCATGCTCGAAGGCGAGCAGCGTACGTGCATGGCCGAAACTCAGCTCGCCGGACTCGACGCGGGCCTGTACTGTAGACGGCAGACGCAGAAGGCGGAGGAAGTTGGCTACCGTGGTGCGGTCTTTGCCGGTACGCTGCGCCATCTGCTCCTGAGTCATGTGGAACTCGCGGGATAGGCGGTCGAATGCCCGGGCCTGCTCCATGGGGTTGAGGTCGGTGCGCTGCAGGTTTTCGACAATGGTGATTTCCATCGCCTGCTCGTCAGAGACCTGGCGCAGGAATGCGGGGACAGTAGTCTTGCCTGCAAGCTGCGAGGCACGCCAGCGGCGCTCTCCGGCGATGAGCTGAAAACGGCCGTTAGGAAGCGGGCGGACCAATACCGGCTGCACGACTCCGTTGGCGGTGATGGAGGCAGCCAGCTCTGCCAACTGCTCCTCGTTTAGATTGGAGCGGGTCTGGAAGGGATTGCGATCGATCTGATCGAGGGGAATCTCGCGGGGCTTGCCGCCTTCGGCATCGGCCGCGACTGCGGGGGCTTGCACGCGAGGGAGAAGGGAATCAAGACCCTTGCCCAGGGCGCGGCGTTTGGGATCGATGGCGGCGGTAGTCATATTTCAAATTCCTCAATCCGGGGGGTGATCTCCCGGGGTTAAACAATCGTCGTTGCCGGAGATCCGGCGATGCCTGCGGCCTCTGAACGAACAAAAGAGTCCGTTAGAAGTATGGCCATATTCTGACTTCGTCATCCGCGGCGGAGTCCGGCCTGGCAGAGTCTGCAGCGGCAGCAGCTTTGAGGGCCGCGCTGCGAGGGCTCTCAATTTGATTACGGGCGAGAAACTCCCCGGTCAGTTCGAAGTAGGCTTCGGTTCCACGGGAGCGGGGATCGTAAAGGGCCACGGGTTTGCCGTGACTGGGCGCCTCGGCCAGCCGAATGTTGCGTGGAATTACGGTGTGATAGAGCCGTTCGCAGAAGTACTCGCGGAGAGTCTCTGTCACCTGCTGGGCCAGATTGGTGCGGTCATCGTACATGGTGAGCAGAACACCTTCAATCGTGACGTCTGGATTGTAGGCGGCGCGAACGCGTTCAAGCGTGGAGATGAGCTCAGAGATGCCCTCGAGAGCGAAGTACTCGGCCTGCATGGGGACAATGAGGGTGTTTGCGGCGGCCAGGACGTTGAGAGTAAGCAGGTCAAGGGCCGGGGGGCAATCCAGAATGATCAGGTCAAAACTGTCCTGGATCGGGGCCAGGGCCTGGCGCAGGCGGAGGGCGCGGTCGCTCGCCGTAGCGAGTTCGACGTTGGCGCCCGTCAGGTTCTTCGACCCGGGCAGAAGGAACAGCAGCTGAATTTCCGTGGGGAGAATTACCTGCTCAGCGGGGGAGTCGCCCATGAGTACGTCATAGATGGAGTGGCGATTGTCGTCGCGCTGAAAACCGAGACCGGAGGAGGCGTTGGCCTGGGGGTCGCAGTCGACAAGGAGGACCTTGAGGCCTTCGAGAGCGAGGCATGCGGCGAGGTTGATGGCAGTGGTGGTCTTGCCAACTCCGCCTTTTTGATTTACAACGCCGAGAATCTTTCCCATGGCCTTTCAGAGTAAAGCGGCAGGGGGATTTCTGGGTAGGGAGTTCCGCTGTGGAGAACGGGACGCGTCTGTGGAAAGCTTCTGGGATAGGAGGGGGCGAAAATCGAGCAAATATAAGCAAGGGAAGGGCTTCGCGGCGGGGCAGGCTGCGGCAAAGGGATACGGGCAAAAAGGGTCCTGCGGTGGAAAACTTCCGGAATTTTTTGCTGAGAGGGGTGATTTTTGCTGTTGCTGATGATTGTTCCGCGGGGGTATCCAAATTTGGGACTGTGCTAATTCGGGATTTTCCTGCGTTTGTTCCACGTGGAACATTTCCCATTTTGGAGTCCGTTCGCAAAAACGTTCCACGTGGAACAAACGTATTTCTCCAGCCTGGTGCTGTGGTATAAAGGTGCGTTCGGAAAGGCGCAGGGCGATGTTCAACGTACCGCTATCTCCTTATCGATTCTCAATCTCGCGCAGGGCAGCTATTCAGGGTGCAATTGCCACGGTTGCCTCGTCGTTGTTGGCCGGATGCTCTACGTCGAGCAAGCGAACGGTACCTCCGCCGACTCCCCCGACGAACACGAATCCGCAGCCCACCCCCAGCGGGCCCATAACCCAGACCACATTGGGCGTTACCGCCGCTGCCGCCGGCTCCATCGGTTCCGCGTTCGCTGGTTTGTCCTACGAGAAGAGTTCTCTCTACGAGCCGCTCTTTACTGCTTCGAATACCGATCTCATTGGGCTGTTCAAGCGTCTGGGTCCGAGCATATTGCGCATTGGCGGGAACTCCGTCGACCAGAACATCTGGACTCCGAACGGGGTCGGCCAGACTGCAGGGCAAATTGCACCCAGCGACGTGGATGCGGTTGCGGCTTTTGTCAAAGCCGCGGGCTGGCAATGTCTCTATGGAGTCAACCTGGGCGGGGCTGCTACCGGCGCGACCACACCCTCGCTTGCTGCAGCCGAGGTCGCATATGCAGCGCAGCAATTCGGATCGTCCCTGCTGGGAATCGAGATCGGCAACGAACCCGACCTCTTTCCTGGGACCTACCTTCCGGGCAATTGGTCAGTGAATGACTTTATTACTCTGTGGAGCCAGTTCCGCAGCGCGATTGTAGCCACCACGCCCAATGTGACCATTACCGGGCCTGGTGACGCATATGATCTGACCTATACCGGATTTCCAAACTGGACCATCCCTTTCGGCCAGGCTGTCACCAAGAGTGAGCTCTCACTGCTCACCCAGCACTATTACCGTGCCAATGGCGAGAAGTCCACCTCAACCTCCGCATACCTGATCACACCCGACACGAACCTGGTCACTGAGCTCTCCATGCTGTTGGCCGGCGCCAAATCCATCGGCATTCCCTATGCGATGACTGAATGCAACTCCTATTACAACGGCGGAGCGACGGGCGCCAGCGATACCTACGCATCCTCGCTTTGGGTGATCGACTTTCTCTTCGACTGTGCAATGGGCGGAGCCGTGGGAGTGAACATGATGGGCGGTGGAAACGGGGCCGGGGCGGCCTATACACCCATTGCGGACAACAACGGCACCGTCGTTGAAGTGCGGCCTGAATATTACGGCATACTCTTCTTCACGCTCGCCGGCCAGGGCACGCTTTACTCGACAGCGCTCTCTGCTGGTGGACTGAACGTCACAGCCTATGCGGTTCATACCGCTTCGGGCGGCCTGAATCTCCTGGTCGTCAATAAGGACCCCACCCAGAATCTCGATATTTCAGCGCAGCTTCCGCAGTCGGCCACTTCCGCCACGCTCCTTGGGATGACGCAGCTCACCACGGGAGGTTCCGCGCCGAGCCTCACAGCAACCGGGGGCGTTGCCATTCAGGGCGCCAACGTCAATCTTGACGGGTCGTTCTCTCCCTCGGCCGCCTATATCCTAAGTCCAAGCGGAACTCAACTGCAGTTCTATGTTCCCGCGCTCAGCGCAGCTTTGATTCAAATTGCTTAAGCTGGGACCTCGAGAATTCAGGCGCTGATCTTCCGCCGTTCTCCTAGAGCAATCAATCGCTCCTCGCCTGGAAGCGGAACCAGCGCGGCCCAAGCGAAGGAACTCCCCGCTGTCTCCTGAAGGCGGAATACTTCGTTGCGCGTGGTCATCAGCGCCAGCCAGCCACCTGGACGAACTAACTTAGCCGCCGCCCGGACGGCCAGCTCCATTCGGTCGACGGCGCGCAGCGTGACGCAATCGAATAGATCGGGCAGTGACTCTGCCCTTTGTGAATGAGCTTTGGCAGCTATGCCAAGGACGCGGATCGCCTCCTGGAGAAAGGCTGCCTTCTTACTTGTTGATTCTGCAAGAGTTACGTCGATCTCCGGCCGGCAGATGGCGATGGGGATTCCAGGGAAGCCCGCGCCGGACCCGAAATCCAACAGCGTAGCGATACCGGTGGGAAGTGCGCGGGCGCAGGCGATCGACTCGATAAAGTGACGGGAGAGAATGCCTTCTTCATCACGAATTGCAGTCAAATTGATGCGAGCGTTCCAGCGAAGAATAAGCGAAAGGTAGGATTCAAAGCGATTGGCCAGCGCGGGATCAAGCGGGTCGTATCCTGCCTGGATCAAGAGGGTGCTGAGTCGAGCCCCCGCTGCGTTCTCATCTTTGCCCATCTGTTCACTCACCCTTGGGCTATCGAATCTTCAATGCGGCGAGGTTCCCATCTTTCTGCTTCTTCTACGAAAGCCTCAAAGATGGCGCGGGAAAATTCGCTCTGGTTATAGGTCCGCTCGGGGTGCCACTGAACTCCCAATACGAACTGCTCGTCTGAGTCCAGCTCCACTGCTTCAATTACGCCGTCCTCAGAGGAAAGCGCAGTCACCAGCAGATTATCGCCCAGCGTACAGATGGCCTGGTGGTGGCTGGAGTTGACCTGGGGTTCTGCAGGCTCGCGCTTCGGAACAAGGCGTGCCAGCCTCGACCCCTCAACAATCCGCACCGGGTGCGCCTCGACCACTTCACGCCCCGGGCGATGATTGACCGGAGTCTTCAGATCCTGAATCAGCGAACCGTTGCGCCAGACGTTCAGGGTTTGAGCACCGGCGCAGATGGCGAGGATGGGCTTGTACAGGCTGAAAGCATCCTGCAAAAGCAGCTCGTCGACGGCGGTGCGCGCTGGATCTGGTTCGGTGCACTCGGGAACTGGATTTTCGCCATATCTTTGCGGGTCAATATCATTGGGGCTGCCCGGCAGCAGAATCCCCTGCACCCCCGCCAGCAGCTTTGCAACTTTCTCCTGGGGCTCATTGAGCGGAACGATCACCGGCGTGGCTCCGGTAGCTTCAATGGCTTTCACGTACTGCGGCAGAGCCCGCTCATTGTAGGCTGTGTTGTTGCCGGTGGGTTCGGGAATGGCGATGTGGACAGACATTGAAGCACCAGTTTACCGAGAGTTGCGGCCGCAACGATAGGGATTTCGTGGT
>Ga0181517_10005723_pt1 | contig 10896 bp, 7 predicted proteins | sample PEATcosm2014_Bin_31_FD_119748 | JGI IMG/M metagenome (GOLD analysis project Ga0181517, IMG submission 119748) | Peatland microbial communities from MTU Mesocosm Facility, Houghton, MI, USA - PEATcosm2014_Bin01_30_metaG | ecosystem: Environmental > Terrestrial > Soil > Wetlands > Peat | place... | reverse complement strand
GACGATCTCGCTGGCGCGGAAGGTCTGCTTGGCGATCTTATCCAGGATCACCGATTTCTGCGTGTCGTCGGCCACCTGCTTGGCCAGCATCTGCGCGTAGGTGGAAATCACCGCCAGCGGCGTATTCACCTCGTGCGCCACGCCGGCGGCCAGCAGCCCTATGCTGGACAGCTTGTCTGCCTGCACCAGGCGTTGTTCCAGTTCGGCGCGGTCGGTGACGTCATCGAAGATCACCAGCCGGCCGATCCGTTCCTGGTCTTTGGAAACCAGCGGAGCGATGGCGATGTTCAAAGTAGCTTCCCGGCGCGGCGGCGCCGGACCCGGGTGGCCATTGCCGTTGGCGCCGGCCGGCGCTTTCAGCACGAACTTGTAAATGTGATGAATACCGGTTTCCCCACGCACGCGGTCGAACTCACCCACCAGAGCCGCCGGAAACAGCTCCGCCAGGCGCCTGCCCACGGCGCGCTCGCGCGGGATGCCGCTCAACTGCTCGATCTGGCTGTTCCAGCTTTCCACCCGGTCGTCCAGGTCGGCCGCCAGAATTCCCACGTTAATCGATTCCACGATATTTTCGCTGAATTCCTTCAGCCGCTCGTACTCATCCACCTTGCGCTGCAGCGAGCGGTACAGCCCGGCGTTTTCAATCGCGATGCCCACGTAACCGGCCAGTGTGGTCAGCAGTTCCATGTCCACGCTGGCGAGGTAGTCGCCGTCGGTGGTGCGGCTGATGCCCAAGTAGGCGATGGTGCGGCCGCGCACCGTGCACGGCACATAATACGTCAGGTCCAGGTCGGCGATAGTGCGCCGCACCGAAGCCGGCCAGGAAGTGGAAATGGCGTCGAGTTGGTGGTGCGTCCGCTCGAAGAACAGGAACGGCTCCGGCAGTTTCCAGTTGAGAAAACTCAGGTCCAGATCGCCGTCCGTGGCGGCAGCCAGCCGCGGGTTGCCGCCCATCGCGCTGCGCAGCCGGAAGATCGGATCGCCAGTCGGGGAAACCACGCCCTCTTCGCGCAGGAAGAAGGCGAGGTGGCTCACCGACAGCGTCGCAATCAACCGTTCCCCGGCCTTGGCCAGCATGGTATCGAGATCCGCTTCCGAGCTGAGCTCCTGCGCGAACTCGACCAGCGTGCTGCGGTAATCGTAGCGGTCGCGGTAGAAATAGCGGTCCAGCTTTTCCTGGATCCAGGTGCGGATCGGCTGGAACAGGAAGGCACCGATCAGCATCACGATCAGCGAGCCGCCGTTGCCCAGGTTCTTGAAGTAAACGTGCGCCAGGGTGCCGAGCGTGGATACGATCAGGTAGAAGCCCGCCAGCACGCAGAGGGTGGCCAGAGTGTACGCGTACCCGCGGCGGAACAGGATGTCCACGTCCATCAACCGGTAGCGAACAATGGCGTAAGCCATGCTCAACGGCAGCAGTACCACCGAGAGCACCGCCAAGCGGAGGTTCCCGGAGGGCACGGCGCCGAATGCGTAAGGCAGCACATACAGGGCGGTGTAAGGGACTATGGCGCAAAACGTGCCGTTGCGCAGCCACTTGAGCTGTTTCCGCACAATCGGGTCTTCCGCCCTGCGGCATGCCAGGCTGACCGCTATGCCGCCCAGCAGATAAGGCGCCACCGCGAATGGGACCAAGATGCGGTTCAGCATCCAGTTCAAGGCAATCGGCGAAACAGCGGCCTTCAGTGTTTCGGAATAAAAGCCGATCGAGACCAGTGAGAGCAGCGCGGCCGGTACGTAGAGCAATGCTCGCCGGTAACGCTTCTGGAACCACCCGCGCGGCTCCGGGAAGGTCAGGCAGAAATGTAGATACACCGTGGGCGCCACCAGGCCGGCTATGACATTGCCCAGGAAGATGAATTTGTCGAAATTATTGAGCTGGCCCGTGTAGTGAAAACAAAGGAACACGAACGAGGCCAGGCAGAGCACATAGAAGTGCGTGGCTTTCTGGGCGCTGCCACGGCGGAAGTAAACGAAAAGTCCGATGATCAGGTATACACAGCCGACCAGGTACTGGTACGTCACCGCCCGGTCGCGTTCCACCTCCTGGGTGATCACGGAGGCATCAAACTCCTTGCCGCGGCGCAAGTGGTAAGTGACTCGGGTCCAGGTGCCGATGCGGACCAGAATTCGGGTCACATCCAGTGCCTTCTTGACCGGTTCGCCCTTAATGCTCAGCAGCCAGTCGCCGGCGTGAATGCCGGCCACGGCGGCGCCGCTGCGCGGGCGGACGTGTTCCGCCTGGACCCCGCTCTGGCGATCGGCCCAAATCGCCCCATCTTCGGCAAGACCGTGAAATTGAAGGCTTTGTTCGAAATTAATGGCGACCGCGACGACCGCGGCAACGGTCGCGATGGTGAGCAGCGCGGTAGATAGTTGGAACTTAAGTTCCTTCATGGAGGCCGCCGGTCGGGCTCAGCGAGACAATTCTTCCCTAGCCGCATAGCACGTTTCATGCCGTGGGAGGAATGCCTTGCTATTCCCAGACTAGCTGATAATCCTACGGCTTCCAAGTCGGGACTTTGGCGGCCTCCGGTTTTTAGGAGAATACACTATGTGGAAGTGTATACGTCTGTGGGCGGCTGGTTTCACCCATTCTTCCGCGGTACTGGGACCGGAGGTCTAGGTGACTCGGTCTCACCGTGCCTGAGCGTTTTAACGGCCCCACCGAATGCTGTACAATTGGACGGGATGCGCCCTCGCAGGCGGCAAGCCGCCAAGACGCGCTACCACATGCTCATTTGAGGAATTCATGAGAACCGTTCTGATTGCCACGGCGCTGGCCGGATGGTCCGCATGGTGCCTGGCCGCCCAGGTGCCGGCGGCGGCGGTGCCGGCGGCGCAGCAGCCGGCGGCGTCTCCCACACCGCAGAATCCGCCAGCCGACGCCAGTGCGCATCCGGTTGCCGGCGCAGCCATCGATCCCGTCAGGATGGCCGCCCCAGCCGCCGCCACCAAGGCTGCTCCGCCCAGCACGAAGGTTTACCTGATTGGCGCAGAAGATATACTCAGGATCGTGATTTGGAACAACGCTCCCATGTCTGGAGAGTTTCCGGTGCGTCCGGATGGTGCGATCTCGATTCCGCTGCTCGGAGATGTGACGGTGGCGGAGAAGACCCCGCAACAGGTGGAGGACGACATCGCGCGCCGGCTGGTCGATGGCCAGTTGATTCGCGATCCTCATGTCAGCGTAGGGCTGACGGCGGTCCACAGCAAGAGATACTATATCCAGGGCCAGGTAAATAAACCAGGCTCATACGATCTGGTGGTCCCAACCACGATTATGGAGGGACTGGTCAATGCCGGCGGATTCCGCGATTTTGCCAACACCCGGAAGATCCGCATTCTGAGGGGCAACCGGGAGCTTAGGTTCAACTACAATCTGGTGAGCCACGGCAAGAGCCTGGAGCAGAACATATACCTGGAACCGGGAGACCAGATAATAGTTCCCTGACACGCGGCTGGCAGCACGAGGGAATCCGAGGTAACCAACAAGCAATATGGGTGCAGCACAGAATTATGGAAGCGCTTCGCGGCGCCAACCGGACATTGAAGATTATATCGACATGGTCCGGCGCTACCGCTCCTGGATCATAGGGCCAATGTTCGCGGGGCTGGTGGTTTCGGTGGTGGTGGCATTCTTTTGGCCCGACACGTACGTCTCGACGGCCGTGATGACGATCACGCCGCAGCAGGTGTCGCAGAACCTGGTTCACTCCGACATCAACACACAGATGGCCACGCGGTTGCAGGAGATGGAAACCGAGATCTTGAGCCGCAGCAGCCTTTCGGACCTGATCGTGCATCTGGATCTGTACAAGAAGGACCGCACGCAGAGGCCGCTAGAAGATATCGTGCAGGACATGCGGAACAGGGCCATCCAGGTGAGGGCTTACGAGCCGGCGGCGTCGGGAGGCGAAAACCGCGTGCAAGCCTTTACCATTTCCTTCAGCTACACGGACCGTTACAAGGCCCAGCAAGTGGTGCGCGAGCTGATCGGCAAGTTCGAAGAACAGAATTTGATCTACATGACCAAGACGGCCAGCGTGACCACGGAGTTCCTGGGCGACGAATTGAAGAACGCCAAACAGCACCTGGAGGATCTGGATCAGAAGCTCACGCAGTTCAAAATATCCAACCAGGGGAGATTACCTGAGCAGTTTCAGGCTAACGTGCAGGCGGAAAACGCCGCCGAGGCGGACGCCGCCAGGTTGGCCGACATGCTATCCCAGACGCAGGCGCGGAAGGTGATGCTGGAGCAGTCGTTGCAGAACCAGATCGCCGATCAGAATTTCTACACGCAACACGGCGAGGATGTGGTGAGCAGCGGCGGCGGCAGTGGGGTGAAGAGCCAGCAGTTACTCGCACTGGAGGCGACTTTGACCCAACAGAAATCGACTCTGGCCTCCATGTTGAAGCTGTACGGCGAGAATTATCCGGAAATCAACTCGATCAAGGCGGCGATCTCGGTTACCGAAGGGCAGAAGGCGGATCTCGAAAAGCAACTGGAAGCGCAAGCGGCTTCGACCCCGGATCGGGGCCCGGTGAAGGTGTCGAACCCGGCGGTGCAGGCGCGACTCGAGGAACTGAAAAACAGCGTTGCCACCATCAAGACCCAAATTCAGACCACGCAGGGCGATATCGACAGGATCATCAAGAACCAGGGGCTCGCGAGCCAGAAAATCGCGGCTTATCAGGCGCGTATCGAGCAGGCACCGCTCAATGAGCAGGAATATATGCAACTCAACAGCGACTACCAGCTTGCCAAAACAAATTACGAGAGCATGGTGCAGAAGCGGGACTCTTCGGAAACGGCCAAGGACCTGGAGCAGCACAAGGGCGGCGAGAATCTGGAACTGCTGGACCCGGCTTCACTGCCGGAACAGGCTACCGAACCGAACCGTCCGGCCTGGGCGGCGATTGGAACGGCTCTCGGGCTGGTGATTGGTATCGTGCTGGCGGGCGCCAAGGAGATGCGCGACACCTCGCTGAAGAATTTGAAAGACGTGCGCGCTTACACCAACCTTCCTGTGTTGAGCAGCATTCCCTTGTTGGAGAATGCACTGCTGGTGCGGCGCAAGAGGCGTCTGTTCTGGCTGGCGTGGTCCAGTTCCTTCATTGTTGGTTGCCTGGCGATGACGGTTTCCGTTTACTATCACTTTTTTGGCAGGAGCTAGCCGCGGCAGGTGCCGGCTGGAGGTAACCATGAGTCGAGTACACGATGCTTTGCGCCGGGCCGAACAAGGCGCCCTGTTGAACGGGGAGGAGCCGGCGGAAGTCCGCGCGGAGGCGCCGCACATTCCCGAGTTTCTGCCCGTGAACAGGGCCTCGTCCGTCCGTTTGAGCCTGGACCCCGCGGCGCTGCGCGATGTCGAGACGGTACCGTTTAATCCGGCGCCGGAATCGCACTTGCTGGACCTGAACACCTCCCACGAGACCCCCGCGGAAGAGTTCCGCACGCTACGCACGCGGCTGAATCACCTGCAAACGTTGCAACCGCTGCACACGGTGGTAGTGACCAGCCCGTCGCCGGCGGAAGGCAAGACCTTCAGCTCCGTCAACCTGGCTCTGGCCCAGGCGCACCTGACGGAAAGCTCGGTGTTGCTGGGCGATTTCGATCTGCGGCGGCCCATCGTCCACAACCTGTTTCAGATCGACCGGTCGCCCGGCCTTTCCGATTACATCACCGGCGCGTGCAGCTTTACGCAGGCGCTGCGCAGGGTGCAGGACACCAGCCTCTACCTGCTGCCGGCCGGCACGCCGGTGAAGAATCCTCTCGAACTGCTGAATATGCGGCAGGCCAAACAGTTGTTCGAAGATCTGCCGCGCCTGTTCAACTGGGCGATCTTCGATACTCCGCCGCTGCTGTTTTCGGCGGACGCAAACCTGCTGTCGACCATGGCCGATGGCACGATTCTGGTGGTCAAGATCGGCACCACCACCTTCGACAACGTGACGCGCGCCATTCAGTCCTTGTGCGAGAATAACGTGCTGGGGATCGTGGCCAACGGCGCCCGCGCGTCGGAGCTGTACAGCAAGTACACGTATTATTACTCGAAGACTGAGTAGCGGGCGAAGAAGGCGGCGACGCCGGAGGCGCCGCTCTGCCCAGTGATGCCGGTACAGTGCGGGCCAGACCCTTGGCTGGAGCGGTACGCCAAAGAAGAGAGGAATTCTACCGCATGCCGCTTGCGGGAATTGGCTGGTGACTCACAAGTCACGCGTGGACCAGCGGGCGCGCGCGATGTACCGCCGGCTTCATTGGCCGGCAACGTAAACCTGGAAGCCCGGGCTTTGTACCGAAGAAGGAAGGTTCAATATAATCGGGTTGTCCGCAGCCCACGGGGGCGCATAAACAAAAACCGCGAAATTGATCTGGCTGACCCCGGCGACCTTGTACGGCGCGGGTCCCGCGTACGTCACCTCGAAACTGGTGTAAGAGGGGGCGATGGGGCAAGGCACAGGACCCATACCTGGGTGGCAGGGCTCAAAGGCCGGCAGTAATGCCTCGGGCAAGACCGGCAGAATGTTGTTGGGCAGGGGGAGCCCCACCAGCGTTCCATCGGCCTGTGCGGGAGCGATCGGACCTAGACCCGTCGCCCACACCGCGACGATGGACCCCACCGGCGCGGGATTGTCCGCCGAGTTGATGGTTCCGTCCTGATTGACCGCCGCTGCGTAAGTACCATCCACCGTGAACACGGCCGGAGCCGTCTGCACCACCGGCCAGGTCAGACAATTCGTTATCACGTTGTTTAAAGAGACACAGACCTGCGTGTTCTCGCCGGGCGTCAACGACCACGGCGCCACGGCGTTGATCTGCCGGTCCTGCACCCACAGCAGGGGTGTCAACGAGGGCTGGTCGCCGCTTTCGAGAGCACCGGTATCGAAGGGAGTGTCCGCAGTGACACGTTGTAGTCAGCGTCTGTCATCCTGCCCGCGAGTCTGCTAGGACAAGCGCTAATCGAGTTCGACACGTGTACTTTCAGCGGAGCACCTGAGTTCATAACGATCCACGTTCGGCCAACGTAACCCATCGCATGATGACGCCGCGCCCGAGAACTGGGTTTTCCTGTGAAACATAAAAGCTTGCTGTCGCGGGGGGATCGTATTGCACGATGGCGCCGTCCTCGAAGTAGCCAAAGCCGCGAATCTGTATATCCCGTGCCCTTGGTTGTGATTCCACGTCGATCAGGCGGGCCAAGAACGGCACGCGGCTCCGTCGATACTCGATCTGCGAGAATTCGATCCCGATCAGCACTTCACCGGCGTGCTGCCCATACATCGCGTGCTTTGAAGGTCGTGAGGACCGTTCCGGTCTGGACGTCGGTACTTGATCGTTGTAGTTGATGATGCGGCTCACTCGACCGTAGACATGTGTGCCTTGACGGATACTGCCGGCGCTTTCGAGGATATGGGCGCGGATCGGATCCCCGACAGATGCCTTATTTGCGTCTAGAGGCGTGTCGAGAACCAATTGAAGCTGCAGACCCGGCTGGACCCGCGTGTTTTCCATAGCAGGTGGCGAAACCTGTGTCCCAGGACTCGGCCCAAACGTTACCGTGCTCTCCGCTGTGTATTCCCGGCAATTCGAGAACATGGATGCGTTTCGCTTCATGGTTCCATCCGACTCTGTCAGCAGAAGCTCGGACCTGCGCGCCAGCAGGACCCTCCGTCCGCCGACAAGAACCGGCCAGTACATCGTGCGGTCAACTATCGATCCAATCTTAAGACCAGGTGGAATGTCGTAGGCTTCAAGATCGATTTGCAACACGTCCAACGTTTCCGGGTCGATCCAGAATGCCCCCCGCGCTGCCGCGAAGCCGGATTGACTGGCGTTACTCACCGCCAGCACGCCGCGGTGGACATCAAACTCGTAGCGCAAGGCCGGCCGGCCTTCCAGCGTCACCTGGCCCGAATACGATATTCTGGTCCAACGACTAGCGAGGACCAGGGCACGGTTGTCGGCGAAGTCGCCGCTGAAACTGGCGCCGTACCCTACCATCGCAGTCGGGGCCTTTGATTGAAATGCGGAGTTTCCCAGCCACGAAAACCGGTCAGCGCCCTCTATGTGAGCAATCTCGAGGTGCAGCCGGTCAAGGCGCCTGAACTGATGTTCGTCCGGTATCCACAAGGACCGCTCGATGGAGTCGACGCATACATAGTTGGGCACACTCCCGAGGTCCGATATCGCACGCTGTTTTATTTGTTGGAGCAGTACCGTGTTTTGGGTCGAAGAGTTATCTTCGGTCTGTGCGGCTGAAATAGCGACGGCCACAAGCCCGAGCGCAAAACGCATTCTTCCAGTTCATCAGTCCCATTCCGAGGAGTCAAGCTAGTGTGGCATTCAAGGATTGGGCAATTGGTGCAGGGTTGACGCACGACGCAGTGTCTACCGTTCAGATTGACGGCATGGTCGCCATCCCGCGCTTCTGACGCCGGTCCTCAAACGGCGTTCGCGGAAGCTCGTCAAATCATCTCGTTGAGCAGTTCGGGCCTCGGGCGTGGGATCACGACTTTATTCACCAGCATGCCCTTCTGGCCCACCACGGCGGCGCCGGCATCGATGGCGGCCTGTACGGCAGCGACGTCGCCGGTCAGCGTGACGAAGGCTTTGCCGCCGAGCGCCATGGCCAGGCGGATCTCGATCAACTGGACGGCGGCCGTTTTCGCCGCCGCATCGGCGCCTTCAATCAGAGCGGCCACCGAAAAAGATTCCAGAATTCCCAGCGCTTCGAGCGTTTCCACCTTGGCGGCGCCGGCAATGGCCGGGAAAACGGATTCGTGCAGGTTGGGAATGACGAAGGAATCGATCACGGAGAAATTGCCCGCGCCGACGCCGGCCTCGACGCTGGCCTCGACGGCTCCCACTTCGCCCTTTACCATCACCATATACTTGCCGGAGCAGATGGAACGAGAGAGCATGAGGTCCACCGCCGCCGTCTTGAGCATGGCGTCGGTAACCAGAAAGCCGGCCGCGACGCTGGTGAGTTCGATGAGTCCAATGGAATTCGCGGTCATGGTTTATGCCACTATCTCCACATATTCGGGAGTGACCGCGCGCACCTTGCCGCCGATGCTCGCGTGCACATGAGCGCCGAGCTTGGAGTCATCGACGCGTCCGGCCACTTGCCCCTTTTTGATTTTCTGCCCCTCGCGGACTACCGGCGCGGCGGCCTCGCCAGCGTGCTGCTTCATGCGAATGCGCACCATGGCGGGCGCGCACGCGGCGGGATCGAAGGGCGTCTCCCGCTCATACTCCTCCACCTGCAACCGCCGCCGCAACTGCGCGAGCGGCACCCGCCGGAATTCTTTCATGGGATGCACCGCTACCGGCTTCTGCTGGACGAATTTCAAGCCGGCGGCGCGGCGGTCGCGCTTGCCGTCGTCGCAGGCCTCCTTGGGGTAGAGATCCTCGGGGCAGGCATAGAGCGTGCAAAGGCCGCAGGCGCAACACAGCTCGGACCACTGGTTCCAGATGTCGGCCCCGGTGCTGGTGAACCCGAGGCTGCGCATCACCTTGTGCGGCTGCACTTCGTAGCCCAGCAGGTAACGCGGGCAAAACTCGGTGCAGTAGCTGCACTGATCGCAGGCGGATTTGCCGATGTGGTTCATCTCAGGCTGCGAGCGCGTGCGCCGGGTCATCAGGTAATGGTCGCGGGGGAGCACGATCAGTCCGCCGGTGGTCTTGGTGATCACATCTTCGGCGTCGAAGGTGAGGGTGCCCATCATGATGCCACTGACGAAAATGCCATAGTCGGACACGGTGGCGCCGCCGGCCATCGCGAGCAGGTCGCGAAACGGCGTGCCCACCGGCGCCCAGAACGATTTCGGCTGCGCGACGGCGCCGCTGATGGAGAGAAACTTCTCCGTCACCGGCCGGCCTTCGAGGGCCGCGTTCACGTTGTACAGCGTCTCTACGTTGTTCACCACGCAGCCGACCTGGAGCGGAATGCCGCCCGGCGGAATCAGGCGGCCGGTGGCGCTGTAGACCAATTCATATTCGTCGCCCGAGGGATAGAAATCGCCCAGCGGCACGAACTCGATGCGGGCGGAGGGCTGGCTGCGCTGGAGCGCGTCGATCGATTCCTGGTTTTTGGTCTTGATGCCGAACTTGCCGACCCTGGCCCCGGTCGCGTCGATCATGGCTTCCATCCCGGCCAGAATCTGGGCGGGGAAGTGCTTCATGAGCTCGGCGTCTTTATGCATCAGCGGCTCACATTCGGCGCCATTGGCGATCACGAATTCCACGTGCGATTTGGCTTTCACGTAGGTTGGGAATCCGGCCCCGCCCGCGCCCACCACTCCCGCTTCGCGCAACTGATCGCTGAGCATACTTCAACAGGATAGCGAATTGCGGCCCATGTTTTCCGCTCCGCGATTCGCCGGTACACGATGCGGGTTCGCTAACCTGAGGTGTGGATCGGCTGACAGGATGAGCACGCCCGCCGGGCACGTTCAGATCTCTCGTGCGCCGCGACCGGCACGCAGCTCGCCGGAACCACCGAGGCCAGCTTCGGCGCATTCCTCGCGTATCATCGTTACAACGCCGGAGGCGTGCGGCTCGGGTACCTGCTGCAGTTCTGGCTGATTTCGACGTTCGGCCTCGGCTTGGTTACGGCGCGCTTGCCCTCGGCGCTGGCCAGCCTGCTCGCGTGCCCGGCCCTGGCGGTGCTGGGCCGCGAAGCCGGCATCCGCAGCCGGACGGTGCTGCTGGCCGTCTTCATGATCCTGCCCATTCAATTGCGCTACGCCGCGGAAGGGCGCAATTATTCACACGGGCTGCTGTTTGTTGTTGTGGCCACCTGGTGTCTGGTGCGGCTCGACCGCGCGCCCGGCTCCGGGCGCGGCGCCGTGTTCGAGCCGGCCTTGGCCCAACATCAATGCGCGTGGCCG
>Ga0181517_10005717_pt1 | contig 10900 bp, 8 predicted proteins | sample PEATcosm2014_Bin_31_FD_119748 | JGI IMG/M metagenome (GOLD analysis project Ga0181517, IMG submission 119748) | Peatland microbial communities from MTU Mesocosm Facility, Houghton, MI, USA - PEATcosm2014_Bin01_30_metaG | ecosystem: Environmental > Terrestrial > Soil > Wetlands > Peat | place... | reverse complement strand
TATGCGTCGCCGACGATCGATCGCGACGAGCGGCTCCCGAGTTGTACGTCGCCGACGATCGAGCCTGGAACGGGGCTCCCGAGTTGCACCTCGCCTACGATCGACTACGACGTGCGGCTCCCGGGCTGTACGTCGCCGACGATCGATTGGATGTCGGCGACGAAGCCGGCGGGGTGAGCTTCGACCAAGTGGATGTCGCCGACGAACTTCGCGATGCCCGCGACGATCGACGGGATGTCGCGGACGAAGCCGGCGGGATGGGCTTCAATCAAGAGGGTGCCGCCGACGCACCCAGTGATGTCCGCGTGGATCGACTCGATGTCGGCGACGACGCTCACGGGGCCAGCTTCTCTGCGCTGCGGACGCGCTTGGGAGAGGAGCGTCGGGCTCTCCCGGCGGACCACCTGAAGGAGTGCGGGATGATCGGACAGAATGGCCCCGACCCCGTGTCGGGCTTCGATCACCTCGTGTTCTTCCGCGCCGTTGTCGCCCGGCTGCGGGCACAAGGGCTGTGAGCAGAGATCCCGTGGGGTGATCCATGAGTCGACCCGCGAAGACCGACGACGGCATCCTGGGACTCTTGACTCGAGCGGCAGCGATCCCCCTCATCATCGGCATGCTCGCCGCCATCGAGACGACGAAGATCCCCTTGTCCCGACCGAAGGTTGAGCTTGCGGCGGAGTTGCCGGACCGATAGCGGCCAACTCGACTCCAGGTCGCAACGGTCAGAACGATGGCGTCGGCAATCCAGCCGTCGTCACGACTACTTCCCGTCGGGCCTACGCAAGACCTCCGCCGAGAGTCGCTCGAGGTTCTGCTCGTTGGAGGGGACGACGATGTGCTGCATGCGGGCAGCAACTTCGTCACTCTCGAAAGTCTGGGACCAGCAGACGAGGGTTCCTGTTGGAGATGCTGTCAGCGTGATCGTCAGCCTGAACTTCGGCTCTACGATGTGCTGAACCACGACCCTCGTGGGCGGTGCTACTTCAGCGAAGATGTTCTCATTGGGATAGTCGCCGCCGTTCGGGCCGTGCATCACGAGGGACCAGCGCCCCCCGGTCGTGAATTCGCAGACCTCGAAGGTGTTGGTGAACCCCGTCGGCCCCCACCACCGCGCCAGCCGTTCCGGACGGCTGAACGCGGCAAAGACCTCCTCGACGGTGGCGGGGATTTCACGAGAGGTCTCGAAGGTGGTCATGGGTGGTCTCCTGGCGGAAAGCCCCAACGGGATGCTGCGACTATCGGTGACTCCAGCACCGAGCCAAGCGGGCCGTCTGGTCCCGTGGGACCGGCCGTCCCGAGCCTGGACCTCCGGTCACGAAACTCGACCGGCGTGGGTGAAAGACCAGTGGGACTGGATTAGCTTCCACGCCGACCCCTGGCGTCGGTACACCTCCGTGCAGTTCCACCGCATCGGGCTCTCCTTCGCGTCGAACGACACGAAGTTGAACGTCAGCGTCGCGGCGTCTCCCACCTCTTGAACGAGCGGGTTGAGCAGCTCGAACCGTTCGGCGCGGATCTTCCCTCGAAGCGACTCGTAGTAGGCGGTCAGCGCCGCCAGTCCGTCGATCCGGCGCTCCTGGAAGGGGTCGAAGTACACGACGTCCTCCGCGCAGAGCTCGAGGAAGCCCCCGGGGTCGCCGTTCAGCCACCGCCGCAACGCCCGCTCTTCCAGCAGGATCACCTCGTGCGCCGTCGCGACGGTGGTTGCCGGACTCGCGACGTGTTCTTCGTGTTGTCTGTGCGGAGGCATCGTCGGGCCGGGAAGAAGCGACGTCTGCGCTACGCCGGGGCGTGCGTCTTCACGGCGGCGGGTCGGCCGAGGCACCGCTCACCCCACGCCTTCACGTTCTTGAACGACGAGTAGTCGTACCCCATGTGCGCGAGCCAGCCGAGGTAGCTGCTGATGGCGAGATCAGCCAGAGAGAACTTGTCGTCCACGAGATAGGTCCTGCCAGCAAGGGCGTTGTCCAGAACCCGCATCGCGTTGCCGATGTCGCTCTTGGCGATCTCTGCCGCCTTCGCGTTGTGCTGGTCAGCGGGAATGTAGCTCGACGTGTTGCGCACCCATCGGCTCACCGGGTCGAGGAAGCCGACGTTGGCCCAGACGACCCACTTCAGCGTCTCGGCTCGCTTGACGCCCGGAGGCGGGTAGAGCCCCTTCTCGACGCCGTAGGTCTCGCCCAGGTGGATCAGGATGGCGGTGGACTCGAAGATCGGGGTGCCATCGACGACGAGAAGAGGGACCACGCCGTTCGGGTTCAACTTGAGGAACGCCTCGGTCTTGGTCTCCTTCTTCTGGATGTCGACCTTCACGCGCTCGCAGGCAACCCCCAGCTCCTCGATGGCCCAGGTGGTACGGACGGCGGTGGACATTGGCGCGTAGTAGTAGGTGATGGACACGAGATCCTCCTCGTCTTGGGGAGCGCATGGTCGCACATCGGCTCCCGTTCTGTCCTTCGATGCGCTTGCTGAGGCGGTGGTTGCGACGGCGGCGGTGGTCGGCGTCGGGCGCCGCGCTCCCCGCCCGCTCGCATCGCCGTCGGCCGCCCCGCCCCCTCGGTCAGAGAATGCCGTACTCCTTGAGCCGACGGTAGAACGTCCGTCGCGGCACTCCGAGCTGCTTGGCTGCCTGCACGCGGTTCCAGTTGCACGCCGTCAGGGCTCGCAGGATGTGTCTCTTCTCCTCGTCCTTGAACTCCCCTGCGTTGCGCGCGACGGCCTCGGGCGGTGAGGTGTCCTCGGCGGCCGCCGGGACGGGTCTGCCCACGCGGAGCGGCGCCGGGAGCTGCAGGTCGAGCGACGTGATCTCGTCGCCGTCGCTCATGAGCCACGCATTGAGCAGGACGTGCTCGAGCTGCCGCACGTTGCCCGGCCACTCGTAGGTCGAGAGCGTCCGCAGGGCCCCTCGCTCGACCGCCTTGCGCTCGCGCCGGTAGCGGGTGGCGAACCGCGACAGGAAGTGATCGATGAGCGCGGGGATGTCGTCCTTGCGCTCGCGCAGCGGAGGGATCTGCACCTGGATGACGTTGAGCCGGTAGAAGAGGTCCTCGCGGAACGTGCCCGCCTCCACCATCTGCGACAGGTCGCGGTTCGTCGCCGCGATGATGCGCACGTCGATCGGCTCCTCGCGCCCCGCGCCGACCGGACGCACCGTCCTCTCCTGCAGCGTCCGGAGCAGCCCCGACTGCATCGCCAGCGGCAGCTCGCCGATCTCGTCGAGCAGCACCGTCCCCCCCTCGGCCTCACGGAACAGCCCCTTCCTGTCCCTGTCGGCGCCGGTGAAGGCGCCCCGCACGTGCCCGAACAGCTCGCTCTCGAGCAAGTTGGCGGGGATGGCGCCGCAGTTGAGCCCCATGAAGGGCTTCTTCGCCCGTGCGCCGGCCTGGTGGGTGGCGCGCGCGACGACCTCCTTGCCGACGCCGCTCTCTCCGGTCACCAGCAGCGAGACGTCGGTGTCCTTCACGCGGTCGATGAGGGCGTAGAGCTTGCGCATGGCGGCGCTCGTCCCCACGAGGCCGGCGTACCCGAAGTGTCCGTCGAGCTCGGCGCGGACGGCCTTCAGGTCCTTGCGCACGAGCGAGAGCTGCTCGGTGCGGCGGCCGAGCACCTTCTCGAGCTGGTCGCGGGCGGCCGCGAGCTCCTGGTTGGCGCGCGCGAGCTCCGCGGTGCGCGCGCCGTTCTCGGCGAGCAAGCGCGCGGTCTCGATCGCGATGGCCGCCTGGTCGGCGAAGGCTGCGAGGGTCGGCAGCTCCGACTCGAAGCGACTCCCGGGGCGCAGCCTCGTCTCGAGGTACAGCGCGCCGATGGGGACCCCCTTCGGCGGGGCGCCACGGATCGGGACGCACGCGATCGACTGGATCATGAGCTGGTGCACGCTCACCGCCTCGGCCAGGCGCTGATCGTCACGGGCACGCGTGGCGATCACGGGCTCCCCCGTGCGGACTACCGTCTCGGCGACCGACCGCGAGAACGACGCGTGCGACTCGTCGCCGGTGGCGTCGCGCGAGGCGTGCACGGACAGGTCCCCCTGCTCGCCCCGGAGCACGACGAAGCCTCGCTCGGCGCCGAGGAGGTGGACGGCGTGGTCGGTCACCTTCGCGAGCAGGCGCGGCAGGTCGTGCTCGGTCGCGAGCTCGCGCATGATCTCGAGGATGTGGCCGAGCTTCGGGTCGATCGAGCGCGTCTGGCCGAGCTGCGTCGGCGTCGCGCCGCGGGTCGTCGAGCGCGGCGGCGTGGGGGCGGCAGGGGACGTGGCGTAGTGCGCCTGACGCAGCGAGCAGCGCCGCGGGTCGTCCCAGAAGACCTCGCGCAGGTCGCGCGGCAGCTTCGAGGCGATCTCCTCGAGGATCGCCAGGGCGTCGTCCACGTCTCGGCGTGCGAGCGCCAGGCTCTCCTGGCCCGACAGCAGGCGTGCCCGCGCGTCGAGCGTACGCCACGCCCACTCCTTGCGCCCGGCGCGCTGCGCGGCGTCGAGCGCGCGATCGAACGCAGCGCGCGCAGCGGCCTCCTCGCCCCCGACCATCGCGATCGAGCCCTCCACCAGGTCCGCCAGGGCCTGGTGCTCGAGGAAGCCTCCGTCCTTCACGGCGTCCTTCAGCCCCTCGAGCTCCGCGCGAAGCGACGCCGCCGTGACCCCCGGCATCCGGGCGCGGACGAGCAGGCCCTCCAGGTGCGCCTCCATCGCGTCGAGGATTCGCCCCTGAGCCGACCGCGCTGCGGCGCACGCCGTGTAGAGCGTGGCGGCCTCCGCGGGATCGCCGGTGCGCGCGACGAGATCCGCGCGCAGACCGAGGAGGTCGGCCCGCGCGACGGCCCCGAGCTCGTCCTCGCTCTTCGCGAGCGACTCGATCGACGCCCTCGCCCGGGCGTAGCGGCCCAGGTACAGATCGAGGTTCGCGAGGTTCATGAGCGCCTGGTGAACGGCGACGAGCGCTCCGCTGCGTCGCCCCATGTCGACGGCGGCCTCGAGGTGGGAGAGCGCCCCCTTGAAGTCGCCGTCGAGCTGGGCGAGGTTGGACAGGTTGAGCCGGACTGTCGCGACCGTGGAGGCGTCGCGCGCCTCTTCGGCGGCAGAGAGCGCGAGGACGTAGGTCTCGCGGGCCTCGTCGTTGTGCCCGCCGCGCTGCTGCGCGATGGCGAGAGAGCACAGGGCGATGGCCTCGAGCCGGCGGTCGTGGAGCGACCGCGCGAGGGCGACGGCGCGATCGAGCTCCTCGCGCGCCAGCGTGTCGCGGCCGTCGTAGACGAACGACAGGCCGCGGATCGACCGTGCGTCCGCGGCGATCGCGTCGTCCTCGGTCTGCTCGATGACCGCGGTCGACAGCGACGTGGCCTCGTCGAACCGGCCGGCGCGGAGGCAGGCGCGCGCCCGCGTGACCTGCCAGGCGCGATGAAGCGGGCCGCCCTGGGCCTCCCGTTCGGCCGCGTCGAGGTGGGCGATCGCCACGGGCGCGTCGCCCCGGCCGGAGGCGACGCGCGCGCGGGCGATGGCCACCCGGACGCTCTCTTCCTTGCCGCGCGGGGCGCCGACGAGGCGCAGCTCGCTCGCCGCCTCGTCGAACCGACCCATGTCGAGCAGTGCCTCGGTCTTGTGCAGCGCCTGCTCCCGCGTGGACGAAGGGGGCAAGGTCGCGCGGGCGAGCGAGAGGAGCTCGTCGACGTCGTCGACGGACACGATCGTCCGGTCGCCCAGCTTGCGCACCCACGCGCGGAGGACACCGGGTCGCCCCCCGCTCTTGGTGACGAGGTGCGTCCGCAGCGCGTGAGGGAGCGACGGCACGGCCCGGCGCAGGAGGTCGGCCGCCGACTCGTCGTCGAGCGGCTGCACCTCGAACGGCGCGACCGACGAGCGCCACATCGCGTTGACCCACTCCACGGTGGCGACCGCGATCGCCCTGGCGCCCTCGCCGAGCGCGCGCTTGACCACCGCACGGGCGTCCTCGTCGAGCCCCTCCACGTCATCGAGGATCAGGTAACGCTCGGTCTCGCGCTCGCCGGGTCGGCGCTCGCCGAGCTGGATCTCGAGCACGTCGCGCGGGGACATGGCGCCGTGGTTTGCGTCGAAGGTGGCGACGGTGTGACCGCAGACGCCGAGCGTCCAGGCGAGGCGTCGGACGAGGGTCGTCCGGCCCGACCCGTGCGGTCCGACGACAGGCAAGACCTGACCGGGGCCCAGCGCGGTCGCGCGGGCGACCAGCTCGGCGGCGCCGATCTCCACGCCGAGAACCGGCCACACGGCTTCGCGCTCGAACAGCGTGGGCGGCAGACCGATGGCCAGCCGGAGCGCGCTCTCGAACTCGTCGACGCTCGGGAACCTCGCGGTGGCGACCGGCTCCGTCGCGCGCGTCGCGATGGCCTCGAGCGCTCGCTGCGTGGCCGCCGGGAGCTCGTGCCCGAGCCGATCGAGCCCCTCCGCGAGCGACGCGCCGAGCGCGTACACCTCCGCGCGTACCGTCAACGGCTCCCCCTCGAACAGCTCTGGCGCCGCGTACTTCGGCGTCATCCCGACGGGCAGCGTCCCCGTCTCTCGCCACGGCGCCGCGAGCCCGAGGTCGACCAGCGTGGCCTTCCCGTCCGCGCCCACGACGACATTGGCCGGCTTGACATCGCCGTGCAGGAACCCGGCGCGGTGCAGCGCCGTCAGCTGGGCGCTCGCCTTGGCCAGCGCGTGCGTCCAGGCCACCCCACCACCGGCGTCCATCAGCTCAGCCAGGCTCTGCCCCACGACCAGCTCCCGCACGAGGAACCGGCGCACGCCACCCACGAGCGCGCCGAACGCCACGACCCGCGGCACCCCCAGCCCCTCGAGGCCCGACAGCGCCATGGCCTCGCGCACCAGCGCCAGCACCTCCGACTCGCCGGCCCCTTCGGCCAGCACCTTCAGGGCGAGCCGCGCGCCGCTGATCCGGTCGCGGACCTGCCACACCTCGCCGGCGCCACCAGCGCCCAGGCGCCGCTCGGCCTCGTAGCGGGGGGGGAGGGCAGGGAGCTTCACCTGGCGTCGCTCCTTCGATGCACGCGGCCCCTGTCCATTCCGGTTCACTTTGTCGGGTTCTCGAGGCCGTAGTTGGCGCTCACCCCGAACCAGAACCCGGTGAGCGAGAAGCCGAGGCCGAACCGCGCTTCCATCTGCTTGATCGGCTTGTAGCGAAAGCCGACCTGGGGGAAGTTGATGAGCGGGAAGATGTTGGGCTTGGACCCACCGTTGACCCAGCTCGGCTCCTGGTAGTCGTTGATGTGGCCCGGCGCCGTCGCCCCGCTGTGGTCGCCGACCCGGCACCCGAACTCCGCCGCCGTCGCCGTCGTGCACGCCGCGTAGTTCGAGGAGGAGATCTGACCGCCGTTCTTCGCGTAGACCCAGTTGTTCTCGAGGCTCCCGAAGAGGATGCCCAGGCCGAACTCGGCGCCGTACTCGAAATCCCAGTGGCTGGCGACGTGCACCGACCAGAGCAGATCGGCGGAGGCGTAGATCCCGCTCAGGCCGCTGTTGACCAGCGACCAGTAGCCTGCGTTCGTCGGGTCCTTCCCCTTCTGCAGGAAGAGCATGTCGCCGGTGCTGTACGAGGTGTAGGTCAGCGCCGGGATGAGGGAGAAGCCGTCGTGCCGGAGGTCTGCCTCGATGCCTACCGAGTTGGAGTACACGGTCGCGCCGCCGTCGACGAACATGTTGATCATGAACTTCGGAATGACGTCACCGCGGTAGCGCAGGCCGATGAAGTAGTAGCGCTTGGTCGGGTCCTCGGTGACGTCCGTCATCGATCCCGGAGCATCCCCGGCGCCCTGGACGGCGACGGCCGGGGCGGGCGGTGGAGCCGGGGGGTTGGCGTCGAGATCGACCGCGACCGCCTGGCCCTTCAGGCCAGGGTCGACGGAGAGCTGCTTCTCGACGGGCGTCGCGCCGTCCATCTCGAACTTCACGGTGTGGCTGCCCGGGTCCACCGGCACCGCGACGCCGTCCAGCTTGGTCGCCACGACGGTGCCGTCGACCGTCACGGTCACGGCCGTGACCGCGGCGCCGCTCGCGTCCTTCGCCGAGAAGACGACGGTGGGCTGGCTCGCCGTGATGGCCTGGGTCAGATCCGCGCACCGCTTCTGCGTCGCCTTCGGGCACGCCGGCTGCGAGCAGGTCGCGAGCTCCGTGAGCGCCTTCGCGAGCTTGCCGTCGGTCTTGTCGGCCTGGGCGGCCTTGAGCGCCGCCGCGCAGTCCGGGGGGTCCTTTGCCAGCGCGGGAGTCACCGAGAGCAGAACAGCGAGCGCAGCGGGGACCGCGATGCGAATGGCGGATGTCGTCATGGGGAGCCTTCGCCGGTTGCGAGGAGGTTGCGGCGCGATGCTACACTCGACTCCCTGTCGGGGGGAAATGTCGCGGAGCGCGGGGTCGCTGGCGCCGTGCGCGGCGAGGTTTGCGGACAGCCGGAGGCGGCGACGTGACCCGTGGCGAGGAGCCGGCGCGGACCTACCGCGGAGGGTCCGGACTTGCTTCCTGGATCCAGGGGCTTGCATGGTTCGACCGGGGTGGCTAAGGTCGGCTCCTCACTTGGCGCGCGGTGGAGCAGCCTGGTAGCTCGTCGGGCTCATAACCCGAAGGTCGCAGGTTCAAATCCTGCCCGCGCAACTCTCTCTGGACCACAGACCCCCGGGTCGGTGGTCCAGGCCGTTTTGTGCCCCGAAGCGGCGCCGTTCCTGCCGGTCTTCCTCGAGAAATCGCAGCATCGCCATCGGGTAGAACTTCGTCTGCGCGACGTAGTAGCCCTCCGGCTGCGGTAGGAGATGTAGGCGACCTTGGTCGAAGAACCGGCGGAGGTTCTCCCGGGCGCGGACCGGGTCCTCCTCGACCTGTCGGCGGAAGGCGACCAGGTTCCGAAGCGCGAACTCGGGCGACGGCAGCTCGATGGGCATGGTCGCCTGGCTGATGAGCCCCGCGATGGCGGCCTTCTCCGCCTTCACCTGCGCTTCGAGGTCGAGGAGCGACTTGCGGACGTAGTCGGACTGGTCCCCCTCGCTGATGAAGTGAACGAGCGCAGCAATCTTCTCCTCCGTGCGCTGAAGCCGACCACGACGCTCGGCGAGCTCGGCGTTTGCCTGTCGGGAGAGCTCCCCGAGCTTCTCCGCGATGCGCTTGCGCAGGTACAGGATGGCGTCGGGGTTGCGGTACCGCTGCTCCACGACGTCGAGCAGACGACGCTTGGCGAGGTCTTCCCGCAACGACAGTTTGTTGTGGCACGTGCCCCGCTTCTTCTGGTCGACGCACCGGTAGTAGTTCGCGTTGGTGCCGCCATGGATGGTCATCGGCGCGCCGCACTCGCCGCAGAACAGGATGCCGCTCAAGGGGTACGCGTTCTGGCGCCCGCTCACGGCCCCGCGCTTGCTCTTCGTGTCGGGGTTCTTGACGTAGACCGCCCGCACTTCAGCCAGTCGCTTCTGCGTGGCCGCCCAGGTCGCGTCGTCGATGATGACCCGGTCCTTGTACACGCGGCGGATGACCTCGGACGCATCTCGAGGTCGAGGGCGGCGGCAGTTGGTGCCCGGGACCTTCCGCCACTGGCGCTGGCCGAACTTCCACGTGCCGATGTACGCCTCGTTGTGCAGGATGTTCCGCACGGTGTTCGAGACCCATCCCTTGCGGCGATGTCGGGTCTTTGCACGGGCCGGCGGGACCTTCTCGGCGTTGAATTGCCGCGTGATGGATTCGAGCGACCGCCCCTGGAGGTAGAGCTCGAAGATGCGCCGCACCGTGGGTGCCGTCTCCTCGTCGAGGACAACGCGGTGGCCAATGACGCGGTCGTACTCGTCCTTCACCGGCTCGCTGCGGTAGCCGAGAGGAAGACCTCCGGTCGAGTACCCGGCCAGAGCACGGCCTTCGAGGCCCCGAAGCGTCTTGTCTCGAAGTTCGTCCAGGTACATGTCGCTGAGCAGCGACTTGATGGTGCACGAGAGCTTCGCGCCCTTCTCCGAGGTGTCGATGCCATCGGCCACGCCGATGAGCGGGATGTTCAGGTACTTGAGCTGCTGGAAGATGCGGGCCGAGTCCGCGAAGTCCCTGGTGATGCGGCTCATGTCCTCGGTGACGATGGCGTCGACCCCCGAGGGCTTCCGGTCGACGACCTGCATCAGCTTCTCGAAGCCGGGGCGCTGCAAGCTCGCCCCGCTCACAGCGGCATCCGAGAACACGAGGGTCTCGTCGACGACGCCTCCCTGACGCACGACGTACTCGCGGCAGCGCCGGAGCTGGTCGTCGATGCTGGCCTCCCTCTGCATCGACGACGAGAACCGTGCGTAGAGCGCGATGCGCTTGTTCTTCAGGTCTTGCATTTGCTCTTCCCGTGCGCGAGGTCGGTGGCGATGCGACCGACGACGCCGTCGGCGATGAAGTCAAGGAACGCCTTGTCGGCGTCCGTGAGAGTACTACCTGCGTCGTTCGCAGGCCTGCGAAGAGCGATGAAGACGGCCGTCCGCCACGGCGAAGCCTGGCGCTCGCCACGCCAACCCATCGTCATGAGGGCGACCACTCGCGCGTACTCGGGGTTGCCGACGTCGTCGACGACCTCCTCCGGGTCGTCATCGTGGTCGTGGCCGTCTTCTTCCGGGAACTGCTCGAAGTAGTCGGCGTACTGCTCGCTCACCGGCTCGTTCACCTGCGTGCTCATCGGGTCTTCCCTCCCGACTTCTTCCCGCTGGGCTTCTTCACCGCCTCGACCGGATGCTCCAGCCGCGGCTTGCGGCGCTTGTTCTTCTTCCCAGGGTCACGGGGCAGGCGCCCCTTCGGGCCCGGCACGAGGTATCCGTGCAGAATCTGCCGCTCTGTCATGCCGACGCTGACATCCACCACAAGGCGGCGGAGGTCGACGAGGTGCAGAACAGCTCCGCTCCCCTTGCTGGCCGACTTCGCCGCATCGTC
>Ga0181517_10005716_pt1 | contig 10900 bp, 8 predicted proteins | sample PEATcosm2014_Bin_31_FD_119748 | JGI IMG/M metagenome (GOLD analysis project Ga0181517, IMG submission 119748) | Peatland microbial communities from MTU Mesocosm Facility, Houghton, MI, USA - PEATcosm2014_Bin01_30_metaG | ecosystem: Environmental > Terrestrial > Soil > Wetlands > Peat | place... | reverse complement strand
CAGGCGTCGACCGTCTCGACCGCGCGGATGGCCGCCTTGAGCACGCCCGAGTGACCCACCATGTCGGCGTTCGCGTAGTTGACCACGACGAAGTCGAGGTCGCCGGCCTCGAGCTCGGCGATCAGTTTGTCGGTCACCTCGGCCGCGCTCATCTCGGGTTTCTTGTCGTAGGTGGGCACATCGCGCGGGCTGGGCACCAGGATGCGGCGCTCGCCGGCCACGGCGCGCTCGACGCCGCCGTTGAAGAAGAACGTGACGTGAGCGTACTTTTCGGTCTCGGCGATGTGCAGCTGGCGCAGGCCGTGCTCGGCGAGCACCTCGGCGAGCACGTGGCTCACGGCCGTGGGCCCGAAGGCCACCGGCAGGGGGAACTCCTTCTTGTACCGGGTCATGGTCGTGAAGTCGACGTGCGGCGGGTGCGGGCCGCGGTCGAACTCGGCGAACGACTCGTCGAAGAACGCACGCGTGAGCTCGCGGCCCCGGTCGGGCCGGAAGTTGAAGAACAGGCAGACGTCGCCGTCGCGCACGCGGTGCTCGCCGGGGTCGCCGATCACGATGGGCTGCACGAACTCGTCGGTCTCGCCGCGAGCCGCCGCGGCGGCCACGGCGCTCGGGGCGTCGGGCGCGGTGAGGCCGGCGCCGTAGACGAGCGCCCCGTAGGCGCGCGCCACGCGGTCCCAACGGTTGTCGCGGTCCATGGCGTAATAGCGTCCGCAGACGGTGCCGTAGCGACCCACGCCGGTGGCGTCCATGTGCTCCTCGATGTCGGCGAGAAAGCGCGGCGACGAGTCGGGCGGCGTATCGCGGCCGTCGAGAAAGGCGTGCACCACCACGTCGCTCACGCGCTCGCGGCCGGCCATGTCGAGGCAGGCCTTGAGGTGGCCCAGATCGGAGTGCACCCCACCGTCGGACACGAGGCCCATGAGGTGGAACGTGGAGCGGCGCTCGCGCGCCGTGGCGAAGGCCTGCTTGAGCACCGGGTTGGTGAAGAAGTCGCCGTCGGCGACCGCCTTGGTGATGCGCGTCAGATCCTGATAGACCACCCGCCCCGCGCCCATGTTCAAGTGCCCGACCTCGGAGTTGCCCATCTGGCCGGGCGGCAGGCCGACGGCCAGGCCGGATGCCTCGAGGGTGCCGTGGGCATAGCCGGCCCAGAGGTGGTCGAAGGTGGGCGTGTCGGCCAGGTCGACCGCGTTGCCCGAGCCGGGCGCCGCCACTCCCCAGCCGTCGAGGATGGCCAGCACGACCGGGCGGTAGGTGCGACCCGTGGGCGACAGCCCGGCGTCGGGCACGAAGGCCTTTGCGCCCGCGTCGCGGCCGTCGGCAGCTAACTCGCTCACCGCGTCTCGAAACGCACGATGCGGGCGAACTCGGCCGGGTCGAGGCTGGCGCCGCCGACCAGTACGCCGTCGATGTCGGCCTGCGCCATGAGCTCGTCGATGTTGGCCGCCTTGACGCTGCCGCCGTACAGCACGCGCACCTGGTCGGCTGCCGCCCCCAGGTTCTCGCGGACGCGCGAGCGCACGAAGGCCACGGTCTCCTGGGCGATGTCAGCGGTCGCCGTCTTGCCGGTGCCGATCGCCCAGATGGGCTCGTAGGCGATCGCCAGGGCGGCGAGCTCGTCGGGCTTGATGGCGGCGAGGTCGCGGTCGATCTGGCGGCCGATCTTCTCTTGCGTACGGCCGGCGACGCGCTCGTCGTCGGTCTCGCCGCAGCACAGGACCGCCAGCAGGCCGTGATCGAGCGCCACGCGCAGCTTCTGGGCGAGCTCGGTGTCGTTCTCGTTGAAATACTGGCGCCGCTCGGAGTGGCCGAGGATCACGGCGTCGACGCCGGCTTCGACCAGCATGTGCGCGGAGATCTCGCCGGTGTACGCGCCTTCGGGCGCGTAGTGCATGGTCTGCGCCCCGACCTTGACGTTGCTGCCGGCAGTCGCGCCGACGAGCGCGCCGAGGTCGGTGAAGGGCGCGCAGAGCAGGATGTCGCGGTCGTCGACGCCGGCGACCTGCGGGGCGAAGGCGCGCGCGTAAGCGAGCGCCTCGGCCGGCGTCTTGTACATCTTCCAGTTGCCGGCCAACAGCGGCCTGCGCACGAGCTCCATGATCAGTCCAGTCTCCTTTGGGCGCCCTCAGGCGAGGCGCCGGTCGATGGCCGCATGTCAGGCGTCGAGCAGCGCCTCGACCCCGGGCAGAGCCTTGCCTTCGAGGAACTCCATGGAGGCGCCGCCGCCGGTCGAGACGTGGGTGATGCGGTCTTCGAGGCCGAAGGTGCGCACGGCGCTCACCGTGTCGCCGCCGCCCACCACGCTGACGCCGGCGCAGCCGGCCACCGCCTCGCCGACGACGCGCGTGCCGTCGGCAAAGTCGGCCACCTCGAACAGGCCCATGGGGCCGTTCCAGAACACCGTACCCGCCGTCCGCAGGCGGTCGGCGAAGGCCGCCGCCGTGGCCGGCCCTATGTCGAGTCCCATCTCGTCGGCCGGGATGGCGTCGGCGGCCACGACCCGGCGCGCCGCCGCGCTGCCCGGGTCGGGAGCAACGACGATGTCGGACGGCAGCACGAACTCACAGGCCGCGTCGGCCGCCGCCGCGAGCACGCGCGCGGCGATGTCGGCGGTGCCCTCTTCCATCTTGGAGCGGCCGACTTCGGCGCCGCCCGCCGCGAGCAGCGGGAAGCACATGGCGCCGCCCACCAGGAGGGCGTCGGCCACGGTCAGCATCTTCTCGATGACGCCGATCTTGTCGGACACCTTGGCGCCGCCAAGCAGCACGACGAAGGGCCGCGCCGGATCGGCGAGCAGCCGGCCCAGGATCTCGAGCTCACGCGCCATCAGCAGGCCGGCGACGCCGGGCAACACGAGCGGCACGCCTACGGTGGAGGCGTGCGCGCGATGGGCCGTGCCGAAGGCGTCGTTCACGTAGACGTCGGCGAGCGCCGCGAGCTCGCCGGCGAAGGCCGCGTCGTTGGCGGTCTCCTCGGCGTGGAAGCGCAGGTTCTCGAGCAGCAACACGGAACCCGGCGCCAAGGCCGCCGCCGCCGCGGCGACCTTGGGACCGACACAGTCGTCGACCTTTTCGACCGGACGACCGAGCAGCTCGGAGAGCCGCGCGGCGATCGGGTCCATGCGCAGTTCGGGCACGACCTGGCCCTTGGGGCGGCCAAGGTGCGAAGCCAGCACCACCCGGCAGTCGTGGTCGATCAGGTAGTCGATGGTCGGCAACGCCGCGCGAATGCGCGTGTCGTCGGCCACCGCGCCGTCTTTGAGCGGCACGTTGAAATCGACCCGCACGAAGACGCGTCGTCCGTCGACCGGGTAGTCGGTCAGAGCACGCTTGGCCATGGGACCCTCCTCGAGATCGACGCGGAACCTACAGGACGCGCTCGGTCAGATCGACGAGGCGGCACGTGTAGCCCCACTCGTTGTCGTACCACGACACGGTCTTGACCATGTTGCCGTTGGCCAGCGTAAGGGCCGAGTCGATGATCGACGAGGCCGTCGTGCCGACGATGTCGTGAGAGACGATGGGGTCTTCGCAGTACTCGAGGATGCCCTTGAGCTCGCCCTCGGCCGCGGCCTTGAAGGCGGCGTTGACCTCGGCGGCGGTGACTTCGCGCTTGAGCTCGACCGTGAGGTCGGTGCAGGAACCGTCGGGCGTGGGCACGCGCAGCGAGAAGCCGTCGAGCTTGCCCTTGAGGTGCGGCAGCACGACGCCCACGGCGCGGGCTGCGCCGGTCGTGGTGGGAATGATCGACTGGGCGGCGGCGCGAGCGCGACGCAGGTCCTTGTGCGGGAAGTCGAGCACCTTCTGGTCGTTGGTGTAGGCGTGGATGGTGCTCATGAAGCCCTTCTCGACGCCGAAGGCGTCGTCGAGCACCTTGACCATGGGCGCGAGGCAGTTGGTCGTGCAGCTCGCATTGGAGATGACGTCGTGCTTGGCCTTGTCGTACATGGCTTCGTTGACGCCGAGCACGATCATGACGTCGGCGTCGCCCGCGGGAGCGGAGATGATGACCTTCTTGGCGCCGGCCGTGAGATGAGCGGCGGCGGCGTCGCGCTTGGTGAAACGGCCGGTCGACTCGATGACGACGTCGACTCCGAGCTCGCCCCAGGGCAGCTTGGCCGGCTCGGTCTCGCTGAAGACCTTGACGGACTTGCCGTCGATCACGAGGGCGTCGCCGGCGAAGGTGACCTCGCCCGGGAACGTGCCGTGCACCGAGTCGTACTTGAACAGGTGGCGCATGGTGGCGCCGTCCATGAGGTCGTTGATGGCCACGATCTCGAGATCGGAGCTCCGCTTGAGGGCCGCGCGCAGGTACAAGCGACCGATCCGGCCGAACCCGTTGATGCCTACCTTCAGTGCCATGCTGTCCTCCACGTCGATTACTTGAGGGAAGTCTACCAGAGCAGGCTCGATCGGGCCTCCGTCGGGCCGAGGCAGCCAACGCTCCCGGCTCAGGTGGCGAGGCGCCCCCGGTCGAGGCGGCGGGGACGCGAGCCGCGGTCGGCGGGGACCCCCGGCACGCCGTGTTCGGCGGCGAGTGCTTCGAGGCGTCGCAGCCGGTGGTTCAGGGCCGACTTGGTGAGCGGCGGTCTCGCCTTGGCGGCCAGGTCGGGCAGGCTGAGGTACGGGTACTTGAGGCGCAGCGCAGCGACGCTGTGGAGCACGGCCGGCAGCGCGGCCCAGGCCTCGGTCGCCATCAGCGCCCGCACGGTCTCGGTCTGGCGCAAGGCGGCGCGGGCCGCCCGGCCGGCGTTGGCCTGGTCGCAGTTGGCCAAGCGGTTGGCGCGCCCGCGCACCTCGCCGAAGACGAGGTGCTCCTCCCAGCTCAGGCGGGCGCCATAAGCGCCCAGCACCGCCAGGAGGTCGGCCGCCGTCTCGCCGCGCTTGGTATAGCAGGCGGCATTGCGCTCCCGCACCGCGACGCGAAAGTCGAGGCCGAGGCGCCCCAGCAGGCGCCCGCAGTCCTCGGCGAGCTCCTCGGATTCGAAGGTGAACTCGGCGTGCACGGCGGAGCCCGGCGGGGAGATCGAGCCGCAGCCCAAAAAGGCGCCGCGCGCGAAGGCCACCCGGCAGCAGCGTCGGGCCACGATGCGGCCGGGCACGCCGATCTGCACCTGGAACGAGTCCGACAGCACGCCGGCCTCGTTCAAGACCTGCAGATGATGCGGGTCGTCGCCGAGCACCACCTCGTAACGCAGCCCGGCCGGCGGCGTGTCGGTGGTGCGCAACTCGGCGTGCGCGCCCATGGGACGCAGCAAAGAGAGCACCGAGCGCGCCACAGCGGGCAGGCGCGAGCTCACCCGCACGGTGTACTGGCCGCCAGAGGCGATCTCGAACGTGCCTGCCGCGAACAGCAGACCCGCGAGCTGGGCGCGCCCGCAGTGCGCTTCGGACGGCACGATGGCAGCGAGCTCGCGCTTGACGTCCTGCGTGAAGCTCAATGCACCCTGGCCAGGCCGAGCACGACCTCGGCCAGCTTCGCCGAGTCGTGTCTGAAGAAGTCGCCTTCGTGCGCCAGCCGAGCGTGCTCGACCCGCACGCCGAGGGCGACGAGCCGGGCGTCGTCGACCACGACGGGCGCCGCGCCGCCCGCGCGGTAGACCGCGGCCAGCTCGTCGGAGACCGCGGTGTCGTTGACCAGCACGTCGTCGACGATGCCGGTGGCGCCGTGCCGGTACAGCACGCTCAGGTGATCGGCCGCGGTGTGGTCGTCGGTCTCACCGGGCTGGGTCATGACGTTGCAGACGTAGACGACCCGCGCCCGGGTGCGCTGCAGGGCCTCGCGCACGTCGGGAATGAGAAGGTTGGGCAGGATGCTCGTGTAGAGGCTGCCCGGTCCCAGCACGACGAGGTCGGCGGCGGCGATCGCCTCGAGCGCCTGAGGCATGGCTCGCGGCGCGCCGGGGGCCAGCCAGACGCGCAGCGGCAGGCGCTCGCTGGCGGTGATCGTCGACTCGCCGGCCACGCGCTCGCCGCCCTGCAGCTCGGCGTGCAGGGTGACGCTCTCGAGCGTCGCGGGCAGTACCCGGCCGCGCACGTTCAACACCGTGGTCGACTCCTGCACGGCGCGCTCGAAGTCGCCGGTGACGTCGGCCAGAGCGGCCACGAAGAGGTTGCCGAAGTTGTGGCCCTGCAGGCCGCCGTCCTGGGGAAAACGGTACTGGAAGAGGCGGCTCATGAGCGACTCGTCGTCGGCAAGGGCGACGAGGCAGCTGCGGATGTCGCCCGGCGGCAGCATGCCGAGGCCGTTACGCAGCAGGCCCGAGCTGCCACCGTCGTCGGCGACCGTGACCACCGCGGTCAGGTTGCTCGAGTGCTCCTTGAGGCCCGAGAGCAGCACCGACAGGCCCGTGCCGCCGCCGATCGCCACGATCCGCGGGCCGCGGGCCAGCCGCGCGTCGCTGCGCAGGGCGAGCACGCCCTGCTCGCCGGCCGACCGCGCGAAGCGGTAGAGGCTGCGCGTGCCCGCCACGACGACCGCGAGGCCCGCCAGAAGGCAGCCCGCGACCAGCGCCGCGACCAGCCAGACGTGGCCCGTGATCCAGGTGCCGCCCACGTCGTGGCGGCGGCCGCTCGACACGACGATGCCCAGCGCGAGCCAGCCCGACAGGCCCACCAGCGCGCCGCCGGCGCACACGGCCAGCACACGGCGTTTCATGCCGAGGCCCGGGTAGAGCCACTCCAGATGAGACCGGCGCGGCGCCACGGCGAGGCCCGTCAGCCCTTGTTCATATCGCGGTGGCGCACCGTCGTCTGCAGGCCTTCGGCCGCGTAGTGGTCGGCCAGCCAGGCGGCGATGGTCACCGAGCGGTGCCGGCCGCCGGTGCAGCCGATGCCGATCGTCAGATGGGCCTTGCCCTCGGCCACGTAGCGCGGGAACAGGTAATCGAGCAGGGGCAGGAACACGGCGAAGAACTCGGCGCCGTCGACCGAGCTCAGCACGTAGTCGCGCACCTCCCGGTCGAGCCCGGTGAGGGGCCGCAGCGCGAGGTCGTAAAAAGGGTTCGGCAGAAAGCGCACGTCGAACAGCAGGTCGGCGTCGATCGGGATGCCGTACTTGTAGCCGAACGAGACGAAGCTGAAGGTGATGCTCTGCCGGCGCCCGCGGTGGATGATCTCCTCGTTCAGCCAGAGCTTGAGCTCCTGGATCGTGATGCCGCTCGTGTCGATGATGTGGTTGGCGCGCTCGCGCAAGGCGTTCAGCTGCTCGCGCTCGCGCTTGATGCCGTCGAGCACGCTGTCGCGGGCGGCCAGCGGGTGCCGCCGGCGGCTCTCTTTGAACCGCGCCACGAGCACGTCGTCGGAAGCCTCGAGGAACACGAGCGAATATTCGAACCCGGCCGCGCCCAGCTCGTCGAGCACGCGGTCGATCTCGGCGAAGTACTCGCCGCCGCGCACGTCGCACACGACGGCCACGCGCTGCACCTTGCTGCCCTCGATACGGAACAGGTCGACGAGCGGCGACAGCAGCTGCGGCGGCAGGTTGTCGACGCAGAAGTAGCCGGCGTCCTCGAAAGCGTCGATGGCCTGGGTCTTCCCCGCTCCCGACAGGCCGGAGAGGATGACGAACGGCATGGGATTGGTCATAGGGCGCCCTCGAGCTCGAGCAGACGGCGCTTCCAGGACGGGTCGTCGCCGTAGTTGCCGAGCTGCCCGTCGCTGCGTGTCACGCGGTGACAGGGCAGGATGACGGGCAGCTCGTTGCGCGCCATCACCGAGCCCGTCGCCCGCCAGGCGCTCGGGTAGCCGGCGTCGCGGGCGAGGTCGCGGTAGCTCACCATGCGTCCGTAGGGCACGCGCGCCAGGGCGCGCAGCACGTCGGCTTCGAAGGCCGTGCAGCCGAGTTGCTCGAGGTAGGCTTCGACGTCGAGGGGAAAGTCGACTCGCTCGCCGCTGAAGTAACGCGAGAGCAGGGCGCCCCAGGGCCCGTCGTCGAGCGTCTCGCCCGCCACGGGCCGCCGGGCCGGATCGGGGAGCTCGAGGCCGACGGGCCGCCCATCGCGCAGCAAGACCACGCCCACGCCGAACGGTGTGCCGTACAGGGCCGTCGTGGTCATCTGTGCCCCTCTCAATCGCGGCCCGCCCGACGCGGGCCTGGTGTCTCGGTCGCGGCGCCGGGACCGGTCGCTCTTCGCCGGCTAGCCGGCCTTGTGCAGCTGGCCATAGATCTCGCGCGCCACACGGCGCGGTAGCCCGGGCACCTGTTCGAGCTCGTCGCGCGAGGCGGCGATGAAGCGCTCGGGGCTGCCGAAATGTTCGAGGATGGCCCGCCGGCGCACCGGACCCACCTTGGGCAGCTCGTCGAAGATGGAGGCGCGGCGAAGGTCGGTGCCGCGGCGCTGCCGATGGAAGGTTACTGCAAAGCGGTGGGCCTCGTCGCGTATGCGCTGCAGCAGCAGCGAGGCGGGGTCTGCGGCCGGCAGTTCGAGCGGCGCCGAGCGCCCCGGCACGAAGACCTCTTCGCGCTGTTTGGCAAGCCCGATGACGGGCACGTCGAGGCCGTGCTCGCGCAGCGCCTCGAGGGCCGCCGAGAGCTGTCCCTTGCCGCCATCGATCACGATCAGACTGGGCCGGGCGGCGAAGCTCTCGTCGTAGCGCGCTTCGTCGGCGGCGGCGAGCTCGCCGCCCGGACCGTCGGTCACCGCGACCTGCGCGCCGGCGGCGGCCGTCCGGCCGTCGGCCGTGCCGTCCCGAGCGTCGGTCGTGCCGTCCCGGCGGTCGCTCGCGCCGTCCCGAGCTCCTCGGGGGACACCTGTCGCAGCGAGCCGTCGCAGACGGCGCCCGACGACCTCGCGCATCATAGCGAAGTCGTCCTGGCCGGCGACCGTACGGATGGTGAACTTGCGGTAGTGCGCCTTGCGCGGGCGGCCGTCGGTGAAGACCACCATCGAGCCGACGGCGTGGCGCTCGCCCAGGTTCGAGATGTCGTAGCACTCGATGCGCAGCGGCAGGTCCGCGAGGCCGAGAGCGTCGCGCAGGCGCACGAGCGCCTCTTCGCGCGCCTCGCGGGTGCGGGCCAGGCGCGCCTCTTCTTCGGCGGCCGCCCGGGCGGCGTTCTCCTGGGCCATCTCGAGCAGCCGGCGCTTGGGCCCGCGCAACGCCCGGCGCACAGCGACGCGCGAGCCGCGCCGCTCCGACAGCACGGCGGCGAGCTCGGCGGCGCTCTCGCCGACGGGCGCGATCACCAGGCCCGGTATGTTCACGCCGTCGCCGTAGTAGCTCAGGGCGAACTCCTCGACCAGCTCGCGCGGCTCGCGCCCCGTCGTGTTCTCGACGAAGAAGGTCTCGCGTGCGACGAGCGCGCCCTCGCGCACGCGGAAGACTTGGACGTTGCCGCCGGGGTCGCCCTGAAAGAGCCCCAGCACGTCGAACGAGCCCGATCCCTCGCTCTCGACCGACTGCCGCTCCTGGACGTGGCGGACCGCTTCGAGCCGGTCGCGCAGCAGGGCGGCCTTCTCGAACTCGCGCGCCGCCGACGCCGCGCGCATGTCCTGCTCGATGCTGCGCCCCACGTTCGACAGGCGGCCACGCAGGAACTCGATGACCTGGTCGATCACCTCGAGGTAGTCGTCGCGCGAGACGCGGTCGTCGCAGGGCCCGAGCGAGCGGTCGATGAAGTACTGCAGGCACGGCGAGCCGCTCGGTCGCCCCGGCTTGTCGGCGCGGCACTTGCGGTAGGGGAAGATGCGCCCGATGAGCTCGAGGGTCTCGCGCACCTTGCGGGCGCTCGAGTAGGGCCCGAAGTAGAGGTTGCCCGGCGCGTGGCGGCCGCGGAAAAAGCGCACGCGCGGCCACTCGTCGCTCAGCGTGATCTCGATGAACGGGTAGCTCTTGTCGTCGCGCAGCCGCAGGTTGAACGGCGGCCGCGCCTCTTTGATGAAGTTGTCTTCGAGCAGCAGAGCTTCGGTCTCGGAGGCCGTGACCACGTACTCGATCGAGCGCGCCCGCGCCACCATCTCGGCGGAGCGCCCGCCCGGGGCACCGCCCCTAAAGTACGACGCCAGGCGCTTGCGCAGGTCTTTGGCCTTGCCCACGTAGAGCACGTGGCCGTCGCCGTCGAGCCAGCGGTACACGCCGGGCGCCGACGGCGCCCGGCGGGCCGATTCGTGGAGCGCGACGAGCGCCTGATCGTCAGTCTGCTCGGTCATCTCACCTGCGATTATCGCACCGCACGGGGCGCCGCGGGGCGCGAGGCAGTACAGCGCGGCGCTGCGGAAGGTCGCCGGCCGTCTGCCGCCCTCAGGGCCCGGCCGTCGTTGGATCGGCGCGGCGGCGGGCGGCCGCCGGGCGTGCGCTCGAGGGCTGCCGGCCGCCGCCGCGCCGACCTTTGGGCGCCGCCGCCACGGGCGCCTGCCGGTCGCCGCCCAGGACGTGACGCAGGTACTGGCCCGTATACGAGCGGTCGGCGGCTTCGAGCAGGTCTTCGGGGGTGCCCTCGACGATCACCTCTCCCCCCTCGTCGCCGCCCTCGGGGCCGAGGTCGACGACCCAGTCAGCCGACTTGATGACGTCGAGGTTGTGCTCGATCACGACGACCGTGTTGCCCTGGTCGACGAGGCGCTGGAGCACGTCGAGGAGGTGCTCGATGTCGGCGAAGTGCAGGCCGGTCGTGGGTTCGTCGAGGATGTAGAGGGTGCGCCCCGTGGCGACCTTGGAGAGCTCGGTGGCGAGCTTGACGCGCTGCGCCTCGCCGCCCGACAGGGTGGTCGCCGGCTGGCCCAGCTTGATGTAGCCCAGGCCCACGTCGTTCAGCGTGGTGAGCCGGCGCGCGATGCGCGGCAGGTTGGCGAAGAAGGTGCAGCCCTCGTCGACGCTCATGTCAAGCACCTCGGCAATGTTCTTGCCCTTGAAGTAGACCTCGAGCGTGTCGCGGTTGTAGCGCTGGCCCTTGCAGGCCT